>Ga0209382_10003062_pt1 | contig 23513 bp, 24 predicted proteins | sample SoiMetdeltSBSDD5_FD_187599 | JGI IMG/M metagenome (GOLD analysis project Ga0209382, IMG submission 187599) | Bulk soil microbial communities from a Populus tree surrounding site in Tennessee, USA - Soil MetaG P. deltoides SBSDD5 (SPAdes) (version 2) | ecosystem: Environmental > Terrestrial >...
TAGCCCATGGCGATCTTGGCAACGAGTCGCAAATGGCTGGTGACGAGCTTGTGCGCTGCTTCGCGGTCGCCGTGCTCCCGCCAGCTGCGCGCCAACATGTATTCCTCCTGCGGTTCCAGCATCGGGAGCCGCCGGATCTCGTCGAGATAGTGTGAAAGGCCGGATTCGGCCTTGAGTGCCGGTAGTGCGGTGGTACGGGCCATGACAGCGCCCTCGTTACACGACGATATAGAAGAAGATCGCGAAGGCGAGCAGCGCTGCCGCCGTCGCATTGACCGCGAGAGCCAGAACCGCGATTGCACTTGCGGCAAGCAGAAGCCCGAAAGCGAGCGCCTCAGTACGCGTTACAGCGACGTTTTGGCCGTGAACATCCAGATCGCGACTTTCTATCGCTACCGGTTGATCGCCTTTAAGCAGATGCTGCGCAGGAAGTAGGCGAAACGGTCCGAAGACGATTTCGTCGTCGCAGCGGCGTAGTACGAGATGCGTCGGAGCCTCCTTTGCTATCGGAGGCAAGCAATTACGCCCTCGCAAACCAACAATCTTTTCTGGTTGTGATGCCCTTGGGATGATTTGCGCGCAAATGTGATTCTTAAAGCATTAGGCAAGCACATACAAAAGTGCGCATGAATGACAAATTCAGCGCAAGAAATCTTTGTTAGGCAAGAGAAGTTCATGGCGACGAATCTCGCGCTGGAAGAATTGTTGGTGCGGCTGGCGTTCTCAATATGTTGTACGACGCCGCGATATGGATGCCGTATTGGATCGCACCGCAATGCCCAATCCCTCACGGCGCGCCGGACTCATGGAGGCTGGTGCACACGTGCTCACTCGCGCGCAGATCATGGATGGCATCCCCGAAATGATTCACGACATCCAGATCGAAGCCACTTTTCCTGACGGCAGCAAACTTGTGACAGTTGACAACCCGATCCGCCGAAGGACGAACCACATGAAAAGACTCCTCCCCATCGTCACATTTCTCACGTTCGCCACAGGGCCGGCGATGGCTCATGTCGGTCACGGCGCAACGGCATCGTTCATCGCCGGCCTCGGCCATCCGTTAGCAGGAATCGATCATGTTATGGCGATGTTGATGGTCGGCCTCTGGGCGGCCTCGAACGGCGGCCGTGCGCTGTGGGCTTGGCCTGCGGTTTTTGTCGGGGTCATGTTTTTCGGCGGTGTTATTGGCATGCAGGACATATCCTTGCCATTTGTCGAGCCGGTCATTCTTACCTCGGTGGCTGTGCTCGGGCTTCTGGTTGCGTTGGCCGTTGACCTGCCGGTCGCTGCCGGCGCCGCAATCATCACGGTGTTTGCGCTCTTTCACGGCCACGCACATGGCAGCCAGGTGATGCAAACGGTGAGCGGCGTCGAGTACATGGCAGGTTTTGCGTTCGCCACCGCTGCGTTGCATCTTTTCGGCATCGGTTTTGCAAAGGCGATGGCCTATTTCAAGCTGCGGTCCGCAATCCGCATGGCTGGCGTGCTTTGTGTCTTGGCGGGGGCTAGCCTATTCGCCGGGATTATCTGATGGTCCCGGGTGAATTGTTCATCCAGCACCGCGAAATCGAGCTCAATGGCGGCCGCAAAACGGTGACGCTCGCTGTGTCCAAAACGGGCGACCGGTCGATTCAGGTCGGCTCCCACTATCATTTCTTTTAAACGAACCTCGCGCCGCACGTTGCCAACATGAGACGGGTTTACAGTCGCGTGTAGGTGTCGAGATCGACTCCTTCGGCTAGGTTCTTGTGAATGAGCTCCACCGCGCGCCTGACGTCTGGCGACATAGGGTAAGAAAACGCCACCAGCGCCGGCTGGATTACGAGAAGTTGCACGACTGGCGCGAAATCGCGAAGTAGTTTGAGAAGGAACGTCAGCGGCAGCGTATGCGTAGTGAGAAACAGCTGCTCTGCGATGATGTCTTCGTCAACAATTCGAATCTCGCCAGGGCGCAAGTCCATCTCCGCCGCATCGACGATGAGGACGCGTTGTGGCCTTAGGGAGCGGACGTGCTGCACTTCGTTCTCCGGCATCGACCCGCCGTTCACGACTTGCCAGTCCCTTGCCGGCGCCTGCGCGAGCAAGCTCGCCAGCAGGGGACCTGCCGCATCATCGCCCATGAGGCTGTTTCCGACGGTGAGCACCACTCCTGCGGTCATTGTCGACACTTGACCATGAGGTAAATGGCTTGTTCCGCTTCTATCGCTTCGAGCATCTTCCGCAAACGGGCCGCCCACTCGGTTTCCTCCTGAGACATCGCGTGGGCGCACCCGTTCAAGGCATCCCGCAGCATGCCCACGTGGGGTGCTGCGATCTCGATCTCGCCGAAGCGCAACAGACCCTCGAGCTTTCGGCGAGCTTCGCCGTCCGGCAGCCGGGCAACCCAGCGCGCATAGTCCTCGCGTGGTATTTCGAGCTTACTCGAAAAGCAATCGATAATACCGATGTGATGCCCTATGGCGAGCGTGTAGTGAACGAGTTGCTTGGACGCGGTCGGGACGACATGATCCCGATCTACGAATTTTCTGCTTAACTGATGGAACACCACACGCTGCGACATCGTACCACCGCTGCTAACGCTGCAGGACGATTTCGTTCAATCTCGCGAAAATCTCCGCGAGGCGTGGGTCGTCTTCTTCTTCAAGATATCGCTTGATGCGTTCAGCGAAGGGCGTCGGCTCCTTGGCCTCGAGCATGTGCATAAACCGCTCTATGATGATGCGTCCTTGCCGGTAGCCGGCCATGCGTCTGGCTTCACGCTCGAGATCGATGCGAAGTTGCAGAGGTATGTTGGGGTGGATCGGAACAACATCTTCGTCCGGGCCCTCCGAATGATGGCGAGCCTTGAGTTTCTGATCCAACAGACCGAGTGCGAGCGCAAATCCATAGATCGTGGCTATGGGGGTGGGAGGACATCCTGGAATGTAAACGTCCACGGGGATGACCGGATCCGTTCCTCCCCACACGCAATAGAGATCGTGGAATATCCCGCCGGTACACCCGCAGGCCCCGTAGGAAATCACGATCTTCGGATCCGGCGCGGCATGATAGGTTCTAATCGCCGGCAGGCGCATCGCCCGAGTCATTGCGCCTGTGTAGAGCAGTATATCCGCATGCCGGGGTGAAGAGACCACCTTGATGCCGAAACGTTCGGCGTCGAAGACCGGGCTGATTGCCGCGAAGATCTCGATCTCGCACCCGTTGCAACCGCCGCAATCAACCCGGAACACGTAGGCTGAACGGCGAATGTCGCGCAACAACGTCTGCTTCAGCTTCGCGATCTGCTCGCTTTCGCGAATCGCGCCGGGTGGCGGCACGATGTGGGGCGCGAAAGTCCCTGCGGTCTGGCTCATGGCCTCACCTCCATCAGTCTGGCATTCTCAACTCGTCTCATAACTTCAGCGTGACGGCGACAATCGGGGCAGGTTTCAAACAGCTCACGTCGACGCTCGGCCTGGTCGGCCGGCAGCCCCGAGCGGATCAGCAGAGCGATGACGTAACCGACCTCCTTGTCCGGCGCGAACGGTGTCTTGCAGGACCCGCAGTTCCTAAGCGTGAAGTCGGCAGTGACCATGAGGTCGGCCCGATTGCGGACCGCAAGCTCGACATCCTTCGACAGCACAATGGCGCCAGTCGGACAAACCTCCTCGCATCGAGCGCAGAAAATGCATTGCCCATAGTCAAGCATCCAGGTTCTCTTTCCCGCGGCTGGTTCGGTTGTCATCGTCAGCGCGTTCGCCGGGCAAGCAATCGTGCACGCGGCGCAGGCGATGCAGCGCTTCGGATTGTATTCCGGTTTGCCGCGAAAATTGGGATTTGAGGGCGCCGGCGCGAATGGATATTTGACTGTTGCGTCGCCGGCCCGGAAAAGTTCTTGCAGCAGCTTCAACATTCCAGCCATCCTATTTCAACGGCGAGCCTGTGCGATCCCGGCAGTATCGCTCGATCTCGTTGTACGGCAGGGTTTTGGATGTCCGCTTGCGAACGTCGACCAGGGTCACGCGATCGGTGCAGGAATAACAGGGATCGATGCTCCCGACGATGAGCGGAGCGTCGGCAACAGTGTTGCCGCGCAGCATGTAGCGCAGCGGCGGCCAGTTCGCATAAGTAGGTGCGCGGCAGCGCCAGCGATAGAGCTTCTGATTGTCGCTAAGCATGGTCCAGTGCACGTCCTCGCCCCGCGGCGCCTCGGTGTAGCCCAAGGCAAAGCGGTGGGGGGTGTAGGTGAATCCTTCGACGAGAATCGGCCCTTCCGGCATCTGGTCGAGGCAATATTCAATGATCGCAAGCGAATCGTGGAATTCCTCCCCGCGTATGATGACGCGCGAGAATACGTCACAGCCCTCCCTCGTATGGGTCCTGACGGGCGCGCCCTTATACGCGCAGTACGGATGGTCGACGCGCGTGTCGCGGGCATGTCCGCTGGCTCGGATCACGGGGCCGACTGGGCTATAATCTCTCGCCACTTGCGGCTCGAGCCGCCCGACATTCTTCGTGCGCGCCAACATGTTCGGTGTGGACACCAGGATGTCGAGCAGGGCCGTCACTTCCTTGCGCAGCTCCCGGATCAATTCGAGCGTACGGATGCGCTCAGCCTTCAGAATGTCACGGCGAACCCCGCCGACCAGGTTCATCGCATAGGTCTTGCGGGCTCCCGTCAGGAGTTCGGCCATGGTCATGGCCTTTTCCCGCACGCGGAAGAACTGCATGAAACCGGTATCGAAGCCGACAAAGTGGCAAGCAAGACCGATGTTGAGCAGATGACTGTGCAAACGTTCCACCTCAAGCAGGATTGTTCGAATGAAATGAACACGCTCGGGGATCTGGATCTTCAATGCGGTTTCGACCGAGCTCACGTAGGCGACGCTGTGCGTGAAGCCGCAGATTCCGCAGATCCGATCCACAAGAAAAGGCACCTCGTTGTAACCCATCCGGGTCTCGGCGAGCTTCTCCATGCCCCGATGGATGTAGAACAGGCGGTAGTCGGCGTCGACAATCTCTTCGCCCTCGACAAACAAGCGGAAGTGACCCGGTTCATCGGATGTAATGTGCAAGGGACCGAGCGGTACCTCTGCTGATCCGCCGCCTGCCGTGCTGATGAACTTGTAAGTCTCAGTGTCCGCAGCAATGGGCGGACGGGTCCGGTAGTCCATCGTATCTTTTCGCAGCGGATACAGATCGTCCGGCCAATCGTCCGGCAGAACCAGTCGCCGCTCGTCCGGCAGGCCAACGGGTTGCAGCCCGAACATGTCGCGTGCTTCGCGCTCGCCCCAGACCGTCGCGGGAACGCGCGGGGTGACTGACGGGAATTCCGGGCGGTTTGCCGGCACGAGGCCGCGAATGACAACGTAGCTCTTGGTCGCGCCCTCCATGGAGAGAATGTAGTAGAGCGCGTAATGTCCGTTGAGCTTGCGCTCATCATTCGCGGCGATCGTCGAAAGCCAGCCGTCGTGGTGGTAATACAGGGCCTCGACGATATCAGGCAGCGAATTCAGGTCGACGGTCAGCGTTACCTGATTATCGGCTTGCCATGATTCCTCCTGGACTGCCGCACCGAATGATTGTCGGACTGCATCCACGTAAGCCTGACCCGGCTTTGCTGTTGCTACTTCGGACATGTCGTGTCCTCCTCTCGGATCGAGACGCAGCGCAACACCGCGCCGCCGCGCGGCGCAGCCACGACTTCGATGGTGCGCCAGGCGCTTGATACAGTCGTCCCCACAGCATTTGCCGCCACTCCATTAATTAGTCCGGTCGCGTCAGCGACGAGTTGGGCGACCGGACGCGGGACATGCACGCCCATCAAGAGAACGAGCGCGAGCGCCAAGCCCAGCGGCGCGAGGGTGAGACCTCCCAAATCGCCCTTGCTCAGATTCGCGGGCGCCGGCCCGAGGACAGAGCCGTCGATAAACCGGACAAACGATGCGAACACGACCGTGAGCAGCAGCAGGCAGACCAGCGTCAGCCAAACGTATCCCGCCTTCACGCCGGCCACGACTGTCATGAACTCGCTGATGAACATGTTGAAGGGAGGCGCACCACTGAGCGCCAGCGCGCCCGCCATCAACAGGAAGCCGGACACGGGAGCCACGCGCAGGATGCCCTTGACCGCGTCGAGGTTGCGCGTGCCGTACTTCATCAGGACGTTGCCGGAGCCGCAAAACAACAAAGTCTTCACCAGGCCATGATTGATCGCGTGCAACAGCGCTGCCGAGATGCCGAGCGGTCCCCCGATTCCGAGGGCCAGGAAGATAAGCCCCATGTTTTCGACGCTGCTGTAAGCCAGCATGCGCTTCAGGTCCCGCTGCACAAAGATCAAAGGCGCCGCAACGCCGATGGACAGAATGCCGAACAGCAGAAACAACGTCTGCGGAAACGCTGGACCAATCGTCCCCGTAGCAATGACGGCAAGACGGATGACGATCAGAAGTGCGCAATTGGCAAGGCCCGCTGTCAGCAGAGCACTGGCCGGGCTTGGTGCTTCGCTGTAGGCGTCGGGCATCCAGGTATGCATCGGAAAAACGCCCGCCTTGGTACCGAACCCGATCAGGACGAAGACGAACGCCAACTGAATCGTCGCCGGGTCGAGCGAGCCTGCGTGTTTCACCACTTCGGTCCAGAGAATGGCATCTTCGGCGTTCGCGAGCAGTGCATTGGCGTTGGAAAAAATCAGAACGGTGCCATAGAGACCGAACGCAACACCCACCGTGCAGATCACCACATATTTCCAGGCGGCCTCCAACGAAGTCCTGCGACCGTAAAATCCCACGAGGAACACCGACGCGAGGGTGGTTGCCTCAATCGCGACCCACATCAGCACGAGATTGTTGGCTGTAACCGCCAAGGTCATCGTGAAAAGAAACAGGTGGAAGAAAGCATAGTATGTGCTTAGGCGCGCCGCGCTGATCTCGCGTTTGTCGAGGTTGTGTCGCAAGTAGCCGATCGAATAGAGTCCGGTCAGGAAGCCGACCACTACGATCAGGCCAAGAAAAATGCCGCCAAGTGCATCCACGAACAGCAAGCCCCCCATAAGGAAGAGCCTTTCACCATTCAGCGCATTGCTGATGAGCATGATGGCGAGCAAGAGAGCGACGGCGATAGCAACGATATGAATTGTCTCGACCGCCCGCTGCGTACGTTCCTGGAGCAGGGGCGTCGCAAAGGCGGTCGCCGACGCGATCAGGAAAGTGAGCAGCAGTCCACCGAGCGGCCATGCATCCGTCATTGTCCTAGCCCCTGAGTGTCGTCAGTTGGCGATTGTCCAGCGAATGCAGCACGCTCTCGATCCGTGTCGCGATGAAAGTCATGACGACCACTGCGAAGATGGCATCGGTGGCAATCCCGATCTCCACTACCTCGGGCGCCTGGTTGGCCAGCAGGGCCAGCGTCAGGTGGGAGCCGTTTTCCATCAGGCAATAGCCGAAGATCTGCTTCAGAATGTTTCGCTGCGTGATGATGCAGCCGAGACCGAGGAAGAAGTGGGCGACTGATATCGCAAGGGCGGGCTTGAACGCCTGTGCCTGCGGCAGTCGAATTGGCATGACCGCGAATACGGCGACCGTGACAATCACGGCAGCCAGCAGAATTGAACCGGGAGTTCCGATTATGCCGGGCAAGGACTGGCTCTGATCGAACCTGCGCAGCGCGCGGTAAAGTATTGCGGGAGTCAGCACCACTTTGGTGCCAAACGCTGTAGCCGCCCACAGATAGAGCTGGGGCGCATGACTGACCGTTGCGAGGGCCAAAAGCACCGAAACCAGCACCAGCGATTGAAGGCTGTAGAACAGCGCGGCGCGTGTCGGATGCCTCGCGTCGACCACCAAAATGGAGGTGATGATCAGCAGGCCAGCAATGCTGTTGACGATATCGGGACCGCTCATGACCATTCCTCCTATCTCAGCCAGGCGGCCGCTGCGACGCCGGAACACAAGGTCAAAGCGACGAGGATGGCGAGAGCAACTGCCATGCTGGCCGGCAGCGGCCCGGCTTCTGCGATCCTCTCGGAGGGTTGTCCTGGGATGGCATAACCGAAGCGTTTCAAGAACCACGCAAAAGAGCCGATCGATTCGAGAATGGCGACAGCCATGAGCACAAACAGCAGCAGATGGATGTGCGAGACCTGAAACCCGCCGGCGAAGATTGTGAACTTGCTGAAGAAGAGGTTCATCGGCGGAACGCCCGCCACCGCGAAGGCAGCGGTGCCGAAGCTGATCGCGACGAGCGGCATGCGCGCCAGAATGCCCCGCAGCAGCGGCATCATGCGGGTTCCTGTCGTGAAGCTCAGCGACCCGGCAACCAGAAAGAACAGACTCTTTGCAAAGGCGTGATTGAAGATATGCGCGACGCCCGCTGCGAAGGCCAGGGGCGAGCCGAAAACCGAGAGCGACAGCGCCAGAAATATGTACGACAGCTGCGCAATGGTCGAGTAGACGAGCAACAGCTTGAGATCCTGTTGCGGCAAGTACATCAGGAAGGCATAGATGAGAGTAACCGTTGCTGCTATCGCTCCGACCACCCCGACTACCTCCGGAACCGCGTCGGCAGAGATGAGCGCGCGCGCAAAGATGTAGACGCCAATCTTGACCATGGATCCTGCGTGAAGGTAGGCGCTGACCGGCGTTGGCGCCTCCATCGCGCGAGGCAGCCAGATATGCAACGGGAGCTGCGCTGACTTTCCCCATCCTGCAAACAGGATGGCCAATAAAATGGCTGCCTTGATAGGCGGGCTTACCGCGGCGAGTGACGACAATTCAAAGCTGCCGGTCTGCGCGAACAGAAGCGCAGCCGCCAGGTAGAGACCGAGCGAGCCAATATGAGTGACGATCAGAGCTTTGGCCGCTCCGCTGACGGCCTTTGGAGTCTCGTAGTACCCGATCAGGCCCCACGAGCAGACGCCGGTAATTTCAAAGAAGAACAGCTGCCCGGTTATGGTCGATGAAAACACCAGGCCGGCCATCGCTCCGACGAAAACCTGCAAAAAGAAAAAATAGCGGGTCCTTCCTTCGTCCGGATGCTCTCTGTTTTCGAGGCTCATGTATCCGAGCGAGTAAACGCAGACGAGCAGCCCAACCAGACCGACAGCGGCACCGATCAAAACGCTCACATTGTCGATGGTGAAGCCGAGAACCGCGACGCCGTAAAAACTCACAACGTCCTGGCTGATGGCGCGCTTGCCGTCTCCGACGAAGAGCACGAGCACGGCCACGATGGCCGCAAATGAGAGAAATGCCGACAAAACGGAAAGATACCGCGCCACATGCGGCGCAACGAGCAATGCGGCGAGCGCTCCGAGAAACGGGATGATGATGCCGGCGCTCAGAATTGTGACCATCTCAGCCTCCAATCAGACCCCGCCCAACGAAAATGCGAATGCGAGCGCCGCGGCACCAGCAGCCGCGAAAGTCACATGCGAGGTGTCAAAGATTCGAAATCGGGCGAACGTATTTTCGAAAAACGCGAGGATAAAAAAGACAAGCAACAGTTTTGCTACCAGGATGAATTCACCGAGAATGAGGGAGACGGGCGACATCGACGTCGCCCTTCCGAACGGAACAAAGATTGCGATGAACAATGCGACCGCGACACTCTGCTTGAGGTAAAGAGCCCATTTCATAAGCGCGAGAGCACGCCCCGAGTATTCCGTGAGAGGGCCCCCTTGAATTTCCGTCTCGGCTTCCGCCAGGTCGAAGGGAAGCTTTCCCATCTCGACGAAGGTGGCAAAGGCGAACGCGAGCATCGCCGCAGCGACGGCCGTGTGAGCCGATATTTGCTGCGTATAAAGCGTTGTGGCGATGGTGCCGAGATTCGTCGAACCGGCCAGCAGCGCGACCACGAACAACGCCAACAACATCACCGGTTCGTTAAGGGTAGCAATTGTTGTTTCCCGGCTCGCCCCAATTCCCGCAAAGATGCTGCCGGAGTCGATTCCGGAAAGCGAAAGGAAGAACCGCGCTAAAGCGAAAACATAGATGACGGTGATGATGTCGCCTGCGGGTTCAAGCGGTGATCGATCGATGATTGCAGGAATCACCATCGCGATGAGAAGCATCGCAGCGATCAGCAGGTATGGCGTGACCCGGAAAATATAACCGGCTTCCGGCGGGATGACCTCTCGCCGTACCAGAAGCTTCCACAGATCGCGGTAGTCCTGCAGAAATCCTGGACCGCGACGCGACTGGAACTTGGCGCGAATGACCCGTGAAACCCCTGACACCAAGGGTGCAACGAGCAACAGCAGAATTGCCTGCAGCAGACCGATGCCGAATAGATACGCGGTTTCCATGGCAGCTCACATCGCCAGCGCGATCAGAAGGGCGGCAAGCGTCGCCAGGATGTAGACGCAGTAGAGTCGCAGGTCTCCGCCCTCGAGGGCCTGAACATGCCTGCCGAGGCCCTCAATACCCTGCACAGAGAGCCGACTTGTTATCTGATCCCAAATTGGCTCAACGCGTTTGGCGGCGATCGTGACGTCCCGCACCGAGGTCTCGATGGCCCGTTTGACCGGGCCTTCGCCGGCGCGCAGCAGATAGAGATTGCGGAAGATGACGCGCGGCGGCTCGACAAAGCCGGCTACCGACACGGACATCTGCGGAGTGTGCTGATACCCGCAAACCCATGCCTCGTCGGCAATCCGCGGCGCGACGTATCGTCGGCGGCGTAGCAGCGCGATCGACAGCGGCATGATGAGCAAGCCGATCAGCAACAGCGCGACCAGTGGCGTGGACAAGACCGCTTGACCGGGATTGCCCGGGAATACCAGCCAGCCGCTTGAGATCTGCAGACTGTCGGCGCGAAGGACTGCCGCACTTACACCGCTCAAGACGTTCGCAGCCAGCGGCGCGCCAACGCCAAAGAATGCGCACAGCAGGGCGAGCGCTCCCATAGGGACGAGCATAGGCCATGGCACCTCGCGCGCGTCTGCCGCGGGCTCGCTGCGCGCTGCGGCCGCGAAGACCATGCCCCAAGCCCTGACGAAACACATCAGAGCTAGGGCGCCGGTGATCGCGAGCGCCACGGCAGCAAGCGGTCCGAGCAGGCGGCCGGCAAATTGTGAGCTGGTTCCAGCAGCAAAGAACGTTTGATAGGTAAGCCATTCACTGACGAAACCATTGAGCGGTGGGATCGCCGAGATTGACAGCGCGCCCACCAGGAAGCATAGGGCGGTCCACGGCATTCGCCGCCCAAGCCCGCCCATCTCTGCCATATCCCTGGTGTGTGTACTGTGGAGCAGCGCGCCCGCGCCGAGGAAGAGAAGGCCCTTGAACAGCGCGTGGTTCAACAGATGGTAGAAGGCCGCGCCAAGCCCGAGCGCTGCCAGAACCGGTTGGCCGCCGGCTGCGCCGACGATGGCCAAGCCCGTGCCCATCAGGATGATCCCGATGTTCTCGACACTGCTATACGCCAGCATCCGCTTGATATCACGCTCGGCGAGCGCATAGAGGATTCCGAGAACTGCGGAGACCGCTCCGAACGCCACGACCATCCAGCCCCACCACGCCGCGCCCGCGCCCGCGCCGAGGAAATCCACGCCAACTCTGATGATCCCGTAGACGCCGAGCTTGATCATCACGCCCGACATCAACGCCGAAGCATGCGACGGAGCAGCGGGATGCGCGTGCGGCAGCCAAACGTGCAGTGGCATTACGCCTGCTTTGGCGGCAAATCCAAAGAAGGCCAGCACAAAGACTACTGAAGCAAGCCAGGGCGGGAGATCGGCTTCCCTGAAGGAAGCGAAATCCAGACTTCCGGTGTGCGTGAACAACAGAAGGAATGCCACCATTATCAGCATCGAGAACGCATGCGCGATGAAGAAATAAAGGAATCCCGCATCCACGGCCTCCTGGTCCTGATCAAAGATGACAAGAAAATAGGAGGTAATCGTCATCAGCTCCCAGAACAGGGTGAAATAGAATGCATTATCGACGACCACGGCCAACATCATGGAGGCAACGAAAAGGTTCAGAAAGAATCCCATCGCACCTACGCCGCGCTTCGCATAGTCTTTCACGTAGGACAGCGAATAGACGCCTGCGGCCGCGGTCACGAGCGAAATGATGAGCACCATCAGGGCGGCAAGCGGATCGAAACGGACGGTGAAGGCGGCAAAAGGAAACGGCCCCGATGTGCTGAACACCTCGCCGTGGCCGCTCATCAGCACCGGTATGGCTGCGAAGATGCCCAGAATCCCGGCTCCCGCAGCTCCGATGCCGGCGACTGCAATTGCAATCGCCTCCCAACGCCGCAGCAGCAGCGAGCCGAGACCACCGAGCAAGCAAAACAGGATCGATGTAGCCAGAAAGTCGAGCATGGCCTTACGTCTGGTGGTGCTGAAGAATGTGACCTTCGGTAGCAGCTGTCACCGAGGCTACCCGCTTGTCGGCGTTGGACGTCTGCACCGCCATGTCGTCAACGATGTAAAGAGCCTTTGTTGGGCACACTCGAATGCACTCGGGTCCTTCCGGCTGGAAATAGCAGAGGTCGCATTTAACTGCGATCGATCGCTGACCCACGGTCCAGGCGAGAAGGGGGTGCAAGGGGTCATTGACGGCCGGCAGCGACTCGGGCTCCTGAAGAGCTGGGCCCTCTGGCAATGAGCCGTACGGCGTGATCGCACCAAAGGGACAAGCGATCGCGCACATCTTGCAGCCGATACATACACTCTCATTGAGCTGCACTTCGTGATTCACGAAGGTGATCGCGTTCACCGGGCAAACCTTTTCGCAAGGAGCGTCGTCACAGTGGCGGCACTGCACCGGCATGGTGCCTGCCTTGGTGTGCGTAACTGTAAGACGCGGATAGGCGACCAGCCCGACCTTCTCGTGTGCGTGGACGCAAGCTGCTTCGCAGGTATGGCAGCCTATACATTTCTCCGGGTCGGCGATCACAAACCGGTTCACGGCTGAAGCTCCTTTTCGGCATGCGTCTGCAGAGCGACCGCCCTCTCCACTTCAGGCCGGTAGAACTCGCGCTGGGAAGCCAGATTGGCCTTTGCTTCCGCACTGGAGCTCTTTGCCACCTTTGCGGCAGAGATTTTGTACTCAGGAATCCCACAATAAGGATCGAGGTTCTCGGCGTTGGTGAGCTGGTTGACATCAGCATCCCAATAATGAAACGTCGAGAACACCGTTCGTGGCGGAACTCGTTCTGTAACCCAGGCCCGAGCCACGATTGCTCCGCGGCGCGTACTCACTTTGATGTAGTCGCCATCCCGCACCTCGAGTTCATGTGCATCTTGGGGATTGAGCTCGATCTTTTCATCCGGCCCGAGTTGATTCAGCAGAGGTGCCCTGCCCGTCATCGTGCGGGTGTGGTAATGGTACACGCGACGACCCGTGGTCAGCATGAAAGGGTATTCTGTGTCCGGCCGCTCCGCGATGTGGCCGACGATCGGCGCTTCGAAGGCCTTTCTCTTTTCTTCCGGGACCGAGATCGGATGGAACAGGACCGGCTTGAGCAACGCTTTGTGCGATGGCGTCGCGAAACTGCCGTCCGCGTAAAGGATCGGAGTGCCAGGATGATCCTCCGATGGACAGGGCCAGGAAAGACCGGGCATCTTGTCCAGCCGCGCATAGCTCATTCCGCCATAGTTCGCCGGAGCCACTCGGCGCACCTCGTCCCAAATATCCTCTGCCCCCTGATAGGCCATCCCGGAATAGCCCATCCGTTCCGCAAGAGTCTTGAATATCCACCAGTCCGGTTTTGCCTCGCCTGGCGGCGTGACCGCCGGTCGAAGGAGTTGCACGCGGCGCTCGGTCGTCGTGAACGTGCCGTCCTTTTCTCCCCACCCTGCGGCCGGGAGCACGATATCGGCGCGTCGCGCCGTCTCGGTAAGAAAGAGATCTGCGACTACCAGCAAATCCAATTTCTCCAAAGCGTGCCCGAAGTGCTTGATATCGGGGTCGCTCAACATCGGGTTTTCGCCGTCGATGAGCAGTGCGCGAACGTTGCCTGCCAAGATCTCGTTCGGTACCTCAGTGACCTTCAACCCGACCTTCGCTGGAAGCGATACGCCCCAGGCCTTCTCGAACCAAACCCTGTCGGCCTCGTGCGCGACCGATTTTCCTCCAGGATAGAGATTGGGTAGTGAGCCCAGATCGCACGCGCCCTGAACGTTGTTCTGGCCGCGGAGGGGACAGATGCCGGCGCCCGGACGCCCGATCTGCTGGGTAACCACGTGAAGGTTGGATATGCTCACGACATTGCCGGTGCCACAGGTGAATTGGGTCACGCCCATCGCATAAAGCGTCGCTGCCGCCTTGGCAGTCGCGAAGCCGCGAGCGGCACTGATGATGTCGTCGGCGGGAATGCCGGTCATCCGCGCTACGCTCTCGGGGGGATAGTCCTCGACTGCGCGAACCAGGTCCTCGAATCCGATTGCACGGTCCCGTAGGAAGTCCGCCTTGTGCAATCCTTCCTTGACGATCACGTGCAACATTGCGTTGATCAGGGGGATGTCGTGTCCGAGCGGGACCCGAAGCCACAGATGGGCCTTGTTCGCCATCTCGGTCAGTCGCGGATCAGCCACAATCAACTTCGCGCCACGCTCCTTGGCCTTGAGGACGTGCTTCGCCACTAGCGGATGACACTCGGCTGTGTTCGAGCCAATGATGAAGATCAGGTCGGAGTCGGTGCCGAGCTCGGGTATGGAATTTGACATCGCGCCGTTACCCAGTGTCAGGGCAAGTCCGGCGGTGGTTGGAGCGTGACAGAGACGTGCGCAATGGTCGACGTTGTTCGTTCCAATCACAGCGCGTGCGAACTTCTGCGCGATGTAGTTCTCTTCGTTCGTCCCGCGTGCCGAGGCGAAAAGGGCGAAGGCGTCTGGTCCGCTCTCGGCCTTGATGGCACCAAGCTTCTGCACGATCGCGTCAAGGGCTGCATCCCAGGTGACGGCTGCAAACCCGCCGTTACGCTTCATCAATGGCGTCCTAAGCCGTTCGGGATCGGCAACGTGCTTGAAGCCGTATAGACCTTTCGGACAGAGCTCACCCTCGCTGACAGGATGCGAAGGATCGCCGTCGATGTCGGTGATGATGTTTCTCTCGATCGACAGCAGCATGGAACAGCCGGTGCCGCAATAGGGACAGATGGTCTTAACTTTGGCCACGATACGATCTCCTTTGCCTTAGGGCAGACCGCTTATGCGGCAGCCTTGATCCGCACTTGCGCAGGTCCCTGCGGTACCCGAAGCCACTTGTGGTAGATCACCCAATAGGTGAAGCCGACAAAGCCCGCACCGCCGATGATGTTGCCGATCGTGACCCAGACAAGATTGTACAGGACGGCAGATATCGTTATCAGGGAAGCATCAAACTCGGCCGGGACGTTGCCGGACATGGTCTGCAGCCACGCCAATGACAAGAAATACATGTTGGCCACGGAGTGTTCGAAGCCAGCAGCCACGAAAGCCGAGACGGGAAAGACCAGGGCAATAATCTTGTCGGCAACCGATCGACCGGCAGCGGCAAGCCACACGGCGAGGCAAACGAGCAGGTTGCACAACAAGCCCTTGATGAGGAGCGTTACCCAATCGGGCGAGATTTTTCCGACCGCGGTCGTCAGTACTGCCAACCCGACCCGACCGCTATTCAAATCCAGAACGTGCGAATACAGCACCAGCAAGGCGAGGCCAGCTCCTCCGACAAAGTTGCCGAGCCAGACGATTGACCAATTGCGCAGAAGCTTTGCGGTGGAAACGCGACGGCTCGCCCATGCCATCACGACTAGGTTGTTGCCGGTGAAGAGCTCGGCGCCGCCAACCAGTACGATGACAAGACCAAGGCAGAACACCAGTCCGCCAAGCACGTGCGCAACGGCAAAGGGCAAAGTGGCATCGCTGCCGACGATAGAGTAGTAAAGCGCGCCGAGCCCTATGCCGCCGCCTGCTACAACGCCCAGCATAAGACAGGGCACAAACGGCAGATTGGCCTTGGTGACGCCCACCTTCTCAATCGCCTGTTCGATTTCGGCGGGACTGTAGGCATTGAAGTTGAAAATGGCTGGTTGCTCTGCCAGCGTCGTTTGAGCCATTTGGCTTCTCCGGCCGATCGGAGCCTCCTTTGCTATCGGAAGCAAGAAATTACGCCGTCGCAAACCAACAATCTTTTCTGGTTGTGATGCGCTTGGGATGATTTGCGCGCAAATGTGATTCCTAGAGCTTTAAGGCAGCCACATACAAAAGTGCGCAAGAATGACAAATTCAGCGCAAGAAATCTTTGTTAGGCAAAAGAAGTTCGCCCAGCGGCGAGAGTGAGGAGCGACACGATGGCGGTCGACGAGCGCACGTGCACAGCTATCGCGTCAACTGGACATGGTGGACCTACTCCGCAAAAGGTGCTGCATCATGTGGTCATGCGAGGCGTGCTGGTGAGCCATGAGCGCACCCGCTGTTGAGCCGTTTCAGGCGCTCGAAGTTCGAGTGCGGGGACGCGTGCAGGGTGTCGGGCTACGGCCCGCAATTTGGCGCAGGGCGCAGGAGCTAGGACTTGTCGGGGAAGTATTCAACGATTCTGAAGGCGTCCTGCTGCGGATCGGCGGCGACAGCTCGCGGCTGGCGGCGTTTCTCAGCGGTATCGAACGCAAGCTGCCGCCGCTGGCGCGCGTCGATTCCATCGAAACCATGAATTATGCCGGTCCGCTGCCGTCCGAATTTCGGATCGCCGGGAGCTCACGCAGCGGAGCTCGTACCGAGATTGCGCCCGACGTCGCGATTTGTTGCGCTTGCATCGCCGAGCTGCAAGACGATAGAGATCGCCATTACCGCTATCCGTTCACGAGTTGCACGCATTGCGGACCGCGGCTGAGCATCGTCACATCGATCCCGTACGATCGTGCGACGACGACGATGTCGCCGTTTGGGCTGTGTCCCGACTGTCGCGCAGAGTATCGCAATCCCCAAAATCGCCGATTTCACGCCGAAGCGATTGCTTGTCCGAACTGCGGGCCGACGGCAAGTTTGATCGCGCTGTCGCGCCCCGAGCCCGTTGATGGCCCTCCAGCCGACGACATCGAATGCGCCGCCAACCTTGTTCGCAGCGGTGAAATCATCGCAGTGAAAGGGCTCGGCGGTTATCATCTAGCCTGCGACGCCAGCAATGTCGAGGCGGTTGTGCGATTGCGCCAGCTGAAACGACGCCCGGCAAAGCCTTTCGCGCTCATGGCGCGCGACGTCGAGGTCATTCGCCGCTACTGCACGATCAGTGTTGAGGAAGAGCGCCAATTGACCGACGCGCAAGCGCCTATCGTCTTGTTGCGTGCCGGTGGGCCGCAATATCTGCCGGAGGAAGTGGCGCCCGGTTTGCACACGCTCGGCTTCATGCTGCCGACGACTCCGCTGCATCTTCTTCTTTTACAGGACATGGAGATGCCGCTGGTTATGACTAGCGGCAATGTTTCGGAGGAGCCGCCGATCATCGACGATATCACGGCGCGTGAGCGGCTCGCCGGCATCGCCGCCTACGCGCTCGTCCACGATCGCAAGATCGCGAGCCGCATCGATGACTCCGTTGTACGCCTCATGGATGGAAAGTCTCGCCTGCTTCGCCGTGCCCGCAGCTTTGCGCCGAGCCCGATCAAGCTGCCGACGGGATTCGCGGCCGCGCCCGAGCTACTGGCGATGGGCGGCGAACTCAAAGCCACGTTCTGTCTGTTCAAGGACGGTCAAGCCATCCTGTCGCCGCACCAGGGCGATCTGGAAAACGCCGCCACCTTTAACGAGTATCGAAAGAGCCTCGCGCTTTATCGACAGCTCTTTGCTTTCGAGCCGACCGCGCTCGTCATCGACCGGCATCCTGAATACCTGTCATCGCAATTGGGGCGCTCAGACGCCCGCAAACTTGGGCTGCCGCTTCTGGACGCGCAGCATCATCATGCCCATGTCGCCGCCTGTCTCGCCGAAAATGGATATCCGCTCGATGCGCCTTGCGTCCTCGGCATCGTACTCGATGGGCTTGGCCTCGGCGACGACGGCACGATCTGGGGCGGCGAGTTCTTGCTAGCGGATTATCTCGGTTACCGGCGCCTCGCCCGGCTCAAGTCGATTGCCATGCCTGGTGGTGCGCGGGCGGTGCGTGAGCCGTGGCGAAACCTCTATGCGCATCTCTTGGATGCGATCGGGTGGGATGAGCTGACGAAGCATTTTGTCGCCCTCGATCTTTATGCGCACCTGCATGACAAGCCGCGCGCAGTGCTCGACGCCATGATCGCCAAGGGAATAAATGCACCGCTCGCATCCTCGTGCGGACGCTTGTTCGACGCAGTCGCGGCGGCCTTGGGGCTCTGCCGCGAGCGGCAGACCTTTGAAGGCGAAGCGGGGATCAGGCTGGAGGCCTTGGCAGAATCGGCGGCATCGTCTGGCCGCAGCGCCACGACTTATTCTTTTGCCATCAATCAGCTGCCGGACGGCGACCCCATGGAGATTGATCCGGCGCCCATGTGGAACATGCTTCTTGACGACCTGAAGAAGAATGTCCCCGCCGCCTCGATCGCGCTGCAGTTCCACATGGGACTGTCAATGGCGCTGGTCGAAGCGACGCGGCAACTTGCACGGTGCGGTGTTGACAGGCCGCAATTCGACACTGTCGCCCTATCGGGTGGCTGCTTCCAGAATCGCATGCTGTTCGAAAGCGTGGCGGCGCAGCTGCGGGCGGCGGGATTTGCCGTGCTGACGCACGCTGACGTTCCCGCAAACGACGGCGGCTTGTCGCTCGGGCAGGCCGCCATTGGCGCCGCTCTGCTCCTTCAAGCGAAACCAGGACTCGATCATGTGTCTCGGAATTCCAGGCCGCATCGTCAGAATAGATGACGTCGACAGCATGCTTGCGACCGTCGACATCTGCGGGGTCCGCCGGCAGATCAATATCGGCTGCATCGTCGACGACGACCATCCAGTCAAAGACTGCATCGGCGAGTGGGTGCTGGTTCACGTCGGCTTCGCGATGAGCCGGATCGATGCCGAGGAGGCCGCCGAATCGCTCAAGATTCTGACCGAGCTGGGAGAAGCACAGGCCGAGCTCGAAAATATACGTGCGTCCGAGGACTGGTTTTCGCCGTCGCAAGAGGAGTGTCGATCATGATCAATGAAGGCGCCCTGCAAACTCTGTATCCGTTTTTACACGGCAAGCAGCATGAACCAGCGGCCCTCGATGCGGCATTACTGTATTCGGTGACCGGAAAGGCGCGCGACTCACGCGAGATTAATGAGCGACTTTTCGCTGCGCAGGCAGACATCCTGGTTGGCGCCGCCAAGGCGCTGGCCAGCGTCTACCGCAACGGTGGCCGAATGTTTTCCATGGGCAACGGCGGTTCGAGCTGTGACGCCTCCCATGTCGCTGTCGAGTTCGTGCACCCGATAACGGTGGGACGTCCGGCGCTCGCCGCCATCAATCTTGTCGCCGACTTGGCAATGATCTCTGCCGTTGGCAACGATGTTGGCTTCGAGCACGTCTTCGTGCGCCAAGTGATCGCGCAGGCAAGAGCCGGCGATGGCCTGATCGGCATTTCCACGAGCGGCAACTCGTCGAATCTTATCGCCGCCTTCGCCAAGGCCAAGGAGATGGGCCTCGTCACTATCGGGCTGGCAGGCGGCGACGGCGGCAAGATGAAATCGGGCGGTGTGTGCGATTACTGCCTCGTGGTTCCGACGACGTCGATCCACCGTATCCAGGAGTGCCACGTCGTTGCCTATCACATCCTGTGGGACCTCGTGCACACGATCCTTGCCGATGACCGCGGATCGGCGATGACGAAGGAAGCCCTGGCATGAAATACGTCGACGAGTACCGCGATCAGGACAAGGCGCAAGTTCTAGTGCGCGAAATCGAGCGGCTGGTCGCCGGCATCGAGTTTGCGGAGCGCCGGCCGATCCAAATCATGGAAGTCTGTGGCGGACACACGCATTCAATTTTCCGCTATGGCATCGAGGGTATGCTGCCGAAATCCATCGAGCTTGTACATGGACCAGGCTGCCCGGTCTGCGTGTTGCCGATGGGGCGCGTCGACGACTGCGTCGCCATTGCCGAGCACCCTGAAGTGATCTTGACGACCTTCGGCGATGCGATCCGGGTGCCCGGTTCGCGCAAGAGCCTGCTGCAGGCGAAGGCCGAGGGCGCCGATGTCCGCATGGTTTATTCGCCTATGGACGCGTTGGCGCTGGCACGCCGCAACCCGAAGCGTGAAGTGGTGTTTTTTGGCATCGGTTTCGAGACCACGATGCCGTCAACCGCGCTGACGGTACTGCAGGCTGAGCGCGAGGGGATCGGGAATTTCTCCGTTTTCTGCAACCACATTACTATTGTTCCTACAATCAAAGCGATCCTCGACAGTCCCGATCTGCACCTCGACGGCTTTCTCGGCCCAGGTCACGTCTCGATGGTCATCGGCACCGCGCCCTATGAGTTCATCGCGCACTTCTATAACAAGCCGTTGGTGGTGGCTGGCTTCGAGCCGCTCGACGTGCTGCAGTCGATCTGGATGGTATTGAAACAGATCAAGGAGGGCCGCTGCGAAGTAGAGAACCAATACGCCCGTATCGTGCCTGAAGGCGGCAATACCCGAGCGTTGCGAGCGGTCGCCCGCGTCTATGAATTGCGCGAATTCTTCGAATGGCGGGGGCTCGGCTCGATCGATCACTCCGGAATGAAGATGCGCGCCGAATACGTTCGCTTCGACGCCGAACTCAAATTTGCGTTGCCCAACGTCAAGATCGCCGATCCGAAATCCTGTCAATGCGGGGAGGTCCTCAAGGGCGTGATCAGGCCGTGGCAGTGCAAGGTGTTCGGCACCGCATGCACACCGGAAAGGCCGCTCGGCGCTTTGATGGTGTCGTCCGAGGGCGCTTGCGCTGCCTATTACCAATATGGTGGGTTGAAGCGACGGCGCGACGAAGTTCTTCCAGTCGAGGCTGGCACTGCATGAATATCGCTCCCTTCGTATTCCAACGTCCACGCGGCAAGGTTCACGTGCCCACGGTGACCCTTGCGCACGGCGGTGGCGGCAAGGCAATGAAAGATCTGATCGACGATGTGTTCTTAGCGGCGTTCGACAATCCGCTGCTGGCCCCACTCGACGATCAGGCGCGGCTCGACCTTGGCGCCCTTGCGCGACACGGCGACCGCCTTGCGTTCAGCACCGATTCTTTCGTCGTTGATCCAATAATTTTTCCAGGCGGCGATATCGGTAAGCTCGCCGTCTGTGGCACCGTCAACGACCTCGCGGTCGGCGGAGCCAAACCGCTCTATCTGTCGTGCGCGGTGATTGTCGAGGAGGGCGTATCGGTTGATTCTTTGCGCCAGATCGCCCGCTCCATGGCGACCGCAGCACGCGCAGCGGGAGTGGAAATTGTCACCGGCGACACCAAGGTCGTGAACAAGGCCGCGTGCGACAAGATGTTCATCACCACGGCCGGGATCGGCGCGATCCGCGCCGATGTCAATCTCGGCGCCCATTGCACGCGGCCAGGCGATTTTGTTCTGGTCAGTGGTTTCCTGGGCGACCACGGTGCCGCAATTCTCAGCGCACGCGGCGACCTCAGCTTGGAAGCCCCGATTGCCAGCGATTGCGCTTCCTTGCACGACGTAGTGGCGGCGCTTCTCACCGCGGCTCCCGGTATCCGCTTCATCCGCGATCCAACCCGGGGCGGGGTCGCAACCGTTCTCAACGAGATCGCAGAGGCGGCCCAGGTCTCCATCGAGATCGACGAAGGCTCGACGCCCATTCGCGATGAGGTGCGGGCATTTTGCGAGATTCTCGGCCTCGATCCGCTTTATCTCGCCAACGAAGGTAAGCTCGTGGCCATCGTGCCGCCGGAGCAGGCGCAACATGCGCTTGAAGCGATGCAGGCGCATCCGCTCGGGCAAGCGGCCCGTCTCATCGGTCGAGTGATTGCCGGTGAGCCTGGGCGGGTCACTATGCGGACCGTTTTCGGCGGTAGCCGCATCGTCGACATGCTGGTCGGCGAGCAGCTTCCGCGCATTTGTTGACACCCGCCATGCACGAATTGTCGATCACCTGGAACATCTTCGAACTCGTGGCGGAAGCCGCGAAAGGACGCAAGGTGAATCGTATCATCGTCGAGATCGGCGAACTGTCCGGGGTGACCGCGGATTCGGTTGCGTTTTGGTTTCCGGAAGTCGCCAGGGGAACCGAAGTCGCAGAGGCGAGCCTTGAAATCCGCAAGATTTCCGCACTCGCGCGCTGCGAAGCCTGCAGTGCTGAGTTCCCTACAACATCCATGCTGACGGCCTGTCCCTGCGGCTCGTTCCGCCTCAAACGGCTCAGGGGCGAAGAATTGATTATCAAATCTATCGAGCTCGAAGAGGTCCCATGATGTGCGCGAACTGTGGATGCCAAGGCGACAAGGCAGTCGTGCTCGACCTGCAGACTGGCGAGACGACGACAATGGCTACTCTGCATCAGTCCCACAGCGGACACTCCCATACGCACGACCACACGCACCATCACCACGGGCCGCACCAACATGCGAGCGATGGTCATGCCCATACGCACGACCACACGCACCAACACCACGGGCCGCACCAACATGCGAGCGATGGTCATGCCCCAGCGCAAAATCCTGGCGTGAGCATTGTTGATGTGGAGGCGAGGATTCTTGCCAAGAACGACGCTTTAGCGGCAAGGAACAGGGCGTGGTTTGCGGGCCGCGAGATTCTCGCGCTCAACCTCGTCAGTTCACCGGGAGCCGGCAAGACGACCTTGCTTGAGCGCACAATCCGCGATCTAGCCGGCGAATTACCGCTCTACGTGATTGAGGGCGACCAGGCGACCGCCTGTGACGGCGAGCGCGTCCGCAGGGCAGGCGCTCCGGTCGTGCAAGTCAATACCGGCACCGGTTGTCATCTCGACGCAGAGATGATTGCGCGCGCATTGACCGCGCTGAAACCCGCGCCCGGAGCGGTCTTGCTCATAGAAAACGTTGGTAATTTGGTCTGTCCTGCATTGTTCGATCTTGGCGAACGGGCGAAAATCGTGATCTTCTCAGTCACCGACGGGGAAGATAAGCCGCTAAAATATCCACACATGTTCCGCGCCGCTACGATCGTGATCCTCAACAAAGTGGACCTGCTGCCCTACCTCGATTTCTCGCTGGCAAAGGCGATCGGCAACGTACGGCAACTCAACCCTGAGGCAATCATCCTGCAAATGTCTTCACGCAACGGCGAGGGAACGGTGGATTGGTATGACTGGCTTCGTACGCAGTTCGTGCTCGCGCGACAATCCGCTTTCGCGTGATCAGGGGTAACGCCCTCGGTCTGGGCAAAGAGCGCGAGTGGTCAATTACGACATCAAACAGGCGCTTGACCGCCGCGTACGAAGCCGCGCTGGTTGATCTGGGCATATTCGACAGAAACGACCCGTTCACAGAACTATCCCAGCGTGCTGACCGAAGTCATCTGTGTAATGCCCGGAATCTCGCCGAACTGACGCTCGAGCGGTTGGGTGACCGACGAAGCGATCGTCTCCGGGCTTGCCTCGGGTAACTGAGTTGTCACTTG
>Ga0209382_10003064_pt1 | contig 23493 bp, 25 predicted proteins | sample SoiMetdeltSBSDD5_FD_187599 | JGI IMG/M metagenome (GOLD analysis project Ga0209382, IMG submission 187599) | Bulk soil microbial communities from a Populus tree surrounding site in Tennessee, USA - Soil MetaG P. deltoides SBSDD5 (SPAdes) (version 2) | ecosystem: Environmental > Terrestrial >...
GCGTGCAGGGGCCAGCCGCCCACCCGCGCGGCGCCGGCGCCAGCGAGGCGCGGCGCGGCCAGCGTCGCGGCGGCGAGGCCGAGGCCGGCCAGCAGCAGCCGCCAGGGATCGAACGGCCACAGGCTCGCCACGGCAGCGACGGCAACGGCCGTCAGCCAGACCACGGTCGCACGGGCGCCGGTGAGGATGCTCACGCGCTCGCGCAGCGCGCCGGCTGCCGCCACGAACAAGGCGACGAGGGCGACCACGCCGAGCGGCGCGAGATGGCGCGCGCCAGGCACCGCGCTCGACACGCGCAGCAGTGGCTCGGCGACCGAGCCGCTCAGCATGACGTCGGGCGCCGTGGCCACCGCGTAGAAGCCCCAGCACGCGGCCGCGAGCGCGAGCGTGAGCAGCGTCGCCGGCGCGACGAACCCGCGCCGTCCCGCGGCGGGCACGAGGCCGACGGCCCCGAGCACGAGCGTGAGGAGCACGGCCACCGATCCGACGCCCGACGCGGCGCCCGCGTCCGCCCACGCCGCACCCGATGGCGCCGCACCCGGGACACGCTTGCCCGCCTGGAAGCGCACTCGGGTGCCCGCCTCGACGGTGACGCGGTCGCCGGGCCGCACGCTCAATGGATCGCCGGCGGCGAGCCGCCAGTCACGGACGACATCGCCCGTTCCGTCCTGCTCCACCACGCGAAACGTCGCCGGCGCGACCGCGACGAGGCGATGGCCTTCGCCGAACGTGAGCGTCGCGCGCCGGGCGAACCAGCCGCCGTCGGTCACCCACGGGCTGTGCGCGCTGAAGACCAGCGCCGGGCGCGCTGCCGCATCACGCCAGGCCGTCCACGGCGAGAGCGCGGTGACCGACGCGAGCGCCAGCAGACCGAGCACGAGGGCCGCGCCGCCCACCGCGAGTCCCACGGGTCGCCAGCGGTCGACGCCCGGCATCAGCGCCAGCAGCAGCAGGAGCGCGGCGGCCACCACGACGCCATGCCAGCGGCGTCCGCCGAGGAGCGCGGCCACGTCGCCGAGCGGCACGAAGCTCGCCGCGAGGATCAGGGTTGCGCTCACACCGGTCGCCGCCGCCGACACCAGATGTGGCGGCGGCTCGTCCACGCGCGGCTGCAGCAGCGCCACCAGCGGCGCCACCACCGCCGCCAGCACTAGCATGGGCGCGTCGGGCGCGCCGGCGGCCACCCGCGTCGTGAGCGTGCCGAGCAGCACGGGACCGGTCCACGCGGCGAGCCCGCGCAGCGCGGTCATTCGGACGATCGCACCAGGACCGCGGTCGCGAGAACCGTGGCGAGCGTCGGGGCCACGAGACCTGCATACCACCACGCGAGGCTGACGCCGCCGATACGGACGGCGCCTGGCGCGCCGGGCACGAGCGTGAGCAGCAGCAGCGGCAGGAGCAGGAGAGTCAGCGTGAGCATCCCGAACCAGCGCCAGCGGGCGGCTGACATCGCGCGATTATAGCGCGAGCCCCCGCGGAATCGGTATGCTGAGCAGCGGCGTCCAAAGCAAAAGGCCGAAGGAGAGCGCAGATCGATGGCCCAGAGGATCGACCGCGTCATGGTGATCACCGCCCACCCCGACGACTCGGAGTTCGGCGCCGGGGGCACGGTGGCCGGGTTCGTGAAGGACGGCCGCGAGGTCGCCTACTGCATCGTCACCAACGGCAACAAGGGCTCGAGCGACCGCGCGATGACACCCGAGCGGCTGGCCACCGTCCGCGCCGAGGAGCAGCGCAACGCCGCGCGCGTGCTCGGCGTGGAGCGCGTCAGCTTCCTCGGCTACCCGGATGGCGAGGTCGAGGACACGCGCGATCTACGCCGCGATGTCTCGCGCGAGATCCGCCGGTTCCGTCCGGACCTCGTGATCTGTCAGAACCCGAACCGCACGTACAATCTGGGCGCCTCGCATCGCGACCATCGCACCGTCGGCGGCGTCGTGCTCGACTGCGTGTACCCGCTCGCGCGCGACCACATGGCGTTCCCCGAGCTGCTGCCCGAGTTCGAGCCCCACAAGGTCCGCGAGGTCTACGTCATGCAATGGAGCGAGCCGCACGTCGTGAACGACATCAGCGACGTGATGGATCTGAAGCTGAAGGCGCTCGCCTGCCACGCCAGCCAGTTCAAGGATTTCGCGGCGGTGGAAGCGCGAGTGCGCCAGCGCAGCAAGGAGCTGGGCGCCGCGCGCGGTTACGCCTACGCCGAGGCGTTCGATCGGATCGCGATCGCCTGATGACGGCCGGGCGCCTCGCCGCGCTGAGTCTGCTGATCTGTGGCGTGACGATCGGCGGGTATTCGCTGCTGATCGGCGTCGCCGCCGTGCGCAATCATCCCGAAGGCTACGTGGCCGCGTACGCCATCGCGGCGACGGTGGCGGGCCTCAGCGTCGCGCTGCGGCGTCGCTGGTCCGGCTGGCTGGCGCTCGCGGTCTCCGTGCTCCTCCTCACGCTCGGCTCCTACGTGAACTTCGTCATGGCCCGCATCCCCGACGACCCGACCGCCCTGCGAGTCGGCGAGCGCGCGCCGGACTTCACGCTCCCCGATGCCGGCGGCCGTCGCGTCTCCCTCGCGGACTACCGTGGCAAGAAACCGGTGCTCCTTGTCTTCTACCGTGGCTACTGGTGACCGTTCTGTGTCGCCGAGCTCCAAGGTCTTGGGGCCGAGCTGTCCGACGCTGAGCGGGCGGGCGTCGAAGTCGTCGCCGTGTCGCCCGACGCCAACGCGCAGAGCCAGCGACTGGCCGACGGACTCCGGGTGAACTATCGCTTCGTCGCGGACCCGGATCTTGCCGTGACGCGCCGATACGGGCTGATTCATCGGCGCGGGGGTCCGGGCGGCCGCGACGTGCCCCGGCCGGCCACCGTCTTGCTCGATCGCGACGGGGTCGTGCGCTGGCTCGCGCTCAGCGCCAACTATCAGGTGCGGCCCGATCCGCGCGATGTCGCGCGCGCGGTGCGAGCGCTGTAGCGTGGCGGCGGTCGATCGCGCGCTGACGCGTGCCGCGCTGCGCGTGACGCCGCGGATGCTGCGCGAGATGACGCGCGACTGCAGCGTCGCGCAGCTCACGACGCCGCCGAAGCCCGGGGCGTGGGCCATCGTCGACGTCGTGCGCCACCTGGTCGAGGGCGATCGCGACACGTTGCTGCCACGGCTGCGCCGGATGCTGGCGGAGTCGCGTCCGGTCTTTGCGACACGCCGGCCGCTCGAGCACGACGGCTCCGATGTGGCCACGCTGCTCGACGTGTTCGAGCGCGCGCGCGCCGATGTCATGCGCATCCTCGACGGCGCTGACGTTGCCGCCTGGGCGCGCGAGGGCGTGAGCCCGAGCCGCGGTCCACTCACCGTCGAGGCCTACGCGGCGTCCACCGTCGCGCACGATACGGAGCACCTGCAGCAGATCCAGGACGTGCGGCTGACGCTCGGGCTCCTGCCCAAGCGGTGCGAGGCCCGGGTGGCGCTGGCCGTGCCCGAGCTGACCGCCGCCCTCGCGGCGACGCCCCCGGCGATCGCGGCGGTGGCGCGCGGGCTCGGGGTCGACGCGCTCCGCTGGAGGCCGCGGGAAGGCGAATGGTGCATCACCGAGGTGCTCGCGCATCTCCTGGACCTCGAGCGGACGCTGTTCCTGCCCCGCCTGCGTCGAATCGTCGACGAGCACCGTCCGGTCTTCGAGGTGTTCGACGTCGAGGCCTGGGCCCGCGCCCGCGACCATCGCGTGCGCGACTTCACCGCGGATCTCGAGGCATTCGCGGCGGCGCGTGCCGAGACGATCCGGTTCCTGGACGCGCTGCCCGACGGCGCGGCCGAGCGCCTGGGCCTCTCGGGCCACTTCGGCCCGGTCACGCTCGCGCAGTACGCCACCCACGCGGCCGACCACGACCTCGAGCACGCGGCGCAGATGCGCGACGTCCGTGCCGCGTGCCCCGTCCGTGGCTGAGCTGCCGGCGAGCTCGCTGCGGGTCCAGGAGGCGCTCGCCGAGCGCGGCGTGCAGAGCGCGATCGTGTACCTGGAGCGCGCGGCGCGGACCTCCGCCGAGGCGGCGGCCGCCGTCGGCTGCCGCGTCGATCAGATCGCGAAGTCGCTCGTCTTCCGCGGCGCCACCAGCGGCCGCCCGCTGCTCGTCATCGCCAGCGGCGCCAATCGCGTGGACGAGACGCGCGTGGCGAGCGTCGTCGGCGAGCCGCTCGGCAAGGCCGACGCCGACTTCGTGCGGGCGCACACCGGATTCGCCATCGGCGGGGTCGCGCCGCTCGCGCACCCGGCGCCGCTGACCACGCTGATCGACGAGCATCTGCTGAAGTGGGACCGCATCTGGGCGGCGGCCGGACATCCGCACACCGTCTTTCCGCTCACGCCGTCCGAGCTCGTCCGCATCACCGGCGGCCGCGTCCTCGGCGTGGCCTGACGCGGCGCGCCGCGGCGCCCGCGGTAGAATACGCGGGTGATCCGGCGACGCGTGGTCGTCTTCGCCGCACTTGCGCTCCTCCTCACTTCCAGCGTCGCCGTCGGTCGCACGCCGCTCGCCACACCACCCGCGTCGGCGCTGCTGGCCACCGTCGAGAGTCTCACCGAGCCGGCGATGAGCGGCCGTCGTTCCGGCACCGCGGGCGGCGAGCGCGCGGCCGCGCGGCTCGCGCAATGGCTCAGTGACGCGGGCTTACGTCCCGGCGGCGACGGCGGAACCTTCTTACAATCGTTCGTGCTGGCCATCGGCGCCGAGGCCGGCGCCGCCAGTGCGCTCGAGATCGACGGGCGCCCGCTCGCGGTCGGCGCGGTGTGGACGCCGCACGGCGGCTCGCGCACGGGCGAGGCGCGCGGCCGCGCCGTGTTCCTCGGGTACGGCGTGACCGCGCCGGACTGGGATGACTGGGCGGGCGACGTGCGGGACTCGATCGTCGTGGTGCTCGACGGCGTGCCGGCCCACCTCGGCGCGCATCGCATGTCGCGGCTCGACAAGGTCATTCGCGCGCGCCAGTCCGGCGCCGCCGCGCTGCTCATCGTGAGTGACACGCTGCCGACGCTCGCGGCCACCGGCGCACCCGTCGACGTCATCTCCGCCTCGCTGACGACGGCCGCCGCTGACCTCCTGCTGGCGCCGCAGACGGTGGCGCAGGTCGCGCGCGAGTTGGACGGGGCCGCGGCCCCGATCCGTCACCGCCTGCCCGGCGTCGTCCGCCTGAACGTCGACATCCGGCGCGATGAGATCAGAGCGGCGAACGTCATCGGCGTGTTGCCCGGGACCGATCCGGCGCTGGCGGGCGAGGCGATCGTGCTCGGCGCACATTACGATCACCTCGGTGCCAGCGGCGGCGCCGTCTACCACGGCGCCGACGACAACGCCTCCGGCACCGCCGTCGTCGTCGGTCTCGCGCGCGCGTTCGCCGCCGCCGGCGGCACCGCGCGGACGCTGGTCGTGGCGCTCTTCGGCGCCGAAGAGCTCGGGCTCGTGGGCTCGGGCCACTACGTGCGCCATCCCGCATGGCCCCTCGCGCGGACGGCGGCCATGCTCAACTTCGACATGGTCGGTCGCATGCAGAACGGCACGGTTACCATCGGCGGCGCCGACACCGGCGACCGGCTGCGCCGCGTGCTGACCGACGCGCTCGCGCGCGTGGCGGACGTCACCGCCGACGTGCGCGGCACGCCGTACTCGGCCTCCGACCACTCGCGCTTCTATTCGGCCGACCTGCCGGTGCTCTTCTTCCACACCGGCCTGCACCCGGACTATCACCGTCCCACCGACACCGCGGAGAAGCTCAATGCCGACGGCATGGCGCGCGTAGCGGCGGTGGGCGCCGCCGTCGTGGAGCAGCTCGATGCGGGCGGCCGCCCCATGTTCGCGCGCGTGACGCCGGCGCGGCGGACGCGCCGCGGCAGCGCCGGCGGCACCTTCCTCGGCGTCGGCGGCGACAGCCGAACGCCGGGCGACGGCGTCCGGCTCGGGTACATCGTGCCGGGCAGTGCGGCCGAGCGAGCCGGGCTCCGCGACGGCGACGTGCTGGTCCGCGTGGGCGAGCAGCCGGTGAACACCTTCGAGGAGCTGCATACCGTGATCGGGGCTCGGCAGCCCGGGGACGTCGTGCGGCTGGTCTATCTCCGTGACGGCCGCGACCACGTGACGTCGGCCACGCTCGAGAGGAGTCACGAATGAGCCTCGACCCGAAGGCCGCGTCCACGCTGACCGAAGTGATCCGCCGGCGCGTGGCGCTCACGCCCGAGGCGCAGTACTTCTCGCTCTTCGACGACGTGGTGACGTACGAGCGGCTGTGGCGGATGAGCGCGCGCTACGCGGCGGGACTGACCGCGGCCGGCCTGCGCGCCGGCGACAAGCTCTGCCTGATCTATCCGACGTGCGCCGAGTTCTTCTACACGTTCCTCGGCGCGCTCCGGATGGGCGCCGTGCCGGTTCCACTCTATCCGACCCTCGGCGTCGAAGCGACGGCGAACACCTTCCGCGACTCCGAGGCGGTCGCGGTGGCCACCATTGGCTGGTTCCGGCAAGGCGTCGACGCCAGTGTCGCGCTGGCGCCGACGGTGCGCCTGGTGCTCGAGCCGAACGAGCTCGATCATGACGGCGCGCCGCCACCCGATCACGTCGCCGGTCCCGACGATCTGTGCTTCCTTCAGTACACGTCCGGATCCACCGGGCATCCGCGCGGCGTCATGCTGACGCACGCGAACGTGGTGGAGACGACCAGGTTCATGGCGGAGGCGGCGGGCATCACGGCCGAGGATCGCGTCGTGTCGTGGCTGCCGCTCTATCACGACATGGGACTCATCGGCTGCGCGTTCACGCCGCCGCTCACGGCGACGCCGATCTGGCTGCTGCCGCCGGACCTCCGCAATCCTCGCCCCTGGCTGGAGACGCTCACCAAGGTCCGCGCGACGTTCACCGTGTCGCCGGACTTCGGCTACCGCAACTGCGTGCGCAACGTCCGCGACACCTCGGAGTTCGAGCTGTCGAGCCTCAAGTCGGCGCTCTCCGGCGCCGAGCCCGTGCGCATGTCGACCATCCAGGCCTTCGAGTCGCACTTCGGCATCAAACGCGTCATCTCACCCTGCTATGGCCTCGCCGAGGCCACGCTCGCCGTCGCCATCTGGCCGCGCGGGGTGCCGCTCCGAACCGACGCCAGCGGGCGCTGGCTCTCCGTCGGACAGCCGTGTGCCGGCGTCTCGGTCCGCATCGTGGAGCCGCGCCGGGAGGACGGTCCCGTCGAGACGGCCGTGCTGCCGCCGGAGACCGAGGGCGAGGTGTGCGTGAAGAGTCCCGGCGTGATGAAGGGCTACTACAACAATCCGGAGGCGACCGCGCGCGTGCTCAGCGCCGATGGATGGCTGCGGACGGGCGACCTCGGCTTCCTCGATGACGAGGGATTCCTCTACATCACGGGCCGACTCAAGGACCTCATCATCCTCGGCGGGCGCAATCTGCTGCCGGCTGACGTGGAAGAGGCCGTGGATCAGCTCCCCGCCGTCCGCTACTCCGCGGCCGTCGGCATCGAGAGCGAGCGGACCGGCTCGCAGCGACTCTACGTCGTGGCCGAGGCGCGCGAACCGGAGACGGCGCCCGATGGCGGCTGGGCCGGGCTCACCCGTGAGGTCGTTCACCGCGTGCACCGGGCCGTCGGCCACCGGCCCGCGCGCGTGCTGCTGGTCAAGCCTTCCACGATCCCGAAGACGTCCAGCGGCAAGATCCAGCGCGCGCGGCTGGCCGACATGATCCGCGCGGGCCAGCTGCGCGACCGTGTCGTCGACGGTGACGCGCCGTGACGTCCTAGATCTTCGCCCCGCCCTTCTCCCAGTCCGCGAGGAACTTCTTGAGGCCGATGTCGGTGAGCGGGTGGTTCATCAGCATCTTGAGGACGTTGAAGGGCATGGTGGCCACGTGCGCGCCGAGTCGCGCGGCGTCGATGACGTGGAGTGGGTTGCGGATGGACGCGGCCAGCACCTGCGTGCGCAGCCCCTGGACGCGGTAGATCTCGCAGATCTCGCGAACCAGCTCCATCCCGACGTGGCCGATGTCATCGAGCCGTCCGAGGAACGGGCTGATGTACACGGCGCCCGCCTTGGCCGACAGGAGCGCCTGCGCTGCCGAGAAGCACAGTGTCTGGTTCACGCGGATGCCCTTGTCGCTGAAGTACTTCACGGCCTTGAGGCCGTCGTAGGTCAGCGGGACCTTCACCACCACGTTGGGGGCGATCTGCGCCAGCTCCGCGCCCTCTTTCTTCATCCCCTCGAAGTCGGTGGCGATGACCTCGAGACTGACGTCGCCAGGCACGATCCGACAGATTTCCTCGGCCAGCGGGCGGAACGGCCGCTTCTCCTTGGTGGCGAGCGACGGATTCGTGGTGACCCCGTCGACGACGCCGAGCGCCACGCCTTCCTTGATCTCGTCGACGTTCGCGGTGTCGAGAAAGATTTTCATCGCGCCCCCCTGTCGTGCCGTTCGAGCCTGATCGTTGCTCCGGCCGGGACCGTCTTGAACGTCGTCACGTCACCGACCACCCGTCCGACCACGGTCACCGGGCTCGCGGGTCGGATCTCGTCGCCGTGACTCATCGGAGTGGGACCGAAGAAGATGCAGAACGCCGAGCCCGGTGGCCAGTAGGCAAGGTCACCGAGCGCCACCACGTCCTTCGCCGCCTCCGCCTCGGCCCGGATCCCGATGCCGAAGTAAATCTCGTCACCCCACGTCTGACCGCGCGCCTCCAGGGGCAGGGCCTCCCAGATCGCGGTGGCCGTCCGCGTGTCGTTCAGCTCCGCCGTCGCGGTCACCTCACCGGCCGTGATGCGGATCGCGCGCCCCATCCAGGAGTCAGCCTAGTCCCCGCCCGGAGAACGTGTCAAGGCGAGCGCGGCGGAGTATCCTCGCGCGGGAGGTAATCATGCGCGCGCTCGCCGAGTGCACCAGCGCGGAGATCGAGCGTCTCACTCGCCGCAGGAACGCGATTGTTCTGCTGCCGCTCGGCGCCATCGAGCAGCACGGCCCTCACCTGCCGCTGGCCGTGGACTGGCTCGGGGCGGAGGCGCTCGCGCGCCACGTGGCGCCGCACCTCGAGCGCGCCGGTTACCCGTGCGTGCTGGCGCCATCGCTGCCATATGGCGCCAGTCCGCTTGCCGCCGACTGGAGCGGCACCGTCTCGCTGCGCGGGTCGACGCTTCGGCGGGTCGCCGGCGAGATCCTCGCGGCCCTTGCCGGCCAGGGCTTCCGCCGCTTCGTGCTGGTGAACTATCAGGCCGATCCCGGCCACCTCGCGGCCATGGCCGCCATCAAGCGCGACGCCGAGCGGCGCCGCCGCGTGCGCGTCCTCTTCGCGGGCTTCGCGCCCACGCCGTCGCCGGCGATGCTGCATCGCCGCGTCACCGCGCTCTTGCGTAGCCCGCGCCCCGAGCGCGAGTGGCACGCCGGTGAGCTGGAGACGGCCGTGATGCTCGCCATCCGCCCCGACCTCGTGCGTCGCACGCTGGCTCGCCGTCTTCCTCCGGCGTGGATCGACTGGCGAGCGCGATTGACGCGAGGCACCACGTTCCGCCGGATGCATCCGCGGGGTCGCGGATACTTCGGCGCGCCGGGCGTCGCGCGGGCGGCCACGGGCCGCCGGGCGCTGCGGCTTCGCGCACGCCTGATCGCGGACGAGCTCGTGGCGGACCTTCAGAGCGCGCGGCGGTAAACCGCGAGCGCCGCGTCGAGAGCGCCGGCATCGGGGACGCCCGCCCACCCCTCGGCCTCCACGGCGAGCGACGCCGCGCACGTCGCCGCTTCCGCCGCCTCCCAGGGATCGCCCGACGTCCGGTAGCGCACGAGCCACGTCGCGGCGAAGACATCGCCGGCGCCGGTCGCATCGATCTGGCGGGCGCGGCGCGGCCGCACCTCGTACCGGTCGCCGTTGACGTAGAGCAGCGCACCGCGCGCGCCCGCTGTCACCGCCGCCACGGGCACTCGCTGCACCCATTCCGTCATCGCGGCCTCCTGACCGCGCACGTCGGCGCCGCTGAGGAAGAGCGCCTGCAGCCGGCTGAGCACACGCTTGGGCGACGGCCACGCCTGCGTCCGTACCGCACCGTCGCGGGCGACCGCGCGCAGCCACCCTTGCGCCTCGGCCGCCAGCGTCGCGCCCTCGAACGCCGTGGCGAGCGCGCCGTCCAATTCGTTGACGACCGGCGCCAGCAGCACGAGCTCGGCCTCACGCCAGTCTTCGGGAAGGTCGTCGATGCCGAGCGGTTGCGCAGTCGCGCGCACTCGCAGCGTGCGCTCGCCGGATCCGCCGGCGTGCTCGAACACGGTGGTGGAGGCCGCCGGCACGCTGACCACCTCGATGTGCGGCGGCAGGAGCTCGAGTGGAAAGTCGTCGCCGTGGCTCGTGAGGATGCCCGCGGAGAGCCCCAGGCGAGCGGCCGTCACCGCCGCATAGAGCGCGGCGCCGCCGGGACGCACGACGTCGCCGAAATGATCGAGCGTCACGTGGCCGATGGCGAGGAAATCCGGGGCCGACACGGCGTCATTGTACCGGCCTCCGCGCCGGAGTCGTCACGCGTCGCCTTCGTTCGCCACGCTTCACGCCGTGGAGGTCGCACGCTCGGCGGGCCGGCAGGCGGCCCGCACATCACACCATGGTGAGCCCGCCGGACACCGACAGCGTCTGCCCCGTGATGAACCCGGCATCGTCGGAGGCGAGAAACACCACGGCCGGCGCCACGTCGTCGGCGACGCCGAGCCGGCCCCACGGGATCACACGCTTGAGGCTTTCCGCCAGCTTCGGGCTCGTCGCCACGAACTCCGTCTGGAACAGCGGGGTGTCGGACGGCCCCGGGCAGATGCAGTTCACGTTGATGCGATGCCGGGCGACCTCGCGCGCGATCGTCTTGGTGAGCGCGATGATGCCGCCCTTGGCCGCCGAGTAGACGGCTTCGCCGCTGGAGCCGACGCGGCCGGCGTCGGAGGCGATCGAGATGATCTTGCCGGATTCCTGCCTGATCATGTGGCGCAGGGCGGCGCGCGTGCAGGCCATGGGGCCCTTCAGGTTGATGGCGAGGATCCGGTCCCAGAACTCCGGCGTCGTGTCCACGAACGGCATCGGCCTGTCCCAGCCGGCGCAGTTCACGAGAATCTGCAGGCCGCCGCTGCGAGCGGCCGCGGCGTCCACGGCGGCGTCGACGGCCGTCACGTCGGTGATGTCGAGCGGCTGCGCAAATGCCTGGCCGCCGGCCTTTTCGATCTCGGCGGCGACGAGCCGGGCGCCGGCGGCATTGAGATCGGCGATGGTCACGCGCGCGCCCTCGGCCGCGAGCGCGTGCGCGATGGCGCGCCCGATCCCGCTGGCGCCGCCGGTGACGAACGCCGCCCGAGCGTTGAGCTTCATCGCACGAGCGTCTTGGCGATGATGTCCTTCATGATCTCGCTCGTGCCGCCGCCGATGGTCATGAGCCGCGCGTCACGCGCGAAGCGCTCGACGGGATACTCACGCATGTAGCCGTAGCCCCCGTGCAGCTGCACGCAGCCGTAGGCCACGCGGTTCACCATCTCCGCCGTGAAGAGCTTCACCATCGAGATCTCCCTGATGCACTCCTCGCCGGCCTGATACTTCTGACAGGCGGCGTAGGTGAGCCAGCGGCCCGCCTCGATGTCGGTGGCCATCTCGGCGAGCTTGTGGCGGATGGCCTGCTTGTCCGAGAGTGGTCCGCCGAAGGCCTGTCGCTCCTTCACGTAGGCGATGGTGTCGTCCAGCCCACGCTGCGCCATCGCCACCGCGTGGAGCCCGGCCACCAGGCGCTCCCGCTGGAAGACGCGCATGACCTCGTAGAAGCCGACGCCCTCGCTGCCGAGCAGGTTGTCGGCCGGGACGCGCATGTCCTGGAACGACAGCTCGGCCGTGTCGGACGCGCGCATTCCCATCTTGTCGAGCGTGCGGCTCACTCCGAAGCCCGGCGTGTCGCGCTCCACCAGGAACATCGAGATGCCCTGATGTCGCCGGCCGTCGCGGCCCGCCTCGACCCGGGCGGCCACGAAGTAGATGTCGGCGGTGGCGCCGTTGGTGATGAACATCTTGGCGCCGTTGATGACGTACTCGTCGCCGTCGCGGACGGCGCGCGTGCGGATGGCGGCCACATCGCTGCCGCCGCCGGGCTCGGTGACCGCGATCGCCGTGAGCGCCTCGCCGCGGCAGATCGCCGGCAAGTACTTCTGCTTCAGCGCCTCGCTGCCCGTCCAGTAGAGGTGCGGCGACGCCATGTCGCAGTGCACGCCCACCGCCATGGCGAACGAGCCGGAGCGCGAGCGCGCGCATTCCTCGTGGAGGACGGCGGACATCATCACGTCGGCGGCGCCGCCGCCGTACTTCTCGTCGTACTCGAGCCCGAAGAACCCGAGCTCTCCCATGCGGCGCCACAGCTCCTTCGGCATCCGTCCCGCCGCCTCCCACGTCTCGACGTGCGGCGCCACCTCCTTGTCGACGAACGCTCGCACCGCGCCCCGGAACATCTCATGCTGCTCGCTGAAGACTTTCACGAGGCGAAGTCTACAATACTCCGCGGTGATCCCGCCGCCCCCGGCGTCTGGCGCGTCCGTGCCGCTCGGTGTGCTGCTGACCGCGATCGTCGGCGTCGGCGCGCTCTCGATCGACATGTTCCTGCCCTCGCTGCCCACCATCGCGGCCACCTTCGACACCGGCGCCGCGACCGCGCAGCTCACGGTGACGCTCTTCCTCGCCGGTCTCGCCGTCTCGCAGCTCGTCTGGGGCCCGTTGTCCGATCGTCTGGGCCGTCGTCGTGTGCTCCTCGTCGGCCTGAGCGTCTACACGCTCGCGGGCACCGCCTGCAGCTTCGTGCCTGGCATCGGCACGCTGATCGCCGCGCGCGTCATCCAGGCGCTCGGCGCCGGCAGCGGACCGGTGATCGCGCGCGCCGTCGTGCGCGACCTCTACGACCCGGCACGGGCCGCCCGCATGCTCGCTGCGATGGGCACCGCGCAGGCGCTGACGCCGATCATCGCGCCGATCCTCGGCGGCTGGGTGCACGCGCTGGCCGGCTGGCACTCCGTGTTCGTGGTGCAAGGCCTGTTCGGCGCCGTGTTCCTGCTGACGGCGGCGCGCGTGGTGCCCGAGACGAACGTCTACGCCGGAGCGAGCGCGCACCAGCCGGCGGAACGGCGGCTCGCGCTGCTGCTCGGGCATCCGCGGTACGTCGCCTATGTCGCGGCGGCGGCGCTGATGTTCGGCGGGCAGTTCGCCTTCATCACGGGGTCGTCGTTCGCCCTCATCGGTGTGCTCGGTGTCTCACCGACCACGTACGGGCTGTGCTTCGCCGCCGTGGCGACCGGGCTCATGGCCGGCAACGTCGTCTCCGTGACGATCGGGCCACGCTTCGGGATCGACCCCATGCTTCGAGCGGGAACGGCCATCGGCGCCGCGGCCGGCGTCGTCATGGCGAGCCTGGCGTGGGCCGGCGTGGCCAGCGTGGCGTCGGTCATCGCGCCGATGTTCGGCTTCGCCTTCGGCCTTGGCTTCGTCCTTCCCAACGCCACCGCCGGCGCCATCGGACCGTTCCCTCGCATGGCGGGGCTCGCCTCCGCCGTCCTGGGCTTCGTGCAGCTCACGGGCTCGGCGCTCTACGCGGTCGCCATCAGCGCGTTTCACGACGACACGCTACGGCCCATGAGCACCGGAGTCGCGGTGGCCGGTCTGCTGGCGCTCATCGCGATCACGACGCTGACGCGAGCTCCGGCTGGTCGGTGACGACACCGCCGCGGCGACGTGCACGGCCCGCACGGCGGCGGTCTCGGCCGTACACGCCGCGGGTGGCGTCACTTGATGTCGGTGTTCGCCTTCCACTTGACGAGCGCGGGATCCACCTCTTCCAGGATCTTGGTATAGAAGACCTGGTCGGGCGGGAACTTCTGCTTGATGCGGTCGAGCGAGTGCAGGAAGTCCACGAACTCGCCCATGCCCTTGACGATCTTGTCGTTCATCTCCATCGAGTAGACGTTGTACGTCATGATCTCGCGCGCGAGCCCCTCGTCGAGCTTCATCTCGCGCGCCACGATCTTGATGGCGCCGTCGCGATCCTTGTTGATGGAGTCGGTCGCCTTGCGGACGGCGCGAAGCACCGCCTTCAGGGTGTTCGGGTTCTCCTTCAGCATCTTGCCGCTGGCCACGACGCCGGCGTGCACGTGCAGCCAGTCGACCGGGCCTTCCTTGCCGGGGATGTAGCTGCGGCTGCCGGTGAAGTACAGCTTGCCGCCCGCTTCCTTCACGGCGCGGAAGGTCCACGGCGCCCAGGCCGCCATCGCGTCGATGTCCCCCTTGGCCAGCGCGGTCACCGCATCGGGCGGCGAAAGGTTCACGAACTGGATCTTGCTGAAGTCGACCCCGTGCGCGCGGGCCATCGCCTCGATCGCCATGGTCACCGACGCGCCCTTTGGCATGCCGACCTTGAGCTTCTCGAAATCCTTCGGGCTCTTGAGAATCTCCTGGCCTTTCTTGCCGATGACGATCTGCTGCACGCCGGCGATGTCGCTCTGCGGCGCGATGTTGTAGATCTGCTGACCCGAGGCGGCGATGGGGACCACCATGGTCGCGGTGGCGGTGCCGAGATGAATGTTGCCGGCGCCCCACATGCTCGGCAGATCGGTGCCGGCGATGTACCACCGCGGGTTCACCTTGATTCCCTCGGCTTTGAAGAAGCCGAGCTGATCGGCGACCGCGAACTGCGCGGACATCTGCGGGTCGCGCACCAGCCAGGCGTCGATCTCGGTCACTTCGGGCTTCTGGGCGAGCACGGGGCCGGCCGCGCCGGCGCCGACGAGCACGGTGAGGAGGAGGATCAGCACACGCATGAGCGACTCCTTTCGACGAGTCATGAGGACGTGTGTCACGAGGTGGCGGCCGCTTCGCGCCAGCGGAACAGCCGCCGCTCGGCGGCGAGAAGCAGCGCATTGACGAGCGAGCCCAGGAGTGCCAGGACGAGGGCGCCCATCACGATCTGCGCGGGGACGAAGAACGTGCGGCCCTCCATGATCAGATGCCCCAGCCCCGCATCGGCGCCCATGAACTCGGCGCCGACGATGACGAACAGCGCAAGTGCGAAGCCCAGCCGCAGGGCGACGATGATGCCCGGCAGCGCAGCCGGCACGATCACCCGGGCGATGAGATCCAGACGGCCGGCGCCGAGGCTCGCTGCCGCCCGCAGCAGGGGGACGTCGACGCGCAGGACGGCGGCGGCGATGGCGATGAACATCGGAAAGAAGGTCGTGTAGCCGATGAAGGCGATCTTCGACGCCTCGCCGAGCCCGAACCACACCAGGAACATCGGCAGAAACGCCAACGGCGGAATCGGCCGCACGAACTCGATGATCGGCTCAACCGTGAGCCGCAGCGGCACGCACATGGCGGCCAGGATGCCGAGCGACAGCGCCGCCGCGGCCGCGATGCCGAAGCCCACGGCCACACGGCCAAGCGACGTCCCCACATGCCGCACCAGCGTGCCGTCGGCGACCGTGTCCGCGAGCACGGCGGCCACCTGCCCTGGCGTCGGCAGCAGCACGGGATTCATGAGCTCGAGCGCCACGTTGCCGTACGACACCAGGGCCCAGGCGACGAGCACGCCGATCAGCGCCACCGCCCGCGCGCGGCTCACTCGTGCACCTTGGCGACTTCTTCCTTCACCGTCCGCGTGATCTCGCTCTCGTACTGCGTGAACTCGGGCGCGAAGCGGTCGCGGACCTCCGGAAGCTTGATGGAGACGATCTGCTTGATCCGGCCCGGCGCCGAGGTCATCACGACGACGCGGTCGGCCAGGTACACGGCCTCGCGAATGGAGTGCGTCACGAAGAGCACCGTCTTGTGCTCCACGCGCTGGATGCGGCCGAGCTCGTCCTGCAGCACCTCGCGCGTCTGCGCGTCGAGCGCGCCGAACGGCTCGTCCATCAGGATGATGGACGGATTGTTGGCGAGCGCGCGCGCGATGGCGACCCGCTGCTTCATGCCGCCCGACAGCTGCACCGGATACTTGGCGGCGTGCGCCGCCAGCCCCACCAGCTCGAGGTACCGGGCGACGGTGCCCCTGCGCTCGGCCGCCGCCGCACCCGAGAGTCGCAGGCCGAACTCCACGTTGCCCGCCACCGTGAGCCACGGGAAGAGCACGTACTCCTGGAACACGACGCCGCGGTCGGCGCCCGGCCCGGTGACCCGTCGGCCGTTGACGCGAACCTCGCCCGCCGACGGACGGAGGAAGCCGGCCACGAGATTGAGCAGCGTCGACTTGCCGCAACCGGACGGCCCGAGGATGCAGACGAACTCGCGCTCGGCGACGTCGAGATCGACGTCGAGGAGCGCCGGCGTCGAGCCGCCGGCGCCGGCGAAGACGCGCGACAGCCCGCGCACCTGGATCGTCATCGTCATTCCGGGTGCTGCCAGCGCAGCACGCGTCGCTCGAGCAACCGCACGGCGCCGTTGCCAGCATACCCGAGAAGTCCCAGCATCACGGCCGCCCCGAGCATCTGCGGCACCAGAAAGAAATTGCGACCGTCGTTGATCAGGTAGCCCAGGCCTCGCTCGGCGCCCACGAACTCCGAGATCACGATGACGAAGAAGGCCAGCGCCACGCCGAGCCGCAGCCCGGTGAGGATGTCGGGCAGCGCGGCCGGGAGGATCACGCGAAAGAAGAGCGCGCGCGGACCGGCGCCGAGACTCTGCGCTGCCCGCAGGAGCCGCGCATCCAGCTGCGCGACGCCATGAACGGTGGTCACGAACATCGGAAAGAACGTGGCGTACGTGATGAAGCCGACCTTGGAGGCTTCGCCGATGCCGACCCACACGATGAACATCGGCAGCACGGCCAGCGGCGGAATCGGCCGCAGCAGCTCGACCACCGGCTCCACGATGTTTCGCACCGGACGCAGCTGCCCGGCGAGCAAGCCGAGCGCCACCGCCAGCGCCGCCGCGGTCGCGAACCCGATCGCGACGCGCTCGAGAGTGGCGACCACGTGCGGCCAGAGCTGCCCCTTCGTGGCGAGCTCGGTCAGGGCCCCGACCACGACCCACGGCGCCGGCAGGAACAGCGGGTTGAAGGGCCGCGTCAGCTGCACGAGACCGCCGGCCACGCTCCAGAGCAGCAGGAAGACCATGAGCGCGGCGAGCCGCCATCGAAGGGCGCGTCCGCGCCGCAACGGCTCGCCGTGCAGCCCCCACTCCATCATGGCCGGCACGCTCGTCAGCAGCATGGCGCGCATCCTCTCGTGCGCCGTGCAGGCTGTCAATTGTAGCGACGGCTGTGAGATCGGCTCGAAACGAGGGTGGGCTGGCCTGGATAGGACGCGTCGAGGCGTGCCTCTCTACGGGGCCGGCGCCTCTCTACGCGTCTCCACGGGCGGCCAACGCGTGCTTTCGCCCGCGGTGAGGTATCATCCCGGCCGAGGAGATCAGACATGGCCATATCGGTGGGATTCATCGGCGTGGGGAACATGGGCAATCCGATGGCGGGCAACGTGCTGAAGAGCTTCCCGCTCACGGTGTTCGACCTGAATCCGGCGGCGGCCAGCAATCTGGTCGCGGCGGGCGCGCGCAAGGCGGCATCGGTCCAGGAAGTGCTCGAGCAGTCGGAGATCGTGATGACGTGCCTGCCGGCGTCACCCGACGTGGAGGCCCTCTACCTCTCCGCCGGCGGTCTCATCGAGCGCGCGCGGCGCGACACGATTCTGATCGACCTCAGCAGCGTGCTGCCGTCCACGCCTCGCAAGCTCGAGCCGAAGGCGAAGGAGCGCGGCGTGCACTACCTGGAGGCACCGGTGAGCGGCGGCGTCACCGGAGCGCGAGCGGCCACGCTGGCGGTCATGGTCGGTGGCGACGCGGCCGTCCTCGAGCGTGCGCGGCCGGTGCTGCGCTCCCTCGGTCCCAACGTCTTCCACGTCGGCCCCGTCGGCGCCGGCAACACCGTGAAGGCCATCAACAACATGATGGCGTGCGTCAACTCGCTGGCCATGATGGAAGGCCTCGTGCTCGGCCGGAAGGCCGGCCTGGATCCGAACACGATCTACGAGGTCGTCAAGGCGAGCAGCGGCGGGAGCAAGGCGCTCGAGCGCATCCAGTCGGCGATCATCCCGCGCAACTTCGCGCCCGGCTTCAAGGTGCAGCTCATGAACAAGGACCTCGAGACGTTCACGACGATCGCCAAGGAGCTCCACGTCCCGATCAGCTTCGCCAACGTCGCTCAGCGCTACCAGCAGGCGGCGCTGGCCGCCGGCCTCGGCGATCAGGACACGAGCGTGGCGGTCACGATCATCGAGAAGCTGGCTGCTCTGGAGTAGGGTGCGAAGCTAGTCCCACTTTCGCTCGTCGGAGATCTTCTTGGCGCTGTCGGGGATCATCCCGGGCGCCACGACATCCACGCTCCCGCGAAGCTTCATGACCTCGCGGATGGCCGCCTCGAGCGTCTGCCGGGTCGGCTGCGTGTCCACACCGCCGGCGAGCTGCACGCGAAGCGTCAGGGTGTCGTTGTGACCCTCGCGACCGACGACGATCTGGAAACGCTCGACGCCCTTCACGCGCCCCACGATCTCGTCGACCTGGCGGGGATGGATGAAAATGCCGCGCACCTTGGTCACCTCGTCCGCGCGGCCGCGCCAGCCCAGCATGCGCGCCGACGTGCGGCCGCAGCGGCACGGCTCGTCGGTGATCACGGTGAGGTCGCCGGAGCTGAACCGGAGCATCGGATACGTGCGGTTATTGACGGTGGTGACGAGCTCGCCGATCTGGCCATGCGGCAACGGCTCACCGGTGGTGGGATCGCACACCTGCGTGATCGCCTCCTCGATCAGGTGCATCCCGTTCGCCTCCGAGCACTCGTACGCGATCATGCCCACGTCCGCGGTGCCGAAGCCCTGGCGCGCCATGATGCCGTGTGTCTCGGCCAGCTCGCGGCGCATCGTTTCCGTGAACGGCTCGGCGCCGACCTGCGCGACCTGGAACGGCAGGCGGTCGACGCCCATCTCCTTCGCCTTGCCGAGAATCGTGAGCAGGAAGGACGGCGTGCCGACGTAGCCGGTGGCGCGGACCGTGCGCGCCATCGTCACCTGGATCTCCGTCTGGCCCACGCCCGTCGGCACCACCGTGCAGCCGAGGATGTTGAGCGCCTCGTCGAGCTCGTGCGCGGCGGGCGTGAGCGCGTACGCAAACGTGTTGAGCACGATATCGCCGCGCCGAAAGCCTCCCGCGAAGAGTCCCGTCTCCGCGTGGAAGCCGCCGAGCTCCGGGCCCATCGGCTCCAGGATCGGTCCGGGCGAGACGAAGATCTTGCGGATCCGCGCCAGCGGCTCGGTGCAGAAGCCGCCGAAGGGCGGGTCGGCCCTTTGCAGATCGGGCATCGCGCTCTTGCGGATCACCGGTAAGCGTGCGAGGTCCTCGGTGGAGCGGAAGTCACGCGGGGTGAGCTTCGCCTGCTCGAGCCGCCGGCGCACACCAGGCGCCTTGTCCCAGGCGAGCGCGAGCAGTTCCGTGAGCCAGCGCGTCTGGTAGCCCTCCCGCGCACCGGCCGACATGGTCTCGCGTTCGCGATGCCAGTAGCCGGCGCTGCGGTTGGGCCCCGCCATCACTGATTCGCGATGGACGGCATCAGCTTGTGGACGACCGCCATCAGCTCGGTCTTGTCGGCGGCCGCCACCCCCTTCTGGTCGAGCGCCTTCGCGAGCGCCGCGTTGCAGGCCTCGACGTCCTCGTTCGCCAGCTTCAGCCCCTTGTGCGACTCCTGCATCGTGCGCCCACCGTAGGAGCAGGGGCCGCCGGTGTTCTCGCAGATGAAGTCTGCGATGTTCGTCTTCAGCGGCGCCACCTTCGCCGCCGGCAAGGCCTTGAAGGCCGGTCCGATGCGCGGATCGGCCAGCGCGTTCACGACGAACTGATCCACCACGCCCGCGATGCCTTCGCGCCCACCGAGCCGCCGGTACAGCGACGGCGACGACGTGGTCGTCTGCTGCGAGCCCATGGAGGCGCACGCGGCGAGACCGAAGGAGACTACGAGCAGCCCGACACTCCCCCACACCCCCGTCCCTTTCATTGAGCGAAGACCCTCCTAGCTGAGCCAGCGTTTACGTCGCTTGTAGTGCTTGACGTCCCGGTAGGATTTGCGCGCGCCGACCTCGGTGAGGCCGAGGTAGAACTCCTTGATGTCGGCGTTGTCGCGGAGTGCGGCGGCTGCGCCTTCCAGCACGATGCGGCCGTTCTCCATGACGTACCCGTGCTCGGCGATGGCCAGCGCCAGCGTGGCGTTCTGCTCCACCAGGAGCACGGTGAGCTTCTGCTCCTCGTTCAATCGCTTCACGATCTGGAAGATCTCCTCGACCAGCATCGGCGCCAGCCCCAGCGACGGCTCGTCGAGGAGCATCACGCGCGGCGTGGACATCAGCGCGCGGCCGATGACGAGCATCTGCTGCTCACCGCCGGAGAGATAGCCTGATTGCACGGCCCGCCGGTCCTTGAGCCGCGGGAAGTACTGATAGACCCGCTCGATTCCCTCCGCCAGCCGCGCGCGGTCCCGCTGCACGTGCGCACCGGCGACGAGGTTCTCGTCGACGGTGAGGTGCTCGAACACCCGGCGCCCCTCGAAGACCTGCACGACACCGCGTGCGACGACCTCGTGCGGCGGCAGGCGGTCGATGCGCTCCCCCGCCAGCTCGACGTGGCCCTTGGTCACCTCGCCGCGCTCCGAGCGCAGCAACCCGGAGATGGCCTTGAGGGTGGTGGTCTTGCCGGCGCCGTTGGCGCCGAGCAGCGTGGTGATCCCACCCTCGCGGACGTTGAGCGACACGCCCTTGAGGACCAGGATGACGCCCTCGTAGATGACCTCGATGTTGTTGAGTGTGAGCATGGGCGTACGGGCGGGGCCGGGCCCCGCCCGTCCTGTCCGCTATTTCTTCCCGGACTCCTTGATGTGCTTGGCCACGATGTCGTTGTAAGCGCTGAACCACTCCGTCGACTTCACGAATTTCCCGCCCTTGACCGTGAAGATCTGGACGAGCCCTCCGCCCTCGTGGTCGGTCGGCGTGATCTTCAGCGGCGGGACGAGGCCGCCGAGCGTGAATCCCGAGATCTTCTCGAAGCCCTTGCGGACGTCCTCACCCGTGATGTTGCCGCTCTTCTTGTCCTTCACGGCATTGCGGATGGCCTCGAGGTGGATGGCCGCCTGCAGGACGCCGCGGTTGTAGTAGACGGTCGAGTTCATTTCCTTCGGCGGCTCCTGGCCCTCCTTCTTGTACATGGCGCGGATCTCGTCGAGGACCGGGTAGTTGCTGCCGACACCGGCGAACTGCATCGCGTTGTACCCCTCGGCCACGGACCAGCCACCGGCGGCTTCGATGTCGGCCTCGGCGGCGCCCCAGACGAACGACACGACCTTGCGCAGCGGGAACCCGACGCGCTTCAGCTCTTTGATCGACACCGACGGCGAACGCCCGAACAGGTGCGCGATCAGAAAGTCCGCGCGGTATCGCTGCGCGATATCGAGCACCTGGGCGCCCATCTCGACACCGGGCGGCGGCACCGCGAACGTGCGCAGCTGGAATCCCTCGCGCGCCGCGATGTCCTCGAACACGTCGATCGGCTCACGACCGGCCGGGTTGTCGTAGAAGAGATACGCGATCTTCTTGCCCTTCAGGTTGCCGCCGAGCTGGTCCTTGGCGAACTTCACGGCCGCCGCGCCCTGCGACCAGTACGTGGCCGCGATCGGAAACAGGTACGGATAGCGCTGCCCATCGGCGGCAGCAGCCGAGCCGAAGCCGGGAGAGGTGCCGGGAATGCGGTCCTCGACCAGCTTCGCCATGAGGGCGTATGTATGCGGCGTCCCGTAGATGCCGATGAGGACGGCGCCTTCCTTCTTGTGGCGCTCGTAGGATTCCATCCCCTGCGGGACCTTGTACTCGTGGTCGATCTCGATCGCCTTGATCTTGTGCCCCTCGATGCCACCCTTGCTGTTCACGAGCTTGATGTAGTCGTGATAGCCCGGACAGAGGTTGACGCCGACGGTTTGCGTGGCGCCCGTGCGATCGCACTGCATGCCGATCACGATTTCATGGTTGGCGGCGACGTAGCCGGCGGCGCCGACCACGACGGCCAGGCCGATCAGGATCGCGAGAGCTCGCCTCATCACGTGTCTCCTTTCAGTCAGTACGCGAACGGCCAAACGCGGAAGTAGCTGCGGATGTTCCGCCACAACCGGTTCAGGCCCTCCGGCTCGGCGACCAGGAAGATGATGATCAGTCCGCCGAAGAGGATGAGTCGCATGTTCGGGATGATGTTCAGGATGGCCGCGTCCGAGAACAGGTAACCACCGAACGACTCCATGCTGAGCCGGATCACGATCGGCAACAACGTGACGAAGATGGCGCCGAAGATCGAGCCGAGCACGGAGCCCAGCCCCCCGATGATGATCATCGCGAGGTAGTCGATCGACACGTTGATCTGGAACTGCTCGTAGTTCGCCACGCCGAGATAGTAGGTGTAGAGCACACCGGTGATACCGGCGTAGAACGACGAGATCGCGAAGGCCAGGAGCTTGTAGCGGAAGATGTTGATGCCGATGATCTCGGCCGCGATGTCCTGGTCGCGGATGGCCACGAAGGCGCGCCCGATGCGGCTGCGCACGAGGTTCATGGTCCCCACCACGGCCAGGACGACAAAGCCGAGGAGGAAGAAGTACATCTCCGTCTGTGACGCGATGCGGAAGCCGAAGATCTCGGGTCGCGGCACCTCGATCGACGCCTGCACGCCGCCGCTGATGAATGTCACGTGGTTGATCGTCCACTCGATGATGAGCTGCCCGGCCAGGGTCGCGATGGCGAGATACAGGCCCTTGATCCGCAGCGACGGGATGCCGACGATCGCGCCGACGAGAGCGGCCATGAGCCCGCCCGCGATGAGGTTCACGGGCCAGGGCGCGCCCATGCGAACCGCGAAGTTCGCCGCCGTGTACGCCCCCACCGACATGAAGGCGCCGTGTCCGACCGAGATCTGCCCCGTATAACCAACCAGGATGTTCAGCCCAAGCGCTCCGATGCAGGCGATCGACACCAGATTGATGATGGACAGGTAATACTCGTGCAGCACCAGCGGGAGCACCACGAAGAACAGGACCGCGATCGCCGCCACCGTCCACCGCGCGATCGGCAGCGGATACAGCGCCATATCCGCCTCATACGTCGTCTTCAGCACCCCCGACTCCCGATGAATCACGCGCCACCCCGGTGGCAGAGGAGCACGACGCCGGCGAGGGAGACGGAGATTTCGCGGCCGCGTACACGGGCGGCGGCGAGTGCGGCGGCAGGGCGTGCGCCGTGAGACCCGTGCTGGAGGGTATCGCGTCGGACCCGGCTGCGAATCGTTGCTACGCTGACAGGCGCGATCCCATCGTCGAGTTGCGCGGTCTCACGGTGCACGCCCTGCCGCCGCACTCGCCGCCGCCCGTCCTCGCCTGAGGTCATACGCGCTCGATGATGCGTTTGCCGAAGATGCCGTAG
>Ga0209382_10003065_pt1 | contig 23492 bp, 19 predicted proteins | sample SoiMetdeltSBSDD5_FD_187599 | JGI IMG/M metagenome (GOLD analysis project Ga0209382, IMG submission 187599) | Bulk soil microbial communities from a Populus tree surrounding site in Tennessee, USA - Soil MetaG P. deltoides SBSDD5 (SPAdes) (version 2) | ecosystem: Environmental > Terrestrial >...
CGGTCTGGCTGGTGGACGCAAGTACACGCACGACGTCTCCGACCACGCGCAGCCGCGTGCCCTCGGATGGGTTGGCGATGATCGATGGCATGCAGGACTTCCTCCTGCCGCGTTCTACGGAGCCGGGACCAGATCGGATTGCGGCACCGGCATGATTTTCATCAGCACGATGTAAACGACGAACGCGACGCCGAACCCGACGAACCACGCGTAGTCGTACAGCGGCTTCAGCGGCGGAACGACCAGACCGATCCAGGCGAAGAGGCAGCCGAGCAGCGTGGCCGCCACGGCGCGCCAGTTCCAACCCTTCGCGTACGTGTACTCACCCGACTCTCGATAGAGATCACCAAGAACGAACTTCTTGTCGCGCAAGACCCAGTAGTCGGCGATGAGCACACCCGCGATCGAGCCGAGTCCGCCCGAGTAGCCGAGGAGCCACGCGAAGATGTAGCCGCTCGGATCGGCGAGCAGACGCCAGGGCATCATCAGGATCCCGACGATCCCGGTGATCAGACCGCCGGTCCGGAAGGAGATGTACTTCGGGAACGCGTTTGCGAAATCGTTCGCCGGCGAGACCACGTTCGCGGCGATGTTCACCGAGAGCGTCGCGACGACCACCGTGAACATCGAGATGGCGATCACCAGCGCGCTGTCGAACTTTCCGACGAGCTTCACCGGGTCCCACAGCTCGCTCATCGGCGCGCCGGGGTAGATCACCGCCGCGGCGCTGGTGATGATCACGCCCATCGCCGCGAAGACGGTCATCGTCGTCGGCAGCGCCACCACCTGCCCGACGGCCTGCTCTTTCTGGCTGCGGCCAAAGCGCGTGAAGTCCGGCATGTTCAGCGACAGCGTCGCCCAGAAGCCGATCATCGCCGTGAGCGACGGAATGAAGATCGGCTTGAATTGAGCCCACGTCTGCAGCTTGCCCGGGTGCGAGACGAGGTAGCCGAGGCCACCCGCTCGCCAGACCGCCCATCCAAGCAGCAGAGCGGTCATCACGAGCACGAACGGCGCGGCCCAGTTCTCCACCATCCGCAAGAGGTCCATGCCGCGATAGATGATGTAGATGTTGATCCCCCAGAAAAGAAGGAACGAGAGCCAGAGCGTCGGCACGTGGCCGCCGATCGGGCCGCCGAGAAGCAGGTTCCAGTTCGGAATGACGGAGCCGAACAGTGTGTGCAGCGCCTCGCCGCCGATCCAGGCCTGGATGCCGAACCAACCGCAGGCCACGATCGCGCGCATGATCGCCGGCAGGTTGGAACCGATCGTGCCGTAGCTCGCGCGCGCGAACACGGGGAATGGGATGCCGTACTTCGTTCCCGGGTGCGAGTTGAGCAGGATCGGGATGAGCACGATCGTGTTGCCGAGGAGGATCGTGACCAGCGCCTGCCACCAGTTCATGCCCGCGCTGATGAGCCCGGACGAGAGCATGTACGTCGGAATGCAGTGCGCCATGGAGATCCAGAGCGCGGCGTAGTTGTACGTGGTCCAGTTCCGCTTCGCGACCGGCACCGGCGCCAGATCTTCGCTGTACAGACGGCTGTTCTCGATCGAGCGGTGGTCGCGGAGCTCCACACGTCCATCGTCGTGATGGATCACTTCATCGGTGTTCGGCATGGGCGGGATTGTAGCGAAAAGGCGTACACTCCCCTTCTTCAAATCCGAAAGGGAAAGTCCATGGCAGACCTGTCGACCATCTTCACGGGACTGAAATTCGAAAATCCGTTCCTGCTCGCGTCGGCGCCGCCGACGGAGTCGGATGCAAACATCATTCGCGCCTTCGAGGCGGGATGGGGCGGCGTCGTCACGAAGACGATCGGCCTCCATCCGGTCATGAACGTGAAGGGACCGAAGACGAAGTTTCTCCGCGCGGAGAACTCCGGAACGCGCCTGTCGATGAACAAGCGCGGCCCGGACACCACGCTCATGGCGTCGTGGAACTGGGAGCTGATCTCGGACAAGCCGCTGGATTGGTGGATCGGCAAGCTCGCCGCCATCAAGCGGCAGTTCCCCACGCGCATGCTCGTCGCGTCGATCATGGCCGGCTCGGGCAACGACAAGGAACTGCACAACTGGCAGAAGCTCGCGAAGGCGTGCATCGCCGAAGGATGCGATGCGCTGGAGCTGAATTTCTCCTGTCCACACATGGACCGCGTCGACATGGGCTCGAACGTCGGCAAGGACAAGGTCCTCTGCTCGGTGGTGACCCAGGCGGTGAAGGAAGTGTCGACGGTGCCGGTGTGGGTGAAGCTCACACCCGCGACCTCGGACATCGTCGTCGAAGCAACGGCCACGTTCCTCGGCGGCGCCGACGCGATCTGCTCGTCGAACACCTGGCCCTCGCTCCCGCCGATCGATCCGCAGACGCTCGACTTCGAGATGAGCGTCGAAGGCCACGTGTCCTCCGGCGGCCTCGGCGGCCCGGCCATCCTTCCGCTGTCGATGGCGAAGATGGCGCAGATGACCAGAGCGTTCCCGGAGAAAGAGTTCTCCGGCATCGGCGGCGTCTCGACCTTCGACCACGCCCTGAACTACTTCCTCCTCGGATGCGGAACCGTGCAGGTCTGCACCGCCGCGATGCTCGACCACGCCATCGGCCCGAATGTGATCAAGACCCTGAACACGGGCATGGCCGAGTTCATGGACCAGCGCGGCTTCAACAACCTCTCCGACTTCCGCGGAATCCGCCGCGACCGCATCGTGCCCCACTCGCAGATCAAGCGCCCGGACACGGTGGACTACCACGGCGGATACGAAGAGGACGCCGAGGGGTACGCGAAACCGGAGACGGCGAGCGTTTAGTGTGTGGAGTGCGGAGGCATCGCCTCCGCTTTCCGAGGACCGCCGGCGTCCCGCCGGCTGACGTGCGGGCGTCCCGCCCGCACTCGTGCACGCGAGACGCGTGCACGTCAGCCGCCGAGACGGCGGCGGTCCGCAACCTCCGCTTTCTGATCCGGCGCGTTAGGAAAGCGGAGGCGCTGCCTCCGCACTCCACATCACCGCGCCACGCACTCGATCTCGAGGAGCAGGTCTTTCCTGCAGATGTCGGCTTCGAGGTAGAGGTTGACGGGGAACACGTCCGCGAGGCGGCGCGCGATGACGTCGTAGTCGGCGGCGTTGCGCACGTACGTTTTCGCGGCCACGACATTCGACAGCGTGCGGCCCGTGCGCGCGAGCACGGCTTCGATGTTTCGCACGGTCTCGTCGAGTTGCGCTTCGACGTCGCCGACGTGCACGGTTGCGTGACCGAGGACGCTCGACGTGCCGGACACGAACACCGTGTCCCGCCACACCGTCGCGCGCGAGAACGAAGGACTCTTCGGGCCGTACTCCGGCGGGTAGTTGTACGCTGCGACTTGCCGCGGATTCTCCACCTGTACTCCGGCGTCGCGAGCGGCGAGGAAGTACGTGATCAGTCCGCGCCCGCGCATGCCGACGGCGCTCGCGGATGGCAGATCGACGTCGTGGTGGTAACCCGCGCCGACGAACGCGTCGTGCCGTCCCGCGCAGAAGAGCTGATAGCGCTCGCGCCCGTTCGTCTCGTTGATGCTGCCGACGAAGTTCCACATGCGGACGAAGTACGGGAATCCCGCCTCGCGCACTTGTTGAATGAGACGCGCGTACGTCTCGCGGCCGATCTCTTCGAGCGGCCTGGTCTCGTCCGCGGTGATGGTGCCGAACAGGAGCTCGTCGCTCGCGAGGATCTCGAGGCGCGGTTCCGGCGCGAGTTGGCGAAGCGGGACGTGCAGCGCGCCGGGAACGGCATGACCGAAAGCGATTGCGTTGCCGGTGGGGAGGACGTCCGCCGGACGATATTCAATCGTGACGCTGGCTCCTGCAATGGCGGACATTCGAACCGTCGGGCGTCATCCTACCGCGAGCGACACCACTCGCTCCAGCTCCCAACATACAGCGCCGCGCCGTGAAGGCCGGCCTTGTCCAGCGCGAGGAGCGTGTGGCAGGCCGTGACTCCGGAGCCGCAGTGCACCACGAGGCGCTCAGGCGGGACGTCACCGAGGAGGTTTTCGTACATGGTTTTCAGCTCCTCGGAAGACTTGCCAATGTTCTCGGTGTAGGGGAGGTTGATCGCGCCGGGGATGTGTCCGGCGACCGGGTCGATCGGCTCGGTCTCGCCGCGATAGCGAGGAGCGGAGCGGACGTCGAGGACGCGCCACTGCGGATCCTGGCGCAGCTTGTCGACTTCGTCGATGGTCACGGTGGGGAGGAGCCACGTTTCCGCCGTGTGGAGTGCGGAGGCAACGCCTCCGCTTTCGTATGCGCGCGAATCGGAAAGCGGAGGCGCTGCCTCCGCACTCCAAACTTCCACGTTCTCGTGGCCGATCGCTTTCAACATCCACCACACCCTGGCCGCTGCGTTCGCGCCGTCCGTGTCGTCGTACACGATCACGCGCGTGTCCGGCGTGATCCCCCACTCCGCAACTTGTCGCAGCCAGCGATCGATGGGCGGCAGCGGGTGGCGTCCGCCCTTCGCAGGATCGCCGGGAGCGCTGAGCTGCGTTTCGAGGTCGGCGTGAATCGCGCCTTCGAGGTGGCTGGCCGAATAGGCCTCGCGAGGACGAGCATCGAGGATGACCACGTTCATGCCAGAATCTTCGCATGCGAACAGTGATTAGAAACGGCCGCATCGTCACCGCCGTCGACGACTACCACGCCGACATCCTCATCGAGGACGGCACGATCGCGATGATCGCGAAGATCATCGACATCGACGCTGACCGCGTCATCGACGCGAAAGGCCGCCTGGTCATCCCCGGCGGCATCGACCCGCACACGCACATGGACCTGCCGTTCGGCGGCACGTCGTCATCCGACGACTTCGAGAGCGGCACCATCGCCGCGGCGCATGGCGGCACGACGACGATCATCGACTTCGCCGTGCAGTACAAAGGTCAGTCGCTGAACGAAGCAGTCGACGTCTGGCACGCGAAGGCCGACGGCAAGGCCTCGGTCGACTACGGCTTCCACCTCATCTGCACCGATCTCCCCGACCACCGTCTCGGTGAAATGAAAGGGATGATCGATCAGGGCGTCTCGAGCTTCAAACTGTTCATGGCCTATCCCGGCGTCTTCCTCGTCGACGACGGCACGATCTACAAGGCCATGCAGACCGCGGGCGAATACGGCGGCTTGATCTGCATGCACGCGGAGAACGGCGTCGTCATCGACGTGATCGTGAAGCAGGCCCTCGCGAAAGGACACACCGCGCCGAAGTACCACGCGCTCACGCGTCCGACGCTCGCGGAAGCCGAGGGCGTGCATCGTGCGATCGCGCTTGCGGAGATGGCCAAGTCGCCCGTGTACATCGTCCACCTCAGTTGCAGCGACTCGCTCGACGAAGTCACGCGCGCGCGCGACATGGGCATCCCGGCCTACGCCGAGACCTGTCCGCAGTACCTCTTCCTCGACTACAGCGTGTACGAGCAGCCTGGCTTCGAAGGCGCGAAGTGGGTGATGACGCCGCCCATTCGGGAGAAGTGGAACCAGGACAAACTGTGGCGCGGTCTGAAGTTCAACGACCTCCAGGTCGTCTCCACCGATCACTGCCCGTTCTGCATGAAAGAGCAGAAGGAGCTCGGCAAAGACGACTTCTCGAAGATCCCCAACGGCGGTCCCGGCGTCGAGCACCGCATGAGCCTCATCTACAACGGCGGTGTGGCCGGCGGACGCATCGACGTGAACCGCTTCGTCGAGATCACCTCCACCGCGCAAGCGAAGATCTTCGGCCTCTTCCCGAAGAAAGGAACGATTGCCGTCGGCAGCGACGCCGACATCGTCGTCTTCGATCCGGACGAGGAGATGACCATCAGTGCGAAGACGCATCACATGCGCGTCGACTACTCCTGCTACGAGGGAATGAAAGTGCGCGGCGTGACGAAGACCGTGCTCTCGCGCGGCGAGGTGGTCATCGACGAAGGGAAATACGTGGGTCGTGCCGGACACGGCTCGTTCCTGAAGCGCGGGCTGGCTTTCTCGCCGAAATGATGTGGAGTGCGGAGGCAGCGCCTCCGCTTTTCTATTCGCGCGAATCGCAAAGCGGAGGCGCTGCCTCCGCACTCCACATGCGGTAAGCTTCCGCCTCACCTCAGCCAAGGAGCGAATCCATGTCCCGTATCGTGAAGTGCGGTCTCATCCAGACATCCCTCGCCGCGGACACCTCCGAGCCGATCGAGAAGATCCGCGACGCGCAGATCGAGCGCACGCTCGGCTTCATCGACCAGGCCGGCGCGCAGGGCGTGCAGATGATCTGCATGCAGGAGATCTTCACCGGTCCCTACTTCTGCGCCGAGCAGTCGACGCGCTGGTACGACTCGGTGGAGAAGATCCCTGACGGTCCGACCACGAAGCTCATGCAGGAGTACGCGAAGAAGTACGGCATGGTCATCGTCGTTCCCCTGTACGAAGAGGAAGCGACGGGCGTGTACTACAACACCGCCGCGGTGATCGACGCCGACGGCAGCTACCTCGGCAAGTACCGCAAGAACCACATCCCGCACGTCGCGCCGGGGTTCTGGGAGAAGTTCTACTTCCGCCCGGGCAACCTCGGATATCCCGTGTTCGACACGGCGTACGCGAAAGTCGGCGTGTACATCTGCTACGACCGCCACTTCCCCGAGGGGGCTCGCGAGCTGGGACTGGCGGGGGCGGAGGTCGTATTCAATCCGTCCGCGACCGTGGCCGGGCTCTCGGAGTATCTCTGGAAGCTCGAACAGCCCGCGCACGCCGTCGCGAACGGCTACTTCGTCGGCGCGATCAATCGCGTCGGCGTCGAAGGCCCCTGGAACATCGGCGAGTTCTACGGACAGAGCTACTTCTGCGATCCGCGCGGACAGATCGTCTCCATCGCGCCTCGCGATCAGGACGCACTCGTCGTCGCCGACCTCGACCTCGACAAGATCCGCGAGGTGCGCAACACGTGGCAGTTCTACCGCGATCGCCGTCCGGAGACGTACCAGGGCATCGTGCGTCTGTAGGTGTGGAGTGCGGCACGCGAAGCGAAGCGTAGCTGCCGCTTTCGATTGCCGCAGCGTCGAGCTGCCGCCCCCCGCCCGCGGCAGCTCGACGCTGCCACAAAGGAAAGCGGCAGCTGGGTCTACCCGAGGGGACACTGCGGCGCCAGTACTCCGCTGCCGCACTCCACATTGAGATAAATGGAACCGGTCGAGTGATCCGCACGCTGACCCACGATGATTTCGAATCACTGCACGCGGCGTTTCTGTCCGCGTTCAGCGACTACGTCGTGAAGTTCGCTCTCACGCCCGAGCAGCTCGCGGAGATGCTCACGCGCCGCGGCTGGGTACCGGACGTTTCCGTCGGCGCGTTCGAGGACCGGGCCATGGTCGCGTTCACGCTCAACTGCATCGAAGGCGACCGTGCCTACGACACCGGCACCGGCGTCATCCCCTCGCACCGCCGCCGCGGCCTCGGCCGCGCATTGATGGAGCGCTCCTTCGAGCTGCTCGGCGACCGCTGTTCGACTTATGTGCTCGAAGTGCTCGAGCCGAACACGAAGGCGGCGGAGTTGTATCGCGCGACCGGGTTCGAGGTCGTACGGACGTTTCAATGCTGGAGCTACAAGTCGACGAGTCGACGAGTCGACGAGTCGTCAAGCGGCGGCGTTCCTCGACGACTCGACGACTCGACGACTGGACGACTCCCCTTCGACATCGAGCCCTCCTGGCAAAACTCGACCGCGTCCATCACTCGCGCTCGCGCGCCGCGTGTCACCCTCGGCGACGAGAACGGCTACGTCGTCGTCTTCCCCGATCGCGGCGATCTCGCGCAGCTCGTCGTGCGTCGCGAATCCCGCAGACGCGGCATCGGCACGCGACTCCTCGAAGCCGCGGCGCAGGCCGCGGGAAAACCGTTGGTCATCCTCAACGTCGACGACTCCGACCCCGGGATCGCGGCGTTTCTCGAGAACGTCGGCGCCAAGCGAACCGTGCGTCAGCTCGAAATGGTGCGCTCGTTGCAGCCCCGGCAACGGACGTCCCAATGGCCCGCGGGAACATACTCGTAGTCGACGATGACGAGAGCGTTCGTCGGCTGTTGATGGAGTACCTGACGGAGTGCTCGCACGCCAACGTCGATGGCGCGCGCGACGGCGTGGAAGCGCTGCATCAGATCACCGTCAAGTCCTACAACGTGGTCGTCCTCGACGTGATCATGCCGTACATGAGCGGCATCGACTTCCTCAGCTCGCTCGACGCGCTCCTGTCCGATCCCTCCGTCAAGTCGCTCGACGAGCCGCCCGCGGTGCTGGTCATCACCAGCATGCCTGCCGAAGACGTGCGGGCGGATCAGTTGCAGCACCGGTTTCCCTCGTTCGTGCGCGGCGTGCTCCGCAAACCGCTCGACATCGCCACCCTCGGCAATCGCGTAGTCGCGTTGCTGGGGTGATGGAGAGCGCAATGCGCTACCATCCGGCGCCGATGCCCATCCGCGCCGTCGCCATTCACGGCCACTTCTACCAGCCCCCGCGCGAAAACCCCTGGCTCGAAGCGGTCGAGACCCAGGACACCGCGTTCCCGTACCACGACTGGAACGCGCGCATCACGGCGGAGTGCTACGAGCCCAACGCCACCGCGCGCATCCTCGACGCGAACGAACGCATCCTCGGCATCGTCAACAACTACACCTCGATCAGCTTCAACTTCGGCCCGACGCTCCTGAGCTGGCTCGAGGTCTGCGCTCCGGAAACGTACGCGGCCATCATCGACGCCGACCGCCATTCGCACGGCGCGATCGCGCAGGCGTACAACCACATCATCCTTCCCCTCGCCAACGACCGCGACAAACGCACGCAGGTCCACTGGGGTGCACGCGATTTCGAGCATCGCTTCGGACGCAAGGCCACGGCGATGTGGTTGCCCGAAACCGCGGTCGACGTTGCGTCGCTCGAGGCATTGGCGGACGCGGGGATGCAGTTCACGATCCTCGAGCCGCACCAGGCGGCGCGCTGGCGAAAGATCGGCGACGAGGCCTGGTCGCACGGAAACATCGACCCGACCATGCCGTACCTCTGGCGACTCCCGTCCGGCAAGTCGATCGTGATCTTTTTCTACGACGGTCCGATCTCGCGCGCCGTCGCGTTCGAGCAACTCCTCGCCCGCGGCGAGAACCTCGCCCACCGTCTCCTCGGCGCGATCAACGACGCGCGCACGCACCCCCAACTCGTCAACATCGCCACCGACGGCGAGACCTACGGCCATCACCACCGCTTCGGCGAGATGGCACTCGCATACGCGCTGCAGATCATCGGAGCGCGTCCCGACGTCCAGCTGACGAATTACCGCGAGTTCCTCGAGCAGCATCCGCCGACGCACGAGGTGCAGATCGCGGAAAACACGGCGTGGAGCTGCTCGCACGGCGTCGAGCGTTGGCGCAGCGACTGCGGCTGCAACACCGGCGGCGGACCTGGATGGAATCAGCAATGGCGCGCGCCGCTGCGCAATGCGCTCGATTGGCTGCGTGACGAGGTGAACGTCCTCTTCGAGCGCGAAGGCCCGCGCGTGCTCCGCGACCCCTGGGCCGCGCGCGAGGACTACATCGACGTCATCCTCGACCGCGATGAGCTGACGCTCGCACGGTTCCTGAGCAAACACGCTCTCGGTGGTGCCCAGGTCTCGACCATCCTTCAGCTCCTGGAGATGCAGCGTAACGCGATGCTCATGTTCACGAGCTGCGGCTGGTTCTTCAACGACGTCTCCGGCATCGAGACCGTGCAGGTCCTCAACTACGCGGCGCGCACGATTCAGCTCGCGGAGCGCTTCGGCATGACGCAGCTCGAACCGCAATTCGTCGAGCGCATCGCTCACGCGCACAGCAACGTGCCGGACAAAGGGACGGCGCGCGAGATCTACGAGGGCGAAGTGAAAACGATGCGCCTCGACCTCGGACGTGTCGCCGCGCATTACGCCGTGCTCTCGCTCTTCGACAACTTCGACGATGACGCGCGCGTTTACTGTTACGACGTCACGCGCCGCGATCTCGTGCTGCGCAAGGCCGGCCGCGCGCGTCTTGCCGTCGGCGTCATCGACGTGCGCTCGCGCATCACGCATGAGACCGCGTCCTTCGAGCTCGCCGCGCTGCACCTCGGCGAGACCGAGCTCACCGGCGGCGTACGCGTATCCCGCGATCACTCGGACTACGGCGAAGTCAGCGACGCCCTCATCGACGCGATGCAGCCCGGCGGCATCCCCGCGGTGATCCGTCTGATCGACGCGCACTTTCACGAGACGCCGATCTCCATCCGCTCGCTCTTCCGCGACGAGCAGCGCCGCATCCTCCACGAGCTGATCGTCGCGACGCTCGAGGAAGCGGAGTCCGCGTTCCGCCAGCTCCACGAGCGCTACGACCCGCTCATGCGCTTCCACACACGCCTCGGCGTGCCCGTGCCGAAGGTCCTCCGCACCGCCGCGGAGTTCGATCTCAATCTGCAGATCCGACGGCTGCTCGAGAAGGATCCGCCGCAGCTGATGGAAGTCGAGTCGCAGCTGCGCGAGTCGCGCGAGGAGAAAGTGAGCCTCGACGAGACGACCACGATGGCGTTCGAAACGGCGATCCAGCGCGCGTCGGAGAGCTTCCGCGAGCGCCCGGACGATCTCGATCGACTGGAAGCGCTGGATACATTGATCACGATCGTCCGCGACGCCGGCCTCGCCGTCGACCTGCGCCGCGCGCAAAATCGTTACTACCGAATGCGCGCCTCCGTGCGTCCCGCGATCGCGGCGTCGCCGAACGGCAGCCGCTGGGTGGAGCTGTTCGATTCGCTGGGCGAAAAGCTCACGATCGCGGCAACGTAGGGCGCGGCTTCAGCCCGCCTCCCCCGGGGAAGGGCGGGCTGAAGCCGCGCCCTACGTTAACATCCCTTCAGATGCCTCCATCCCCCGAAGACCGCCGCGCCGCCGGCGTGCTCCTCCATCCGACTTCACTCCCGGGCCGTTACGGCATCGGCGACCTCGGCGACGAGGCGATCGCGTTCCTCGACTGGGCCGCGAGCGCGGGCATGAAGCTCTGGCAGGTGCTCCCGCTCAATCCGCCGGGCTTCGGTTACTCGCCGTACGGTTGCGTGTCGTCCTTCGCGGGCAACCCGCTGCTCATCTCGCCGCAGCGACTGCTGCAGGAAGATTTCCTCGAGCCGGAGGACGTCGCCGAGGTGCCCGCGTTCTCCGCAGATCGGGTCGAGTTCGAAAGCGCCGCCGCGTACAAGTTCGCGCTGCTGCGGAAGGCGTTTTCGCGACTCGATGCAAATGGGGAACTGGACCAGTTCGTCAGTGAGCAACGTGAATGGCTCGACGACTACGCGCTCTACATGGCGCTGAAGGAGCGCGCCGGCGGCGGACCGTGGTGGGAGTGGGGCCGCGCGCTGATGCAGTGGAAGCCGGCCGCGATCGCGCGCGCGCGCGAAGACCTCGCGGACGAGATCCGTTTCTGGCAATACGTGCAGTGGCTGTTCTTCCGGCAGTGGGAGCTCGTGCGCGACGAGGCGCACGCGCGCGGAATCCGCATCGTCGGCGACCTGCCGATTTACGTCGCGAGCGATAGCGCGGACGTATGGGGCAATCGCGAGTTGTTTCAGCTCGGCGAAGACGGTCAGCCGACGGTCGTCGCGGGCGTACCGCCCGACTACTTCAGCGCGACCGGACAGCGCTGGGGCAATCCGCTGTATCGCTGGGAGCTGATGCGCGAGAACGGCTTTGCCTGGTGGGTCTCGCGCGTGAAAACGAACCTGCGCTTCGCGGACATCATCCGCCTCGATCACTTCCGCGGCTTCGCCGCGTATTGGGAGATCCCCGCGTCGGAGTCGACCGCGGTGCTCGGACGCTGGATGCCCGGTCCCGGCCTCGCGCTGTTCGATGCGATCCGCAAGGAGCTCGGCGAATTGCCGCTCCTCGCCGAGGATCTCGGATTCATTACCGCGGACGTGCATGAGCTGCGGCGCGCGATCGGTGTGCCGGGGATGAAGATCCTGCAATTCGGGTTCGGGCAGGACAACAGTCCGCAACTGCCGCATCGCTTCGAGACGCAGACCGTCGCTTACACCGGCACGCACGACAACGACACCGCGCGCGGCTGGTTCGAGCAGGCGGACGAGGACGAGCGCGAGCGCGCCATCACGTACCTCGGCTGCACGGAGCCGGACATACCCTGGGGATTGATCCGCGCGGCGTACACGTCGGTCGCCGAGACCGCGATCGTGCCGGTGCAGGACATCCTCGGCCTCGGCAGCGACGCGCGCATGAACACGCCCGGCAAGGAAATCGACAACTGGAGCTGGCGCCTGCACCCGGCCGCGCTCACGCGCGAGCACAGCGAGAAACTGCGCCAGCTCGGCGTCATCAGTGGTCGCGACTGATGCCGACCATCCTCACGCATCCGGCAGTTGCGCTGGCAAAGACGTGGTTCCCGCGCCTGCCGCGGGGTGCTGTGTTGCTCGGCGTGATCGGCTCCATCCTCCCCGACGCCGACGTCGTCGCGTTCGCATTCGGCATCCCGTACGCGCACACGTTCGGCCACCGCGGCTTCTCGCATTCGATCGTCTTTGCGCTCGCATTCTCGTTGCTCGCGACAGCCATTGTGCGCGGCCGCATCGCAACGTTCGCGTTCCTCTTCCTCTGCACGATGTCGCACGGAGTCCTCGATGCCATGACCGACGGCGGCCTCGGCATCGCGTTCTTCTCCCCGTTCAGCAACGAGCGTTACTTCTTCCCCTGGACCCCGATCCGCGTATCCCCGCTCGGCGCAGGCTTTTTCAGCGCGAGAGGGATCGAGACGCTGTTGAGTGAGGTTGTGTGGGTGTGGGTGCCGTGCGCAGTGATTGCGCTCCTCGGACGCTTCGCGTCATTCGTCGGAGAACACTTCGTTCACGTCGAGCGCAAAACCAGGGAGGAGCGGTGAGGTGATCGTGCCGCCCGTTGCCGTATCGAACTCGATCGCGCGATCAAATACGTCGCCGCTGCGGCGGTAGATCTTCACGATCTCGATCTCCGGATCGACGATCCAATACTCTTCGACACCAAAACGCTCGTAGAGGCGGCGCTTCGTGACTTCATCCTTACGACGCGAGCCTTCAGAGAGCACTTCTACGGCGATGTGCGGAGCACCTTGAACGTTCTTCTTCATCTCCAACCGAGATGCACGATCCGCGAGGACGATGACGAGGTCCGGCTCCAGCACATTTTCTGGCGACAACACGATGTCGGTGGGTGCAACGAAGACTTTGCCGCTGCGATGCTTGCGGAGATAGAGGCGAAACTCGACGTGGAGATTTCCCACGATCGTCTGATGTCTCAGGTTCGGCGCAGGGTTCAAAACCAATTCCCCCTCGATGAGCTCGTAGTGCTTGCCCTCTTCCTCGGGCAGCGCCATGTACTCCTCGTACGTCATCCGCGTCGCGGCCTGCGGTGCCATGGGCGAAATTCTACGCCGATGGCCGAATTACTGGGACAATCGCGCACCATGAGCGCGCCACTCACTCACGCCGGGGGACTCGTCGTACGCGCGACGGATGGCCGGCCGGAGGTCCTCATCGTGCGGCCGAAGGATGGCAGCGATGTGTGGGTGCTGCCGAAGGGGCACATCGAAGCCGGCGAGCGTCCGGAAGAGACTGCAGCGCGCGAAGTCGCAGAAGAGACCGGAGTCGTTGCGACGGTCGAGCGGCTCCTCGAGCGCGTCACGTTCCGCGCGAAGAACGAAGATGTTCGCGCGGCGTTCTACCTGATGCGCTACCGGCAGGCGCGGAAGGGACTCGAGGATCGCACCATCCGATGGGTTTCACCCGCCGACGGGGAGCGGATGTTGTCCCATCCGGAATCCGTGCGCGTCCTCCGCGCGGCTCTGCCGTTCCTCACGACTTAGCCGTCGACTTCTCCACGAGCTCCACGACGCGCACGACCAGCGATTCGCTGAAGCCGGCCGCAAACGCCAGGGTAAGGATCGCCGCGACCGAGTCGTTGGCCACTGAGACGATTCCACTCTTCAGCGCAAGGAACACGATGATCCCCGCCGCCGCGCCGATGACGGGACGCGTCAGCGTCAATCCCGTCGAGAGAACGGCATCCGGAATCTTGCTCTTGTTGCGCGCGGACAGCGAGCGGATCCCGCTGAAGCAGGCTCCGATCGCGCCGAACAGCGCGACGTGGAGTAACGGCCATTCCGAAGGAGGACGCAGCTCCGGAACCGTGAGCGCGATGAGCGCCACGATCACGAGAGCAACGAGCTCCCACAAAAGCACGCGCACCGCTTCCCACACGATCTCCTGTTTGAAGTATTGATTGTCGGAGTGGCCGTCGAGCAGCGATTGTACGAGCCAAACGCGCGCGCAAAGCGAGGCATCGTCGAGTCCCTGACGTTCGTTCGGCAGCAGTTCGGCCGCAGTTGGTTGACGCCAACTTCCAAGTTTCTCCGACGCTTCCTGCGCGAGCGCGGCGGCGCGGGCGCGAAGCGCTTCCGGCGTCAGCGTCAACAGCTCGAGACGCCTTGCCGCTCCAAGAAATCCCCATCCCGCCTGCAGTTTATTGTGCTTGAACGATTGCCTGGCGCACTCGACCGCTTGCTCGACGGCATCCCGCTGAGCATCGGTTGGCGATGACTGAACGAACATCTCTTTCGAGAACGTCTCGATCGCCGCGTCCAACCGCTCGCAGCGCGCCTTGCCAGTCCACCACATCATTGCAGGAGGAAAGTCTACGCCCGTTCGAGAATCGCCACGGGAAATGACGCAAAGACGCTCCTGAGCTCGAGCGAGTCGAGCGTTTCCTCAGTGAACACGTTGCGCCACCGACCGGGCACGTTCAGCGCGTGATCGCCGAAGTCGAGCGTCGTCGTCAATCGCGGCACCACGACCAGCACGTCGTCGCCGCGCAGGAATGCGACCGCATGCGGGGTGCCGGTGCCGACGGCGCGGTATGGAACGCCGGCAATCCAGCGGCGGCGAACGGCGAGCGAACGCGCGGTCACGAACAACTTCACGCGGCCGTCCTCCCACGACTGCAGCATCTGCGCGGGCGTGCCGAGCTTCGCGAGCAGCGTGGCGCGATGCCTGTAATCGACGGGGCGGCGGTTGTCGGGATCGACGAGGCTGTAGTCCCACAGCTCGCTGCCCTGGTAGAAGTCGGGAACGCCGGGGCTGCAGATCTTCAACACCACCTGCGCGAGCGAGTTGAGGAACCCGTGGTACGCGACGCGCTTCTGAAACCGGAGGAACGACGCGAGGAACGGCTCGTGTCCGAGGATCGCGCTCGCGAAATCCGTCAGCGCTTTTTCGTAGCTCTCGTCGACCGCGATCCAGCTCGTGTGCGTCTTCGCCTCGCGCGCCGCCTTGACGAGATATTCGCGGAGTCGCGGCCCATCGAGCGGCCACGCTCCGACGAGCGTCTGATAGATCATCAACTCCTCGTTCGGATGCGGCACACCGTCCCGCTTGAACGACGCGTTCAGGCGCGACCACTTCCGCGCCGCGCGTTCCCACTCATCCGGGATCTCCGACAGCACGTTGATCCGCGCACGCACATCCTCGGAGCGTTTCGTGTCGTGGGTCGACGTCGCGTTCATCGTGTGCGGCCACGCACTCGCGATCTCCACGTTGCGCGCGTGAAACTCCGCGACCGGATCGAAGCTGCTCTCGCGTCCCGGCTCGCCGCCGACTTCGTTCAGCGAGATCAGGCGGTTGTAGTTGTAGAACGCCGTGTCCTCGACACCCTTGGCCATCACGCGTCCGGTGAACTGCTGCCAGCGCATCACGAACTCGAGCCACTTCTCATGCTCCGACGCGATGTATGCCGGCGGCTCGAGCAACAGCACGAGCTCCAGGAAATTGAACAGCCGCGCGTCGACATGCTGCGCGCGCCGCCGCGCCTCGGCGATCGCCCGCGTGAGGACCGCGCGGTCCGCGTCGCTCACCGCCGACTCGCGCATGTAGGTGCGATACACCGGCAGGCAGGCCGTGATCTCGATCAGCGCCGCGAGCAGTTCCGTCGGCGCGAAGTCGCGCGCGTTGCGATCCGCGACCGCGAGTTGCCCGAGGTGCATGCCCAAGGCTCGCATCTCGCCGGAGAACAGCAGCTCGATGACCTGCCTCTTCCGCTCGTACACGACGTCCTCAAATGACGCGGTGATGCCCGTGAAGCGCTGATACAGATCCGTGAGCCGATCGAGTCCCGCGGGATCGACGAACAGCGCGTTCACCGTGTCGAGGAAGTCGTATCCGGTCGTCCCCGCGCAGTGGAACGACGGCGGTAGCGGCTCGCCATGCTCGAGCACCTTCTCGACGACGACGTAGAAATCGCCGACGCGATGCTGCAGCTTGGTGAGGTAATTGATCGGATCGTACAGACCGTCGATGTGATCGATACGCACGCCGGTCACCTTTCCCTGCGCGATCAGATCGAGGATCAGGCGGTTGCGCGCCTCGAATACTTCCGGGTTCTCCACGCGGATGCCGACGAGGTCCGTCACGTCGAAGAAGCGCCGGTAGTTGATCGTCTCGCTGGCGATGCGCCAGTACGCGAGCCGATACCACTGCGCCTGCACCACGCGGTCGAGCTGGTCGGGATCGGCGTTGAACCGCGCGATCGAATCGTCCATCGCGCGCCGGAACTCTTGCGATTCCTCGCGCAGCCGATTGAGCGTGTCCTTGAGGAAGCGGCTGTTCGCGATCACGGTCTCGTTCTGCACGAGATCGCGCACTTCGATGCCGATGTCTTCCGCCGGCACGGCGTCGACGCATGGCCCGAGCACGATGCGATACGACTGCGGCGAGAGCGGCAGGCGCTTTTCGTAGTACGCGAGAAACAAACCTTCGGCGTCGAAACCGAGCCGGATCTCGCCCGACTCCAGCGTCTCGCCGTACGGGCGCCCGAGGATCGGCAGCAGGACCTTGTCGTCGCGCCAGTCGATATCGAAGTAGTAGAGGAAGCGCGACTGCGGCCCGTTCTCGAGGACACTCATCCACCACGCGTTCTCGTGGCTCGCGGCCATGTGATTCGGGACGATGTCGAGCAGCAGTCCCATGTCGAAGCGATCGAGCTCGCCCTGCAGCTCCGTGAGATCGTCGTCCGTGCCCAGCCGCGGGTTGAGCGCGTTCGCGTCGACGATGTCGTAGCCGTGCGTGCTCCCCTCGCGCGCGCGCAGAAGCGGCGACGCGTAGAGGTCGGAGATTCCGAGCTCGTGCAGGTACGCGACGATGCGCTTCGCGTCCTGGAAGGTGAACGCGGCGTTGAACTGCAGGCGATACGTGGCGATCGGAATGCGCATGTGGAAATCTAGGAGTGCGGTGGCGAGGAGGTCGGGCGGTGGGAAGCCACCGCTCTGGTATGACCCAGCACCTACCAGAGCGGTGGCTTCCCACCGCCCATGCCCCCTCGCCACCGCACTCCTAGATTTGTTGACCCCAAACCGCAAAGCTGTGCGGCGGCAGCGTCAGCCGTTCCCCTTCAATCTTCGCGCCCGTGTCGATGAGCGCGCCCCACTCCCCTGCCGGCGCGTCCACCGTCTGCGTGTGATCGCTGAAGTTGAACGCCAGCAGCGCCTGATCCGCGTCCGTCCAACGACGGACCAGCAGCACCGCCCTCTCGTCGTCCGCGCGCGCCTCCAGCGCCGCGAGGTCCAGTCGTCGCAGCGCAGGCGTGTCGCGCCGCAGTGCGAGCAGGCGCCGGTAGAGCCGCCACATCGATGCGTGCTCTTCCCGCTCGAGCAGCGACCAGTTCAGCTTCGAGCGCCGGAACGTCTCCTCGTCGTGCGGGTCGGGGGGATCGCCCTCCCAGATGAAATCGTCGAACTCCTCGAGACGTCCCTTGCGCACGGCCTCGATCAGGTCCGCGTCACCATGCGAGGTGAAGTACTGAAACGGCGCGATCTCGCCGTACTCCTCTCCCATGAACAGCATCGGGATGAACGGCGAGAGGAGGATTGCCGCCGCCGCGAGACGCACCTGCTCGATCGACGCGATCGCCGCCAGCCGCTCGCCGAGCATGCGGTTCCCGACCTGATCGTGGTTCTGCATCGAGACGACGAACTTCGCGCCGTAGCGCGTCTTCGGATTTCGCCCGTACTTGCGTCCGCGGTACGGCGAGTGTTGTCCGATGTACAGATAGCCGCTCTCGAGGACGCGCGCGAGATTGCTCACCTTCACCGGAAAACCGGCGTAGTAGCCGTCCTGCTCGCCCGTGAAGAGCACGTGCAGCGCGTGGTGATAGTCGTCGGCCCACTGCGAGTCGAAGTCGAGCCCGAAGTTCTCGGCGGGCGTGATCACGCGCGGGTCGTTGAGATTGCTCTCGGCGATGCTGTACACGCGGCGCCCGAGCTCCTCCGCGCGCGCGTGCACGGCGAGATTCAGATCCTGAAGGAACGGCTCGGCGGAATGATCGACGATCGCGTGCACGGCGTCGACGCGCAGTCCGTCGACATGAAACTCGTCGATCCATTGCAGCGCGTTGTGGATGAAAAACCAGCGCACGTCGTCGCTGTGCGGTCCGTCGAAATTGATCGCGAGGCCCCACGGCGTCTTGTAGCGATCGGTGAAGTACGGTCCGAACTCGGCGAGATAGTTCCCCTCGGGGCCGAGGTGGTTGTAGACGACGTCGAGCAGGATTCCGAGGCGACGCTGATGGCACGCATCGACGAGCCGCTTGAGCGCGCGCGGACCGCCGTACGACGACTGCGCTGCGGAGACGTACGTGCCGTCGTACCCCCAATTCCGCTCGCCCGGAAACTGTGCGATGGGAAGCAATTCGATCGCCGTGACGCCGAGCTCTTTCAGCCGATCGAGACGCGGGATGATCGCGTCGAACGTCCCTTCCTCCGTGAACGTGCCGACGTGCAGCTCGTACACGACGTAGTCTTCGAGCGCGACGCCCGTCCATCCGCGATCGTGCCACTCGAAATCGCTCGCGATCACCTCGGACGCTTTGTGCACGCCGTCGGGTTGATGACGCGACGCGGGATCGGGACGCTCGTTCCCGCCGTCGAGCGCGTACAGATAGCGCGTGCCTTCGGCGCAGTCGTCGACGATCGCTTCGTGATAGCCGTGCTCGGTCCTCGTCATCGCGACGCGGCGCTCGCGCGGCGCGACGATGTGCAGCTCCACCTTCTCGCGATGCGGCGCCCAGACGCGAAACTCGCAGCGGCCGCCGTCGAGCACGCGCGCGCCGAGATCGGGTCGATCAGACAAGCACTTCCTCGACCTCGACCGCCTCCTCCTCGACGTCGTCGCCTTCGCTTTCCGACAGCAGGAACACCGCGCCGAGGGGCGGGAGCGTGAGATTCACCGACCACTTGCGCCCGTGCAGCGGGATCGGCGTGGCGTCGACACCGCCCAGGTTCCCCTGCCCGCTGCCGCCGTACAGAAGCGCGTCGGTGTTGAGCACTTCGCGCCAGTGACCCGTACGGGGCACGCCGAGCTGATAGTTGTGCCGCGGCAGCGGAGTGAAGTTCAACACGACGACCACCATCTCGTCGGGACGCGATTTCGAGCGGCGCATCAGGCTGATGATGCTGCCCTCGGTGTCATTGCAGTCGATCCACTCGAAGCCTTCCGGCGCCATGTCCAGCTCGTGCATCGCCGGGATGTCGCGATAGGCCTTGTTGAGATCCTCGAGCCAGCGGTTGACGCCCGCGTGCAGCGGAAACTCCAGGAGATCCCAATGGAGACTCGCGTCGTGATTCCACTCGCGGTACTGACCGATCTCGCCGCCCATGAACAACAGCTTCTTGCCGGGGTTCGCGTACATGTGCGCGAAGAGCAGACGCAGATTTGCGAAGCGCTGCCATTCGTCTCCCGGCATTTTTCCGATGAGCGAGCCCTTGCCGTGCACGACCTCGTCGTGCGAGAGCGGCAGCACGAAGTTCTCCGTGAACGCGTACATCATCCGGAAGGTGAGGTCGTTGTGGTGGAACTTGCGATGCACGGGATCCTTCGCGAAATAGCGCAGCGTGTCGTGCATCCAGCCCATGTCCCACTTCATGCCGAACCCTAGGCCGCCGACGTAAGTCGGCCGCGACACCATCGGCCACGCCGTCGACTCCTCGGCGATGACCTGCACGTCGGGATGGTTCTTGTAGACGTCCTCGTTCAGCCGGCGGAGGAACGAGATCGCGTCGATGTTCTCACGTCCACCGAACTCGTTCGGGATCCACTCGCCGGCCTTGCGCGAGTAGTCGAGGTAGAGCATCGACGCGACCGCGTCCACGCGCAGTCCGTCGATGTGGTACTCATCGAGCCAGTACAGCGCGCTCGAGAGAAGGAACGAGCGCACTTCGTTGCGCCCGTAGTTGAAGATCAGCGAGTTCCAGTCGGGATGGAATCCCATGCGCGGATCGGAGTGCTCGTACAGGTGCGTGCCGTCGAAGTACGCGAGCCCGTGCTCGTCGCTCGGAAAGTGCGACGGCACCCAGTCGAGAATCACCGCGATGCCGTTCTGGTGCAGCACGTCGACGAGGTACTTGAAGTCCTGCGGCGTGCCGAAACGGCTCGTCGGCGCGAAGTAGCCCGTGCCCTGATAGCCCCACGAGCCGAAGAACGGATGTTCCTGCACGGGCATGAGCTCGATGTGCGTGAAGTTCATCTTCTTCACGTAATCCGTGAGCGGCTGGGCGATCTCGCGATAGCTCATCGAGCGCCACGTCACGCCGTCGTCGTCGGAGACTCGCCGCCACGATCCGAGGTGGACTTCGTAGATCGAGATCGGCGCTTCGTACGAGCTGCGCGCGCGGCGATCGCGCATCCAATCGTCGTCGTTCCAGTCGTACTCGAGGTCCCACACTTTCGACGCCGTGGCCGGCGGCGTCTCCTGATGCACTGCCAACGGATCGGCCTTGTTGACGCGGTAATCGTTGAAGCGCGAGACGACGTGGTACTTGTACGTCGCGCCGCGCTCGAGGCCCGCGACGAAGCCTTCCCAGAGCCCCGACGCTCCGCGCGCGTGCAGCGGATTCGCACTCGTGTTCCAGTCGTTGAAGTCGCCCACCACGCTCACGCGCTCCGCGTTCGGAGCCCACACGCCGAACATCACCCCGCCGGGGACGAAGTGATTGCCGAGCTTCTTCCAGAGTTTGTGATGTGTGCCTTCATTGAAGAGGTGCAGGTCCCAATCGGTGAGGAGGGACTCGGGACGAGTGTCGCTCGCCTCCGGCTCGATCTGGTCGATTGTGTGCTCGCGGATGGCTCGCGGTTCGACTTGGGGGGCCGGCGCCCTCGCCGGCCGTACCTCCGCCGCCTCGGCGGGCCGGCCAGGGGCCGGCGTTACGGCCGGCGAGGCGCCGGCCCCCCATTGGACGTCGGCACCTCGATCGGCGGCAACTTCGATCGGCACATTCGGCACCACATCCCCGCCTACGTTCTCCAACTCTTCCACCGCCGCGTTCTTTTTCGCGACGCGCTTCTTGCGCGGCGCGGGCAACTTCGTTCCTTCGCCGCCTTCACTTCTCTTCTTGCGTACAGCCATTCCCCATCCTTTAACTGAGCTACCCGCGGATCTGAAGCAATTGCGCCGCCACGGAGATGGCGATCTCGTGCGGGTGATTCGAGCCGATCTCGAGACCGACCGGGCAAAAGAACGCTTTGGTCATCTCCTCCGGCAGCCCCGCGTCGAGCACATCCTGCCGCAGCCGCTTCGCTTTCGCGTTGCTGCCGATGACGCCGAGGTACGGGAACTTCCTCGTGCGAAGGATCTCGAGGAGGATCGGTTTGTCCGTCGTGTGCCCCATCGTCATCAGTAACACGAACGATCCCTCCGGGATCTTCGCCACCTCGGACGCCATGTCGCTCGTCTGCACGCGCCGCAACTTCGGCGACGCCGGCAACCGCTCCAGCCACTCCGGACGCGGATCGATGCAAGTGATGCGGCAGTCGAGCTTCGCGAGCGCGTCGACGAGCGCCGCCGCGACGTGTCCCGCGCCGAAGACGACGATGTTCCAGCGCGTGACGTTGAAGGTCTCGAAGTAGACCCGCACGATCCCGCCGCAGGTCATGCCGATGTCCTTCTCCAGCGACCACTGATAGAACCTCGTCTTCGGCGCCGCGTCGTCGCGCAGCATCGACAGCGCTTCTTCGATCGCACGCGCCTCGATCTTCCCGCCGCCGACGGTGCCGAAATGCCGGCCGTTCTCCGTCACCAGCATCTTCGCGCCGCGGTCTTGCGGCGTGGAGCCGAGCGTGTCGACGACCGTGACGGAGACGAAAGGCGCGCCGTCATCGAAGAGTTGGTTCTGTGCCTCGAAGAAGGTCATATGGAGTGCGGTGGCAACGCCACCGCTTTCGAATCGCGTGATCGGAAAGCGGAGGCGCTGCCTCCGCACTCCAAAGTACCATCACACGATGCGCCGAGAGTCTACGTATGATCTGGCGCTTCAATCCCCAGGTCGCGACAGATCTTACGGATCAGGTCATCTCGTATCTCCGCGTGCCGCGGTACGGCTGAGCGCCGCTGAAGTGCCGCGTTGATGAACCAGGAGTGCCGGGCACCTTCTCGAAGTAGCTCGCAGCCATGCTCCGCGAGCCAGCGCTCGAACGCGCGACGCTTCATACCGCGATGCGAATCTCCTCGAAGTCTTCCGCGGCAGCCGAGCGCGCGTCGGCGCGGTTCAACTCGAGCGCTTCCCGGAGCGTGACTCCGAGCGTATCGATCAGCTCTTCGCGGGTGCGCTCCTGACAGTTGACGCCGGGAACTTCCTCGATCCAGCCGATCCACCACTCACCGGATTGTTTGATGACGGCCGTGTATTCGCTCATCGCGGTTCATCCTAACAGAGGGGTGCCCGCGGCGATAAACTCCCGAGCTCCATGCGCATTCGCAGCACACGCGTCGTCCTTCCCGACGGCGTCCGCCCCGCGACGATTGAATTCGATGAAACCATCGTCGCGATCGAAGAACACGGCCCCGCCGACCACGACTACGGCGACCTCGTCCTCATGCCCGGCCTCGTCGACTCCCACGTGCACGTCAACGAGCCAGGCCGCACCGAGTGGGAAGGGTTCGAGACCGCGACGCGCGCGGCGCTCGCGGGCGGGATCACGACCATCGTCGACATGCCTCTCAACTCCCTCCCTCCGACCACCACCGTCCGCGCGCTCGAGGAAAAACAGCGGCACGCGAAGGGCGTCGTCAACGTCGAGCTGTGGGGCGGCGTGATTCCCGGCAATACGCGCGAGCTGCGTCCGATGCTCGAGCGCGGCGTGCGCGGGTTCAAGTGCTTCCTCGTGCACTCCGGCGTCGACGAGTTCCCGAACGTCGACGAGCGCCAGCTCTATGAAGCCGCTCGCGAGCTGGCTGGCACGAACGCGCCGCTGCTCGTGCACGCCGAGCTCGGCGAGCATCTCCACGAGCCGCACGGCGATCCCGCGGAGTACGCGACGTATCTGCAATCGCGCCCGAACGTAGCGGAGGATGCGGCGATCGAGCTGCTGCTGCGCGTCTGCAAAGACACGGGCGCACGGATGCACGTCGTCCATCTCTCGTCGGCGGGCGCCGTCG
>Ga0209382_10003067_pt1 | contig 23488 bp, 22 predicted proteins | sample SoiMetdeltSBSDD5_FD_187599 | JGI IMG/M metagenome (GOLD analysis project Ga0209382, IMG submission 187599) | Bulk soil microbial communities from a Populus tree surrounding site in Tennessee, USA - Soil MetaG P. deltoides SBSDD5 (SPAdes) (version 2) | ecosystem: Environmental > Terrestrial >...
CTGACATCGAGGCGCGGCTCGGCGACTTCCTGGCGCTTCACCGGAGCTCGCGCGTCGGCAAGGCGCGCTTCATGGACGACCGGATGGAGCAGTTCTTCCGTCGCGCGCTCACGGCGTTCGCCGAGCAGGGTGCCGCACGGCTCTGGTTCCTCGACACGTCCTGGGGTCCGATCGCGGCGTTCGTCACGATCGAGTGGGACGGCACGGTCGGCCTCTACAACTCCGGCTTCGCCCCCGAGCGCGCCGCGCTGTCTCCGGGCGTCGTGCTGCTGGCGCGCGTGATTCGCGACGCGATCGAGCGCCGCTGCGCGAAGTTCGACTTCCTGCGCGGCGAGGAGCGCTACAAGTACGAGTTCGAGCCGATCCCCGAGGCCGTCTACCAGGTGAGGATCCGGTGAACCTGCACGTCGCGATGCTGAGCGTGCACACGTGCCCGCTGGCCGCGCTGGGCGGCAAGGAAACGGGCGGGATGAACGTGTACGTCCGCGAGGTGTCCCGCGAGCTTGGCCGCATGGGCGTCTCGGTCGACGTGTTCACGCGCTCGCAGGACCCGACGATTCGGCGCGTGGTGTCGCTCGGAGAGCGCGCCCGGGTCATCCACTTGCCGGCCGGCGACGAGGCGCCGATGGCGCGCGTGCGCGTGCACCAGCACCTCGACGAGCTCGTCGACGGAGTCGACGCCTGGCGGATCGCCCACTCGATCGACTACGACTTGATCCACGCTCACTACTGGCTTTCCGGTGTCGCCGCGCTCCGGCTCAAGACGCGGTGGTCCGTACCGGTCATGCAGATGTTCCATACGCTGGGCCGGCTGAAGAATCGCGTGGCGCGGACGGCGGCGGAGCAGGAGCCTGCGATCCGGCTCGCCGAAGAGACCAGGATCGTCGGTGAGTGCGATCGGATCGTGGCCGCCAACGTCGTCGAGCGCGCCGAGCTGCTGCGCGACTACGGCGCGTCGCCGTCGCGGATCGCGACGATTCCGTGCGGCGTCGATACCGATCTGTTCGCCCCGGGCGATCGCGCCCAGGCGCGAGCCAAGCTCGGGCTCGACGCCGAGCCCGTGCTGCTGTGGGTCGGCCGCGTGGCGCCGATCAAGGGGCTCGACACGCTGCTCGACGCGGTCGCGCGGCTCCGCGCCGCCGGGACGACGGTACGGCTGCTCATCGTCGGCGGCGACGCGGACGAGACGATGAGCGAGCACGAAGCGTTCTTGCGGCAGCGCATCGAGCGACTCGGCCTGCAGGAGTCGGTCTGCTTCGTCGGGCCGCAGCCGCAGAACGTGCTGCCCGTCTACTACGCCGCTGCCGACGTGACGGTGCTGCCGTCGTACTACGAATCGTTCGGCATGGTCGCCCTCGAGGCGATGGCGTGCGGAAGCCCGGTCATCGCGTCGCGCGTGGGCGGCCTGGTGACGACGGTGCGCGATGGCGTCACCGGATTCCTCGTGCCCGACGGCGACGTCGAGGCGCTGGCCGAGCGCATCGGCGCGCTCGTCGCGGATCCCGATCTGCGCTGGCGCGTCGGCCGCGAGGGCGTGCGCTGGGCCGCGCAGCACCGCTGGGCATGCGTGGCCGAAGCCGTGTGCAAGGAGTACGCGTCGCTCGAGTCTCGGGCGGGCGCGCATCTCGCTGCGGGACGCTGCCGAGACTGACCGGCCACACCGAAGCGCTTCACCAGGCCATTCCGCCCAAGTCCGCTGAAATGCTACACTGCGACCGCAGTGGGCACCCTCCTCGAGGTTAAGAATCTCAAGACGCATTTCGTGACGCGCAGCGGCGTCGTGCGCGCGGTCGACGACGTGTCGTGGGATGTCGGCGAAAGCGAGACCGTCGCGCTGGTCGGCGAGTCGGGCTGCGGCAAGAGCGTGAGTGCCCTGAGCATCATGCGGCTGGTGGCCGGGCCCGCGGGACGGATCGTCGGCGGCGAGGTGCTTTTCAAGGGGCGCGACCTGCTCAAGCTCTCCGACGAGGAGATGCGCCACGTCCGGGGCCGCGAGATCGGGATGATCTTCCAGGAGCCGATGACCTCGCTCAACCCGGTGCTCTCGATCGGGCGCCAGCTGACCGAAGGGCTCGAGATCCACCTGGGTCTCTCACCGACCGAGGCGCGGCGGCGCGCCGCCGAGCTCCTGGGCATGGTGGGAATTCCGGATCCCGAGCGGCGCCTGAGTCAGTATCCCCACCAGTTCAGCGGCGGGATGCGCCAGCGGATGATGATCGCGATGGCGCTGGCCTGCAAGCCCTCGCTGATCCTCGCCGACGAGCCGACCACGGCGCTCGACGTGACGATCCAGGCGCAGATCCTGGAGCTGATGAAGGACCTCTCGCGCCGCTTCGGCGTCGCGATGCTGATCATCACGCACAACCTCGGGGTTGTCGCCCGGTACGCCGACCGGGTGAACGTCATGTACGCCGGTAAGATCATCGAGCGGGGGACCGCGCGCGAGATCTACGCCAACCCCCGGCACCCGTACACGCTCGGGCTGCTCCGCTCGGTGCCGCGCCTGGACGAGCCCCGGCGCGCGCGTCTGGACCCGATCGAAGGCCAGCCGCCGGATCTCACGCGGCTGCCGAACGGGTGCGCCTTCACCCCGCGCTGCGCGTTCAGCGTCGATCGTTGCCGCGCCGAGATCCCGCCGCTGCGGGCGGTGAACGGCGCGGGCCACGTCAGCGCGTGCTGGGAGGCCGAACGGCTCGGACGCGAGGCCACCGCGGTGGGATCGTGAAGGACGACGCGCCGATTCTCGAGGTCCGGAATCTGGTGAAGCACTTCCAGGTCCGCGGCGGCTTTTTCGGCGGGCGAGCGGGTCTGGTCCGGGCGGTCGAGGGCGTGAGCTTCGAGATCCGCCGCGGCGAGACACTCGGGCTGGTCGGTGAGTCGGGCTGCGGCAAGACCACGACGGGACGCTGCATCCTGCAGCTCGAGCGGCCGACCAGCGGCCAGATCATCTTCGACGGCCGCGACCTCACCACGCTCGACGAGGACGCGCTGCGCCCGATCCGGCGCAAGATGCAGGTGATCTTCCAGGATCCCTACAGCTCGCTGAATCCGAGAATGACGGTGGGCCAGATCATCGCCGAGCCGCTGGCCGTCCACGGGATCGTCACCGACCGCGGCCGGCGCGCCACGCGCGTGCGCGAGATCTTGTCCCACGTGGGCCTCTTGGCCCAGCACGCGCACCGCTATCCGCATCAGCTCTCGGGCGGCCAGCGCCAGCGGGTCGGGATCGCGCGCGCCCTCGCCGTGGAGCCCTCGCTGATCATCTGCGACGAGCCGGTCTCGGCGCTCGACGTGTCGATCCAGGCGCAGATCATCAACCTCCTCGAGGATTTGCAGGCGCAGTTCGGGCTGACCTATCTCTTCGTGGCCCACGACCTCTCGGTCGTCCGCCACATCTCGGACCGCGTCGCCGTGATGTACCTCGGCAAGATCGTCGAGATCACCGATCGGAAGTCGCTCTACGACTCTCCCCTACATCCGTATACGAAGGCGCTGCTGTCGGCGGTGCCGATTCCGGATCCGGCGCTCGAGGCCCAGCGCGAGCGCGTGGTGCTGGGCGGCGAGGTGCCGAGCCCGTTGAACCCGCCGACCGGGTGCGTCTTTCATCCTCGGTGTCCGATCGCGATCGACCGCTGTCGCGTGGAGGTTCCGGACCTCCGGGAAATCCACCCCGCGCATCGGGCCGCGTGCCTGCTCGCTTGACGGGATACCGCTCCGTGCTCGAAGCTGAAACCACTCGCGCTCGATCGTGGTTATCCAGCGAGACCTCTGGAGGAGAATCCAATGCGACGCTACCTATATAGCCTCGGAATCGCTGTTCTGGCCATCGTGCTGGCGGTCCCGGCCGCGGCTCAGGACAAGCCCCGCTACGGGGGGGAGCTCGTGTTCGCGGTGCCGTCCGAGCCGCCGTCCTACGACGCCCATCGCGAGGAGACCTTCGGCGTCATCCATCCGCTGGCGCCCCACTACAACACCTTGCTCCGGCCGGATCCGAACGATCCGAAAGCCTCCAAGATCGTGGGCGATCTTGCCGAATCGTGGACGATCTCGAAGGATGGGCGGACCTACACGCTGAAGCTCCGTAAAGGCGTCAAGTTTCACGACGGCAGCGAGATGACCTCGAAGGACGCGAAAGCGAGCTACGACAAGATCATCTTCCCGCCGCAGGGCGTCGCCTCCGACCGCAAGGGGGAGTACCTCGACGTCGAGGCCGTGCAGGCGCCCGATCCGTACACGGTCGTGTTCCGCCTGAAGTGGCCGTCGGGGTCTTTCCTGATGTCGCTCGCCTCGCCGTGGAACTGGATCTACAAGGCCGACATCCTGACGAAGGACATGCGCTGGTACGAGACCAACGTGATGGGCACCGGGCCCTTCACCTTCGTCGAGCACGTGCGGGGCTCGCACTGGGTCGGCAAGAAGAACCCGAACTACTGGGACAAGGGCAAGCCCTATCTCGACGGGTACCGCGCGCTCTTCATCCGTGACTCCGCGGCGCAGGTGTCCGCCGTCCGCGGCGAGCGCGCTCACATCCAGTTCCGAGGCTTCGCGCCGTCCGAGCGCGACAGCCTGGTGCAGGCGCTCGGCAACAAGATCGCGGTGCAGGAGAGCCCCTGGAACTGCGTGATCCTGGTCGCGCTGAACCACGACAAGAAGCCGTTCGACGACAAGCGCGTGCGCAAGGCGCTCACCCTGGCCCTCGACCGCTATCAGGGCGCGCAGGCCCTGTCGAAGATCGCGATCGTGAAGGAGCCGGCCGGCGTGCAGGTGCCGGGCATGCCGTTCGCGACCCCAGCCGCCGATCTGGAGAAGCTGGCAGGCTACAGTCGCGATATCAACAAGTCACGCGCCGAGGCCAAGCGCCTCTTGAAAGAAGCGGGCGTGCCCGACGGCTTTACATTCACGTACAAGAACCGCGGCGTGCCGATGCCCTACGAGCCCCTGGGCGTGTGGCTCATCGACCAGTGGCGCCAGATCGGGCTGACCGTGAAGCAAGAGGTGATCGAGGCCGCGAAATACTACGCCGAGCTTCGCGGCGGCAACTTCGAGGTGGCCGCCGATTTCCAGTGCGGCTACATCGTCGAGCCCGATCTCGACCTCTACAAGTTCCAGTCGAAGGAAAAGAGTCCGGCGAACTACAGCCGGTACACCGATCCGGTGCTCGACGAGCTCTACGAGAAGCAGGGCAAGGCGACCGATCCGGAGGAGCGCAAGAAGTACATCCGCGAGTTCGAGCGCCGGCTGCTCGATGAGGAAGTCCACTACATCTACACCTTGCAATGGCACCGGATCGTTCCGCACAGCGCCAAGGTGAAGGGGTGGACGATCACCCCGAGCCACTACTTGAACCAGCAGCTCGACACCGTGTGGCTCACCGAGTGAGCCATTTGAACGAGTGAGAGATCAATGACCTCTGTCCGCTTCCATGCGTCAACGCTTCGCGCTCTGATCGCCGGCGTGGCCGTCGTGATGTGGATGCTCTTCCCTACCGCCGGCGCAGAGGCTCAAGACAAGCCTCGCTACGGCGGCGAGCTCGTGTTCGTGGTCCCGACCGAGCCCGCATCGTACGACGCCCACCGCGAGGGGACGTTCGCGCTGGTGCACCCGCTGGCCCCGGTCTACAGCACCTTGCTCCGGTTCGATCCAACCGACCGCACAGGCACCAAGGTGGTCGGCGACCTCGCGGAGTCGTGGACGGTCGCCAAGGACGGCCGGACGTACACGTTCAAGATCCGTCGGGGAGTGAAGTTCCACGACGGGAGCGATCTGACCTCGAAGGACGTGAAGGCGTCGTACGACAAGATCGTGAACCCGCCGGCCGACGTCGTCTCGTTCCGCAAGGGGCAATACACGGCGGTCGAGGCGATCGAGGCGCCCGACCCGAACACCGTGATCTTCCGGCTCAAGTGGCCGGCGGCCTCGATGATCACGGCGCTGGCGTCGCCCTTCAACTGGATCTACAAGACCGACACCCTGGCCAAGGACATGCACTGGTACGAGACCCACGTGATGGGCAGCGGGCCCTTCGTGTTCGTCGAGCACGTCAAGGGCGCGTACTGGGCCGGCAAGAAGAACCCGAACTACTGGGACAAGGGCAAGCCGTACCTGGATAGCTATCGGGCGCTCGTCGTCAAGGACGGAAACGCCCAGGTGGCGGCGGTCCGCGCCGAGCGAGCCCACATCCAGTTCCGAGGCTTCACCCCGGCCGAGCGCGACAGCATCGTGCAGGCGCTCGGTCCGAAGGCGACGGTGCAGGAAAGCCCCTGGGACTGCGTGCTGCTGGTCGGCATGAACCACGAGAAGAAACCGTGGGACGACAAGCGCGCACGCAAGGCGCTCACCTTGGCCCTCGATCGCTACCAGGGCTCGCAGGCGCTCTCGAAGATCGCGGTCGTCAAGAGCGTCGGTGGCGTGCAGGTGCCCGGCACGCCGTTCGCGACCCCGCCGGAAGAGCTCGAGAAGCTGGCCGGGTACTCGCGAGACATCGCGAAGTCTCGCGCCGAGGCGCGCCGGCTCCTGAAGGAAGCCGGCGTCCCGGAGAATTTCTCCTTCGGCCTCAAGAACCGCAACGTACCCATGCCGTACGAGGCGGTGGCGATCTGGCTCGTCGACCAGTGGCGGCAAATAGGCCTGCAGGCGCGCCACGAATTCATCGAATCGACGAAGTGGGAGGCCGATCTGCGCGACGGCAACTACGAGGTCGCCGTCGACACCCAGTGCAGTTACGCGGTCGATCCCGACCTGGACCTGTACAAGTTCCAGTCGATGGGCGTCAGCGGTAACAACTACGGCCGCTACGTCGACAAAGTTCTGGACGATCTCTACCAGAAGCAGAGCCGCTCCCTCGATGCCGAGGAGCGGAAGAAATGGGTTCGCGACTTCGAGCGGCGGCTCGTGGACGAGGAGGCGCACTACTTCTACACGCTGCAGTGGCACCGGATCATTCCGCACAGCATCAAGCTGCGCGGCTGGACCGTCACGCCGAGCCACTACCTGAACAACCAGCTCGACACCGTGTGGCTCAGCGAATAGCGAGCGCCTCGGCGTGACCCGGTACATCATCAAGCGCCTGCTCTTGATGATCCCGACGCTGCTCAGCGTCGCGGTGATCATCTTTTTCCTGATGCGGATCGTCCCCGGCGACATCGTCGAGCTCAGGTTCGCCGGTGAGAGTGCCTACGCGCAAAAGGAGAACCTCGACAAGGAGCGGGCGCGGCTCGGCCTGGACAAGCCCATCTGGACTCAGTTCCTGACCTGGATGGGTGGACTCCTGCGGCTCGACTTTGGGACTTCGATGTGGACGGGGGCGCCGATCAGCGAGGAGATCCGGCTGCGCTTCGCGCTCTCGCTCCAGCTCGCGATCATGGCCACGATCGTGGCCATTCTGCTGGCGATCCCGCTCGGCGTGATCGCGGCGCTGCGGCAGGATACGTGGGTCGACTACGCCGTGCGTATCATGTCGATCGCGGGCCTGGCGACGCCCTCGTTCTGGCTCGGCATCGTATTCATCCTGGGGCTCTTGATCATCTTCAAGTGGCTGCCGCCGATGGTCTACACGCCGTTCTGGGTCGACCCCGTCCAGAACCTGGCGCAGCTCATCTGGCCCGCGCTCGCGGTGGGCTACCGCTACTCGGCCGTGGCCACGCGCATGACGCGCTCGGCGATGCTCGAGGTGCTGCGCGAGGACTACATCCGCACCGCGCGCGCGAAGGGGCTCTGGGAAAAGCTGATCCTGTCGCGGCACGCCCTCAAGAACGCGATGCTCCCGGTGCTCACCGTGATCGCGCTCGAGTTCGCGTTCCTGATCGGCGGGCTCGTCGTCACCGAGCAGGTGTTCAACCTGAACGGCCTCGGTCTCTTGTTCGTGGAAGCCATCGGCCACCGCGACTACACGCTGACGCAGGCGCTCGTCATGCTGGTCGCGTTCGTGTTCATTTTCGTCAACTTCCTGGTCGACCTGGCCTACGCCTGGCTCGATCCCCGAATCAGGTTCCGCTGATGGCGATTGGACGACCGGTCGAAGCTGCTGCCGAGATTCCCGAGCAGGCCGCGCGACGCGGGTGGCTCGCAGTGGTCATCGAATTCTGCCGCAAGCGTCCGCTCGGCGCCGTTGGTGCGGCGGTCGTCCTGATCAACGTCCTCGTCGGCCTCGGCGCCAACGTGATCGCGCCGTACGATCCGGTGGCGACCGACTACGGCGCGATGCTCGCGCGCCCGTCGGCGTCGCACTGGCTCGGCACCGACGCGTTCGGCCGCGACGTGCTCTCGCGCATCATCTACGGCTCGCGGACCGCGATGCTGGTGGGGTTCGCGTGCGCCTTTCTTGGTGCGACCGTCGGCGCGGTGATCGGCGTGGCGAGCGCGTACTTCGCCGGCAAGGTCGATCTGATCTTGCAGCGGGTGATGGACATCTTCCTCGCCTTCCCGCTGATCATCCTGGCCCTCGCCGTCGTGTCGATCCTCGGCACCGGGATCGGCAACGTGATCATCGCGATCGCGATCCCGATGATCCCGCGCGCCGCGCTCGTGACCCGCTCGAGTGCCCTGGCGATCCGCGAGATGCCCTACGTCGACGCCGCGCGGGCAGCCGGATTCCGCCATCGCCGGATCATCCTGCGTCACATGCTGCCGAACGTCATGGCGCCGTACCTGATCATGCTCACGGCCTATCTCGGGCAGGCGATCCTGGCGGAAGCGTCGCTCACATTTCTCGGACTCGGCGTCTCGGAGCCCACGCCCGCCTGGGGGCTCATGCTGCGCGGCGCGGCGGTGCAGTTCGCAGAGGCGGCGCCGTGGATGGCGATCTTTCCGGGGCTCGCGATCAGCCTGGCCGTCTTCGCGTTCAACCTGTTCGGAGACTCGTTGCGCGACGCGCTAGATCCTCGCCTGCGGGCCCAGTGAGGCGGCTACCAGTGCGCGCGGGTGTCTCCAACTAAGCGGAATCTTGACACAATGTGCGGATTCGGGTACAAAAGCCGTTGGCTTTGAGAATTGCGCGAACGTACCGCGACCCAGCGCTCGATAGTGGGAGGATCTGATGCCGTACATCATCGCTGAACCGTGCATCAACGTGAAGGACAAGGCCTGTGTCGAGGTCTGTCCGGTGGATTGCATCTATGAAGGCGAGACGATGCTCTACATCCATCCGGACGAGTGTATCGACTGCGGAGCTTGTGAGCCGGTGTGCCCGGTGAAGGCGATCTTCGCCGAAGACGAGACGCCCGATCAGTGGAAGAACTTCATCGAGCTGAACAAGAAGTTCTTCAAGGACAACCCGGGAGTCAAGCCGGCCACGAAGGCCTAGCTGCACACGCTCAACGGCAGCACGCCAGGCCCGCTGGGCATTCCTTGGGGTGCCGCGGGCCTGATTCTTTCGCAAAACTGCTCGTTCGCCGCTGGCACGCCCGTTGCCGATCTCGTCGGCCATGAACTCACTACCCGGATCGATCCCGACGGCTCCCGCATCGACGATCGGCTATCACGGCGCGGTGTCCGACTTCAAACGCCGGCTGATCGAGGCCACCCTGCATCAGGCCCGCGGCAACCGCACGCACGCGGCGCGCGCGCTCGGGCTGCAGCGGACGTACTTGCTGCGGCTCATCCGCGATCTCGGCGTCGCGGCGCCACCGCCGCCGCCGCGACGGAGGCGCTCGGCCGCGTAGAAGTTGACCTTTGGCGACCCGCCCGGCAATCTGTGGGCCGCCATGCGTGACGTCTGGATCGCCGGCGCGGACATGACCCGCGTCGGACGGCTCGATCAGCCCCTGCAAGACTTGATGGCCGTCGCCGCGCACGCCGCGCTACGCGATGCCGACCGCGACCGGCCCGACGCGATCGTCGTCACGACGATGAACCCCGAAGAGTTTCTCGGCGACGCCAACTTCGCCTCGAACGTCGCCACGCACATGGGGTTCGCGAACGTCCCGGTCATCCGGGTCGAGACGGCGTCGTCGTCCGGCGCGGCCGCGTTCTACGCGGGCTTCGCCCAGGTTGCCGCGGGGCTCGCGCGCACGGTCGTGGTGGTCGGCGGCGAGAAGATGACGCACCTGCCGACGCCGAAGGTCTCGGAGCTGATCGGCCGCTCGCTCGATCCGTACGAGCGCTCGTACGGCACCACGATGCCGGCGTTCGCCGCGCTCGTCACGCGCGCGCTGATGGCCAAGCGCGGCGTCACCGAGCGCGAGATCGCGCAGGTTGCCGTGAAGAACCACGCCCACGGCGCGCGCAACCCGCTGGCGCACTTCCGCGAAGAGATCACGCTCGACATGGTGCTGGCAAGCCGCATGGTCGCCGATCCCCTGCGCCTCTATCATTGCTGTCCGATCTCCGACGGCGCGGCGGCGGTGGTGCTGACGGCCGAGCGCAGCACCGTGCGCGTCGCCGGGGTCGGGCAGGGGACCGACTCGCTCGGTCTCAGACATCGCGAGAGCCTCACCAGCTTCCGCGCGACGCAGGAGGCGGCGAGCACGGCGTTCGCGATGGCGGGCTTCGGGCCCGAGCGCGTCGACGTCGCCGAGATCCACGACGCGTTCGCTCCGTTCGAGATCGTCTCGCTCGAGGACGTCGGCCTGTTTCCGGCCGGCAAGGCCGGGGCGGCCACGCTCGACGGCGAGACCGCGCTCGACGGACGCCTGCCCATCAACACCTCCGGCGGCCTCAAGGCGCGCGGCCACCCGCTCGCCGCCACCGGGCTGGCGCAGATCGTCGAGTGCGTCTGGCAGCTGACCTGGCGCGCGCCTCGGCGCCAGGTGCGATGCAGCGTCGCCCTCGCGCAGTCGATCGGCGGCCCGGGCACGAACAACTGGGTGACTATTTTGGAAGCGGGATGACAGCGACGCCGCACCGAGGAGCCGTCCGTGTAACGCCACGGGTCAGCAGCCGCCAGGCAGGGCCCGCAAATCGCGGCGCGAAGAATCCGCCGTGCGGAGCCGGCTCGCACCTGTCTCAGGCCACCCTCGACCCAAGCCGGCCTCACGGAACCCGCTACAAATGATCGAGCACTTGCCGGCCTCTCGCTGCCCGGAGTGCCGCCTGGTCGCGGCGCCGCCGATGCGCTGGTGTCCGCGTCATCCCATCGAGATGACGCCGACCTCGGTGATGGGCGGCGGCGAGGTCGTCTCGTTCACCACCTTGCTCTCGCCGCCCGCCGGCTTCAAATCGCCGCTGCACATCGCGCTCGTCGATCTGATCGGCGGCGCCCGCCTCGTCTGCCATGGCGACAAGACGCAGGGACTTCGGATCGGCTCCTGGGTTGCCATCGAGGCGGTCGGCAACGTCTACTACTTCTCGCACCTCGGCACGCTCGATCGCGCACGGCTCTTCTGGCGCCGCGCCGGGCGCGCCGGCGAGCGCATGAGCGCGATCGCGCAGAGCCTCGCGAAGCGCGCGTGGAAAGGACGAACCCGTGGCGAAACCTAAGGGACCGTTGGCCGGCGTTCGCGTGCTCGACCTCACCCGCGTTCTCGCCGGGCCGTTCTGCGCCATGATGCTCGGGGACATGGGCGCCGAGGTGATCAAGGTCGAAGAGCCGGGCAAGGGGGACGACACGCGCAGCTGGCCTCCGTTCGTGGAGGGCGAGTCGACGTATTTCATGTCGGTGAACCGGAGCAAGAAGAGCATCACCTTGAACCTCAAGGCGCCGGAGGGGCAGGAGATTCTCCGTAAGCTCGCCAAGAAGAGCGACGTGCTGCTCGAGAATTTCCGCCCCGGCACGATGGACAAGCTCGGCTTCGGCTACCGCGCGCTCTCCCGACTCAACCCGAAGCTCGTGTACTGCTCGGTGTCGGGTTTCGGCGAGTCGGGCCCCGAGGCCCATCGCGCCGGCTACGACCTCATCATCCAGGCCGAGTCCGGCGTGATGGATCTCACCGGGTTCGCCGACGGCCCGCCGGTAAAGGTCGGCAACTCGATCGGCGATCTGGCGGCCGGCATGTCGGCCGCACACGGCGTGGTGCTGGCGCTGCTCGCGCGTACGCGTACGCGTCGCGGTCAGAAGGTCGAGATCTCGATGCTGGACGTGATGGCTTCGTTGTTGACCTATCAGGCCGGCATCTACTTCGGCACCGGCGCGCGCCCGGCCCGTCGCGGCAACGCGCACCCCTCGATCGTTCCGTACGAGGTGTTCCGCGCCGCCGACGCCTTCGTGGTGCTCGGCGTCGCCAACAACTCGCTGTGGCTTAAATGCTGCGCCGCGCTCGGGCACCCCGAGCTCGCGACCGACCCGCGCTTCGACGCCGAGGCCAAGCGCGTGCAGAATCGCATGACGCTCGTGCCGCTGCTGAACGAGATCCTGGGCACGCGGCCGGCCGCGGACTGGGTCAAGCAGTTCGAGGCGGCCGGGATCCCGGCGGGGCTCATCAAGTCGGTCGCGGAGGTGTGCGAGAGCGAGCATCTGAAGGCACGCGGCATGATCGTGTCGCTGCCGCATCCGCGCGCCAAGAAGGTCACCGTCATGGGTGTACCCGTGCGCCTGCACGCGACGCCCGGGGCGGCCGCGACGCCGCCGCCCGTCATCGGCCAGCACACGGCCACCGTGCTTCGCGATCTCGTCGGGCTCAAGAAGCCGGCGGTCGAGCGCTTGCGCGCGCAGGGCGTCATCTGACGGGCGCCGCGTGACGGCGGATTCGCTCGCGGCGCTCTCGCCGGTCACGCTCGACGGCCGCTACCTCACGCTCGAGCCTCTCGCCGAGCGGCACGCACGCGACCTCTTCGAGGTGATGCAGGATGAGGAAGTCTGCCGCTACCTCTCCTGGTCGCCGCCGAAGGCCCTCGACGAGACGCTGGAGCTGATCCGCCAGGCCGAAGACCAGATGAACCGACGCGAGTCGGTCGTGTTCGCGCAGATCTGGAAGGCAAGCGGTCGCGCGATCGGCTCGACGCGGCTGCTCGACGTGCGGCCCAAGGACCGGCAGGTCGAGATCGGCGCGACCTTCATCGGCCGCGAGCACTGGCGCACGCCGGCCAACACCGAGTCGAAGTTCCTGTTCCTGCGCTACTGCTTCGAGACGCTCGGCTGCGTGCGCGTCGCGCTCAAGACCGACGGGCGCAACGTGCGCTCTCAAGCGGCAATCGAGCGCCTGGGGGCCGTGCGCGAGGGCACCTTGCGCAAGCACATGAACGTGCGCGGCTATCAGCGCGACACCGTGTACTTCTCGATCCTCGACACGGAGTGGCCCGCGATCCGCGCGCGCCTCTCGGCGCGCCTCTACGACTGATCGATGAGCGCGGGCCTTTGTTGACACCGCGCTGAGCCTTGGCGCATCATCGAGAAACCCATGCGGCGACTGATCAAGATCTACGATACGACCTTGCGCGACGGCACCCAGGGCGAAGGGGTGTCGTTCTCGATGGAAGACAAGGTGCGTCTGGCCACGCGCCTGGACGCGCTCGGCATTCACTACATCGAGGGGGGATGGCCGGGCTCGAACCCGAAGGATCTGCGGTTTTTCCGCCGCATGCAGGACGTCACGTTCAAGCACGCCAAGCTCGCCGCGTTCAGCATGACCCGCCGCGCCGGCGGCACCGCCGAATCGGACGCGAACATGCAGGCTTTGCTCGACGCCGGCGCGCCGGTCGCGACGATCGTCGGCAAGTCGTGGGACTTCCACGTGACCGAGGCGCTCGGCACGACCCTGCCCGAGAACCTCGCGATGATCGGCGACACGATCGCGTTTCTCCGGCCGCGCATGGACGAGGTGCTGTTCGACGCCGAGCACTTCTTCGACGGCTTCCGCGCCAACCCCGACTACGCGCTGGCCACCTTGCGCGCCGCCGAGGCGGCTGGCGCCCACTGGCTCATCCTGTGCGACACCAACGGCGGCACCTTGCCGAGCGAGCTGGTCGCGATGATCGCCGAGGTGAAGAAGCACGTGCGCACGCCGCTCGGCATCCACGTGCACAACGACGCCGAGTGCGCCGTCGCGAACTCGCTGGCCGCCGTCGCGGAAGGGGTCGGTCAGGTGCAGGGGACGCTCAACGGATTCGGCGAGCGCTGCGGCAACGCGAACCTCGTGTCGGTCATCCCGAGCCTGATCTTGAAGATGGGGCTCGACTGCATCCCCGAGCCGAACCTGCGCGAGCTGCGGGACGTGTCGCGGTTCGCGTCCGAGCTGGCCAACCGCAAGCCGTGGTCGTCGCAGCCGTACGTGGGTGACTCGGCGTTCGCGCACAAGGGCGGCATGCACGTCTCGGCCGTGCAGAAGCATCCGGAGACGTACGAGCACATCAATCCCGAGGCGGTCGGCAACCGGCGGCGCGTGCTGGTCTCGGAGCTCGCGGGCAAGTCGAACATTCTGTGGAAGGCGCGCGAGTACGGCATCAATCTGGATCAGGACACGCCGGACTCTCGCCGGATCCTCGACCAGCTCAAGGAGCTCGAGGACCAGGGGTTCCAGTTCGAGGGCGCCGAGGCGTCGTTCGAGCTCCTCATGGAGCGCGCCCTCGGCCGCCATCGCCCGTTCTTCGCGCTCGAGGCCTACCGGGTGATCGTCGAGGAGCAGAACGCCGACCAGGAGCCCGTGGCAGAGGCCACCGTGCGCGTTCGCGTGAAGGGGATGCTCGAGCACACCGCCGCGTCCGGGAACGGTCCGGTCGACGCGCTCGACCACGCGCTCCGCAAGGCGCTCGAAGAGTTCTATCCGAACCTCAAGACCATGAAGCTTCTGGACTACAAAGTGCGCATCCTGGACGAGTCGAAGGGCACGGCCGCCAAGACCCGGGTGCTGATCACTTCAGGTGACGGCGACGAGACCTGGGGCACCGTCGGCGTGGCCGACAACATCATCGAAGCCTCGTGGCAGGCCCTCGTCGACTCGGTCGAATACAAGCTCCGCCGGGACGGGTCTGGCCGGTCCTGACGGCCCGGTCAGAAACTGTTCGCACCCCCGCCAGCACCGATCACGAAGCACCTGGATCGAGAGTGATCTACGTGGTCAATTCTGTGCCAGGCTCCCAGGTGTCACCAGTCTTCAAATAGCTGTAAAACCTCGTAAATCCACATACTGAGCCACTCGGTATCGGATTTGCTTTTTCCGGTACGTCAGGAGGGCTCAGACAATGTCGGTCAATGGAACGGCGGTCAACGAGTCGGTCAACGGCAGTGCTTCTCGCACGTGGCATCAGCCGCGTGGCGTGGGCCGCCCATCGACGGTGGCTCCGTTCGGTCCCCAGATCGAGGCCTGGCTGCGCGAGACGCCCACGATGTCGGGCGCCGAGGTTCTTCGCCGGGCGCGTGAAGTCGGCTATCGCGGCGGTAAGAGCGCGCTCTACGAGCTGGTTCGGCGGCTGCGCATTCCGGTTTCCGCGAGCCTGTCGGTCGTCCCGTCCAACGGCAGCCAGTAGTCTCCACGGCTCCGGGCCCGCACCGAGGATCCAATCCCTCTCGGTGCCGGGTCGCTTTTGAGCGGGCCGATCAGGGCCGGCCCGCGGTCTGAAGTTTCCGGAAGGTCGCGTCGCGCAATGGGATTCCGGGCAGGGAATCCCCTTGACAGTCCCAGGTTCTCAGCCTAGATTTCGTCCACTTCTTTTGCCGTGTCGACTCCACCACGCGTGGAGTGAGAGTGGGCGTGCCCTCCAATTCCGAGTCTCGAGGCGTCCTAGATCCCGCAGAGTCGACGTCTGACTCCGCCATCTGGCGAGACTTCGCCGAGGCCGCCAGCCCTGAGGCCTTCTATCGAGGCTGGCTCGCGATCCAGTGCCGCATGATTCCCGGCGTCGGGATCGGCGTCATCTTTGCGGCGCCGTCCCCGGGCGCCCGGTTCGCTCCCACCGCGTCCTGGCCAGAAGGGCGCCGAACGCCGGCACACCTCGGTGAGGCCGCCGAGCAGGCGCTCACCGAGCGCCGGGGAATCGTGCTCAAGCGCGAGGCCGGCGACGACAGTGCCACACCGGGCCGCGATCGCTACGACGTCGCCTATCCGATCCAGGCCGACGGTAACCTCTACGGAGTCGTCGCGCTCGACATCGCGCCGCGCCCCGAGCGTGATCTCGAGGCGGTCCTGCGCCAGCTCCAGTGGGGGGCCGGCTGGCTCGAGCTGCTGGCCCATCGTCTCGGCACCACCCGACTCGAGCCCGCGAGCGCCGAAGCGGCCCGCCAGCGGCTACAGACCGTGCTGGACCTGCTCACGAGCGGCCCTCGGCGCCCAGCGGTTCTATGGCGCCGCGTCGGCCTTCGTCACCGCGCTGGCGACCCGGCTGGCCTGCGAGCGGGTCAGCATCGGCTTCGTCAAAGGCGGTCGCGCCCGCGTGCGCGCGGTCTCGCACAGCGCGCACTTCGGCAAGCAGACCAACCTCGTCCGCGCGATCGGCGCGGCCATGGATGAGGCGATCGACCAGCACGGCACCGTCGTCTACCCCGCGCTCCCCGGCCGCACCACGCGCGTCGTGCGCGCGCATGCGGAGCTCGCGCGACACGGCGAGCCCGGCGCGATCTGCACGATCCCGATGATCGAGAATCGGCGCTTCGTTGGCGCGCTCACGCTCGAGCGCCCGGCCGAGCGGCCCTTCGACGCGATGACGATCGATCTCTGTGAGGTGCTGGCGGCGGTGGCCGGGCCCGTGCTGGAAGTCCAGCGTCGGGACGATCGCTGGCTCGCCGTCAAGGCGGGCGACACGGCCTGGCGGCACCTCAAGGCGGTGATCGGCCCACAGCGGACGGGGCTGAAGCTCGGCGTGGTGGCGTTCGCGGCGGTCGTCGCGGTCCTGGCCTTGGCCAGAGGCGAGTATCGCGTCTCGGCTCACCGGCGTCGTTACCGAGCGCCTGCTGTCGCCGGGCGAGTTCGTTCGCGGTACGCCGATCGTGAAGCTCGCGCAGATCCATCCGCTGCGCGTCGAAGTGATCGCGCCGGTCGCGCTCCTGGGCAAGCTGAGCCCGGGAATGACCGCGGAGGTCTTGCCGGAGTCACCGATCGGCGGGGTTCATCCCGCGAAGGTGACGGTGGTCGATCGCGTGGTCGACGCCGCGAGCGGCACGTTCGGCGTTCGGCTCGAGGTGCCGAACCCGAACTACCGCCTGCCGGCCGGCCTCAAGTGCAAGGCCCGGTTCAGCCGCTAACCCGCCGCGTCGAGCGCGCGCGACCCCTTAGTACGTTCCGGGCCTGATCTGCTTGTAGAGCGCCTTCAGATTGTCGGCCGAGAACGTGGGCGACTGGCAGAGCGAGATGATCTTGCGCTCGTCGGCCTCGACCTTCGCGATGGCCTCGGGGATCTTCCCCGCAATGTCCGCCGGGATCGTGACCGCGCCGTGCTGGTCGGCATGGACGATCTCGCCGGGCTTGATCCAGAGGCCGCCCACCTTGATCGGCAGGCCGAAGTCGACCATGTGCACGTACGCGTGCGACACCGAGATGTGCGCCGCGGCGAACTGAAAGCCAAGGGCCCGCACCTCGTCGAGATCCCGCACCGAGCCGTCGGTGATGACGCCGGCGCAGCCGAGTGCCTTGTGGATGTTCGCCTGCACTTCGCCCCACTGGGCGCCCTGGCCCCGCGGCTCGTCGAGGTCGTGCACGACGATCACGCGCGGCGCCGGGATCGACAGCACGTAGTCCCACCAGCCGTACGTGGAGGCGCGGTGGCCCTCGAGGGGCTGCGGCTCGGCGCGGATCACCGCGGTGACCGCGTAGCCGACCAGCGGGCCCATCTCGGGAAACAGCGTGCGGATCTCGGACGACATGTTGCCCTGGTTGCGGGGGCGGACGTTGAACGTCTCGATCGCGTTGGCCACGCTCGGGCTCGTGATCTTCTTGAGGGCGTCGATCATCAGATGGTGTCCTTTCGGCGCTGGATCAGCAGGGTTCGGAGCATTTCGATGGTCTGTCGGGTCGACTCGAGGTTCGGGTTCACGGCGAGCGCGCGCTCGAAGTAGTCGAGCGCCTTCGCCGGCTGGTCGAGCTGCAAGTAGATCAGGCCGTAACCGCTGAGCGCGCCGAAGTGATACGGATTGCGCTTCATCACCTCGTCGCAGTCGGCCAGCGATTTCTTGTAGTCGCCCAGGAGGTAATAGACGGTCGCGCGCTTGTTCCAGCCTTCGGCGAACTCAGGCCGCCGCCGGATGATCTCGCTGAAGGTGTCGACGGCCTGCTCGCCCTGTTGCGCGTTCATCTGGGCGACGCCCTCGGAGAAGAGCCGGTCGACGGTCGCGTCGCCCGATCGGCTCCACACCTGCCACATGGCGCTCTCCGCGAACGCGCGGACGACCGGGTCGGTGTCGCGCAGCGCGGCGGCCAGCCGCGGAACGTCGGCCATGACCCCGGTCTCGGCGAGCGCCTGGGCGCCGCGGCGACGGCTCTCGGCGTCGGCCTTGTCACCAAGCGCCGCGAGCGCCTCCTCGCGCGTCGGGCCCGCCGCGAACGCGGCCGGCGACAACGCGAGAACCGCGAGCATCAGACAGGCGATGCGATGCGCGGTCATGGGACGTACGCCTCGTGGACGTTCGTGGCGGCGTAGCCCGGCTGCGTGCCGCCGCCGGGGACGTAGATGCGATTGCCCACCACGGCCGCGCCGATCCCGTGGCGCGGCGTGCGCATCGGGTCCTTGCCGATCCACCGGTTGCCCGCTACCTCGTACATCTCGTTGGCGCTGAAGATTCGAAGCGGCGCCTCGCCGCCGATCGCGTAGACCCGGTCGCCGACCACCGCGGCCGCGAGTCCGCCGCGGCCCACGGGCAGGGGCAGCCCGCTCGACCAAGCGTTGGCCGCGGGGTCGTAGATCTCGACGTTGGGGAACTGCGTGCCCACGAACGAGGTGCGACCGCCCATCGCCCAGAGTTTTCCCCGAAATGCCACCGCCGCCAGATGATCGCGCGCGGTCGGCATCGGCGGCCCGTCGGTCCAGCGGTCGGGCGTCGGGTCATAGATCTCGTGCGCCGCGCTCGCGCTGTCGCCGCTGCCGCCGATGGCATGCAGGCGGCCGCCGAGCGCGACCACCGCGAGCCCGCCGCGGGCCTGACGCAGCGGCGCGCGGGTCGCCCAGGAGTTGCGCGCGTCGTCGTATTCGTACACGGTACGCAGCGGGCTCCAGCTCACGCGCCCGCCGCTGTAGCCGCCGACCACGAACAGCCGCCCGTCGATGACGGCCGCCGCCGCGTGATGGGTAGGGGCGGGGAGCGGCGCCTTCGTCTCCCAGCGATCGGTCGCCGGATCGTAGACCTCGACGTCGGCCACGGGCTCGCTGCCGGCGCCGAAGCCGCCGATCACGAACACGCGGCCGTTGACCGGAGCGACGGCGACTTCCTGGCGCGCCGTCGGCATCGGGGCGAGTGCCACCCAGGTTCCCGGGCTCAGGATGTCGACCGGCGCCGTAGAGTCGGTGGTCTTGCCCAGACAGCCGGCCAGGATGAGCACGGCCAGCGCCAGCGCGGCGCGGGGGCCAAAGCGTTTCACGCGAGAACGGCTCACCCGCGGACGGCTCACGCGCGCACCAGCTCGAGCAGTCCGGCTTCGTCGAGCACGGTCACCCCCAGGCGGCGGGCGTCGTCGGCCTTGCTCCCGGGCGCCTCGCCGACCACGACGTAGCTGGTCTTCTTCGAAACCGAGGACGCGACCCGGCCTCCGTGGCGTTCGATCAGCTCCCGGGCGGCCTCGCGCGAGAGCGTCGGCAAGGTCCCCGTTACCACGAAGGTCTTGCCGATGAGCGGGGTGGGTCCGACGGGCGCGACCGGAGCGCCGACGACCACACCCGCGGCCTTCAGCCTGTCTATCAGCTCGACGTTCCGAGGCTCTTGAAAGAACGTCACGATCGCTCGCGCGATCTCGTCGCCGATCCCGTGCACTTCCGCGAGCTCGGCCTCCGACTTCGCCTTGATGACGTCGAGGCTGCCGAAGCGGCCGGCCAGGAGCTGCGCCACCCGCTCTCCGACCAGTCGAATGCCCAGGGCGTTGAGCAGACGAGCCAGGCCCCGCTCTCGCGAGGTATCGATCGCGCGGATCAGGTTCTCGGCCGACTTGTCGGCGAAGCGGTCGAGCGCGGCGACCTGGTCGGCGGTCAGGTGATAGAGGTCGGCGAAGTCCTTGACCGCGCCGGTGTCGACGAGCTGCTCGATCGTGCTGTCGCCGAGGTGCTCGATGTCCATAGCCCGCCGCGATCCGAAGTGGCGCAGCCGTTCCTTGAACTGAGCCGGACAGGCGGTGTTCGTGCACCGCCAGTACGCCTCGCCCTCGGCGCGCTCGGTGCGGCCCTTGCACGCCGGACACGTCGACGGAAACGTGAACGGCTGGCTGCCATCGGGGCGCTTGGCGAGCACGACCTGGACGACGTACGGGATCACGTCGCCCGCGCGCTCGATCAAGACCGTGTCGCCCTTGCGGATGTCCTTGCGGCGGATCTCGTCCTCGTTGTGGAGGCTGACGTTGCGTATGGTCACCCCGGCCAGCTCCACCGGGCTGAGCTTTGCCGTCGGCGTGAGCGCGCCGGTCTTGCCGACGTTGACCTCGATGTCCTCGACCACCGTGGTCGCCTGACGCGCCGCGAACTTGAACGCGATGGCCCAGCGCGGGTGATGGGTCGTGGAGCCGAGGCGCCGCTGGTGCTCGAGCGAGTCCACCTTCACGACCACACCGTCGGCGTCGTAGCCGAGCGTGTCGCGGTCGCGCTCGAGCTCGGCGCAGGCGGCGAGCACCGCGTCGAGGCTCGCGCAGCGCTTGGAGCGCGGGTTGGTCTTGAACGCCGCGGCGCCCAGGGCCTCGAGTGCTTCCCAGTGCGTGGCGAAGCCGAGCGAGTCGGCGCGGCTCACGTGATAGAGGAACATGTCGAGCGGCCGGCGCGCCGTGACCGCCGGGTCCTTCTGGCGCACCGCGCCCGCAGCCGCATTGCGCGGGTTCGCGAACGTCGGCGTGCCCGCCTCCTCGAGCGAGCGGTTCAGCTGCGCGAACTCGTCGCGCGGCATGAAGACTTCGCCCCGCACCTCCAGGAGCTCGGCCGACGCGAGCGGCCCGGGCTTGAGGACCTTGGGGATGGAGCGAATGGTCCGGAGGTTCGCGGTGATGTCCTCGCCGATCCGGCCGTCGCCGCGGGTCGCGCCGCGCACGAAGCGGCCGCGCTCGTAGACGAGGGCCACGCCGAGCCCGTCGATCTTCGGCTCACAGACGTACTGGAACTTCGCGCCGGGGTAGGCGCGTCCCAGGCGGGCTTCGAACTCGCGGAGATCGTCGGCGGTGGTCGCGTTGTCGAGCGAGAGCATCGCCACGTGATGCTCGACCGGCTTGAACAGGTCGGTCGGCGTCCCCGCGATGCGCTGCGTGGGGCTGTCGCCGGTGACGAGGTCGGGCCACTCTGCCTCCAGGCTGCGGAGCTCGCGCATGAGGGCGTCGTACTCGGCGTCGGAGACCTCGGGCCGCGACTCGACGTAGTAGAGATAGTCGTGGTGGTGAATCTGCTCGCGCAGCTCGGTGATGCGCTGCGCGGCGTCGGCCCGCGTCATGCCCGAAGCATAACACTCCCGGGTCGGCCCTCCCGGCGAGCGGCGCCGCTCGCGGGGAGGTCGGCCGGAGATCGCTCCGCGGCGGTGCTACTGACCGCGGTGCGCGGGATCGACTCCGGCGAACGCGAGGAAATCCACCATCTTGAAGTCGCCGGTGACGCGGCCGCTGCGGGTCGGCAGCGTGGGCCGCCAGCCGCGCTCGGAAAAATACGAATCGCGGTCGAGCTGCAGGAGCCCGATGAACACCTCGCCGACGATGCGTCCGCCGACGGGCCCGAGCGTCAGACCGCTCGCCGCGAGCTGCGCCTCGCGAAGGACGTAATACCAAAGCGGGGTCGAGTCTTCGAGGTTGAGGCCGAACTGCCGTAGCTCGGGGAAGTCGCGGCTGGAGAGCGCCGGCACGTCGAGCTCACGCGCGATGCTCTGGCCGGACGGCAGCGACCAGGTCACGTGGCGCAGCAGGTTGCGCTGCGGCAGCGCGGTGGGCGGATCGCCCGAGGCGATCGTGGCCAGCGGCAGATTGAAGAGCGGAGTCGAGATCCTGGTGTCGATGAGCTTGTTCGGCCGCACGTCTTCGCCCAGGGTCCCGCCGACGCCGCCCGGACGAGGCTCGTCGCCGAAGTTGAAGAACGTTTGCCAGCCGATGAAGCGCCGGTGGGCTCTGGCGCCGCCGCGCAGGTCGACAGGGTCCGACTGACCTTCGCCGGCGGGGTCGAAGATCATGCCGAAGAAGGGCGCTGGCTGGCCGGCGGCGTTGACGTCGCCCAGCAAGTTCGCCCGGTACGACGGACGCACCATGCTGTGACCGAACCGGTATGCGGCTCCCTGGAACTCGACCGGGATGAATGCCGTCGAGGGTCGGTAGGCCCGCCGCCCGTTACGCAGGATGTCGTTGACCAGCGCCTGGCCGATGAAGAGCGGCAGAAACTCGTGCACGACCATCCACTGGTAGTGCCACGTCGTAAGCTGACGCGCCCTCAGGAAGACATCTTCAGACGAGAGGCGCCGGTCTCGAGCAACGAGATCGACGGCCTTGTTGTGGAACAGGATGAACGCGGCCTGGAGGCCGGCGATGATCAGATTTTCGTCGTTGCGGGGATCCGCGATGATCGCCGATCGGTCCGCCCGGCGCGGCAGGTCCTCGAAGAGGGGACCACGCTCGATCTTCAGCTTCGTCGGGCGCTCGCGACTGAACCGGCTGACCGCCACGTAGAGCTCAGGATCGGAGAGCGGGCCTCCGCCGTACACGGAGTCGAGGTCGAGCGCCGGCGTGCGCTCGTTGGGCGACTGGGTCGGCTCGGCGCGCACTGCGAGCCGCGACGTGAGGTCGAAGGTCAGATCGTGATCGAGGAACTGGCCCATGAAGGTCGTGCCGGCGGTGTGGGTGGGGTTGTTCGCGTTGTTCGCGCTGAGTGCGGCATCCACGATCAGAGCGACAGGGCCCGCCGCCAGATCGTCAGCGGCGTCCAGCATCCCGCCCGGCTTGCCGATCTCGCGGAGGGCATTCAGCAGCCGGGTGCTCGTATCGGCAAAGGGGCGGAGGTTGGGAAAGATTCGCCCGAATCGGTCTTCACGGATCACGAAGACTTGCGGGCGAGATCGCTGCGCGACGGCGGCAGACGGCGCGAGCACCCTCGAGGCGCCCGCGACCACCGCGCCGGCTCCGAGGCCGCGAAGTAAGGTCCGTCTGTTGAGCGACATCGTTGACGTCCTCCTCCAGCAATGGGTTACGAATTTTCGATGTGGATTGCCTGCGTCGAACGGTGGGCCGTGCGCCGCAAGAGGTGCGCCAAGGAGGACTGCGACAGGAACATTACGAAATCGCGTAGTAACCCATCGTCGGCTCATACGCAGCTTTCTCGCTTCTGCGAACCCGAGCGCGACCGTGGTCGAGGGACGGCAAGGGCTCGCCGGGCGCCATTTTGCCTCCAAAGGGGCGAAAGTGCGAGGCGCAGGCCCCGATTGTTCCTCGCCGCGGTTCGCGGGGCGGGGCCGGTACCGCAGGGCAGAACGTCGGACGAGCTTGGCGTCGGAGGAGCTGTGTTTCGCGCCCGTGAGAATCGGTCGGCGCCGATTCTC
>Ga0209382_10003068_pt1 | contig 23461 bp, 14 predicted proteins | sample SoiMetdeltSBSDD5_FD_187599 | JGI IMG/M metagenome (GOLD analysis project Ga0209382, IMG submission 187599) | Bulk soil microbial communities from a Populus tree surrounding site in Tennessee, USA - Soil MetaG P. deltoides SBSDD5 (SPAdes) (version 2) | ecosystem: Environmental > Terrestrial >...
CAGCGCCCCGTGCCGCCGCTGCCGCGCCGGATCGAGAACTCGCGCACCACGACCGGGTAGCGCTGCTCGAGCACCTCCACGTCCGTGAGGCGCGTGTTGGTCATGTGCGTGTGGACGGCGCTCGCGCCGTCGAAGCCGCGCCCCGCGCCCGCGCCGCCGCACAACGTCTCGTAGTAGCCGAAGCTGCCGTAGCCGAAGGTGAGGTTGTTCATCGTGCCCTGCGCGGCGGCCAGGACGCCGAGCGCGCCGAAGAGCACGTCCACGATCCGCTGGCTGGTCTCCACGTTGCCGCCGCACACCGCGGCGGGCGGGCGCGGATCGAGCAGCGAGCCCGCCGGCACGCGGATCGTGAGCGGCCGCAGGCAGCCGGCGTTGAGCGGGATGGGGCGCGCCGCCAGCGTGCGGAAGACGTAGAGCACGGCCGCCACCACAACCGCGCGCGGCGCGTTGCGGTTGCCGGCGTGCTGCGGCGCGCTGCCGGCGAAGTCGATCACCGCCTGCGGGCCGCGCGTGCCGGACGCCACGTCGATGGCCACGCGGATCGGCGCGCCGTCGTCGAGCCCGTCCGCGAACTGCAAGTGCGCCGTCGGCCGGCCGCCGAGCAGGCCCGTCAGCACGTCGCGCATCACGGCCTCGGCGTTGTCGGCCACGCGCGCCATCCAACCCTGCACCGCCGCGGTGCCGAGGGCGTCGCACAGCTCGGCGAGCCGCCGCGCGCCGTGGGCGTTGGCGGCGGCCTGTGCGCGCAGGTCGGCCAGGCGCTCGTCGATGCCGCGCACGCCGGCCGCCGCGAGCCGCGCCCGCAGCCCGTCCTCGTCGGCCCGGCCGTCGCGCACGTAGCGCACGTGGCTGAGCAGCACGCCTTCCTCGGCGATGTCGCGCGAGTCGGCCGGCATGCTGCCCGGCGTTGGGCCGCCCACGTCGGCGTGATGCCCACGGTTGGCCAGCAGGAAGGCGAGTCGCCCCTCGCGGAACACCGGCGACATGACGGTGATGTCCGGCAGGTGACTGCCGCCGCGGTAGGGGTCGTTGCTCAGCCACACGTCGCCGTCGCAGAGGTCGCCATGTTCGAGCAGCGCGCGCACCGTCTCGCCCATGGCGCCGAGGTGCACCGGGATGTGCGGCGCGTTGGCCACGAGGCCGCCGGCCGCGTCGAACAGCGCGCAGGAAAAGTCCAGCCGCTCCTTGATGTTCACCGAGTGCGCCGTGCGCCGCAGCTGCTCGCCCATCTCGGTGGCCAGCGCCATGAAGCGGCGCGACATGACCTCGAGGCCCACGGGGTCGTCGGAGGGGTTGGCCAGGGTGCTCGGAGCGGCGACGGCGCCGGTGCGCTGCAGCCGCAGGCAGAGGTGGCCGTCGACGCGCGCGCGCCAGCCGGGGTCGAGGACGGTGGTGGCGTGATCCTCGACGATGACGGCCGGGCCGTGGAGGCGCGCGCCGGGCAGGAGGTCCGTGCGGCGCCAGACGGGCCAGCGCCGCGCGTCGCGCCGGACGTCGCCGAGCGGCTCGCCCGGTGCGTGGGACGGGGGTGCGTGGGTTCGCTCGTCGGCTGGCGGCGATGGTGCGAGGGCGCTCGCGGCGAGCGCCACGACGCGCGCCGCGACGGCCTGCACCCGCCGGCCCGCGTGCGCGAAGCCGAAGGCCCGCCGGTGAGCGGCTTCGAAGTCCGCTTCCCAGCGCTCGCTCCAGGGAAGCGTCAGGGCGTGGTCGGTGCCGGCGTAGCGCGAGTCGACGAGGCGCTCCAGTCGGATCCGCTCGGCTGGCACGCCCTGCGCCACGAGCGCCGCCGTCGCGCGTGCCTCGGCCGCTGCAAACGGCGGCGGCGCGGCCGTGTCGCGCACGGGCTCGAGCTCCTCGTGCCGCAGGTCCGCGAGCAGCAGGCCCCACGCCGAGAGCACGCCTGCCAGCGGGTGCACCACGATCTCGCGCAGGCCCAGGCGGTCGGCGAGCGCGCAGGCGTGCTGGCCGCCGGCGCCGCCGAAGACCACGAGCGCGTCGTCGCGCGGGTCGTGGCCGCGCGCCACCGAGACCTCGCGAATGGCGCCGGCCATGTGCTCGTCGGCCACCTCGAGGAAGCCGGCCGCGGCGGCCAGCGGCTCGCCGAAGGCCGACAGCGCGCGGCGCGCGGCCTGCACGTCCAGCCGCAGGTGCGGGAAGTGGTCGGCGCGAATGCGGCCGAGCAGCACGTTGGCGTCGGTCACCGTGGCCGGGCCGCCGCGGCCGTAGCAGGCCGGGCCGGGATCGGCGCCGGCGCTGTCGGGCCCGACCTGGAAGCGGCCGTCGCGCAACCGCAGCAGCGAGCCGCCGCCGGCGGCCACCGTGTGGATGCGCAGCGCCGGTGCGCGCACGCGCAGGCCCGCCACCGTCGTCGACGGCTCGCGCAGCGGCTCGCCGCCTTCCACGCGGCATACGTCGGTGCTCGTGCCACCCATGTCGAGGCCGATGGCCGAGGGCAGCCCGCACAGGGCCGCCACGCGCGCCACGGCGAGCGCGCCGCCTGCGGGGCCGGAGAGCAGCGCGTCCTTGCCCGAGGCGACGGCCGCGTCCGCGAGCCCGCCTCCCGATTGCATGAAGAGCACGCGAGCGCCGACGGCCGCTTCGCGCACGCCGGCGAGATAGCGGCGCAGGAGCGGCGTGAGGTAGGCGTCGACGACGGTCGTCTCGCCGCGCGGCACGGCGCCGATCTGCGGCGAGATCTCGTGGCTGGCAGCCACGTGCACGAAGCCGGCCTCGCGCGCGAGCCGGGCGACGAGGCGCTCGTGATCGGGACGCAGCCAGGCATGCAGGAGCAGGATGGCGACGGCATCGAAGCCGTCGCGGCGGGCGACGGCCAGCGCGGCACGCACCGCGGCCTCGTCGGGCGCGCGGCGCACGCTGCCGTCGGCCAGCACGCGCTCGTCGATCTCGAGGACGCGCTCGTGCAACAGCGGGCGCGGCTCGATGCGCAGCGCGAAGAGGTCGGGGCGCTCCTGCGTGCCGATGGCCAGCAGGTCGCCGAAGCCGCGCGTCGTGACCAGCAGCAGGCGCTCGCCGCGGCGTTCGAGCAGGGCGTTGGTAGCCACCGTGGTGCCGACGCGCAGCTCGGCGGGCGGGGTCCGGTGCGCGGCGAGGTGCTCGCGCAGGGCCTGCACGGTGGCATCGCCGCCGTCCGGCGTGCGGGTCAGCAGCTTGCGGACGGTCAGCCGGCCATCGGGATCGCGGGTGACCACGTCGGTGAACGTGCCGCCGCGGTCGACGCCGAGATGGTGCATGGGGCGGGATTGTAGGGCGAGGGGCTGGACAAACCGGCAGCGCCTGATGATGTTGGCCGCTCGCCGAGGCGGATGACGCATGAACCGTGCACGGCGTCGAGGCCGTCCTCGCCGAAGCCCAAGGCATCCCTTCCCCCGTGGAGCGGCAGGTCATGTCCACTCGCCACGCCGGCATCGTGAGCCTGCTCCTTGCCAGCGTCGCGGGTGCACAAGAACCCACCGCGACGCCGGCCGCGGCAGCTGCCAAGGTGCGCACACGCGTCCTTCAGATTCGTGACGCGCCGTTACCAAGGTCCAGCATTCTCGACGTGTCGATCGCCATGGCCCGCGATGGGCGTCGTCTCGTCGTCAGTGTGCCCACGCACAGCCGGCCGAAGTTCGACGGCATGCTGTTGCCGCCGGATGATCCGACGAACGAGACGCCGATCCATCCGTCGACCTACCTGTACGATTGCCAGACGGACGAGGCGCTCGAGCTTCGGCCTGTCTTCGAGGGCAAGACCTGGCGGCTGGTCGGCCATGCCGCGCTGTCGCCCGACGGGCGCTTCGTGGCGGCCACGTGCCTGCCGGAGGCCGATGATGAGGTGTTGAACGAAATCGGCTGGTGCAGAACCGTTGCGCTCGTCGACACGACGGGGAACGAAAGCCGACTCATCGACCTTAAGGCGCTCGGGATCCGTGCTCCGGTTGGGACGTTTGCTCCCTCGCTCTCGCGTCACGCCGAATTCGTTGCGATTCCGACGACGCCCGACTACGGAAGCGGCATCGAGCATGGCTGGACGATGCTCTGGAGCCACGAAGGCGGCATCGTCGGTGCGGCGAAACTTGGTGACGAGTACTTCGGCAGCCAGAATCCGAGGATCAGCGACGACGGCCGTTTCCTGGTCGTCGAGTCACTCAGCCACGACGCGGAGACGTATCCGCCTGGCGCATTCCTCATGGATCTACGGTCGAACCTGCCGGGCGTGACTCCGGCCTGGCCGGGCGGCCACGTGTTCTTGAGTGGCTGGAGCTGCAGCCTCAGCGGCGACGGCAGGCGTGTCGCCTTTCACGGCAAAACTCCCGCCGATTTGCCTGAACCGCACCCGGACGATTCACTCTTCCTCTACGACACTGCAAGCCGGGCGACGACTCTCGTGAACGGCGGACCGGGTCTCGCCGGTGTGATGACTCTCGGCTTCAGCTTGTCCGGATCGGGCGAGTACCTGGCCTTCGCGAAGGGGGGAGATCTCACTGCCGACGTCCCTTTCGAGGTGGTGGGACTGTATGTTCAGGAGCTTTCGAGTGGCCGCACGGTCCGCGTGAATGGGGAACTCGACGTAGGTCGCGTTGACATCGGCTTCAGGTCGCCGGCGATCAGCGAGGATGGGCGCCGCGTCGCCTGCATACGTCTCTTCGTGCTGCGCGGTGATGGCCATCGCTTGGGCGAGGCCTCAAGAGAGGTGGTCCTCGCCGACCTGGACTGGTGAGACGAAGGGCCTCGTCCGACTTGGAGATCGGGCATGCGTCGGGACTGTAGGGAGGCTCAGCCGCCCGCCGATCCGACCCCTTCCGCATTCCCTTCCTGCCACACCGCCCGCCCCTCGCTGCTCGCCGCCAGCCGGACCGCCGTCAGCGTCCCACCCCACACGCAGCCGCTGTCGCACGCGACGAGGTCGTCGGTCATCTGCAGGCCCAGCGCGGCCCAGTGCCCGCACACGATGACGTGATCGGCGCTGGCGCGGCCCGGCACCGCGAACCATGGCAGCGTGCCCTCGGGCGCGTCCGAGGGCCGGCCCTTGAAGTCCAGCTCCATGTCCCCGGCCTGGCCCACGATGCGCAGCCGTGTGAGCGCGGCCGCGATGGCGCCGAGGCGCGGGCCGCCCGTGAGGGTGTCATTCCACTGCGTCTTGTGGCGCTTGATCTCCGCAGAAGCCTCGCGCCAGTGCGGCCCTGCCAGCGCCTCGTGCAGCTCGCCGGCCAGCTCCGCCGCGCGCGCCACGCTCCACTCCGGCGGCAGGCCGGCGTGCACCAGGGCGTGTGGCCGGCCGTCGACGGCCTCGACGTGCAGCAGCGGCTGGCGGCGCAGCCAGTCCACCAGCGCGTCGCGGTCGGGCGCGGCGAGGATGTCGGCCAGGGTGTCCTTGCGGCCCGGCTCCGCCACGCCGGCGGCCCGGGCGATCAGGTGCAGGTCGTGGTTGCCGAGCACGACGCGCAGCCGCGGACCCAGCGCGTCCGGTGAGCCGTTGGCCGCCTGGTCGTGCGCCCAGCGCAGCACGTCCAGGCTGCGCGGGCCGCGGTTCACCAGGTCGCCCGTGAGCCATAGCGCGTCGCGCGTCGGGTCGAAGCCCGCGTCGAGGCGCAGGCGCGCGAGCAGGCGCTGCAGCGTGACTGCGCAGCCTTGAACGTCGCCGATCGCAAAGGTCACCATCAGGCCGTCCGCAACGAGGAGTGACCGTGGCCGTCCGTCGCCGCACCGCCGCCCGCCGCCGCACCGGCGCCCGGCGTCGGTCCGGCACGCGCCAGCGCGTCCGGCGTCGCGCCCGGGCGAAGGCTGCGGCGCGCCGGACCGGTCCGGCCAGCCGCCGGCACGAGATGGTCGCCGCCGTCGACCTCGGCTCCAACAGCTTTCACATGATCGTGGCGCGGGTCGTGGGAAGCCAGCCGCACGTGGTGGACCGTCTGCGCGAGCGCGTCGTGCTGGCGGCGGGGCTGGATGACAGGAAACGCCTGACGCCCGAGATCCAGCGCGCGGCGCTGGCCACGCTGCGGCGCTTCGGGCAGCGGCTGCGCGACCAGCGGCGCGGCTCGGTGCGGGCGGTGGGCACCAACGCCCTGCGCCAGGCCCGCAACGCGCGGGCCTTCCTGCGGCGGGCGCGCAAGGCGCTGGGGCACCCGATCGAGATCGTGTCCGGCCGCGAGGAGGCGCGCCTCATCTACATGGGCGTGGCGCACAGCCTGCCGGACGAGGGCGGGCGGCGGCTGGTGGTGGACATCGGCGGCGGCAGCACCGAGTGCATCCTCGGCGAGCGCTTCGAGCCGCTGCTCACCGACAGCCTGTACATGGGCTGCGTCACGTGGTCGCGGCGCTTCTTCCCGCGCGGCGAGATCACGGCCAAGGGCATGCAGCGCGCGGTGCTGGCGGCGCAGCGCGAGGTGCAGACGCTCGAGCACGGCTACCGCACGCTGGGCTGGGAGCGCTGCGTCGGGTCGTCGGGCACCATCCTGGCCATCGCCGCGCTGCTGCGCGAGCTGGGCTGGGACGAGGGCGGCGCCATCACGCCGCGCGGCCTGCGCAAGCTGCGCAAGGTCGTGGTCGCGCGCGGCAAGGTGGCGCGGCTCGCGCTGCCCGGCTTGCAGCCCGAGCGCGCCGACGTGCTGCCGGGCGGCCTGGCCATCCTGTGCGGCCTGTGCGAGGAGCTGCAGATCGAGGAGCTCTTCACCTCGCCCGGGTCGCTGCGCGAAGGCCTGCTGCACGACCTGCTCGGGCGCATCCGGCACGACGACCCGCGCGAGCGCAGCGTGCGCCAGATGGCCGCACGCTGGCACGTGGACCTGGACCAGGCGGCGCGTGTGGAGCGCACGGCGCTGTCCTGCCTCCGGCAGGTCGAGGAGGACTGGGACCTGGAGGGCGAGGATCAGAGGCAGCTCCTGAGCTGGGCGGCGCGGCTGCACGAGCTGGGACTGGCCGTCAGCTACAGCGGCTACCAGCGGCACGGCGCCTACATCCTGCAGCGCGCCGACCTGCCCGGCTTCTCGCGCGAGGAGCAGCGCGACCTCGCGGCGCTGGTCGCGGCGCACCGACGCAAGCTGCCGCGTGACATCTTCATCGACCTGCCCGAGGCGCGCGGCGTCGAGACGCTGCGCCTGGCGGTGCTGCTGCGGCTGGCCGTGCTGCTCAACCGGGCGCGCAGCGAGCGGCCGCTGCCGCGCCTCGGGCTGCGGCCGCGCCGGGCCGGGCTGGCGCTGCGCTTTCCGCGCGGCTGGCTGGCGCACCACGACCTGACGCGCGAGGACCTGGACGAGGAGGCGGCGCTGCTGGCGGCGGCGGGGTTGCGGCTGCAGGTGCGGTGACGGCCCCAGCGGCGCGCCGTGGGTCGGGCGACTTTTGCAAATGCAATGCAGATGCAGCGCATTTGCATCGCATCTGCAAAAACGGTCCTGGCGGGGTCTCGCGAGCGCCGCCGCCTCAGCCCGCGTCCTCGACCTGCCTCCCGTTGCCCCGCGCGGCCAGCTCGCCCAGCAGCGTCTCCTGCGCGACGCGCGGCACGTCGCCGCGACGCGGGCGCTTCCAGCGGCCGTCGGCGGCGAGCAGCCAGGCCTGCACGTTGTCGGACATGGGGATGGCGAGGCCCTCGTCCAGCACGCGCGCCTTGAGGCGCTCGTCCTCGATGGGGAAGGCCACCTCGATGCGGCGGAAGAAGTTGCGCGCCATCCAGTCGGCGGAGGAGAGGAAAGTGATCTCCTGCCCGTCGGCGTGGAAGCACCACACGCGGCTGTGCTCGAGGAAGCGGCCCACGATGGAGCGCACCTTGATGGTCTCGGAGACGCCCGGCACGCCCGGCCGCAGGCAGCAGGCGCTGCGCACGACGAGGTCGATGGGCACGCCGGACTGGCTGGCGCGGTACAGGGCCTTGATGACGCCCGGCTCCGCCAGATGGTTCATGCGGGCGCGGATGCCGGACGTGCGGCCGACGCGCGCGCGCTCGGCCTCGCGGTCGATGTGCGCGATCAACGTGCGCTGCAGCGTGAAGGGCGAATGCAGCAGCTTGCGCAGGCGGCCCACCTTCCCCAGGCCCGTCATCTGCAGGAACAGGTGGTGCACGTCCTCGCCGATGACGCGGTCGGCGGTGAGCAGCGAGAAGTCGGTGTAGGCGCGCGCGGTGCCGGGGTGGTAGTTGCCCGTGCCCAGGTGCACGTAACGGCGCATGCGCCGGCCCTCGCGGCGCACCACGAGCAGCACCTTGGCGTGGGCCTTGTAGCCCACGACGCCGTACACGACGGAGGCGCCGGCCTCCTGCAGCCGCGTGGCCAGGTCGATGTTGGCGGCCTCGTCGAAGCGCGCGCGCAGCTCGATGACGGCCGTCACCTCCTTGCCCGCGCGTGCGGCCTCGATGAGGGCGTCGCCCAGCGGGCTGCGCGGGCCGGTGCGGTAGAGGGTCATCTTGATGGCCAGCACCGCGGGGTCGTGCGCAGCCTGGCGCACCAGCTCGACGACGGGACCGAAGGACTCGTAGGGGTGGTGCAGCAGCACGTCGCCGCGGCGCAGGACCGCAAAGAGGTCGCTGCCGCCGGTGAGGCGCCGCGGCAGGCCGGGCACGAAGGGCGGGTACTTGAGGTCCGGGCGGTCCACCACGTCGTAAAGCGCGGTGAGGCGGTGCATGTTCACCGGGCCGGCGCAGCGGAACAGGTCGGCGGGGGCCAGCCGCGACTGCTGCAGCAGGTACTGCGCGATGTCCTCGGGCGTGCGCTTGGCCACCTCGAGCCGCACAGCGTCGCCGTAGTGGCGCGACGGCAGCTCGCCCTTGAGGGCCTGCAGCAGGTTGTCGACTTCCTCCTCGTCCACGAACAGGTCGCTGTTGCGCGTGACGCGGAAGGCCCAGGCGCCCGTGACGGACATGCCGGGGAAGATCTCGGCCACGTGGGCCTCGATGATGGAGGAGAGCAGCACGAAGTCGTGGCGCGCGCCGCGCACCTCGGCGGGCAGGGGCAGGAGGCGCGGCAGGCTGCGCGGCACCTGTACCACGGCCACGCCGCTGCCGCGGCCGAAGGCGTCCGCGCCCTCCACCTGCACGATGAAGTTGAGGCTCTTGTTGAGCACCCGCGGGAAGGGGTGCGCCGGGTCGAGGCCCATGGGCGTGAGCACGGGCACGACGTCGGCCGAGAAGTAGCGGCGCAGCCAGCGCGCCTGGCGCGTGGTCCACTGGTCGGGCCGCAGCACGCGGATGTCCTGCCGCGCGAGCTCCGGCAGCAGCGTCTCGTCCAGCAGGCGGTCCTGCTCCTCGACCAGGCGGTGCACGCTGTCGCTGATCTGCGCCAGCGCCTCCTGGGGCCGCAGGCCGTCCGTGCCGGGCTGGCTGACGCCGAAGGCCATCTGCTGGCGCAGCCCGCTGGCGCGGATCTCGAAGAACTCGTCCAGGTTCGTGCTGCAGATCCCGAGGAAGCGCAGCCGCTCGAGCAGCGGCGTGTCCGGGTCGCGCGCCTGCTCGAGGACGCGCCGGTTGAACTCGAGCAGCGAGAGCTCGCGGTTGATGTAGAGCCGCGGATCGGAGAGATCTGTCGGCGCGTGGACGTCGGTGCGGTTCATGGCAGCGGGTTGCGGGCCAGTGCCAGTGTTGCTCGCGGGATGGGGCGTGTCCATCGAGCATGCGACAATGCCCATGGATGAGCACCTCTTCACGCGATCTTCTCCTGGCGAACATGCGGAAGCGGGCCGACCGGCACGCCGCGGAGGTGTTCTGAAATGCGGCTGCTCGTCGTCCGCCACGGAAAGGCCAGGGAGGAGGCGCCGTCCGGGCGCGACGAGGACCGGGAGCTCACGCGCAAGGGGCAGGAGGCGCTGGAGGAGGAAGTGCGCGGACTCCTCGCGCTCGGGCTGGGTGTCGAACGCCTGCTGCACAGCCCGTGGCGGCGCGCGGCGCAGACCGCGGAGCTGCTCGTGCCGCTGCTCGGCGGCAAGGGCGCGCCCGAGATCTGCGCGCCCCTCGCGGAGCCGCCCGGCGAGCCGCTGCTGGCAGCGCTGCGTGGCCCGGACGCGGCCGTCGTGGGTCACGAGCCGTGGCTGTCGCAGCTCGTGGCGTGGCTGTTGGCCGGCGACCCGCGCGCCGAGCTGGTGCAGCTCGACAAGGGCGGCGTCGCGTGGCTGGAGGGCAAGCCGCGTCCGTCGGGCATGGTCCTGGCCGCGCTGCTGCCGCCACGCGCGCTGCGCCGGATCCGCCGCCGCGACTGAGGGAGGCATCCGCGCGCGGCGGCGGATAGGATGGACCAGCGAGGCTCCCGGAGGCTGCATGACGCTCTACTGCCAGAACTGCGGCAAGGACACGACGACCAAGCCGCTGACCTTCTACGGCAACGTGCTGTGCAGCGAGGAGTGCAAGAAGCAGCTCGGAGAACGCCTTTACTTCCGGGACACGCCACCCGAGCCGGGCTCCACCTGGTTCTGCCCGCACTGCGCGGCGACCAATCCGCTGGGCGATCCGCGCAAGAACCTGCGGCCCAACTGCACGGCCTGCGGCAAGCCGCTCGACCCCGCGTCGGCCGCGCCGCCGAAGAAGGGTGGCTGCCTCTCGGTGCTGCTGCTCGTGGCGGTGCCCCTGGCCGCGGCCTGGTTCTAGCGTCCCCGCGACCTCGCAACCGCGCGCCGGCCGCCGTGTTCAACGCCCGCATGCCCGCACGTGCCGTCCTGTCGTTGCTCCTGCTCGTCACGGCCGGCTGCTCACACGCCACCAACAACTGGTCCTGGCGCCGCCCGGTGCAACATGACCAGGTGGCGCTGCCCGCGCCGCCCGCGCCGCGGCCCGGAACGGCGGCCCTCGCGGAGGCCGGCACGCGGCGTCCCGTGCTGGCCGGCCCGCCCAGCTACCGCTACGGCGCCCGGTTCGAACCGCCGGACGGCCGCATGCTGCAGGGCCTCGGGAGCTGGAGCGACGGTCACGACGAAGACCTGGCGGCCCTGGGAGAGCCAGCCGAGGAGTCAGCGGCCGCGCTGTTCTCCCTCAGCATCGGCGACTGGCTGCGCCCGTGGGAGTCGCAGGTCGAGCGCCTGCGCGAACAGATGCTGGCCCAGGCGCGGCTCGGCCGCGTGCTGCAGCTGGAAATCGAGCTGAAGGGCATCGATCGCGAGACCCGGGCCGACATCCCGCTGGACGTGGAGGTCGCGCGCGGCGACGGGCACGACGACCACCTCCGCGACCTCGCCCGGGTCGTGCGCGACGCGGCCGCACCCACCTTCGTGCGCATCGGCTTCGAGTTCCCGGGCGACTGGAGCTACACGCCGATCGAGTACCCGCGCGCCTTCCGGCACGTGGTCGAGCTGTTCCGCGAGGAGGGCGTGGAGAACGCGGCCTTCGTGTGGTGCTGGGGGTCCTCCGCGCCGGGCGACTTCGACCAGCGCGAGCAGGACGCGTGGCGCTGGTACCCGGGCGACGACGTGGTCGACTGGTTCGGCATCGACCTGTTCGATCCGGTCGCCTTCGCCGCCGCGCCCGAGTACGGCAAGCGCTCCGCGAAGCTGGAGAACACGCTGCACTTCCTCGACATGGCCCAGCAGCACGGAAAGCCGGTCATGGTGTCCGAGTGCAGCGCGGTCCTGGTGGACATCACGCCCGACGAGCAGGATGGCCGGCGCGACTGGGACGCGTGGTTCGAGCCCTTCTTCGCCTTCCTCGCGGAGAATCCCGGCATCAAGGCCTTCCAGTACTGCAACACCACCTGGAAGGCGGGGCAGGACGGTGACATCGCGCACAACGCCCTCATCGCCGCGCGCTATGCGCGCGAGATGGAGGATCCGCTGTACCTGCACCGGGCCGACCTGCACCTGTTGCGCGGCTGGCCCGTGGGAGCGCCGTCGGCGGCCGCGACGACCGTGCGCGCGCCGGGCGCCGGCGCTCCGACCCCGTAGTCAGGCCTTGGGCGGGCGGTCGCCGGAACGGCCGTGCTTGTGCTCGAGCACGCGCGCGGCCAGCTCGCGCAGGGCGGTGCCGTACTTCATGCGCGCGGCAGCGGCCGAGGGCCGTCCGGTGGCTTCGGCCACGGCCTCCCAGGTGGCTCCGGCGTAGTCGCGCAGCAGGATGAGCTCGCGGTACTCCACGGGCATCTCGGCCAGGCAGGCCTCGATCAGCTCGATTTGCTCGTGCCGGCTGACCTGCTCGGAGGGCGAGGGGCCGTGGTCGCGCAGGATGGGGCCGAAGCTCGTGCTGCCGTCGCTGGACTCCAGCGGGACCTCGCGGGCCACGTCGCGACGCTGTGCGCCATGGTGGCCGGCGGCGTCGCACAGCTTGCGCTCGGCGATGCGCGCCAGCCAGTTGATGAAGCTGCCGCTGTCGCGCACCTCGAAGCGATCGAAATCGCGGATCGCGGCGGCGAACGTCTCCTGCAGGATGTCGCTGCTCTCCATCCGGGCGCGCAGCGCCGGACCGAGGCGCATGCGCACGATGCGTCGCACGCGCTCCTCGTAGCGCTGCACGAGCCGATCCAGCGCGACCCGATCGCCGTCCTGCGCCTGGCGCAGGAGGACCAGCGTCACGTTCATGTCGGCGAGCGGCCCCGGGGGATTGCCTTGCCCTTGGGGATCGGACATCGAGCTCATGTTCTACCGCCGGAGCGCGCGCCTGTCGCGCCCATGCGGGCACCTGAATGGGATCGTTCTGCAAATGACCCATCCCGCCCCGTTCCCGGGGAGGCCGGGTGGGTGGGGTTACACTGCCCGCGGACTCCCCGCCGCCATGCCCACGCCGATCGACCGCCGTGTCCGCGCCCCGGGTGGGGGGCTCCGCGCGAGGCTGTGCCTCGCGGCGCTGCTGCTCGTCGGCCCGCCGGCGGCCGCCCAGGCCGGCTCGCACTTCGCTCCCGAGGGCCCGGCCACCATCGCCAACACGACCCTGAGCTTCCACCAGAAGCAGGGCAAGGTGGCGGTGCGCGGCGACGGGCAGCGCAGCGTCTGCGCCTGGGCGAGCACCGTGCCCTACCACGACATCTTCGCGCGCCTGTTCGACGCGGACGGCGCGCCGCTGACGGGCGAGTTCCAGGTCAACTCGCCGGTGGACGGCAAGCGCCAGGACGAGCCGACGGTGGCCATGGACGAGCACGGCCATTTCCTCGTGGCCTGGTCCGACCGCGACGGCCTCGACGGCTTCCAGATGGGCGTCTTCGCGCGTGCCTACGACGAGGACGCCACGCCCTTCGGCCCCGACTTCGTGGCCACGACCACCACGCTGCAGTCGCAGTGGGAACCCTTCGCGGCCGCCCGTCCGGGGGGCGGCTTCGTGCTGGGATGGTCCGGCAACGACGACGGCGACGCCTTCCTGCGGCTGTTCGACTGCCAAGGCCACCCGATGACGGGCGAGATCGCGGCCAACACGCTGGACAACAACGCCCAGACCGACCCGGTGCCGGCCGTGGCGCGCGACGGCACCACCTTCGTGGCCTGGATCGACTTCGGCGGCTACGGCGGCGCCGGCACGCAGACCAACATCTTCGCGCGCCTCTTCGATGCGGCCGGGGTGCCGCTGCAGGCGCAGGAGTTCGTGGTCAACAGCAACTCGCTGGCCGGCGAGCAGCGCGAGCCCAAGACCGCCGCCGACGGGCTGGGGCATTTCGTGGTCACGTGGGAGGACCGGCTGGCCGACGCCGACGGCATCGACATCCTCGCGCGCCGCTACGACGCGTCGGGCGCGCCGCTCGGCGCGGAGTTCACGGTCAACACCACGCTCGCCGGCGACCAGACCTTCCCCGCCGTGGCCGCCGACTGGGTGGGCAACTTCGTCATCACGTGGCAGGACGGGGGCGACGTGCGCGCGCAGCGCTACGACGCCGCGGGCGAGCGGTTGGGCGACGAGTTCCTCGTGCACGATCCCTCGGCGGGCGCCGAGGGCTACCCCGACGTCGAGCTCGACTGGGCCGGGGAGTCGTTTGTCTTCTGCTACGACGCGCCCGGCATCAGCGACCCGAGCAAGACCGACGTGGCCATGCGGCGGTGGCGGCACGCGCCGCTCACGCTGGCGGGCCCGGTGACGCCGGGTGCTACCTTCGACGTGCAGCTCGACCTGCCGGGTGGCGCGGGCCTGTGGCGCCAGGTGCTGCTCGCGCTGGGCACGCTGCCGGGGATCCCACTGCCGGACGGCCGCAAGCTGGAGCTGTCGTTCGATCCGCTCTTCACCTTCGTGCTCACGGTCCCGGACGGCGGCGGCGCCTTCAGCGGCTTCAACGGCCTGCTCGATGCCTCCGCCAGCGCCAGCGCGTCGGTCGACCTGCCGGCCAATGGTGCGCTCGTCGGCCTCGTCCTTCAGGCCTCGGTGGTGACGCTCGACCTCTCGGCGTCCGGGCTCGCGGCGCAGTTGCGCCACGTCGCGCACCCGCTCGCCATCGTCATCGAGTAGGGCCCTCGCCTCCGGGGCCGCGGGTTACCCCCGCGCGGCGATGGTGGTAGCTTGGCGCTCTGATCAAAGGAGGACACGTCATGGGTCCGTCCCCCCGTCGTCGCTCGCCGCCCACGACACCCTGGCTGTGGCTGGCGCTGCTGCTGGCGCAGCCGCTCGAGGCCCAGTCGGTGGACGGCCGCGTGCCGTCGGGACGCGACAGCGTGAGCGTGCCGGCCGCGCCCGCGGAGGAGACGCAGGCCGGCGACGACGCCCGCGTGCGCCGGCGGCTCTTGCGCGCGCGCGGTGGCGGCGCGCTGCGCGCCGACTCGCGCTTCGTCGACGGGCACTGGGAATACAGGCGCGAGGGCGACCGGGGCTGGATCGCGCTGCCCGACGGGCTGGTGCAGTCCGCACGGCTCGAGTCGGAAGCCCTGGACGACCTGCGCAAGCGGCGCGCCGCGCTCGGCCGCGCGTCGGCGACCGCGCTGGTGGACCTGTCCCGCTGGGCCCTCGACGAGGGACTCTACGACGAGGCGTTGCGGCTGCTCGACGATGTGCTGGCCGACGCCCCCGACCAGGCCGACGCGCTGGCGCTGCTGCGCCGCGACGACCTGCCCTTCGGCCTGCCCGCGCGCGCCGACGGCGAGCCGGACGAGCTGGTGCAGTTCGCGTCGGCCGCGCCGCCCGCGCTGCGCGAGATGGCGGTGGCCCGCATGGCGCAGCTGCCGGACCAGGCCGGTCTGCGCGCGGCGCTGCTCGAGCGCCTGGTGCAGCCGTCGGCGGCCGGACGGGCCTCGGCCGCGCTAGCCCTGCGGCGGATCTCGGCCGACGCGCCCCTCGGCGACGCCGAGCTGCAGGAGCTGCTACGCCGCGCCGTGCGCGACGTCTCGGCCGACGTGCGCCGCGGCGCCGCGCTGGCGCTGCGCGACGCGGGGCAGGAAGGCCTCGTCGTGCCGCTGGCGGCGGCGCTCGGCTCGACGTCCACGGCCATCCGCGCCAACAGCGCCGAAGCCCTGGGCGAGATGGGCTACAGCGCGGCCGTGCCGGCCCTCGTGCAGCGGCTGGTCACGCTGCCGGCGCGGGGGGTAGACGGCGGCAGCTACAGCGCGCCACGAAGCCATATCTTCGTCGGCCGCCAGATCGCCTTCGTGCAGGACTTCGACGTCGAGGTGGCGCAGAACGCCGTCATCGGCAACCCGCAGATCGGCACGTTGCAGGAAGGCGTCAGCCTCGACGTCGCGGTGCTCGGCGCCTCGGGCACGAGCTACGTCAACGAGTCCGCCGCGCTGCGCGGCGCGCTCGAGAAGCTCACGGGCGCCAAGCCGGGCAACTCGGCGGCGGCGTGGAAGGCGTGGTGGGCGGCGAACGGCGCGAACTGGGGCAGCGAGGCCCCGGTCCCCGTGACGAACGGCTGAGCGCCGCTCAGTTCGAGACGGTCGCCGTCGCCGACGACAGCGCCGTCTGGCCGTTGGCCGTCAGGCTGACGTCCAGCGTGTACGGCCCGGGCTTGAGCACGCCCGGCGCGAAGCTCACCGCGAAGTCCACCTGGTCGATCGAGCGCGTGGCAAGCCAGTTGCCGGCCAGCGAGAGGAACAGCGGCTCGAGCGGCGCGTCCACCAGGTTGTAGGCCGGCGCCGTGAGGTGGATCGAGAAGCCGGTGGCGCTGCTGAGCAGCGAGCCACTCGCGCCGAAGGCGAAGCGGAAGACCGCCGGCTCGCCGGGCCCGACGGCCGCGTCGTCCACCTGCACCACGGCCTGGCTCGGGGCCGCGGGGCCGGCGAGGAAGTGCAGGAGCGCGGTCGTGCCCGCATTCAGCGACGGATCCGTGGCCTGCGCCTGCACGTAGGTGAGCCCGGCCGCTCCGCTCGGCGGCACGGCGACCACCTGCAGCCGCCGGTCGTCGGGCTGCGTGACGGGCGTCACGCCCAGCGCGGGCGAAGCACCCGACGCAATCTGCGTGATGCGGAAGACCTCGTCGGCGCCGGGCGCGTCGTCGGGCAGCGCCGCCAGCTCGAGCTCGAGCGAGGCGTGGTCGGCGCCGAGCCAGACGATGGGGGCGGGCGCCACGCCGTCGGCCACGGCCGCAGCCGGATCGATGCGGTACAGCGGGTCGCCGACGTGCAGGCCCATCCATTTGATGCCGTTCTCGGACACCATCGAGACCTCGGCCCACGGAAAGCCGTCGAGCATGTAGGCCAGCAGCACGTCGGGCTTGTTGTGGCCGTTCAGGTAGGGCTCGGCGATGACGCCGGCGCCCGCGGTGAGGTTCTCCTGGAAGGCCTGGCACAGGAACGAGGCGGTGCCGGCGTCACGCAGGCCCTGCGCGGAGTTGCTGTTGAGGTCGCAGCCGACCGAGCCGGCCTTCCACTGCCAGGCGTGCTGGTACTTCCCGTAGTTGTACCAGCCGCCGTAGAACAGCGCGTCGGCGGCGAACTCGGCGCTGCCGCCGTCCGCGAACACGGCGCCGAGCTCGCCGATCTCCGTCTCCCACGGCTCCCAGTGCATCGGGAAGCCCGACTCCTCGCCGAAGAACTTGCCGAAGGCCATCTGCTTGTCGGCCTGCTCGTAGCTCAGGTAGCCGAAGGGATAGCCGGCGATGAGGTCCGCGTCGGCATAGAGGCCAAAGCGGGAATCCACGAACACGCTGCCGGAGTAGGCCGCCGGCGCGGCGTGGCGCTGGCCGTAGATGGCGCGGTCGACCAGCGCCTTGGCGTGCTCGGCCGACAGGCCGTCGAGCCGCGCGTGCAGGTAGAAGGCATTGCCGCCGAAATCGTAGAGCGCGTGGTCGAAGTGCCCGGCGTCGACGCCCTGGTGCGGGGCGTTCTCCTTGTATTCCTGGTTGAACTTGGAGTTGGAGAACAGCGGCGCCGCCGCGGTGCCCAGCGAGTACGGCACGCACAGCGAGCTGTCGACCGAGCGCGCGCCGCCGAAGGAGAAGCCGGGCACGATCACCTGGTAGGGCACGCCGTAGCAGAACAGCAGCGTGTCCACCGACGTGTCGCCGTGAGCCGCGAGCCACGCCAGCAGCGGGTCGCGCATCTCGGTGAGGAACAGCGGCCACTCGCCATCGCCGTACGACCACGTGGACGGCGTCAGCGGCAGGCCCAGCAGGTTCTCGGCCGGCACGCCGCGGCGCGCCGCGTAGTGCTGCGCGACCTCGATGCTGTCGGACGTCCCGTCTCCGTCCCCGTCGGCCCAGCTGGTGTTGTGGATGACCAGCACGCGCGCCGGGTCGAACCACGGGTCCACCTGCGCCGCGGCGCCCGCGGGCAGGACGAAGGAAACAGTGAGTGCAGTGCCGAGAGCCGCCGCGCAACCGTTCGGGAAGAGTCGCTGGAGCATGCGCCGGAGATTACCACGCCCTGACAGCACCGTCCCGCGATCGAGCAACCACTCGCGCCTCGCGCCGTCGCAAGATGCCGCGCTGCCCCGAACGGAACCGGCCGATGGTGCGTGCGCCCGCCGCCTCGACCTCCAAATCGCCTGGCCCGGCGGCGCCACCCAATCCTTCCCCGACGTCCCCCTCGACCACATCGACACGCTGCGCGAAGGCGAAGACCTCGTCCCCGTCGAAGCCCGCCCCTTCACGTTGGGCAGCACCACTCGCTGACCGACGCTCGTGGTGCCCGCGATGTCCGGAATTCCCCGCGCGCCTGCGGGAGCGACCGGGCTGCCCCGCGGAAAGTCGCCCGCAAGGTCGGGAGCGCGGCTTCGCCGCGCCCCCGACCGAGGACCGCGAGCGGGGCAGCCCGGTCGCTCCCGCAGGCTAGCGCACCCGCGCGGGGAGCACCACCATCGTCAGCCCGTCCCACTGCAGCCGCTTCTGGATGGCCGCGGCCGTCTCGTTGTGCAGCAGGCGCTGGTACCACTTCTCGCGCTGGAAGATGACCTTGCCGGCGAAGAAGGTCACGCGCGGGTACTCGTGCGCGACGTTCAGGCACAGCTTCTCGCCCTCGGCGACCACGTCCGTGCCCACGAGCATCTTGCCCGTCGCGGGCAGCCCGAGGCTGCGGGCGAGCGCGACGTAGCGCTCGAGCATCTCCTGCGTCTCGCGCTGCAGGTCGTCCACCGCGCCCTCGCCCTTGAAGGCGCCGCTGTCCACCACGCCGACGGTGAGGAAGATCACGCCCTTGTACTGGCCCGGGAACGTGCGGAAGATGTTCAGCAGCGTGTGGATGCCGAGCCCGCCGTAGCTGTTCACGAGCAGCGCGGCCACGGGCTTGCGCGGATCGGGCTCGCCGCTGGCCGGGGTCTTCACCGGCGGCAGGTCCATCAGCCCGTCTCCCAGTCTTCTCATCTTCTCGGTGACCGTGGCGTAGTGCGCGCGGATGACGAAGCACAGCGCGATGAGACTGCCGGTCACCAGCAGGGTCACCCAGCCGCCCTCGGCGAACTTCTCGACCGTGGTGACGATCAGGATCGTGCCGCACAGCAGGAAGCCGAACGTGAACAGCGCGAAGCTGCGGCGCCAGTGCGGCAGGCGGCGGCGCTTGCGCCAGTGCGAGCGGGCCATGCCGAACATGGAGAGCGAGAAGGTGAGGAACACGTTGATGCTGTACATGACCACCAGCGCCGACGTGCTGCCGTGCGAGTAGAGCAGCGCGGCCAGCGAGGCCGCGCACATGAGCGCGATGCCGTTGCCCGACGTGAGACGCTCCGACAGCGAGGAGAAGCGGTGCGGCATCCAGGAGTCGACGGCCATGCTGGACAGGACGCGCGGCCCGTCCATGAAGCCGGCCTGCGCGGCCACGCCCAGCAGCAGGCCTTCCGAGAGCAGCGTGAGCATCACGAAGGGCCAGCCGAGCCCGAGCTCGGAGGCCACCGACTCGGTGAGCACGGCATTGAGCGTCTTGCCCGTCACGTGCCGGCTGTCCCAGAGCAGGTAGCAGACCAGCAGGCCGGCCGCCGTGACGGCCAGCGAGAAGGCCATGTACACCATGGTGCGCCGCGCGGTGCGGACCTTGGGCTCGCGCATCACGACCACGGAGTTCGAGACGGCCTCGATGCCCGTGTACGTGCCTCCGCCCAGCGAGTAGGCGTGCACGAAGAGCAGCAGCATGCCGCCCGCGCCCAGCGTGGCCAGGCCCGAGGTGAAGCCCTGCTGGGCGTCGCTCGCCACGCTGGCGGCCTGCGGCAGGTGCAGCACGATGCCCGCGCCGATGAGCAGCGCATGGGTCAGCAGGAACAGGATGAACATCGGCGTGAGCATCAGGATCGACTCACGCATGCCGCGTATGTTGAAGGTGGTCAGCCAGAGGATCAGGAACACCTCGAACGGCAGCTTCAGGACGTGGTACTGGAGCGGCACCATGCTGAAGAGCGCGTCGCCCGCGGCGGCGATGGACACCGTGATGGTCAGCACGTAGTCCACGACCAGCGCGGAGCCGGAGACGATGCCGGCGCGCCGGCCCAGGAGCTTCGTGGCCACGACGTAGCCGCCGCCGCCGTGCGGGAACTCCGCGATGATGCGGCTGTACGCGGCCGAGATGACCAGCACCGTCAGGCCCGTGACCAGCGCCAGCCCGATGGCCAGGTAGGTGTGCCCGCCCAGCGTCTTGAAGGCTTCCTCCGGGCCGTAGGCCGAGGACGACAGCCCGTCGGCGCCGAGGCCCACCCAGGCGAGGAAGGGGATGAGCGACAGGCGGTGGAAGATGTTGCGGTCGGCGAGATTGCGCGGCCGCCCGATGATCAGGCGACGAAGCCAGCTCGGCTTCGGCAGGTCGGGCAGCGGCTCGGGCTCCGGCTGCACGGCGGCGGCCACCGACTCGGCCGTCACCGGCGGCTCGGGCGGAGGCGCGGCCACCGGAGGTGTCGGCGCCACTGGAGGTGTCGCGGCCGCGGGCGGCACGCCGTCCGGCGCCGTCGCGGGGTCGGCCGGCGTCACGGCTGTTGGCGCCCTGCTGTCGAGCGGGCCGGGCGGGCCCTGCGGGCCTTCCGCTGAAAGAGGATCGGGTGGCATGGGAAGGCCGGCGCGCCGGGATGGGCGCCACGGACCGACTCGGGATACCGCTTCGCACGTCCCGGCGCAAGGCCGTCCCGTTCAGGCGCCCGCGGCGGGGGTTTCCTCCTCGTCCGGGCGCGGCGGCCGCAGCAGCGAGATCACGATCGACCCGCCGATGAGCACCAGCAGCACGAGCAGCGACCACTGCACCGGCAGCTGCCAGTGCACCGCCTCGGCGGCGATCATCTTGCCGCCGATGAACATGAGCACCAGCGCGAGGCCGTACTTGAGGTAGTGGAAGCGGTCCATGATGCCAGCCAGCAGGAAGTACAGGCTGCGCAGGCCGAGGATCGCGAAGATGTTGCTGGTGTAGACGATGAACGGGTCCACCTGCGAGGGATCGTTCCACAGGCCGAAGACGGCCGGGATGCTGTCGACGGCGAAGACGATGTCCGTGCCCTCGGCCGCCACGAGCGCCAGCACCAGAGGCGTGGCCATGCGGCGCCCGTTCTCGGTCACGAAGAAGGCACTGCCCCGGTAGTCCGTGGTCATGGGGAACAGGCGCATGAAGAGGCGCGCGACGGGGCTCCGCTCGGGGTGCGGCTCGCTCTCCTCCTGCACCAGCAGCTTCACGCCCGTGAGCAGCAGGACGGCGCCGAAGACCCAGAAGACCCAGTCGAAGGACTGCACCAGCGCCGTGCCCGCGGCGATGAAGGCGCCGCGCGTGAACACAGCGCCGAGGATGCCCCAGAACAGCACGCGGTGCTGGTGCTCGGCCGGCACGGCCAGCGAGCGGAACAGGATCAGGAACACGAAGAGGTTGTCGATCGACAGCGCCTCCTCGAGCAGGTAGGCGGTCGTGAACTCCAGCGCCTTGACCCGGCCCAGCTCGTGCCAGATCCACAGGCCGAAGGCCACCGCCAGCGCGATGCAGAAGCCGGCCCACAGCGCCGCGCCGCGCAGGGTGGGCCGGTGGCTCTTGCGGTTCACCACGCCCAGGTCGAGCACGAGGATGCCCGTGACCACCACGACGAAGGTGATCCACATGGCGAGTGTGCCGGAGCTGCCCTCGAAGACGGGCATGTCAGCCTCCAGGCGCCCGGCGCGCGGCCAGGACGCGCGGCACGGCCCGCAGCACGAGGAAGAGAGCCAGCACGACCAGCGCCGCGGCCACCAGCGCGTTCACGGCGGCCACGTCCAGGCCCTGCGCGCGGCGCGCGCCGTCCACCAGGAGCTCGAGCAGCGCCCACAGCGTGATGGCCAGCACGAAGACCAGCGGCACCAGCGTGAAGGCCACCGGCCGCCGCGCGCGCGCCAGCCACACGGTGACCACCAGCAGCGACAGCGCCGCGAGCAGCTGGTTGCTGGCGCCGAAGAGCGTCCAGTAGAGGCGCCAGCCGCCGGACTCGGTGAACGACAGCAGCCACGCCGGCAGCGCCAGCGTGGCCACCGTGGCCACGGCCGCGCCGAAGCGCCCCTTCCAGCCGAACAGCTCCTGCAGGATGAGCCGCCCGAGCCGCGTGCTCACGTCGAGCGTGTCGAAGACGAAGGTGGAGAAGGCCATCGCCCCGAAGGTCACCGCGAAGGCCAGGTGCTCCTTGCCGATGAGCAGCGTGAGGAAGCGCCCCAGTCCCTGGCCATAGATCGTGCCCGGCGGCAGCGCCCGCGCCTCGTCGGGCGAGAGGATCATGATGGTGGACAGCGCGATGACCGCCACGAGGCCCTCGGCCAGCATGGCGCCGTAGCCCACCGGCCGCGCGTGGCTCTCACGGTCGAGCTGCTTGGACGTGGTGCCCGAGCACACCAGCCCGTGGAAGCCGCTGCATGCGCCGCAGGCGATGGTCACGAAGAGGAACGGGAACAGCGCGCCCGTGAGTCCCGGCGAGTGGAAGCCGGTGAACGCCGGCTGCTGCACCGCGTGCCCGCCGAAGAAGATGCCGATGAGCCCGATCGCGAGCGCCGCGTACAGCACGAAGCCGCCGAGGTAGCCGCGCGGCTGCAGCAGCGCCCACACCGGCGTCACCGAGGCCACGCCGCAGTACAGCAGGATGAGCACGCCCCAGCCCGCGCGCGACAGGAGCAGCACCTCGGAGACCTCCGTGCCCAGCCAGGCCACGCCGAAGGTGGCCGGCACGAACAGCACCGTGACCAGCCACAGCGGCGGCCGCAGCAGCCGCTGCACGAAGCCCATGACGATGGACAGGAGCAGGTACATCACGCTGGCGGCCGCGACCGCGCCGCCCGGGTGGAAGCCCGGCGCGCTGCCGGCCAGCTCCTCGGGCCCCGTGACGAAGGTGCCGGCCGTGGTGTCCGCGAAGGCCACGATCACGAACAGCAGCGCCAGCCAGATGAAGGCCAGCATGGCCAGGCCCGCGCGCGGGCCCACCTCGTCGCGGCAGATCTCCGCCACCGAGCGCGCGCCGTGCCGCACCGAGGCGGCCAGCGTGGAGGCGTCGTGCACGGCGCCGATGACCACCACGCCCACGGCGATCCACAGGAGGCACGGCAGCCAGCCGAAGGCCTGGCAGGCGAGGATGGGCCCGACGATCGGCCCCGCCGCCGCGATGGCCGAGAAGTGCTGCGCGAACAGGTAGAAGGGCGGCGTCGGCACGAAGTCCACGCCGTCCTTCCGCTCGTGGGCCGGCGTGCGCCGCCCGTCGTCGAGGCCCAGCGCGCGCGCGACGAAGCGCCCATACACGGTGTAGCCCAGCACGAGCACGGCCAGCACCGCCAGCACGATGAGCGGCAGGGTCATCGACGGCTGCTGGCGGGGCGGGGGCGCGTCACGGTGGGGGAGGATAGGCAGCCGTGCGCGCCCGCACAACGAGAACCCGTTGATCGCCCTCGCGCCCGCGGTGACACTGCGGCCCGTGCGTCTCGCGCTCCACACTCGCATGGCGCTGGGCTTCGTGCTGGGCGCCGGCGCCGGGCTGCTGGCGCACTCCCTGTGGCCCTCCGGCCAGCCCGTCGAGGGCGCGCTCGACCTGACGGATGTCGTGACGTACGTCTCGAAGCCGGCCGGCACCGTGTTCCTGAACCTGCTCATGATGCTGGTGGTGCCGCTCATCTTCGCGGCTCTCGTGCTGGGCATTGCCGGCCTCGGGGACCTGCGCGCGCTCGGGCGCGTGGGAATCAAGACCCTGGCCTACACCGTGGTCGTCTCGGCCATCGCCGTGCTGCTGGGCGTGCTGCTGGTGAACCTCCTGCGCCCC
>Ga0209382_10003069_pt1 | contig 23454 bp, 19 predicted proteins | sample SoiMetdeltSBSDD5_FD_187599 | JGI IMG/M metagenome (GOLD analysis project Ga0209382, IMG submission 187599) | Bulk soil microbial communities from a Populus tree surrounding site in Tennessee, USA - Soil MetaG P. deltoides SBSDD5 (SPAdes) (version 2) | ecosystem: Environmental > Terrestrial >...
GACCCGGTTGACCTTGACCCCGGGCGCCAGCTCGAGCTCGTAGCGGCTGACCGTCGGCCCGACGACGGTGCCGACCAGGCGGGTTTCGACGCCGTGTTCGGCCAGCGACTTCTCGAGCGTCCGGCCGGTCTCCTCCACGGCTTTGCGGTCGATCTGCTGCGTCCCCGACCGCTCCAGCAACGTGACCGGCGGCAGCTTCCACACCGACGGCTTGGCGGCCGGCCCCAGCTCGATCTCCAGCTGCTCGGCCGGCCCGCTGTCCTCGGCCGCGTCGGCGACGACCGCGGTCTTGCGCTTGGCCCGGCGGCGGTCGGCCCCGAGCTTCTTGGCCGCCGCCAGCGCGTCGGGGTCGAGCTTCTCCTCCAGCGTGTCGTCGTCGCTGCGGGGCTCGAACCCGTAACCCTCGATGCTCGGCGACACCTCGCCCGGCGCCTCGACCGGGACCTGAAAGACCCCGCTCAGCTTCGTGCCGACGCTCTGCACGAACGGCCGCAGGCCGGCGGCGGACTTGTCGGCCGCGACCCGGATGGGCGTCCGGGTGAGGACGACCAGGCCGAGCAGCGCCACCGCGCTCAGCACCAGCACCGAGCCCCAGGTGGACAGCAGGCTGAACAGCGGCCCCCCGATGGCCGCGCCCAGCCACCCGCCGGCGTGGCGCAGCTTGGCCGACGCCGACGAGTCGGGGGCGCCGGCGTTGATGTGCAGGAGACCCGCCGACGCCGTGGCCAGCAGGGCGCACCCCACGAAGACGTGGGCGAGGATCGTCGGCTGGTCGCGGGCTTCGTCGGGGTTGGGGCGCGACCGGCGACGCGGCCGATCGGCGTCGTCATCTTCGTCGCTCGTGTCCCACGGGCCGGGCCGCCGCCACCACACCAGCGCCCCGCCGCCGATGACCAGCGCCACCGGGATTGCGACCCGCATGTGGCCGAAGGCGACGGCGAAGGCGTCGCCCATCCCGCGGCCGGCGGGGCCGCCGGCTTCGAGGTAGATGCCCAGCCCTGCCACCGAACCGACGGCGACCATGAGCACGCCGGCGACGTCGTCGCCGTGCTGCGCCAGGACCCGGCCGAGGAGGACGAGCGCCCGCCACGTGAGCGACGGCCGGCGGGGCCGCGACTTCAGGCGATCGACCCGGCGCGCCGAGCGGCTGGTGCGGTTCTTGGAACGCGAGGTGCCGGACGAACGGCGTGTGGGCGTCGTCCGCTTGCTTGTCCGCTTGCCCGAACGGTTCCGAGAGCCCTGGCTCGTGGCCACAACGTCAGCGAAAGTACCAGCCACAGGTTGGTCAGAAGCGGACCCCCACCCTGTCGTCACCCTGTCGTTGCTGGGTTTTCGGCGCTCGCGGGTCGCTCAATGACCGGCGTAGCATGCCTGTGTGCCGCCAGGTTCTTGGCCCCTGGTGGGGCGGGACGAAGAACTGGCTCTGGCTCGGGACGTCCTAGCCGGGGCGTCTGCCGGCATTGTCGTCAGCGGCGCTCCGGGCGTCGGCAAGACCCGCTTCGGTGACGAGCTGCTCGCCGAGCAGGCCGAGGCCGGTGTGCAGGTCGTCCGCATGCTGGCCACCCGGGCGGCGGCGACCATCCCCCTCGGGGCTGCGGCCACCGTGTTCGCGGACATCCCGGGCGGCCTCGTCCAGACCGGGCCGGTGCCGATCGTGACCGCTGAGCCGGACGCCGTCTCCCTGAACGCGGCCCAGGAGGCGATCGTCCAGCGCGCGGCCGCCGCGCCGCTGCTCGTCGGCATCGACGACGCCCACCTCCTCGACGACGCCACCGCGCAGCTCGTCTACCACCTCGCCCGGTCCGGGCAGGCCCGCCTCCTGCTCACGATCCGGCGCACCGACGCCGCGCCCGCCGCCGTCGAGGCGCTCAGCAGCGAGGGCCTCTGCACCCGCTTCGACCTGCAGCCGCTGAGCCGGGACGAGGTGCACGACCTGCTCACCCGGGCCCTCGGCGGCCAGGTCGAGCAGCACAGCGCCGAGCTGCTCTGGCACGTGTCGGCCGGCAACGTCCTCTTCCTGCGGGAGCTCGTGCGCGACGCCCAGGAGCGAGGCCTGCTCACTCGGCACCACGGCGCCTGGACGTGGCAGAGCCCGCCGGTGCTCGGCGCCCGGCTGCAGGAGCTGCTGGACACCCGGCTCGGGCAGCTCAGCGACCTCGAGCGCGAGGGCCTGGCCCTGCTGGCGCTCGGCGAGCCGCTGCCCCGCAGCGTCCTCGTCGCCGCCGCGCCGCCCGACAGCGTCGACCAGCTCATCGACCGGGGCCTCGTCACCGAGGAGCCCGGCAGCCCGGCCGACCCGACGCTGCGGCTGTCCCACCCGCTGTACGCCGAGAGCCTGCGCGGCCGGCTCGGCCCGCTGGAGACCACCGACCTGTACGGGCGCCTCGCCGACGGCCTGCTTGCCCGAGGTCTGACCAGCTCCGACGACAAGCTGCGCCTCGCCGTCTGGTCGACCACCGCCGGGCGACCGCTCGACACGGGGGTCGGGGTGGCCGCGGCCCGGGAGGCACTGGAGCGGGGCGACGCCACGCTGGCCGAGCGCCTCGCCCGCCGGGAGTACCCCGACCCGGAGGCGGCTCTGGTGCTCGGCGAGGCCCTCACCGCGCTGCGCCGCGGCGAGGAGGCCGAGAGCGTGCTGGCGCCGATGGCCGCAGCCGCCACGGACGACCGCTCGGCGGTCGCCTTCGCCGTGGCCCGGCTGGCGGCCCATCGGTCACCCAAGATGTCGCTGGGCACCGCCCGCCAGCTGGCGGCGGAGGCCGGCGGGCGGATCCGGCGCAAGCGGGACCGCCACCTCCTCGAAGCCGCGCTGGCCGACACCCTCGGCTACCGGGGCCGCATCCCCGAGGCCGGCGAGCTGGCGCTCCCGCTGCTCGAGTCGTCGGAGCCGAAGGCGCGGGCGATGGCCGTCGGCCCGGCGGCGAAGTGGCTGATCCACGCCGGCCGGTCCGAGGACGCGGTCGCCGTCGGGCGCAGGGCCCTCACCGACGCGTTCGCCCGGGCTGCCGAGACGCCATGGGCACCGGCGGTGGTCGTCGGCAACCTCGGGGTCGCGCTGCTGGCCACCGGGCGGCTCGACGAGCTGGCCGAGCTGTGCACCGCCATCGACACGCCACCTGGCGCCCGCCCCGGTCGCATCCAGGGGCTGGTCGCGCTGCTGCGGGGCGCCGGGACGCTCATCGGGGGCCAGCCGGCCAGCGCCCGGGGCCCGCTGCGGGAAGCCGTGCTGGCGTTCGAGCGGGCCGACGCCATCGGTCACCGGTCGTGGGCGCTGTCGCTGCTCGCGGAGGCCGAGGCGATGCTGGGGCAGCTTCCCGCGGCCGAGCAGGCGCTCGCCGCGATCCCGTCGCCCAACAGCACCCACGTGGCCTACGACCGCCGCCGCACCGAGCTGCTGGTCACCGCGGCGGCCGGCGAGGTCGGGCGGGCGGCCCGCCAGGCCAGCGAGCTGGCGGACGAGGCGCGTGACGCCCGGTCACCGTTCTTCGAGCTGACTTCGGCGTACACAGCCATGCGGCTGGGCGCGTCGGAGGAGGCGCGCCGGGTCGCCGCGCTGGGCGCCTCGTGCCAGGGCGCGTTGACCGCCGCGTTCGCCGAGCACGCCGCCGCGTTCCTGCACGACGACGGCGACCGGCTCGACCGGGTGGCGACCCGCTTCCACCGCCTCGGCCTGCGCCTGCTGGCCGCCGAGGCCGCCGTCCACGCCTCGCTGGCCTACCGCCGGGCCGGTCTCAGCGCCCGGGCGCGGGCCGCGTCGACCCGCGCGGCCATGCTGCACACGTCGTGCGAGGGCGCCCGGACACCGATCGTCGCGCAGGGCACGATCACCGCCGACCTCACCCGCCGGGAACGGGAGGTCGCCCTCCTGGCCGCCCAGGGCATGACCAGCCGGCGGATAGCCGCCAAGCTGGGGGTCTCGGTGCGGACCGTCGACAACCAGCTGGGTCGGGTCTACACGAAGCTCGGGGTCGCCGGCCGCCGCGAGCTGGCCGCAGTCGTCGACCGCCTCGCTCGGTAGTGACACTTCGACGCCACGCGGCGTGGTTGCGTACCCAACTGCTCATGACACCCGCGCCGGCGGGATCGTAGGTTGCGCCGCTATGGATCGGGCCGAAGCCATCGGGCGGCTTCCCACCACCTACGCGGCGATCATCTCGCTGCTCGACGAGGGTGTGGACGAGCCGGGCATCGCCCAACGGCTCGGGGTCGACGTGGCCACGATCGGGCCGCTGGTGACCGTCGCGCGCGCCAAGCTCGCCCGCTTGCTGGCGGACGGCTCCAAGCCCTCGGGGAGCTAGCCCTCAGGGAGCTCGTAGTCGAGGGCGAACTCGTGGGTCCCGTCGTCGGTGACGGTGATCGAGCCGGCGCCGGTGATGCCGGTCAGCTCGCCCGTGCCGCTGCCCGCCACGACGGTCCACTCGACGCCCCGGTCAGCGGACACGGCGCCGTGTTGGGACACGAACGTGCCCTTGCGGCCCTCGACCGACCCCTCGAACCACTCGTGGGCGGTGTAGGCGGCCGGGCCGTCGGCGGTGGCCACGGTGAGCAGGACCGCCGTGCTGGTCCCCTCGATGTCACCCGTGAACGTCTTGGTGACACGGGCCCGGCCGAAGGTGGCGCCGCCAGCGGTCTCGCTGTGCTCCTCGTCCCAGCTGTCGAGCGTGAAGGTGGCCTCGGCGTGCAGCGGCATCGGGGGATTCTGGCCGCTCAGCGGCGGGGCTGGCAGGTCGGGCACCAGGTGGTGGCCCGGCCGTCGAGGATCGTGCGCCGCAGGATGGTGCCGCAGCGCAGGCACGGCAGGCCGTAGCGGCCGTACGCCTTGAGCCGGGTCTGGTTGGTGCCTTCCTCGCCGGCGAGCGTCCGGTAGTCCCGCAGGGTCGTGCCGCCGTTGCCGAGCGCCGCGGCCAGCACCTCCCGGATGGCCTCGAGCAGCGCCGCTGCCTGGGCGCGGGTGATCGATCGGCGCAACGGGTTGACCTTGGCGAGCCACAGCGCCTCGTCGGCGTAGATGTTGCCGACCCCGGCGATCGGCCGCTGGCTGAGCAGCTGGGTCTTGATCGGGCGGCGGCTGGCCTTCGTCGCCTTCCAGAAGTCGTCGGCGCTGATCGTCGGGTCGAGGCCGTCGGGACCCTGCACTGCCAGCGTCCCGACGTACTCGCCCACCGGGACCACCGCGAGGCGGCCGAAGCGCCGCACGTCCCGGAACGACAGCACGTCGTCGCCGTCGTCGAGCACCCACCACGCCCGCATGTACGGATCCTCGGCCGCCGAGCCGCGGGGCTGGATCGCCAGCGACCCCGTCATCCCCAGGTGGACGATCAGCTCATGCCCGTCATCCAGCCCCAGGACCAGGTACTTCCCCCGCCGGTCGACGCTGACGACCTCCGCCCCGGCGGCATCCAACGCCGGCGTGAACTTCGGATGCAGGAACGCCCACGCCTCTCCCAGCCGTCGCCCGAGGATCGCCGGCTCCAACTCCCTCCGAATGGTCTCGACCTCAGGCAGCTCCGGCATCGCCCAACTCTAGGGACGGCAGGGTCGAGCTAGGCCTCCATCACCACGGGGACGATCATGGGGCGGCGCTTGGTGCGGTCGGAGACGAAGCGGCCGGCGGCGCGGCGGACGACCCTCGACAACGCTTCGATGTCGGTGGCGTTCTCGGCGAAGGCTTCCTTCACCGCCTGGCGCACCTCGTCGGCGCACTCGGCCAACAACGGCTCGGCCTCGGGTGCGTACACCCAGCCCCGGGTGATGACCTCGGGGCCGGTCAGGATGGCGCCGTCGGCCACGTCGACCGTGACCACCACGACGACCACGCCCTCCTCGGCCAGCACCCGCCGGTCCCGCAGGACGCCGTGGCCCACGTCGCCCACGATGCCGTCGACGTACAGGTAGCCGGCCGGCACCGACGTGTCGACCCGCAGGCCCTTCTCGTCCAGCACCAGCTGGTCGCCGTCGGTGCACACGATGGTCTGCTCGTTGGGCACGACCCCCATCGACCGGGCCAGCCGGGCGTGGGCCACCAGGTGGCGGTACTCGCCGTGCACCGGCACGAACCACTCGGGCCGGGCGATGGACAGCAGGGTCTTCAGCTCCTCCTGCTTGGCGTGGCCCGACGCGTGCACGTCGTGGATCCCGGAGTGCACGACCTCGGCGCCCAGCCGCACCAGCCCGTCGATGACCTTGGACACGTTCATCTCGTTGCCCGGGATCGGGTGCGACGACAGGATGACCGTGTCGTCGGGGCCGATCTCCAGCCACCGGTTGTTGCGGGTGGCCATCAGCGCCAGCGCCGACATCGGCTCGCCCTGCGACCCCGTCGAGATGACGCACACCTGGCCGGGCGGCAGGTCGTCGACGTCGTCGATGTCGACCAGCGCGTGCTCGGGGATGCGCAGCAGGCCCATCGACCGGGCCAGCTTCACGTTCTTCTTCATCGACAGCCCGAGGGTGGCGACCTTGCGCCCGAACGCGATGGCCGCGTCGGCGATCTGCTGCACCCGGTGGATGTGCGACGCGAAGCAGGCGATGACGATCCGCCGGCCCTCGTGGTTGTGGAACAGCTCGTAGAGGACCTTGCCGACCGACGTCTCGCTGCGGGCGTGGCCGGGCTCGTCGGCGTTGGTCGAGTCGGACAGCAGCAGCCGGATGCCCTCACCCGACGAGATGGCGCCGATCCGGGCCAGGTCGGTCAGCCGGCCGTCGACCGGCGTGAGGTCGAGCTTGAAGTCGCCCGAGTGCAGGATCGTGCCCTGCGGCGTGTGGAAGGCGGTGGCGAACCCGTGGGGCACCGAGTGCGTGACCGGGATGAACTCGACCTCGCACGGCCCGATCCGCCGACGCTCGCCGTCCTCGACCGGGACCAGCTCGGTCCGGTCGAGCAGACCCGCCTCCTCGATGCGGTTCTTGGCGAGGCCGAGGGTCAGCGCCGAGCCGTAGATCGGGAACGACAGCTCCCGCAGCAGGTAGCTCAGGCCCCCCATGTGGTCCTCGTGCCCGTGGGTGATGATCGCCCCGTCGACCCGGTCGGCGTTCTCCCGCAGGTACGTGAAGTCGGGCAGGACCAGGTCGACGCCCAGCATGTCGATGTCCGGGAACATGAGCCCGACGTCGAGCAGCAGGATGCGCCCGTTGACCTCGATGCACGCGCAGTTCCGACCGATCTCGCCCAATCCGCCCAGGAATGTCACCCGTACGGGTTGGGTCACTGTGCGAGCTCCCGGAGGTCCAGCGTCTCGATGAGACGGCGGGCGAGGGACCGCACCTCGTCCGGTACGGGCGGCAACGGCAGCCGGCAGGGCCCGGACGGCAGGCCCAGCTCGCCGAGCAGCGCCTTCGCCGAGCTGGCGTGCTGCCACAGGTCACGGGTCTCGAAGTCGAACGAGTCGAGGAGCCGGGCGTTGATGGCCCGGGCCGTGACGTGGTCGCCCTTCTCGAAGGCGTCGATCATCTCGCGGTGCAGGGTGCCCGACCAATGGGTGGCCACGCCGATGACCCCGGCGGCGCCGACGGCCAGCAGGGGCAGGGTGGCCGCGTCGTCACCGGAGATCAGGTCGAAGTCGTCGGGCGCCGAGGCGACGATGCGCGCCGAGCCGCCGACGCTGCCCCGGGCGTCCTTGAGCCCCACGACGGAGGGCACCTCGTTGGCCAGCCGCACGATGGTGTCGACCTCGATGGCCCGGCCGGTGCGCACGCCCACGTCGTAGAGGACGATCGGCAGGTCGACGGCCGAGGCCACGGCCCGGTAGTGGGCCTCGATGCCGGCCTGGGGCGGGCGGTTGTAGTACGGCGACACGACGAGCAGCCCGTCGACGCCGGTCTCGGCGGCCCGCTGGGACAGCCCGATGGTGTGGCGGGTGTCGTTGGAGCCGGTCCCGGCCAGCAGCGGCACTTCCACCGCGGCCCGCACGGCCCGCCACAGCTCGACCTTCTCGTCGTCGCTGAGCGTGGCGCCCTCACCGGTGGTCCCGGCCAGCACCAGTCCGTCGTTGCCGTGGGCCACCAGCCACCGGGCCAGCGTGGCGGCCCCGTCGAGGTCGAGCGCGCCGTCCTCGGTGAACGGCGTGACCATGGCGGTCATGACCTTGCCGAAGCGGGCGGTCCCCATCAGCGTTCGCTCCCTTCGCTGCTTTCGCTCCCCCGGTCGAGGCCCAGCGTGATCAGCAGGTCCTCGTGCAGCTCGAACCACAACGTGTGGAAGCTGGGGATGACCGGCTTGGTGACGTAGTCGCCGTCCCCCGCCAGCACCCGGTCGAGGGCGGCCTCGAGGCGGGGCCCGTAGTACCGGTAGCGGTCGAGCGCCTCGGCCAGCCGGTCGCACAGCGGCCGAGCCTCGTCGAGCGCCAGCGTGAGGTCGCCGACGACCTTCTCGTCGTAGGCGGGGTCGGTGTGGTCGTTGCGCACCATGCGACCCTTCACCTCGCGCACCTGCCAGCGGCTGCAGGCGTCGAGGACGCCCGGGTTCAGCGTGAGGAACCGCTGGTAGCAGGCCTCGACGTTCCACCGGGCACCCGAGGCGTCGAGCTCGGCCGACACCATTCGCTCGTGCTCCTTGCGCCCCAGCGGGGTGAGCTGCCAGCCGGTGAGGGCCCCGTCGCGGTGGCGCACCTGGTCACGTTCCGACAGCACCTTCAGCTCGTGGTCCACGACCACGGGGAAGAGACCGACGGCCTGGGCGACGACCGGGGCCTCGGCGACCCCTTTCAACCGCAGGCCGTGCAGCACGAGGAGGCGAGCGTCGGACCGGTAGGGCATCGCCTGAGGCTACCCCTCCACCGATGCGGCGCCCGCCCCTTTGGGCTGCTGAACCGCCCGCCGCAGCGAAGATCGAGCGGCTAGCCGGCGTTGCCGCCGACCTCGCCGGCGGCGAGCTGGAACATCTCGAACTCCTCGCCGGTGTCGGCGTTGTCCTCGAACTGGATGACGCCCAGCTCGGTGAACCGCTCCCGCAACCAGCCGTTGTTGGCGTCGAGCAGGCCGAGCTTCTTGCAGTTGGGCACGATCTTGGAGAACAGCATCGACTGGAACAGCGTGCGCTGCGGCGAGGCGATGACCAGCGGCAGGACCTCTTTGGGGTTGACCCCCATGCGCTCCCAGACCTCCTGCTGGAGGAACCGGTCCCGCATGCGGACCGCCGCCTCGAAGGCGAACTCCTGGCGCTCCTTCAGCTCGGCCTCGGTGAGCCCGTCGTAGTACTCCTTCAGCGACAGCACACCGAAGGCGACGTGGCGGGCCTCGTCGGACATCACGTAGCGCAGCAGCTGCTTGAGCAGGGGCTCGGTGGTCAGCTGGTGGAGGAAACCGAACGCGGCGAGGGCGAGGCCCTCGACCATGATCTGCATGCCCAGGTAGGTCATGTCCCAGCGGCTGTCGGCCACGATGTCGTCGAGCAGCAGCTTGAGGTGGGGGTTGATCGGATAGTGCCCCGAGAGCTTCTCGTCGAGGTACTTGGCGAACACCTCGACGTGACGGGCTTCGTCCATGACCTGGGTCGACGCGTAGTACTTGGCGTCGATCCACGGCACCGTCTCGACGATCTTCGCCGTGCACAGCAGCGCGCCCTGCTCGCCGTGCATGAACTGGCTGAGCGTCCAGTTCTGGGTCTCGACCCCGACCTGGAGCCACTGCTCCATCGTGAACTTCTCGAACGGCGTGCCGGCGATGGCGGACGGATCGGCGCCGAAGCCCATGATCCCGCCGCTGCTCACGGCGTTGTTGAGGATGACCGCCACTTGGTCGACCTCGGTGTCCCACGGCAGGTCGGTCTCGCCGTTCCACTGCGAGCCCTTGGCCTTCTCGTAGAGGCGGTTGAGGGCGGGCCGTTCGCCCTTCTCGTAGTCCCACGTGAAGATGGCGTCGGCGTTGTCCTGGACGTGGTGGATCAGCTCGTTGGGGTCCTCGTTGGTGACCGCGAGGATGGCCTCCAGGTCGTTGAGGTCCTCGCGGCCGATGATCTGCTGGTTCTCGCTCATGTCCGCTCCTGCATGAAGGTGAGAGCCGGCATGACGTAGGTCCGCACCAGCCGGCGAATCGATCGAGGGTCTTGGAGGTCGAGGGGCGACGGCGGGCCGAAGCTGTAGGCCAGGACGAGGCGGGTCAGCAGCTCGGCGGTCGGCCGGACGGCCGCCTCGGGGATGAAGCGCCGGAGGTGGGGTCGGCTCAGCTCGGCGACCTCGGCGAGCAGCGGCTCGAGCCGGTGGAAGGCGAACAGCGGGAGCACGGCCCCGGGCTCGTGCTCGACCATGTAGCTGAGGGCGGCGTGCCCGGTGAGGGTGCGCAGGGCGATCGTGACGCCGACGCAGACCAGGTCCTCGAGGGTGACCGCCCGCTCGGCCTCGGAGGCGGCCTCGTGGAACAGGCGGCCCAGCTCCAGCTGGACGACGGTCTCGACCAGGCGGTCCTTGCCGCCCGGGAAGACCCGGTAGACGGTGGCCCGGCTGACGCCGGCCTCGCGGGCGATGTCGTCCATCGCGGTCTTGGCGAGGCCCCAGCGCTCGACACAGCGCAGGGCGGCCTGGACCATCCGCCGCTCGAGCTCGTCGGCGGTCAGGTACCGCTCGGCCAGTGCCGCGCTCGCCCCCATCGGATGAGACATTACCGACGAATCCGTCTCACTGTCGAGCGTCGACGAGGTAACGGTTGTCACTTCCGAGGAAGTCGGCGGTGTAGTGGCAGCGCCATTCGACGACCTTGCCGGCGGCATCGAGGCGGAGGAAGTCGGCGCCGTGCTTGTCGGATCCGTCGGGCCGGTGGACGGTGTAGACGAGCACCAGCGAGTCGGCGCCCGCGTGCACCGCGTCGACCGTGTAGGCGATGCCCGGCGCCCGTCGCAGCGAATCGACGACGTAGTCCCGCAGCGCGTCGTAGCCCACGATGGCCGTCAGGGCCGGGTCGCCGGTGAGCTTGGCGACGAACGGCGAGCTGAACACCACGTCGGCGGCGAACGGCGCCATGATCGTGGCGACGTCACCCCGGTTCCAGCCGTCCTCCCAGTGCCGTCGCAACGTGGCCACGAGCTGGTCGTCCACCGCGGTCGGATCGATCATGGTGCCCCCTAAGAAAGTGATCGCTCACATGGTAAGGCGGGAGGTTAGGCCAGGACGCCGGCGACGAGGCCCTCGACCAGGCGGCGGGCCTCGGCCGGGTCGTCGAGCTGCCAGGCGCCCGGGGTGCCGATGTACGACATCAGCAGGCGGGCGAGGACCTCGGCGGCCTCGCCCCGGTCGACGCCCCTGCGCAGCCGCTCCCCCTCCAGCTGGTGGGCTATGGCGTCCCGCAGCACCGCCAGCACCAGCGGCATGACGGTGACCAGCCGGGGCACGAGCTGATCGGCCTCGTCCTGCAGGAGTCGCTGCAGCAGCTGGTGCTGCTCCATCTGGCGCCGGGCGGCCAGCAGGCCCCGGGTGAGCCAGTCGGCGAAGTCGACCGCGGCCTCGGTCTCTTCCATCATCCGGGTCACGAACCGGGCGACCTCCCACGACACGACTGCCTCGACCAGCTCGTCCTTGCCCCCGGGGAAGTACCGGTAGATGGTCGCCCGCGACAGGCCCGCCTCGTGGGCGACCCCCTCGATCGTCGCCTGGGCCAGGCCGACGTCGGTCGCCAGCGCGTAGGCGGACTCCAGGATCCGCTCCCGGGTGGTGACGTCGGCGGTGGCCACTAGCCGTCGACCTCCTTGCCCCGGCGCTCCAGCACCCGCCGGAGGATCAACGGGTACCCGACGACCGCGATCGTGGAGAAGATGAACCACTGCACGGCGTAGGACAGGTGGTTGCGCTCGGTCAGCTCGGGCGGCGGCAGCGGGCTGAGCGCCGCCGGCTCGTCGCCTCGACCGGTGAGCGCCGGCTCCTTCGGCGACGACTTCTCGGCCCGCACCAGCACCGGCACGGTGTCGTCCGAGGCCAGGAGCGAACGCAGGTCCTTGCGCACCGTCCGGTCCTGCGTCTGCGGCGTCATGACCGCGCCGCGCACCCGCACCTCGCCGTCCGGCACCGGCGCGGCGAGCGGGTCGCCGTCGGGCCCAAGCGGCACGAAGCCCCGGACCACCGGCACCCGGTCGCCACCGGACAGCACCAGCGGGGTCACCACCCAGTCCCCCGCCACCCCTTCGAGGGTCCGGTTGCGGACCTGCACCGTGGCGGCGTCGTCGTAGGTCCCGTCGAGGGTCACCGGCCGGAACCGCAGGTCGTCGACCTCGCGGTCCGTGCTGTCGGGGCTGAGCACGCCGGCGACGTCGACCGCCGGCTGGTCGCTGCGGGACTCGATCCGGGCGTTCTCCTCGCGGCGCTCGTCGAGCCGGCGCAGCTGCCAGAACCCGAGGTTGACCATGACGACCACCAGGAGGACCACCAGCAGGTGCGACAGGATCCAGCGCGGCCGCAGCAGGAACCGGACGTTCTCTTTCGTCACCACATCGGGCACCGGCGCAGGGTAGGCCCACCCCGCGAGCAGAAGGTACTCTCGGCCGCCGCGTGAGCACCCCCACCCCGGAAGACGGCGAGCAGCCGGCGGAGGCGACGGCGGAGGTCGCGACGGAACGGCCGGCCCGGCAACCCCCGTCGCCCAAGGTCGTGGCGGCCGTCGGCACGCTGCTCGTGATCATGGTGGTCATGAACTGGGTCGGCGACGCGCTGACCACCACCTGGGCCAAGGACCACCCGGCCTGGTTGATCGCCCTGAACTCCCGCAACCGCATCCTGGTCCTGACCACCAACAACCTGGACCCGTGGTCGTACTACGGCATCGGGACGGCCCGGCTGCTGCTCAGCGACCCGCTCTTCTTCCTGCTCGGCTACTGGTACGGCGACGCCGCCATCGTCTGGATGGAGAAGCGCACCCAGACCTGGGGCCAGATGCTGCGCCAGCTGGAGAGCTGGTTCTCCAAGGCCGCGTACCCGCTGGTCTTCATCGCCCCCAACAACCCGATCTGCCTGTTCGCCGGGGCTGCGGGCATGCCGCTGCGGGCGTTCGTCATCCTCAACGTCAGCGGCACCCTGGCCCGGCTCTGGGCGATCCGGGTCTTCGGCGACATCTTCGAACTGCCGATCAGCGACCTGCTCGACTGGTTCGCCCGCTACCGCCTCCCGCTGTTCATCATCTCGGTGGCGCTGCTGCTGGTCTCGATCCTGCTCGAGTTCCGCAAGGGCGAGCCCGAGATCACCAGCTACGGCAAGCTCGACGAGGAGCTCGAGCAGGCCGCCAGGGACGAGGCCAAGCAAGAGGCCACGGACGACGAGTAGCAGCCCCCGGGGTCAGCGGGGGCTGCCGATGTTCCAGCCGCGGCGCTCAGCCGGGTTGGAGCGGTGCACGACCTGGTTGTCGGTGCCGAGGTAGGACGACACGACCCGGTGGTCGGCCAGCACGTCGTCGGGCGCGCCCCAGGCGATCACCGAACCCTGCTCCAGCGCCACCAGCGCGTCGCAGATCGAGCTGAGCAGCGACATGTCGTGCTCGATGACCACCAGCGAGCAGCCGGTCTGGGCCTGGACCCGCCGCAGCATCGGGCCGAGGGCCTCGGTCTCGCGCTGGGCGACACCGGCTGACGGCTCGTCGAGCAGCACCACCGCGGGGTTGTGGGCCAGCAGGCAGCCCAGCTCCACGATGCGCCGGGTGCCGGTCGACAGCTCGCCCGTCGGCCGGTCGCGGTACGAGCCGAGGCCGAGCAGCTCGACCAGCTCGTCGGCCCGGCGCATGGCGGCCCGCTCCGACATGGTCGAGGCGGGCAGGCGCATGGCCGCCGCCAGCGGGTCGCGGTTCGGCAGGTGGCACTCCAGGGCGACGGCCAGCGACTCGGCCACCGTCAGCGACGGGTAGAGCTTGGCCTCCTGGAACGACCGTCCGAGCTGGGCGATCGCCCGTCTGTGGGGCTGGCGGTGGGTCACGTCCTTGCCACCCAGGATCACCCGGCCGCTGTCCGCCGGCAGGTAGCCGGACATGACGTCGAACAGCGTCGTCTTGCCGGCGCCGTTGTGGCCGACCAGGCCGACGATCGTCGCCGGCGGCACGACCAGGTCGACCTGGTTGACCGCGGTGATGCCGCCGAAGCGCTTTGTCAGGCCCCGGACCTCCAGGGCGACGCCCCGGCTGCGGCGGTCGGCCGGCCGGTCGGAGGTGTGGGGCAGGATCGCGTCGCCGCCCAGGAACACGGCCCGCAGCACGTCGGGCCGGTCCATGAGGCCGGCGGTCGGGCCCCGGAAGCGGACCTGGCCCTTCTCCAGGAACACCGCCCGTTCGGCCAGCAGGAGCGCCACGTTGACCGACTGCTCGACGACCACGATCGAGGTGCCCGAGCGGTGGATCTCCTTGACCTTGTCGACCAGCTGGCCGACGACGGTGGGCGCCAGGCCCAGCGACAGCTCGTCGATGCACAGCAGCCGCGGCCGGGTGACGAACGCCATCGCCAGCGACAGCTGCTGCTGCTCGCCGCCGGACAGGTCGCCGGCGAGCTGGTCCCAGCGCTCCCGCAGGATCGGGAACAGGTGCATGGCGTGCTCGCGGGCGGCAGCGGCTTCCTTGCGGCGGCGCCGCAGCATCCAGCTGGCCAGCCGGAGGTTGTCGGCGACGGTCAGCGTCGGGAAGACGCCCCGGCCGCCGGGCATGAGCGACAGGCCCAGCTGGGCGATCCGCTCGGCCGGCATGCCGGTGATGTCCTGACCGGCGAACGTGATGCGCCCGTCGTGCGGGGGCAGCAGGCCGCTGATCGAGCGCAGCAGCGTCGACTTGCCGGCGCCGTTGGTGCCCAGCAGGGCGAGCAGCTCGCCGTCGCCGACCACGGTGTCGATGCCGAACAGCACCTGCAGCGACCCGTACGACGACTCGACCCGCTCGCAGGCCAGCAGGGCCGAGCCGTTGCTGGCGAGGCGGTTCTCGCCGGTGTCGATGTGGATGTGGTCGAGCGGCAGGTCGCGGACGTCGAGCTGCTCGGGGAGCCTGATGTCCTTGCTGCGGGCGATCGAGCGGGCGATCCGGTCACGGATCCGCTCGAACGTGCCGCCGAGGCCGTTGGGCATGACCATCAGGATCACCAGCAGGCCCACGCCGGCCAGGAGGAACTGGATCTCGGGGAAGAGGTAGCCGAGCCACTGGATGATGATCACCCCGGCGAGCGCGCCGCCGATCGACCCCGCGCCGCCGATGATCACCATCGAGAACAGGATCAGGCTGGTCGACGACGGATAGGTGTTGAGGCCGACGCCCCGCAGGGTGATCGAGTGCAGCGCGCCGGCCATGCCGGCGAGCATGCCGGCCAGCACGAACCCGGCGAGCCGGGCCTCGGTGGTGTTGACCCCGATGGCTGCCACCGCGCGCTCGTTGTCGCGGGCCGCGGCGATCGTCCGCCCGGCGCGGGCCCGTCTCAGGTTGAACACCACGAGGACGCCGAGCAGCATCACGGCGAGCGCGGCGTAGTACATCGTCCGCTCGTTGGCGAGGTCGATGACGCCCCAGAGCTCGGGCCGTTGGAAGTTCGACGGGAACCAGTCGGGGTAGTTCGACGGGTTGAAGAAGTACTGCTCGGCGCACACCGCGAACGCCAGCGTGGTCACCGCCAGGAACTGGCCCGACACCCGCAGGGCCGGCAGGCCGAGCAGGAGCGCCACCAGGCCACCGGCGACGGCGCACACAGCCAGGATGATGAAGGCGTCCGTGTTGCGGTCGACCAGGAGGTTGGCTGCGAGGATGCCGCCGACGCCGACGATGGCCACTTGGCCGAGGCTGACGACCCCGCCCCACCCGGTGAGCACCACCAGCGACAGGGCGGCGAGCGCGTAGGTCAGCGTGATCGTGCCGTAGTTGACCTGGGCGCGGCTGGCGATCCAGGGGAAGCCGAGGAACATCGCCAGCACCAGGATCCCACCGATCCAGCGCAGCATGACCACCTCGGGGAGGCGGGCGACCTGCCGGGGCAGGCGGTGCTGCGTGCCGACGGCGGCCCACGACGTGTCGTCGGCCAGGAGCGCCCGGCTCGTCGACTTCCGCTGCAGGAAGAGGGCGACGAGCACGACGCCGAGGAACACGACCGAGTGCAGCGATGCCTTGTCGGAGTTCCACAGCACCAGCTGCTCGACCACGCCGAGCGCCACCCCGGTGAAGAACGCGCCCGGCAAGGAGCGCATCCCGGTGACGACGGCGGCGGCGAGGGCCGGCATCAGCAGCTTGGGGCCGCCGTTGGGGTCGAGGACGAGGCCCTCGCTCGGGGCCCGCAGGATCATCGTCAGCGCCGCCACGCCGCCGGTCATCGACCACAGCAGCAGCGACAGCTGGTTGACCGGGATCCCGAGCAGGCGGGCGCGGTCCATGTTCTCGGACATGCCCCGTACGGCCATGCCGGCCTCGGTGCGGAACAGGAACCAGCTGAGGCCGATCAGCAGCACCGGCGCGGCTGCGAGGAGCAGCCAGAGGTTGCCGTTGAACGGTTCGCCGTCGATGGTGACCTTGTACTTGTCGAGGGCGGTGTGGACGTTGGGCAGCGACGCCTCGAGCCCGAACCAGTCCGGCAGCTTGAACGCGATACCGCCGAGCAGCTGGGACAGGCCGATGGTCGCCACCGTCAGCAGCAGCCGGGGCGCCTGGGCGAAGCGCCGGATGATGATCCGCTCCACCAGCGCACCGAGCACGATGCCGGTGGCGACGCCGAGCGGCACCGCCAGCGACCACGGCACGTCGTTGGCCAGCTTCAGCGACACCGCCAGGCCGGCACCGACCAGGCCCATCGACGCGTACGAGAAGTTGATGATGCGGTTGGTGCGATAGGTCAGCACCAAGCCGATGGCCAGCAGGCCGTACTCGGTGCCGAAGATGGCGCCCTTCAGCACCCGGCCGAGCGGATAGGCATCGGGGAACACCTGGGTGAGGACGATGACCGTGGCGGCCACCAGGGCCGCGATGACCGGCCCGAGCCGGATGGTCTCCTCGTTCCAGAGCTTCTTACCGGTATCCGGCGCGAACGGCCGCGGAGCCGACGGGTCGGACAGACTGCTGATCGGCCCGTCGACGCTCACGGTTGGAACACCTTCAGCTCGCCCTCGGGGAGCTCGCCCTGCTTGAAGCGTTCCCCGGTGTCCCGGTAGGTGCCGGGCTCACCGTTGAAGAGCGAGGGCTGGTCCGGGTCCCACCAGACGACCCGGGCGTCGCTCGCCCCCGTGTAGTGGTTCGGGGCGAAGTCCCACCTCCCCGCCGGTCCCTGCCCCACCGGGTAGCTGAACATGCCGGTCTCGAAGTTCTCGGGCGTCAGGTTGGGCCCGGCCATCTGGATCCCGATCGCCAGCTGGTAGAGCTGGTAGTAGACGATGTCGACGAGGATCGACGGCTCCTTGTCGGGGTGCACCGACTTGTAGGCCTTGTAGCCGTCGCTCTGGTTGAACGGCTGCTGGGCCCCCGAGGGGCTGCCGCCGAAGGCGTGCTTCCACTGGTCGGGGGCCACCTTGCTGACCATCTGACCGACCAGGTCGAGGTCGATGAAGCCCACGCCGATGATCAGCCACTCCGGGAAGTAGTTGGCCTCCTCGGCCTTCTGGGCCAGCTTCGACAGCATGATCGGGTCGCAGCCGCAGGCCACCGACGTGACGCCCTTGTCCCGCAGGGCGGCGACGAGCGAGTCGGCCTGGGGGTCCATCTTGGTGAGGTCGAGGACGTACTTGCCGCGGTACTTGAACTTCATGCCGGCGTCCTTGATGACCTTCTCGCCGGCGTCACCGCACTGCTGGTACTCGAGGTTGTCCGGGATGACCAGGCCGATCTCCCGGTTGCGCCCGGCGATGTCGCCGCCCGCGTACTTGGCCGGCCGACCGAGCACGCTCTTCACGCCGAACTCGGTCGCCACCTCGGCCACCACGGAGCAGTCGGGGAAGTTGCTCCAGGCGTACGGCCGCTCCTTGGTGAACCACTCCCGGGACATGTAGGGCGCGCCGATGTTGACGACCTTCTGGCGGGTCAGCGCCTCGGAGTAGGGCTGGGTCAGGCCGGTCACGTCGGCGAACGCGCCGGCGTCATGCGCCTTGATGGCGTCGGAGCTGGCCTGCTCCTGGCCGCCGCCGGTGAACTCGGCGACGAAGCTGCCCGCGCCCTGGACCTGCTTGAGCTGGAGCTTGCGCCCGTAGAACTGGAAGTTCTTGTTGAAGTAGTCGACCAGCCCCTCGGCGGTCTCGGGGAGCAGCGAGTCGGGCTCGTCCCAGGTCGTCCCCAGCGTGCTGGCCAGCAGCTTGAGGAGGTTGTTGTCCGGGGTCATCCGGTACGTGACCGTGATGGTGTCCTTGGTGACGCCGTGGGTCGTCTCACCGCCGTTGTCGGCGCCCTGGGCGAACGCGAAGCAGGGCGGCGAGTAGCCGTCGCCCTCGACCTGCTTCTGACGGTCGGGACACCCTGTGACGCTCTCACCCCAGCCGGAGGCGCTCTCGTTCTCGCCCTTGACAGTCGGCGTGCCGCCCCCGCCGCCGGTCGCGGCGTCGGGCACCTCGCTCGGGACGATGTACACCATCGCCACCACCAACCCGGACACCAGCACCAGGGGCAGGTAGCCCCACCACAACCCCAGCTTTGCCGCCGGGCGTCGACCCCCGTAGGCCCCCATCGCTCTCCCCCGTGTCCATCGCCGAACTCGCAACTGCGGACCGTGCCTACCACGGTGCGGCTACTCAACGGTAACTAACCAGCGGTAACAATGCCCCAACTGCTCGGTTGACTATCGCGCGTCCGCGCAAAATGCGCACGTCCAGTGGCGATAGGCGGGGATTTCTGTGGTTATTTGAGGGTTCAGGACGCTGGAGCGAAACGCTTCTGCAACTCGAACTTCAGGATCTTGCCCGAAGGGTTGCGGGGCAAGGCGTCGACGATCTCCAGCCGTTCGGGCAGCTTGCGGGTGATGAGGCCGGCGTCGAGGAGGTGCGACTTCATCTCCTCCATCGCCAGGGCGTCCCCGCCCGCCGCGGGCACCACCACCGCGCAGGCGAGCTCGCCGCGCTCCGCGTCAGGCAACCCGACCACCGCGACGTCGGCCACCTTCGGGTGGGTGAAGAGGAGGTCCTCGACCTCCTTGGCCGAGATGTTCTCGCCCTTGCGGATGATCACGTCCTTGAGGCGGCCGGTGATCGTCACATTGCCGGCGTCGTCCTGGGTGCCGAGGTCACCGGTGCGGAACCAGCCGTCCTCGTCGAAGGCGTCGGCGTCGAGCTTGGGGTCGAGGTAGCCCTTGGTGACCTGCGGCCCCTTGACGCGGATCTCGCCCTCCTCGCCCACGCCGGCGACGCGGCCGTCGATGGTGACCAGCTTCAACGTGGTCTGCGCCACCGGCCGGCCCTCGGTGTTCGCAAGGACCTCGTCGGGGTCGTTGCCGTCGTTCATGGTGATGATCGGCGCCTCGGTCAAGCCGTAGCCGGACACGACGCCCGCGCCGTCGAAGGCAGCGACCATGTCGTAGTGCAGCTGGGGCGGCTTCGGGGCGCCACCGCCGGGGAACGAGCGGACGTGGGGGAACAGCTTCTCGCCGGCCGGCAGGTCCTGCTGGGCCTTGAGGTACACCTGGTGGAAGAAGGTGCCGGCACCGGCCCGGGTGACGTCCTCCCGGCGGAGCAGATCGATGGTGGTGCTCGGGTCGAAGGCCTCGTCGAGGATGAAGGTCAGGCCGTAGGCCAGGGCGGCGTAGACGTAGATGGCGCCGGCCACGTGGGTGAACGGGAACACGAGGGCGAAGCGGTCGTCCTCGCTCAGGCCGAGGCGCTCCGACATGCCGACCGACGCCGAGCGCAGGGCCAGGTCGGTGTGGCGGGCGCCCTTGGGCGACGCCGTGGTGCCGGACGTGTAGTAGAGCCAGCGCACCGGGGCGTCGGGGTCGTCCATGGTGTCGGTGGGCGCGGGCGGCAGGGTGGCCGGCTCACCCTCGGGGAGGGTGCCGGGGCCGTCGCACACCAGCACCTCGGTGTCGGTGCCCTTGGTGAGCTCGTCGGCCATGGCGACGAAGTCGAAACCTCGCCACGCACCGGGCACCACCAGGAAGCGGGGTTGGGCCTCCTGGACCACGAAGCCGACCTCGCGGTCTCGGTAGATCGGGAGGATGGGGTTCTGGACCGCGCCGAGCCGGCGGAGGGCGGCCATGAGCACCATCGACTCCAGCCAGGTCGGCAGCTGCCACGAGACCACGGTGCCCTCGCCGACACCACGGGCGGCGAGCCCGGCGGCGACCCGCTCGGCGCGGTCGCGCAGCTCACCGAACGTCAGGTGCCGCCCGTCCTGGTCGACCGCCAGGTCGGCATCCGGCGTGGCCGCGGCCCTCTGGACGACCAGGTCCCAGACGTTCGCACCCTGCAGCATGGCTCTTCCCCCGATCTGACGAGTCGTCAGATCGTAGCTCTCGCCACTAGATGCCGAGCAACGGGTCGAGGCCGACCGTGACGCCCGGGAGGTCGCCGATCCGCTTGACCGCGAGCACGACGCCGGGCATGAAGCTCGACCGGTCGTAGCTGTCGTGGCGGATGGTCAGGGTCTCGCCCTCGGTGCCGAGCAGCACCTCCTGGTGGGCGACGAGGCCGCGCAGCCGCACCGAGTGGACGTGGATGTCGGCCGGGCCGGTGGCGCCCCTCGCATGGGGCAGTGTCTCGGTGCGGGTCGGGTCGTCGGCCCAGCGGTCGGACGCCGCGGCCATCCGTTCGACCGTGCGCATGGCGGTCCCCGACGGGGCGTCGAGCTTGCGGTCGTGGTGCAGCTCGATGATCTCGGCGGTCTCGAACCAGGGCGCAGCCAGCTCGGCGAACCGCATCATCAGCACCGCGCCGATGGCGAAGTTGGGCACGACGATGCAGTTGCTCGCGGTGAAGGCCTCGCGCAGCCGGGTCAGGTCGTCTTCGCCCAGGCCACTGGTCCCAACGACCGCGTGCACGCCGGCCCGCGCCGCCCAGGCGAGGTTCTCGCGGGCCGCGGCGACGTGGGTGAAGTCGACCATGACGTCGGCCTGCTGGCCGACCAGCTCGGCGCCGTCCGCGACCACGGTGATCCCGCACACCTCGTCGCCCGGCCGGCCGGGGTCGACCGCGCCGACCAGCTCCAGCTCGGGGTCGCCGGTGACCGCCTCGCAGACAGTCCGCCCCATCCGACCACCCGCGCCGAAGACAGCCACTCGAATCGTCATAAGGCGAGAACGGTAGTGTCCTCAGCGATGGACGGGATCCATGACCTCGGCGGGATGCAGGGGTTCGGCCCTGTGCGCGTCGAGGCCGACGAGCCGCCCTTCCACGAGCCCTGGGAGGGCCGGGCCCACGGCCTGGTCGTCGCCGCGGCGATCGCGGTTCCCTCCGCCGGTGGGACGGTCCGCCCGTACATCGAGCGCATGGGCCACACCGAGTACCTCGCCACCTCGTACTACGAGCACTGGCTGAGCGCGTTGGAGTCGCGGCTCGTCGGTGCCGGGGTCATCGGCGAGGACGAGCTGGCCACGAAGCAGGCGGCCATCGCCGCCGGCGAGCCGGTGCCGACCCGGGGCGACCCCGACACGGCGACGTTCGCCCGGAGCCTGTTCCACCCGTTCCCGGTCGACGAGCTCGAGGGCCCGCCGCCCCGGTTCGCCGTCGACGACCCGGTTCGGGTCCGCCGGATGCACCCGACCGGCCACACCCGCTGCCCCCGCTACGTGCGGGGAGCGCAGGGAACGGTGCTGGCCGTCCGCCCCGCCCAGCGGCTGCCCGACCTGGCAGTGCAGGGCGAGACCCGCGTCGAGGCCTACTACTCGGTCGCCTTCGGGCCGAGCGAGCTGTGGGGCGACGACGCCGAGCCCGGTGCGTCGACGGTCGTCGTCGACCTGTGGGAGTCCTACCTGGAGGCACAATGAGCGACCAGCACCCGCACGCCCACCCGCCGGCCGACGTCCGGGCCGCCGCGCTGGAGGCCCTGCTGGTCGAGAAGGAGCTGATCGGCACCGACACCGTCGACGCCGTGGTAGAGGAGCTGGAGAACCTCGGCCCCCTCCACGGCGCCAAGGTGGTCGCCCGGGCGTGGGTCGACCCCGCGTACAGGGAGCGGCTGCTGGCCGACGCCACCGCCGCGGCGGCCGAGCTGGGCATCGGCGGCATCGAGGGCGAGCACATCGTGGCCGTCGAGAACACCCCCGGCGTGCACAACGTGGTGGTGTGCACCCTGTGCTCCTGCTACCCGTGGCCGCTGCTCGGCATCCCGCCCGTCTGGTACAAGAGCCCGCCCTACCGGTCGCGGGTGGTGAGCGAACCCCGAGCGGTGCTCCGTGAGTTCGGCGTCGACCTCCCGCCCGACGTCGAGGTCCGCGTGTGGGACTCCAGCGCCGAGACCCGCTACCTGGTGGTCCCGCAGCGCCCGACGGAGACCGATGACCTGGACGAAGCCGCCCTCGCCTCGCTGGTCACCCGCGACTCGATGATCGGCGTCGCCGTTCTCTGAACGCCTATGGCTCATAGTGAGCCGGGCGGTTCAACGGACGGCGATCAGGTCTCGTGGGCGCCGACTGTGCCGGCTTCGACGGTCCAGCTCGTCTCCGTGGATATCGGGGACGTCTGGGCCAGGGCGGTGTCGACCAGGCGGTACTGGGCCACCAGGGTCTCGGGCGTGACGTCGCAGCGGACGTAGCCCCGCTTGCGGACGTTGGCCCAGCGGATGTGGGGCACCTGGTTGATCAGCTGCTCGGCCACGTCGACGAGGTCGGCCGGGAACGTCGAGCTGATCGACGTGCCGACGAACTCCGTGGCGACCGCGGGCGCGTCGTCGCCCTCGTCCGACACGTCGCCGACCCCCGAGGCGTGGATGTCACCGGTGATGACGACCGGGTTGATCGAGCCCTTCGCGCCCGCCGCCCGGATCTGGTCGAGCAGCCGGGCCCGGGCGGCCGGGTAGCCGTCCCATTGGTCGGGGTTGAAGAGCACGCCGGCCAGCGGCATCGACGTCATGACCGTCTGGTTGGCCAGTACGTCCCAGGTGGCCCGGGAGCGCCGCAGCCCCTCCCCCAGCCAGGCCTCCTGCTCGGTGCCCAGCAACGTGCGCTCCGGGAGGTGGCGATCGGGGCAGTCGAACGTGGTGCCCTCGCCGCAGGCCTGGTCGCTGCGGTACTGGCGACCGTCGAGCACGTGGAAGCGCGCCAGGCGACCCCACGACACCGTGCGGTAGATCCGCAGGTTCTCGTCGGTCGGCGGCGGCAGCCGAACCGGCTGGTGTTCCCACCAGGCCTGGTAGGCGGCCGCCCGGCGGGCCGCGAAGGTCGGAGCCTCGGCCGCGTTCTGCGGCAGCAGGGCGGTGTAGTTGTTGGCGACCTCGTGGTCATCCCACGTCACGACCCACGGGCAGGTCGCGTGGATGGCCTGCAGCGCCGGGTCGCCCTTGTAGAGCGCGTAGCGGTTCCGGTAGCCGACCAGGTCCCGCACCGTGTCGCTGTTGTGCTGGCGGGGCGCGCTGCGGCTGATGCCGCCCTCGTACATGTAGTCGCCCAGGAAGACCACCAGGTCGGGGTCC
>Ga0209382_10003071_pt1 | contig 23434 bp, 21 predicted proteins | sample SoiMetdeltSBSDD5_FD_187599 | JGI IMG/M metagenome (GOLD analysis project Ga0209382, IMG submission 187599) | Bulk soil microbial communities from a Populus tree surrounding site in Tennessee, USA - Soil MetaG P. deltoides SBSDD5 (SPAdes) (version 2) | ecosystem: Environmental > Terrestrial >...
CCTGGAGAAGATCGACTTCTTGAAAGTCGACTTCAAGCTTCCGGAGCTGTTCCTGCCGTCCGTCAATGTCGGCCAAACCGTAGACATGATTGTCGATGCGTTGCCGGGCCGCGCGTTCAGCGGCGAAATCTACGCCATCGATCCACAGGTGGACGTGAACGGGCGCGCACTGCAGCTGAGGGCCCGGCTGCCCAATGCCGACTTCACGCTAAGGCCAGGCCTGTTCGCCAGGGTCCTGGTCAAGGGCAAGCAGACGCGCGACGTCGTGCTGGCGCCGGAGAGCGCCATTGTGCCGCGCGGCGGCGAGACTTTCGTTTTCCGCATCGAGAGCGGCAAAGCCGTCGAAGCGAAGGTGAAGCTCGGCGAGCGGAGAGGCGCCGAGGTCGAGGTCCTCGAGGGGCTCGCCCCCAATATGCAGGTCGTGACCGCCGGTCAGCTCAAGCTGCGCAACGGCGTGGCCGTCGAGATCGTGGATGCCGGGCGGCCGGCGCCTGGGGTCCGAAGGGGCGGCTCATGAGCCTGTTCGAGTTTTGCATTCGCCGGCCGGTATTCTCCACCGTGCTGAGCCTGGTTCTGATCCTGCTGGGCATCGTGTCCTACTCCCGGCTGACGGTGCGCGAGTACCCCAACGTCGACGAGCCGGTGGTCTCGGTGTCGACCAGCTATCCCGGCGCCTCCGCGACGATCATCGAGAGCCAGATCACGCAGGTGCTGGAAGGCTCTATCGCCGGTATCCCGGGCATCGACGTGCTGGAATCCACCAGCCGCGCCGAGACCAGCCGCATCACGATCCGCTTCAACAGCGATGTCGATCCCGACGTGGCGGCCAGCGACGTGCGCGACCGCGTCAGCCGCGTGCGCCGCCGTCTGCCGGTCGAGGTGCAGGAGCCGACCATCGCCAAGGTCGAGGCAGACGCGCAGCCGATCATGTACCTGGTGTTCACCAGCGACCGCATGAACCCGCTCGAGATCACGGACTATGTCGATCGCTTCGTCATCGACCGGCTCAAGAACCTCACAGGCGTCGCCGATGTGACGATCTTCGGCGAGCGTCGCTATGCGATGCGGATCTGGATCGACAGGGAGCGGCTGGCCGCCTTCAATCTTACGGTCCAGGACCTGGAGACTGCGCTGAGGATCCAGAATGTCGAGCTTCCTTCCGGGCGCATCGAGAGCCGCGATCGGGAGTTCTCGGTCCTATCCCGCACGGGCCTCGTCACGCCCGAGCAGTTCCGCAACATCATCATCAAGCTCGCCGACAACCACCAGGTGAAGCTGGGGGAGGTGGCGCGGGTCGAGCTCGGCGCCGCCGACGAACGCCGCGACAGTCTTTACAACGGCAAACCGGCCATTTCGGTCGGTATCATCAAGCAGGCGGTCGCCAATCCGCTCGACGTCTCCAAAGCCGTGCGCAACGTGCTGCCGGAGATCAACCAGTCTTTGCCGGAGGGCCTGACGGCGAGGATCGGCAACGACAGTGCCGTGTTCATCGACCGCTCGATCAAGGCCGTCTACCACACCATCGGCGAGGCCATTTTGCTGGTTGTGCTGGTGATCATTTTCTTCCTGCGCTCGGTGCGGGCTTCCCTGATCCCCATCGTCACCATTCCGATTTCGCTGATTGCCACGTTCACGCTTCTGTTCGCCATGGGCTTCACCATCAACACGCTGACGCTGCTCGCCATGGTTCTTGCCATCGGCCTCGTGGTCGACGATGCGATCGTGGTGCTGGAGAACATCTACCGGCGCATCGAGCACGGCATGAAACCTATTTCCGCGGCCATCGAGGGCACCAGGGAGATCGGCTTCGCCGTTATCGCCATGACGCTGACGCTGGCTGCAGTCTACGCGCCGATCGCCTTTGCGCCGGGCCGGACGGGCCGGCTGTTCCTCGAGTTCGCTCTGGCGTTGGCAGGCGCAGTGATCGTCTCGGGCTTCGTCGCCTTGACACTGACGCCGATGATGTGTTCCAGGCTGCTCAGGCACAACCCGAGCCCGGGGCGCATTTCCACCACCATCGAGGCCGGCTTCACCGCTTTCGAGCGCGGCTATAAGCATTACCTCGTGGCGGCGCTGCGCCGACGCAGTTTGGTTGTATTGGGAGCCCTGATTGTGGCTGCGTTCAGCGGCCTGCTCTTCCTCTTGCTGCGCTCGGAGCTGGTACCGGTCGAAGATCGAGGGCTCGTCCAGGTCAGGGGCACCGGACCGGAGGGGGCAACGCTGGCCTACACCCGCCGCTACAGCTCTCAAGTCGGCGACATCCTCGCCAAGGTGCCCGAGATCGAGTCGACGCTGATCACCAACGGCAGCCCCGAAGTGTCCCGCTTCCTAGCCACCGGACGCTTGAGCGACTGGGACGAGCGCAAGCGCTCCCAGCAACAGATCAATGCCGAGATTAATCCTCTGCTGCGCCAGATCGCAGGCGTGCAGGCTTCGGCCAGTAACGCGGGTTCGTTTGGGCAGCGAGGGTCCTCGCGCCCCGTTGAGTTCGTGATCCAGACGTCCGGCACCTACGAGCAGCTTCAGGGGTACGTTGATTTGATGTTGGAGCGCATTCGCGCCTATCCGGGCCTGGAAAGCGTCGAGAGCGACCTGCAGCTCAACATGCCCGAGTTCCGCATTGAGATGGATCGGGCAAAGGTCGCCGACCTTGCCATCGATGTCACCTTGGTCGGGCGCACGCTCGAGACCCTGCTCGGCGGGCGGCAGGTCACGCGCTTCAAGCGCGAAGGCAAGCAGTACGACGTGGTGGTGCAGCTCGAAGCGAAGGACCGGGCGACGCCGACCGACCTCTCCGCGATCTTCGTGCGCGCGCGCGACGGCCGCCTGGTGCAACTGTCGAACCTGGTGCGCGTGCGCGAGACCGTCGCGGCGAAGGAGCTGAATCACTTCAACCGGGCGCGCGCCGCGATCATCTCGGCGAACGTCGCGCCCGGCTATACGCTCGGCGAGGCGCTCGACCACATGCAGAAATCGGCTGCCGAAGTGCTCGACAAGTCGGCCCGCACCGAGCTCGATGGCACGTCGCGCGAGTTCCGCGAGGCGGGTGGGGCGCTCCTGGTGATCTTCCTGCTGGCGCTCGCGTTCATCTACCTGGTGCTGTCGGCGCAGTTCGAGAGTTTCGTGTCGCCGTTCATCATCATGCTGACGGTGCCGCTCGCGATCACGGGCGCGCTGCTCGCGCTGCTGCTGACGAAAGGCACGCTGAACGTCTACAGCCAGACCGGGCTGATCATGCTGATCGGCCTGATCACGAAACACGGCATCCTGATCGTCGAGTTCGCGAACCAGCTGCGCGGCCGCGGCATGCAGACGCTCGATGCGGTGGTCGACGCCGCCGTGCTGCGCCTGCGGCCGATCCTGATGACGACCGGCGCGATGGTGCTCGGCGCCGTGCCGCTCGCAATCGCGACGGGGGCCGGTGCGGAGGCCCGCACTCAGATCGGCTGGGTGATCGTCGGCGGGCTGCTGCTCGGGACGCTGTTCACGTTGTACGTGATTCCGACCGCGTACACGCTGTTCGTCCGCAAGCAGGCGCGGCCCGAGCCGGTCGGCGGCCCGCTGCCGGCCGAGGCGCCCTCCGCGCGCCAGGAGTAGAAAGTCGATGGCGCTGCTCGAGGGGGACACCGCACTCGTCACCGGCGCTGCGCAAGGGATCGGAAAGGCCATTGCGGCGGCGCTCGCGGAAGAGGGCGCACGGGTCATCGCCTCGGATATCGCCGACTGCGATCTTTCGAAGAGCGGCGAGGCGCAGCAACTTGCGGCGAGGGCGATCCGCGAGCTTGGGCGCGTCTCCATTTTCGTGCATGCAGCATGCCCGCGGCGGAACGAATCGGATACCGCGCTCGACGTGAGCGAGGCGACCTGGAACGAGATGCGCGCGGTAAACCTGGATGCCGGCTTCGTGCTCGGGCAGGCGCTCGGGCGCCACATGCGGGAGGCCGGAATCCGCGGCCGCATGCTCTACCTCACGTCGCTGCACGCAGACTCGCCGCGCAACCTGCCGCACTACAGCGCAGCCAAGGCGGGGCAGACGATGCTGATGAAGGAATTCGCGCGCGCGCTCGCGCCGCATGGAATCCGCGTCAACGCGATCCTTCCCGGCGCAGTGCCCGGCGGCGGCTTCAAGCTGAGCGCCGCGACTGCGAATCTCGAGTCGCGTATCCCGCTCGGGCGCTTCGGCAAGCCGGAGGATGTCGCGGCAATGGCGGTCGCCGTGCTTTCCGAGCGCTTCGGCCGCTATGTCGCCGGGGCGGAGATCGTCGTCGACGGCGGACTCGCGCTGTACAACTGGATCGAGGCGGCATCGTGAAGCCGAACGTCGTCGGTCTCGCAGCCGCGATCGTACTTGTCGCCGGCGCGCCGGGCAGTTTCGCGCAGCCAGTTGGTGGTCAACCTCAAGACGGCTAAAGCACTCGGGATTGCCGTTCCCCGGCCGTTGCTGCTGCGGGCCGACCGAGTCATCGAATGCAAGACAGAGATCTCGGAACGCTTGACCGGCGCCCTGGCGGCCGCTACGCTGCGAGTATCTCTTTTGTGATACAGGCGCGATCATGGCTGTTTCGCTCAGGGTCCCCGAGCAACTGAAGAAGCGGATCGCGCGGCTCGCGCGGATGCGTGCGACGACTCCGCATGCGCTGATGATCGAAGCGATCGGCGAGAAGCTGCAAGCCGAGGAAGCGAGGGAAGCGCTGCTGGCGGAAGCCAGGAGGCGCCTTGCGCGCATGAAGAGGACCGGCGCTGCCATCCCGGCGACCGAAGTGTTCTCCTATCTGGAGGAGCGCGCGCGGGGCGGAGTGGCCGCGCGCCCGAGGGCGCGCAAGCTGGCGTGATCGTCTTCGCCGAGGAGGCGCTGGCGGACCTTGAGCGAATTTTCGAGTTCAACTTCGAGCGCGATCCCGCGGCTGCATTCGACCACATCGCGAAGGTGCGCAGCGCCGTAATGATCCTCGAAGAGCACCCGCAGATCGGCCGGCCCGCGGCGGAAGGCTCGAGTCTGCGCGAGCTGATCATCTCGCGCGGCAAGTCCGGCTATCTGGCGCTCTACGAGTATTCGGCGGCGGACGATCTGATCCGGATCCTCGCGGTGCGGCACCAGCGGGAAGCCGGCTTCCGCGAAAAATGAACCCGGTACCTTGCAGAAGGCTCGTGCGTACGTTTCAATGATCATCGAATGAAAAGCAGATACCGCGTCCGGCAAACTGAAGTCACGCCGTATTCGCCGGCGAATCACACCGGCACGAGGAACTTCCGGCTGATCGGTGCGGAAACCGTAGGCGCGAAGCAGCTCGAAGTGCTGGTGGGCGAAATCGAGCGCGGCAAGGGTGCGCTGCCGCACGCGCATCCCGGGATCGAGCAGGTCTGCTACCTGCTCGAGGGCGAGGCGCATGTCGAAGTCGCGGGAGAGAAATTCGAGATGAAGCCGGGGGAAGCCTGCTTTTTCCCGCCTGATTCGATGCATGTCTTCCTCGTCACCAGCGAGCGCGCGAAAGTCCTCGTGGTGTACGCGCCGCCCTACGAAGAGCACCCGGGGCGCAGGAAAGCCTGAAATGGATTTCTCCTTCACGCCCGAGCAGGAGCGGATCCGCGATGCGGTCGCGAAGCTGTGCGCGCAATTCGGCGACGAATACTGGCTGAAGAAGGACAAGGAAGGCGGCTTTCCGTCCGAGCTGCACGGCGCGCTCGCGAAGGACGGTTGGCTCGGCATCGCGATGCCCGAGGAATACGGCGGCGCGGGGCTCGGCATCTCCGAGGCGGCGATCCTGATGCAGGCGATCGCCGAATCCGGCGGCGGCTTCTCGGGCGCCTCGGCCGTGCACATGAATATCTTCGGCCTCAACCCGGTCGTGGTGTTCGGCACCGCAGAGCAAAAAAAACGCATGCTGCCGGGGCTGATCGCCGGCAAGGAACGCGCGTGCTTCGCCGTCACCGAGCCCAACACCGGCCTCAATACGACGCGGATCAAGACGAAAGCGGACAAGCAGGGCGGCCGCTACCTGATCTCGGGGCAGAAGGTGTGGATCTCGACCGCGCAGGTCGCCGAGAAGGTGCTGCTGCTTGCGCGCACCACGCCGATCGAGGAGTGCGCGCGGCCGCAGGAAGGCCTGACTCTTTTCTACACCGACTTCGATCGCCGCTACATCGAAGTGCGCGAGATCGAGAAAATGGGCCGCAAGGCCGTGGACTCGAACCAGGTGTTCTTCGACGGGCTGCCGGTGCCCGAGGCCGACCGGCTCGGCGAGGAAGGCCGGGGGTTCGAATACATCCTGCACGGCATGAACCCGGAGCGCATCCTGATCGCCGCGGAATCGGTGGGCCTCGGACGCTGCGCGCTTGCGCGCGCGACGCACTACGCGAAAGAGCGCGTCGTGTTCGATCGGCCGATCGGCCAGAACCAGGGGATCCAGCATCCGCTCGCCGCGAACTGGATGGCGCTCGAGGCGGCCAACCTCATGGTGATGAAGGCGGCGTGGCTGTACGACCAGGGAAAGCCGTGCGGCGCCGAGGCGAACGCGGCGAAATACCTCGCCGGCGAAGCTTCGTTCGACGCGTGCCAGCAGGCCGTGATGACGCACGGCGGCTTCGGGTACGCGAAGGAGTATCACGTCGAGCGCTACCTGCGCGAGTCGCTCGTCGGCAGGATCGCGCCGGTCAGCCCGCAGCTGATCCTGTGCTTCATCGCCGAGCGGGTGCTCGGCCTGCCGAAGTCGTACTAGAAGCGTTGCCGGAGCGAGTCCTCCCCAACGGCGTGTGCCTGCACTGGCGCGAGGCCGGCAATCCGGCGGGCGCGCCGATCGTCTGGATTCACGGCGGCTCGGTGGAAGACTCGTCGATGATGGTGCCCGACCTCCAGCCGTTCTTCGACGACACGCGCGTGCTGCTTCCCGACGCCCGCGGCCACGGACTCTCGCAGAAATTCGAGCGGGTAGAGGACTACACGTATGCCAAGAAGGGCGAAGATGTGCTGCTGTGGCTCGATTCGCTCGGCGTGCAATCGGCTGTCTGGGGCGGGGCATCGATGGGGGGTGCGCTCTCGCTTTGGGCTGCGGTGCACGCACGCGAGCGCGTGCGCGCGGTGATTTCGATCAGCGGCCCGCCGTACGCGCCGCCCGAATCCGACGTGCAGTGGTGGAAACAGCACCGCCCGCTCGTCGAGGCGGGCCGCTTCGACGCATACTTCGACGCGAACATCCGGCTGCGGCTCGGAGAGGAAGCGCTCGCGCGCCTGAAGGCGCGGCCCGAGCGATATGCGGAGACGATAGAGCGGCTGCGATCGCACTCGACCGCGTCCTTTCTGGCGCTGCTCGATGAGACCTACGCGCGCGTCGACTGGCTGGAGGATTGCCGCAACATCCGCTGTCCCGTGCTCGTCATCAGCGGCACGCAAGACCATTTCCCTTCGCTCGACCAGTCGCGTCGCGTCGCGCAGGCGATTCCCGGCGCCAGGTTGCACGTGGTCGAAGGAGGCTCGCATTTTCCCAACCGGACCCATCGCGCCGAGGTGCAGCAGGTGATCGGGACGTTTCTCCGGGAAGTCGGCGTCTTGCGCTGATGCCGATCACGCCGTTTCACCTGGGGCCGGGCGCTCTGGTCAAGTCGATCGCGCCGCGCTATTTCAGCTTCACGGTGTTCGCGTTTTCCCAGGCGCTGATCGACCTGGAGCCGATCGGGTTCTTTCTCTTCACGGGCGATCCGGTTCATCCGTACCTGCATACTGCGCTCGGCGCGGCGGCCGTCTTCGTCGTCAGCTGGCTCGCCGGGCGGCCGGTGTGCGAGTGGGCGCTGCGCATGTGGAACGCGTGGCTGAGTCCGGCGCAGGCGCGCTGGCTTGCGTACGAGCCGAACATTACGCCGACCGCCGCTGCGACCGGCGCATTCGTCGGCGCCTACAGTCATGTCGCGATCGACAGCATCATGCACGTCGACGTGCACCCGTTCGCGCCGTTCTCTGCGGCGTCGCCGTGGCTGCAGGTGGTCACGATCGAAGCGCTGCAGTGGCTCTGCGTACTCGCCGGGATTGTCGGCCTTGCAGGCCTCGCGCTGTGGCGATGGCGCGCGGTAAGATGATCCTTTCCCGGGGAACCGAGCGATGAATGCCGCCGATATTCAAGCGCGAATGAAGGGATTGCTGCCCGATCTGCTCGGCATCGACCTGACCGAGGCGGCGCCGGAACGAGTCGTCGCCACGCTCGCCGTACGGCAGGAGTTGTGTACCGTCGGAAATTCGCTGCACGGCGGTGCGATCATGGCGTTTGCGGATACGCTCGGCGCGGTCGGCACGATCATGAATCTTGCGTCGGGGCAGCGGACGACGACGATCGAATCGAAGACGAATTTCATCGGCGGCGCGCCGCTCGGTTCGCGCGTGACGGGCGAATCGACGCCGCTGCATCGCGGCCGCACCACGCAGGTCTGGCAGACGCGCATTACGTCCGAGGCTGGAAAGCTCGTCGCGATCGTCACGCAGACCCAGATGGTGATCGCAGGTTGATGCGGGCATGAGCGAAGCGCTTCCCGTCGTCGGCCGCGGATTCTGCTACGAGGACCTCAAGGTCGGTTTTCGCTTCCGCACGCACCGCCGCACGATCGCGGAGTCGGACCTCTCGAGCTTCGTCAACCTGACCTGGCTGACCGAAGAGTTGTTTGCCGTCGCGGACGACGCGCAGCGCGCGATCAAGGGGCGTGCGGTTCCCGGCGCGCTGGTGTACGCGTTCGCCGAAGGGCTGCTGCTGCCGACGATGCAGGACACGGGACTCGCCTTTCTCAACGCTACGCTCGACATCAAGGCACCGACCGTCGTCGGCGACACGATCCACGTCGAGTCCGAAGTGCTCGAAGCCCGCCTCACGTCGAAAGGCGACCGCGGCCTGGTGCGTTTCGGCAACAAGGTCGTCAACCAGCGCGGCGAAACCGTGCTCGAGTACAACCCGCTGCGCATGCTAAAACGGCGCTGACGGGTCTATGATGCGGTTGGCCATCGCCTGGCCATTCAAGGGAGAAACCGCATGAATCCGATGAGTGAATTGCTGCGACGCAGTGTGCGCGTCGCGCTGGCCGGCCTGTTTGCAGCGGGCACCGGCATTGCGCTCGCGCAGGACAAGGCTCCCGCCAAGCCAGCTCCAGCACCCGACAAGCCAGCTGCAAAACCGGCTCCGGCGGCGGAGAAGCCTCCTGCCAAGGAAGAGGAGCCGTTCTGGGCGGCAGGGCGACCCAAGACCGATGCGGCGATGAAGATGGCGCCGGTCGCCGCGCACCCGATCCCGACGGCCGCCGACAAGCTGCCGGTCAGCAAGATGAAGCTGCCACCCGGCTTCAAGGTCGAAGTCTGGGCAAGCAACATCCTCGATGCCCGCGGCATGCGTCAGGGCGACAAGGGGACGGTGTTCGTCAGCTCGCTGTTCGTCGCCGGCAAGATCTACGCCGTCGTCGACAAGGGCGGCAAGCGCGAAGTGAAGACGATCGCCGAGAAGCTTTTCCTGCCGAACGGCATCGAGTTCCACAAGGGCGCGCTCTATGTGGCGACGCCGAAAGACATCACGCGCTACGACGACATCGAAGCGAAGCTCGACAGCCCGCCGCAGCCGGTGACGGTATTCGACAAGCTTCCGGGCGACATCCCGCACGGCTGGAAGTTCATCAAGATCGGGCCGGACGGCAAGCTGTACTTCCCGGTCGGCGCGCCGTGCAACATCTGCGATCCATCGGACAAGTACGCGCAGATCTTCCGCATCAACCTCGACGGCAGCGGACTGGAGTCGGTGGTCAAGGGAATGCGCAACACGGTCGGCTTCGACTGGCACCCGAAGACCAAGGAGCTGTGGTTCGGCGACAACCAGCGCGACTGGCTGTCGGAAGACCTGCCGAACGACGAGCTGAATCGCGTGACGAAGTCCGGGCAGCATTTCGGCTTTCCGTATTGCCACCAGGGCGACTTCGCCGACCCGCAGTTCGGCTGGGGCAAAAGCTGCAAGGACTACGTGAAGCCGGCGCTGCTGATCGGGCCGCACTCGGCGCCGCTCGGGATGCGCTTCTATGACGGCAAGATGTTCCCGGCGAAATACCAGAACGCGATTTTCCTCACGCGTCACGGTCCGTGGAACCGCACCGAGAAGTACGCGGCCGACGTCGTCGCGGTCTTCATCGACGCCAACGGCAACGCCAAGATGGAGCCGTTCCTGACCGGGCTGGTGGAGAACAACCAGTACCTCGGCCGGCCGGCGGACGTGATGGTGATGAAGGATGGCTCGCTGCTCGTCTCCGACGATCACAACGGAGCGATCTACCGCGTCAGCTACGGCAAGTGACGTGAACACGTGGCTGGCCGGCGCGCTGATCGCCTTGATCGCGCCGGCCGGCTTCGCGCAGCCGATCGCGCAGAAGGCGCAGGCCTGTTTCGGCTGTCATGGAGCGAACGGCACTTCGGCGCAGCCGGGCACTCCATCGCTCGGCGGGCAGACTTCGTTCTTCGTGATCGCCCAGTTGTTTCTGATGCGCGACGGCCGCCGCACGAAGCGGCCGACGCCGATGGATCCGTTCGCGAAGGGGCTGAGCGACGATGACCTGCGCGCTTACGGCGAGCTTTTTTCGCGGCAGCCGCCGCCGGCGCGGCCCGGCGCGGCGGTCGATGCGGCGCGCTACGCCAAGGGTCGCGCGCTGGCGGAGAAGCACAGCTGCGCCAGCTGCCATGGCGCAGACTATTCCGGGCAACCGCAAGTGCCGCGCCTCGCGCACCAGCGCGAGGACTACCTGATCCAGGCGTTGCGCGACTACAAGAAAGGCGAGCGATCCGGGTACGGCAGCGCGGCGATGCCCGAGGCGGTCGGGCCGCTCGCCGATGCGGACTTCGCGCCGCTCGCTTACTATCTGGCGAATCTTCGCCCTAAGCCACCATGATCGACCATATAGACCACATCGTCCTGACGACGCGCGATCGCGAAGGCTGCGTGCGCTTCTACACCGAAGTGCTCGGCATGAAGCTCGAATCGTTCCAGACGCCGGGCGCGCAGCGCTGGGCGCTCAAGTTCGGCAAGCAGAAGATCAACCTGCACGAGTGGGGCAAGGAATTCGCGCCGCGCGCGCACGTCGCCGCGCCCGGCACGCTCGACCTGTGCTTCATCGCCGCGGTGCCGCTCGAGCAGGTGATCGAGCGACTGAACAAGCTCGGCATCCCGATCCTCGAGGGGCCGGTGCCGAAGACCGGCGCGGTGTCGAAGCTGCGCTCGGTCTACGTGCGCGATCCCGACCTGAATCTGATCGAGATCTCGGTTCCGGCGTAGAGCATGCAGTACGGTCGGACTCTGGCCGCTGCAGCGGTATTGCTGCTTGCGTCCAACGGAGCGCACGCGAAGCAGCCGTTCGTCAGGCCGCTGATGCCCCTCTATGACGCCGCCGGAGTCACGAGGGCTTGCGAAGGCGCGCTGGCATCGGCGCGAAAAACCGCTGGCGTCATGGAAGCGAAGCGCGGCGCAGGCGCCATTTTCGCCGAATGGAATCGCCTCGAGGTCGCGGTCGAGGACGTGACGTACCCGATGTGGCTGCTCGGCGACGTGCATCCGGACAGGGCCGTGCGTGACGCCGCGGAGCGGTGCCTGCAACAGGACGCGGCCTTGTCGGCCGAGCGATTGCAGAACCAAAAGCTCTTCGCACGCGTGAAAGCGGCGCAGCCGGCCAACGCGCGCCAGGCGAAGCTCAAGAAGGATCTCATCGAAGCATTCGAAGACAACGGCGTCGCGCTGCCGCCCGGCGGGCGCAGTCGCGTGAAGCAGATCGCCGTGAAGCTGGAGGAGCTGCGCCAAGCTTTCGAGCGTAACCTGCGCGAGGATAGGACGAAGGTTACCTTCGCCGCCGCCGAAATGGCGGGCCTGCCCGACGCGTATCTGAAAGCGCACGAGCCCTGGCGCGATGCAAACGGCAACTATGCGCTCAGCCTCAACTCTTCCTCGTACCTTCCCTTCATGCGGAACGCGAGCAACGAATCCGCCCGCAAGCGCTATTACATCGCCAGGTGGAATCAAGGCGGTGCGGCGAACATCGCCCTGCTCGACGAGATGTTCAGGCTGCGGAAAGAGCTGGCGCAGCTCTTTGGCTTCCCTTCCTACGCGCACTACGCGCTGCGGCGCACGATGGTGGAGCGGCCGGAAGCGGTGTTCCGGTTCCTGGCCGACGTGAAGGCGGCGGTCACGGAAGTGGAGAGGAAGGAGATCGAGGAGTTGCGCGTGGTGAAGGCAAGCGATCAGGGAACGCCGCTCGCCGAAACCCGGCTCGCGCGCTGGGACCTCGACTTCTACCAGGAGCGCGTGCGGCGCAGCCGCTACGCGATCGACCAGCAGAAGCTGCGCGAGTACTTTCCGACGGACAAGTCGGTGGAGTTCATGTTCGCCGTGGCGCAGCGGCTCTACGGCGTCCGGTTCAATGAGACCAAGGTGGCGACCTGGCACCCGGACGTGCGCTACTTCGACGTCGTGGACGCGAAGAGCAACCGATTCCTCGGCGGCGTCTATCTTGACCTCTTCGCGCGCGGGGGAAAGCTCGGAGAGAGTGAATACACGATACGCAATGCAAGTCGCGTCGCCGGGCGCATATCGCTGACAGCGCTGGTGACCGCTTTCGATCGCCAGGGCCTCGACCAGCGGCAGCTCGAAATCCTCTTGCACGAATTCGGCCACGCCCTTCACAGCGTGTTGTCAAGGACCGACTATGTGCGCCACGGCAGCGTAAAGCGCGACTTCGTCGAAGCGCCCTCGCAGATGTTCGAGGAGTGGGCGCGGCGCGAGCAGCCGCTGGCGCTGTTCCGGGACATATGCCCGCGATGTCCGCAACTCACGCCCGCGGACATCAAGAACCTGGAAGCTGCGCGGCGCTACGGCAAAGGTCTCGAGTACGGGCGCGAGTGGCTGCAAGCAACGTTCGACATGACGCTATCGACCGACCCCCAACCGGCGCTGGCGCTGTGGAAGCGGCTCGAATCCGCTACGCCGCTCGGCCATGTCGACGGCACGAGTTTCCCGTCGGCGTTCAGCGCGCTCGCCTACGAAGGGCTTGCTGCCGGTTACTACGGCTACATGTGGTCGCTGGTGATCGCGCTAGACCTGCTGACGCCGTTCAAGAAGAACATGCTCGACCCGAACGTCGGTATGCGCTTTCGCAATGCGATCCTCGCGCAAGGTGGGCAGGTGGAAGAAATGCAGCAGGTGCGCAATTTCCTCGGGCGCGATCCGTCCAGCGAAGCCTTCTTCGCCGAGATCACCGGCAGGCGCTAGCGGCCGGTCCTGCCGTCTTACCCAAAACCGCGCTGCATTGTTTTCTAGTCGTTCTTGATGTTGGCCGCCTTGGCGACGGCGGTCCACTTCTCGATGTCGGCCGCCACGCGGCGGCCGAGTTCTTCGGAAGAGCTGCCGACCGGGTCGAGTCCCATCTGCGTGAAGCGCTCCTTGACTTCCGCGGTCTGCACGACGCGCACGATTTCCTTCTGCAGGCGGGCGACGATCGCGGGCGAGGTTTTTGCGGGCGCGAAGAACGCGGTCCACACCGGCACTTCCATGTCGGGCACGCCGGCCTCGGCCATCGTCGGCAGGTCGGGCCACGACGGGTGGCGCTTGGCGGAGGTCACGGCGAGGCCGCGCAGCGTGCCGGCCTTGAGCGCGCCCGTCGCCGGCGTCGGGTCGACGATCGTCATCATCACCTGGCCGCCAATGACCGCCTGCACCGATTCGCCGCTCGACTTGTACGAGATCATCTCGATCGCAGTGGCGGTCTTCTGCTTGAAGAGCTCGGTGGCGATCTGGAAGATGCCGGCGCTCGAGGCGTAGTTCGACTTGCCGGGATTGGCTTTCGCGTAGGCAATCAGCTCCTTCAGGTTCTTGACCGGCAGCCTGGCGTCGACCGTGACCAGCAGCGGGAACTCGCAGATCAGCGAAATCGGAGCGAAGTCGCGCAGCGGTGAATAGGGCAACTTGGAATAGGTTGCCGGGTTGATCGTCATCGGTCCGCTCGGCCCCATGAAGAGGGTGTAGCCGTCGGCAGGCGCACGTGCGGCGAGCTCCGCGGCGACGATGGACTGTGCGCCAGGCTTGTTCTCGACGATCACCGGCTGGCCAAGGCCCTTCTGCATCTCGGGCTGCATCACCCGCACGATGATGTCGTTGCCGCCGCCGGCGGCGTAGCCGACCAGGATGCGGATCGGCTTGCTCGGGTACGGCTCCTGGGCAAGCGCGCTCCAGGAAAAGAGCGCGAGCGCTGCTGCAGCGAGTATCTTCATCGTCGAATGCTGGATCAACCAGCTAGAGCGGCAATTCGGTCGTGCGGCGCTTCAACCCAGCCCGCGCTCCAGGAACTTCTCCGCGATCGCGCAGTGCGCCGCGACGCCCCGCGCGAGCATCGCTTCGTTCAGCACCATCTTGTTCGAGTGGCACGGGCAGGCGCTGCGCCATTGCTGTCCCTGCGGGCACACGCCGAGGAACAGCATCGCGCCGGGCACCTTCTGCAACACGTAGGAGAAATCCTCGGCGCCCATCAGCGGCGCAGTCATCGTGCTCCACGATTCCTCGCCGAACAGGTCGCTGATCGTACGCTGCGCGAAATCGACGGCGCGCGCATCGCATACGGTCACGGGGAAACCGCGATCGACCTTGACCTCGGCTTCGCACTCGTGGGCGCGCGCGACATTTTCCGCAACACGCGCAATTCCCGCGTGCACCGCGTCGCGCGACTCCTCGGAGACGGTGCGGATGGTGCCGAGCAGATCGGCGTGCTCGGGGATGACGTTGTAGGTCGAGCCGCTGTCGATCTTCGCGATCGTCACGACCGCAGGGTCGAAGATGTCGATGCGCCGGGTGACGAAAACCTGCAGCGCCGTCACGATCTCGCAGGCCACCGGGACCGGATCGATCGCGTGGTGCGGCATCGACGCGTGGCCGCCCTTGCCGCGCACGCGGATCATCAGCGCGTCGGAGGAGGCGAGCATCGGCCCCGCCTTGGACCCGAGGCTGCCGGCCGGCGCGTTCGGCATGATGTGCAGCGCGAACGCGGCGTCCGGCGCGGGATTGTCGAGCAGGCCATCTTCGATCATCAGCTTGGCGCCGAACCAGCCTTCTTCGCCGGGCTGGAACATGAAGAGGACGGTGCCCGCGAGCGATTCGCGTCGCGCGCAGAGCAGCCGCGCGGCCGAGGCGAGCATCGCGGTGTGCGTGTCGTGGCCGCAGGCGTGCATCGTCCCCGCGACCGTGGACTTGAACGGCAGATCGGTGTCCTCGGGCATCGGCAGCGCATCCATGTCGCCGCGCAGCAGCACCGTGCGGCCCGGCCGGCCCCCGCGCAGCACTGCCACGGCGCCCGTCGTCGACTTGCCGGTTTTCCATTCGAGCGGCAGCCCGGCGAGCGCCGCGCGCACCTTGGCCATCGTCTTCGGCGTCTGGATCCCGAGCTCGGGCTCGGCATGAATCGCGCGCCGCAGCGCTATGGTGTCGGCCTGCACGGATTGCGCTGCATCGATCCAGCCGGACGTTGCGTCGACGACGTCGTTCATGGGGGTCTCCTTGAGCGGCGGGAAGATACCATAGCCCCCGGCGCACCGATCTGGGAGAGGCCACTACAACGCTGTCGAATAAAAGCGACAGCATCTTTCGGGTCGTAGCTATAGCGCGTCACGGCTCCGCCGCATAGCATCGATTCGTTTGCGATCTGGCACCACGTCCGGGGGAAAACTATGAATCTTCTTGCGCTGGTCCTTGCCGGGGGCGAGGGCACGAGGCTTCATCCGCTGACCCAACAGCATGCCAAGCCCGCACTGCCGTTCGCCGAAGGCCGGCGGATCGTCGATTTCGTGCTCAGCAACCTGGTCAACTCGGCGATCGGCCGGATCTGCGTGCTCGCCCAGTACAAGCCGGAATCGCTGGTGGAGCACATCGAGAGCGCTTGGCGCTCCCGGTTCGCCGCGCAAGGGGTATCGATCGAGGTCGTTCTGCCGCCCCCTGCCGCCCCGGGCGCCGCGCAGTACAAGGGTACGGCCGATGCGGTCTATCGCAACCTCGACCTGATCCGGCGCCACGCGCCGGAGCTGGTGGCGGTGTTTGCGGCCGACCACGTCTATCGCATGGACGTGCGCCAGATGGTGCGCTTTCACCAGCAAAAGCGCGCCGAAGTCACGATTGCGGCGGTCCCTGTTCCGCTCGACATCGCGCCATCGTTCGGCATTCTCGACATGGACGGCGACGAACGGGTGCTCGCGTTTGCCGAAAAACCGCAGCGGCCGGCGCCGATTCCAGCCGACCCCAGCCGCGCCTACGCATCGATGGGCAACTACCTGTTCGAGCCCCGCACCCTCGTCGATGTCCTCGAGCAGACCGCGCTGCGCGGGGGCAGCGACTTCGGGCGGGACCTCCTTCCGGTGCTGTCCCGCTCGCGCAGGGTCTTTGCCTACGACTTCAGCGCGAACCGGATTCCGGGTGTGAAGAAGTCCGAAGAGCACGGGTATTGGCGGGACGTCGGGACGCTCGAAGCGCTGATGGCGGCGCGCAACGACGTGCTCGGGCCGCATCCGCGCTTCAACCTGCAGAATCGACGCTGGCCCATTCACGGCGTCGGGCTCGCCGCGCTGCGCGACAACCGGCGCGACGGCGCGCTAGCCGGCTGAGCGAGCCATCCGCGGGCGCGCAAGCGCCGCGGTATAAACGTCCAGGTAGCGGCGGGCGCTCGCGTCCCAGCGGAAATCACGCGCCATCCCGTTCTGCTGCAGCTTTCGCCAGGTCAGCGGCTCGCGAAACGCTTCGATTGCCCGGCGCACTGCGGCAAGCAAGTCCTCCGCCGCGGGCCGGTCGAATGTGAACCCGGTCGCGCCGCCGGGCTGGTCTTCGCTCAGGTCGACGACCGAATCGGCAAGCCCGCCGGTGCGGCGGACCACGGGCGGCGTCCCGTAGCGCATGCTGTAGAGCTGGTTGAGGCCGCACGGCTCGAAGCGCGACGGCATCAGGTAGATGTCCGCACCCGCCTCGACCTGGTGGGCGAGGGCCTCGTCGAATCCGGTGCGTACGGCGATCTCGCGAGGATGGCGTTGCGCAAGTGCGTTCAGCCCCTCGACCAGGTGTCGGGGACCGGTTCCGAGGACGACGAGCTGGGCAGGCGAGCGCACGATCGGCTCCGCGGCCCCGATCAGCAGGTCCACGCCCTTTTGCTCGACGAGCCGCCCCACCATGCCGAGCAGCGGCACGTCGGCGATCTCGGGGAGGCCGAGCGTGCGTTGCAGCGCAGCCTTGTTCGCGCTCTTGCCGCCCAGGTCATCGATGCTGTATCGGCACGCGAGGTGCGGATCCGCGGCCGGATTCCACGTGGCGTAATCGATCCCGTTGAGAATTCCAGTCAGATCTGCGCTTCGCGCCCGCAACAGCCCGTCCAGCCCTGCACCGAACTCGGGCGTCTGGATTTCGCGCGCGTAGGTCGGGCTGACGGTGGTGATCGCGCTCGCAGAGGCGATTCCCGCCTTCAGAAACGAGACGTTGCCGTGGAATTCCAGGCCGTCGATCGAAAACGCCGCGGGCGGGATCGCGAGATCGCGCATCACGCTGGGCGCAAAGATTCCCTGATACGCGAGGTTGTGGATCGTCAGCACGAACGCGGCCGGTGTCTCCTTCGAGTACACGAGGTACGCGCCAGCGAGTGCGGTCTGCCAGTCGTTCGCGTGCAGGATCTGCGGCTGCCAGCCGATCGGGCTGGCGGGTGCTGCGAGTAGCGCCGCGACGCGCGAAAGCAGGCCGAAGCGCAAGCGATTGTCGGGCCAGTCGGCGCCCTCGGCCGTCTGGTACGGGTTGCCGGGCCGCGCGTACAGCGGATCGCAATCGAGAAGATAGAGCGGTACCGATGCGTCCGTGGCGAGCAGCTGCGCCGGGGGCAGGGCGCCGACTGCAGCAAACTGCGCCGCGACGCGCGCGCCCGGGAAGGCCTGCTTCAACGCCGGGTACGCGGGAACCAGCATCCGCACGTCGATGCCCGTGCGCGCCAGTGCGAGCGGAAGATCGCGCACGACCTCGCCGAGACCGCCGACTTTGACCCACGGCGCCAGCTCGGGGCTGGCGAACAGAACGCGCAGCTCGCGCTCGCTCACACCCAAACCATCATTCCCATTTCGAACGGGTGCGTCAGCAGCTCGTGATGCGGAAATGCGCGCATGCGGTACTCGACCCTGCCGAAGAATTCGGGCGTGAAGTCGAGCGAGAACAGATGCTCCCCGGTGTCGGCGAGCTGCCGCTCGAACCGCATGCGCCTGCGGTTGGGCGTTGCGCTCGCGAGCTCCCCCTCCGGCCGGCCGAGGAGCATTTCCACGGCAATGTCGTCGGGGCCGAGACCGTTCAGCTTCGCCGCCACTTCGACGCGCACGCTTTCACCCGAATGGATCCGCCCGACCGCAGCGTCGACCCTGCGCAGCGCGACGTCCGTCCAGGCGCGACGCACTTTCGCCTTCCACGCGGCCAGCGTGCGCGCGGCGGAGAAGTGGTCGTGCGAAAAACGCCGCCACTGGTGCGACGCGGGCGCATAGCACTGCTCGGCGTACTCGCCGAGCATCCGCACCGAGGAAAAGCGCGGCACCAGCGACGCCACCGATTGCTTGGCGATCGCGAGCCAGCCCGGCGAACAGCCGGCGGCGCCGATCGAGTAGTACAGCGGGACCACCTGGTCTTCCAGCAGCTGGTAGAGCGCGCGCGCCTCGTCGGCGTCGCGGCGCGCCGGATCTGCGGCGTCGAACGTCGGCTTGATCGCCCAGCCGTTGCTGCCGTCGTAGCCTTCGGCCCACCAGCCGTCGAGCACCGAGAGATTGATGACCCCGTTGATGCCGGCCTTGATTCCGGAGGTCCCCGACGCCTCGTGCGGGTAGACCGGGTTGTTGAGCCATACGTCGACGCCCGTCACCAGCCGGCGCGCGATCCGCAGGTCGTAGTTCTCGAGGAAGACGAACGACGATTCGAACTCGGGCATGCGCGCGACCTCGCTGATCCTACGGATCAGCTCCTGCGCGGGCTGGTCGGCCGGGTGCGCCTTGCCGGCGAGCACGAACAGCACCGGACGCTGCGGATCGCTGACGATCCGGCGCAGCCGCTCGAGGTCCTCGAAGAGCAGCGTCGCGCGCTTGTAGGTGGCGATGCGGCGCGCAAAGCCGATCGTCAGCACGCGCGGGTTGTCGGGGTCGGCCAGCCGCAGCACGCGATCGAGGTGCGCTTCGGAGCCGTCGCGGCGCGTGTTCTGCACGTGCATGCGGTGGCGCACGAAGTCCAGCATTTCCGCCTTGAGCGACTGGTGCACGCCCCAGAACTGCGCGTCCGGAATGTCATGCACCTTGCGCCAGCACGCCTCGTCGGTCAGCCGCTGCCGCCAGCCCGCGCCGACGTGCTGGTCGAAGAGCTCGCCCCAGTCCGTATGCAGGAACGTCGGCACGTGCACTCCGTTGGTGATGCTGCGAACCGGGTTTTCCTCCGGCTCGATCTGCGGCCAGTGCTCCGCGCACACGCGCGACGAGACCCGGCCGTGGATGCGCGACACTCCGTTCTGGTAGCGCGAGCCGCGCAACGCCAGCGCGGTCATGTTGAAGTCGTTCGTCGAGGGCGAGCGGGCGAGGGCGAGCACCGCATCGAGATGGGCGTTCAGCTCGGGACACGCCGATACGAGATGCGCGCGCACCCCGTCCTCGGGAAAGTGATCGTGTCCCGCCGGCACCACGGTGTGCGTCGTGAACACGGTGTTCGCAGCGACCGCTTCCAGCGCCACGTCGAAATCGAGGCCGCCGGCGACGAGCCGCCGCACGCGCTCCACGATCAGGAAAGCGGCGTGCCCCTCGTTGACGTGCCAGCAGGCGGGCTCGATCCCGACTTCCGCGAGTGCGCGGGCGCCGCCGACGCCGAGGACGATTTCCTGCTCGAGCCGCGTCTTGCTGGTGCCGCCATAGAGCTGGTAGCCGATCCCGCGGTCGCGCGGGTCGTTGCCTTCGATGTCGGTATCGAGCAGGTAGAGCGAGACATGTCCGACGCGCGCGCGCCAGACGTTCGCGTGGATCTTGCGGCCCGGCATGTCGATCGGCACGCGCAGCTCGCTGCCGTCGGCGCGTAGCGCGGGCTCGATCGGCAGCCGGTCGAAATCGGTATCGACGTGGCGCGTTTCCTGGCGCCCGTGGTGATCGATCGTCTGCACGAAATAGCCCTGGCGGTAGAGCAGGCCGACGCCGACGAAAGGCATGCGCACGTCGCTCGCGGTCTTCGTGTGGTCTCCGGCGAGAACGCCGAGACCGCCGGAATAGATCGGCAGGCTTTCATGCAAGCCGAACTCGGCGCAGAAATACGCGACGGTGTTTCCCGGCTCGATACCGCGAAAGCCCTCGGCGCCCGGCGCATGGTAAAGGTCGTACGCGGTGAGCACGCGATCGAACGCCGCGAGGAATGCGGGATCGGTCGCGGCTTCGAGCAGCCGTTTCTGGTCGATGCTGCGCAGGAAGGCCTTGGGGCTGTGACCGACCGCCTGCCACAGCGTCGGGTTGAGCCCGGCGAACAGCGCCCGGGTCGGGCGATCCCAGCTGTACCAGAGGCTGCCTGCGAGCTCCTCGAGCCGCTTGAGCCGGTCGGGAATCGCCGGCAGCACGTCGAGGCGAAAGGGCGTTCCGCGCATTTCTAGGTTCTTCGTGGCTCCACGATCCCGGTCCGCACGCCCCGCGCTTCGAGGAATGCGAGCAGCGCCGCGGTGTGCTCCCGGTCCCGCGTCTCGATGACGAATTCTACGTCGGGCGACTTCGCCGACGTCGTGCCGAAGACCCGCTGGTGCTGGACTTCGACGATGTTGCCGCCGGCGTCGCCGATCATGGCCGCGACCTTGGCGAGCGCGCCGGAGATGTCGGGCATCGTGACCTGCACGCGCACCATCCGGCCGTCGCGCACCAGTCCGCGCATCAGCACGTCGGCAAGCAGCCGCGCGTCGATATTGCCGCCGCAGATCGGTATGCCGACGCGCCGCCCGGCGAAGCGCGCCGGGTGCTGCAGCAGCGCCGCAAGCCCGGCGGCGCCCGCGCCTTCGGCAACCGTCTTCTCGATCTCCACGAACTGCACGATCGCGCGCTCGATCGTCTCCTCGTCTACGAGGAGTACCTCATCGACGAGCGCGCGCACGAGACGCAGCGGAAGCTCCCCCACGTCGCGCACCGCCAGGCCTTCCGCGATCGTGTCGCCGCCGACGGCGACGGCGATGCCGGCGAGGCGCTGATGCATCGCGCACCAGAGCGTCGATTCGACGCCGATCACCTCGATCTGCGGCCGCAGCGCTTTGGCTGCGACGGCCATCCCGCCGATCAATCCGCCGCCGCCGACCGGGACGACCAGCACGTCCAGTGCCGGTTGCTGCTCGAGCATCTCGAGCGCGACCGTTCCCTGCCCGGCCACGACGAGCGGATCGTCATACGGATGGATGAACGTGAGGCCGTCGCGCTCTGCGAGCCGGTGCGCGTGCAGCGACGCATCCGCGAGCGTATCGCCCTCGATGACCACCTCCGCGCCGTGCACCTGCGTGCCACGCACCTTGCTGTTCGGCGTGCCGCGTGGCATGACGATCACTGCGCGCACGCCCAGACGCGCGGCATGGAACGAAACGCCCTGCGCATGATTGCCGGCGCTCATGGCAATGACGCCGCGGCCGCGCTGGGCGGCGTCGAGCGACAGCAGCTTGTTCAGCGCGCCCCGCTCCTTGAACGAGGCGGTGAACTGGAGATTCTCGAACTTCAACCAGACGTCTGCGCCCGTCAGACGCGACAGCGTGCGGCTGTGGTCGAACGGCGTGCGCGCGATCGCCCCCGCGATCCGCGCTGCGGCGGCGCGGATGTCCTGGAGTGAAACGTCGGCCATGCCGAATTCTATAGAATCGGATGCGTGACCATTCTCATCGTCGGCGGCGGCGTGGGCGGATTGACGCTCGCGCTTTCGCTCCACCAGGCGGGCCTCGGCTGCCGGGTGTTCGAGGCGGCACCGGACATCAGGCCGCTGGGCGTCGGAATCAATCTGCTGCCGCACGGCACGCGCGAGCTGACCGAGCTCGGCTTGCAGCAGACGCTCGAGCCGCGGGCGGTAAGCACGCGCGAGGTCGTGTTCTGCAACCGCTTCGGGCAGGTCATCTACCGCGAACCGCGCGGGCGCTTCGCCGGATACGAGTGGCCGCAGTTCTCGATCCATCGCGCCGACCTGCACAACGTGCTGCTCGATGCGGTGCGCGCGCGCCTCGGCGTCGCGGCGATCGTGCTCGGCAAGAAGTGCATCGCGCTGGAGCAGGCCAAGAGCGGCGCAACCTTGCGCTTCGACGACGGCACGACCGCGCGCGGCAGCGCGATCATCGGCTGCGACGGGATCAAATCCACGGTGCGGCGCATTCTGTACCCGGACGAGGGGCCGCCCGCCTACCAGGGCATCAACATGTGGCGCGGCGTGACGCGCGCGAAGCCCTATCTGACCGGCGCGAGCATGGTGATCGGCGGGTGGCTGGAAGTCGGCAAGATGGTGATCTACCCGATCCGCCAGCAGATCGATGCCGACGGCAAGCAGCTGATCAACTGGGTCGCCGAGATCCAGTCGCCGCGCAACGTGATGCAGGACTGGAATCTGGGCGGAAAGCTGGAAGACTTCTATCCGACGTTTGCAGGCTGGACGTTCGACTGGCTCGATGCTGCGGCGCTGCTGCGCAACGCCGACACGATCCTCGAGTATCCGATGGTGGATCGCGATCCGCTGCCCGCCTGGTCGCATGGCCGCGTGACCCTGCTCGGCGATGCCGCGCACCCGATGTATCCGCGCGGCTCGAATGGAGCAGGGCAGGCGATCCTGGATGCGCGCGCGCTGGCAGGCTGCTTGAAGCGCGAGCCGGATCCGGTTGCCGCGCTGAAAGCTTACGAGCACATGCGCCTGAAGCCTGCATACGAAGTCGTGCTGATGAACCGCACGAATCCGCCGGATGCGATCCTGCGCGAAGTGCACCTGCGCACGCACGACCGGCCGTTCGCGCGCATCGAGGATGTGATATCGCACGAGGAGCTCGTGGCGCTCTCCGAGAACTACAAGCGCGTTGCCGGCTTCGAGCGCGAGGCGCTTGCGCGGCGCGAATCGTTCATCTGAGCGGCAGCGGGAGCGTCTGCTCGACGCGGTCAGATATCCGGCACAGTTTCCCATCCAGCGTAGACTGGTAAGAGTCTTATCGCGGCGAATTTCCGCCGCGGTCGTCCCAGGGGGAGGGAGAAGAATGCCGCGACCGCGACGGCGGGAGTTCCTGGTTGTCGGGGGAGCGTTGCTCGCGGCGATCGGTACCAGAGGACTCGCGCAAACGTCGCAGCGTGCGGTTGTGGGATTTCTATCGTCAAATGCTCCTACCAGAAGCACGCATGCGCAGTTTTTCCGTCAATCCCTCCGCGTGCTGGGCTGGGTGGAAGGTC
>Ga0209382_10003072_pt1 | contig 23430 bp, 17 predicted proteins | sample SoiMetdeltSBSDD5_FD_187599 | JGI IMG/M metagenome (GOLD analysis project Ga0209382, IMG submission 187599) | Bulk soil microbial communities from a Populus tree surrounding site in Tennessee, USA - Soil MetaG P. deltoides SBSDD5 (SPAdes) (version 2) | ecosystem: Environmental > Terrestrial >...
GGTAGTAGAGGTACCGGAGCCCCGCCACCGCGGAGAAGACCAGCTCCGTGGCCGGGAAGAACCCCGGCCTCGAGGTCGCCACGCCCTCCGCCAGCGGGTAGGCGAGGTTCGCCTCCAGCTGGAAGCGGCTCGGCCGCGCCACCTGCCGGTACGGCGTGAGGGAGAGGAGCTCCGTGCTCAGGCTGCCCCAGGTCCCCACCCAGCTGAGGCCGGCCTCGCCGATGAAGACACCCAGCGGCACGCGCGCGGAGGCTCCCAGCTTCACGCTGACGAAGTTGTTGAGCTCCACCAGGTCGCTGGCGATGACCGCCACCGCGACCTTCTTCTTCCGCCAGTCGAAGCGGACCGCGCGGGAGGCCGATCCCACCATCCGCTCGGTGATCACCTCCACCGGGATCCGGAACGGCTCCAGCGCCTTCTCGTCCGCCGCCGGCGGCGGCTGGTCCTTCTTCGCCGCGGCCTCCCCGGATTCACCCTGGGAGGCCGGCTGCTCCGCGGGCGCCGGATCCGCCGCCGCGAGGAGGATGGCCAGCAGGGCTCCGCTAGGGATCACGCGGGAACCCTCCGTCTTCATCTCCGGGCGCCGGGAAGGACGGGCGGTAGCACTGGCCCTGGTAGGCGGTCCGGAAGGACGCGGTGACGTTGTAGACGCCGGCGGAGTCGAAGGTCGGCGAGTCGCAGAACCGGGTGCACTGCAGCAGCGTCTGGCCCAGCGCGATGTCCGACGCCTCCCACAGCTTGTTGCCGTAGTACGCCTCGGTGTCGACGCCGACGCCGAACGGCACGGTGAGCGAGAAGGCGGTGGCCGACCCGGCGACCACCACCTCGTACTTCGCGCGGGTGAGGAACGGGAAGTCCCAGATCAGCCCCAGCGAGTACTGCTGCTGCGGGAACAGCGAGTGGAACTGCGGCAGCGCCTGGAGCGGCAGCGGGTCCGGGAAGACGGCGGCGCGGAAGACCACCGCGTTCGCCAGCGGGTCGCCGCCCGGGCAGTACGAGAACGCGTCCTCCGGCTGGGCCGTCAGCACCTCGTTGTTGAAGAACGTCGCCACGCCGAACGGCTCCAGCTCGACGTTCTGGGAGATCGGGGTGCGCTCGGGCGCGAGGAAGACCAGCTCCTTCATCCTCCCCGCCTGGGCCTCGGAGTACTTCTGGATGAAGGTCAGGTACTGCTTGCGCGTCGGGAGGATGGGCAGGTTCCCGATCTTGAACGGGCCCAGCTTGATGTCCGGGATGTCCGGCAGCAGCGGGCACTGGCGCGTCGACGTGTCCGGGATCTGGTCGAGGTCGTCCCCCAGGTTGGCCGGGCACCACAGCGCCAGCCGGGAGACCGCCGGCCGCGCGGTGGTGTACGCGAAGCTGTCGAAGGCGAACGCGCCGCTCACCCGCGGCGAGCTCTTGTTCGCCTCCGGGGCCAGGGCCGTCTCCAGCGCCTGCTCCAGCACCTGGCCGAGCTGTCCTCCGGTCACGTCGTGGTGGATCGCCAGCGTGAGCACCATGTCCGCGCCCTGCGCGCGGACCGCGTCGACGCGGGCGCCGATGATCGCCGCCACCGCGTTGGCGAAGCCCGGGTCGCGCCACTGGTCCAGGCAGATCTCCACCGCGCCGTCGAGGAGCAGCCGCTGCTCCTGCATCTGGAGGTGCGGGTCGGAGATGGTCCGGTTGCAGGGGTGGAGCAGGAAGCCCACCGCGGTGTTCTGCCGGATGGGGCTGTGGAGGGACGGGAACGCCGGGTGGGTCTGGGGGTTCTTTCGCGCCACCGCCGGGGCGGTGAAGGTGCCCCTGGCGTCGGTGACCGTGGAGGACCCGCACACCGCGGGCGAGGTGGAGGCGGTGAGCGGCAGCTCGCCGGGGTCGAAGATCGCGCGGTCGGTGGTCTCCACCCCCGCCCAGCCGAGCGGCGCCAGCGTCCCCGGGCAGCCCGGCGCGAACGCGTAGCCGTACGGGTCGTCCCCGGGCAGCGGGCCCACGTCGCCGTGGGCGGCGCCCCCCACGGAGAAGAACCGCCGCAGCCCCAGCTCCTGCACCTCCTCGTTGCGCAGGGCCGGGAACTGGTGGCGCGCGCGCCACTGCACCCGGGTGTTGGTGGCGTCCATCACGCCGTACACCAGGAGGCTCCGGTTGGTGTGCGCCGGCCCGGAGCCGATCAGGTGCACCGCCAGCGGGGCGTTCAGCGCCAGCGATCCCTCCCGGTGGTAGCGCAGCCGCAGCCTCACCTGCCGCGGCGGGAGGGGGATGCGCACGCTCCAGCTCCCGCACCGCGCGCGCGGGGTGCAGTCCAGCGACAAGTGGGTGTGGACGGCCGGGAGCTCCCGGAGCGGGGTCCACGGCACCACCTCGGTGTCGGTGGTGTAGGTGATCTCGATCGCGCTCTGGTCGCCCAGCCCCTGCTCGGCGTAGGCCCGGTAGAAGACGAACATCGTCTCCTCGTCCTCGAACCACGACGCGTCGGCCACGGTGAAGGAGGCGTTGATGTCGCGGAGCGGCACCTTGTCGCACGACAGGCCGGCGCCGGCCGCCGCGACGACCGCCAGCCATGCTCCTCTGGCGCCGCGCCCGCCCACGTCAGGCCACCAGCTCCGGGAACGAGATCTTCCCGCGCGCCACCAGCCGCTTCATCGCCGCCACCAGCTCCGCGTGGCCGCGCCGGGCCAGCGCCAGCTGGTCGGACCGCGACTGGAAGGCCATGTTGGCCCGGACCGCCGCCTGCATCGACGGCGCCAGCCCGGCGAGGAAGTGCTGCCGCCACTGCGGCTCCTGCACCGAGGACCAGCCGGCCAGCCCCTTGAGGTCCACCTCCAGCAGCAGGTCCGCCCGCAGCTCCTCCGGCACCTTGAGCAGCATGTCCGGGTGCAGGATGTCCTCGTACCAGCGGGGGAGGGCGCCCGAGGCCCGCTGCAGCGCCGTGGACACCAGCGTGCGCCGCTCCTCGGCGTTCACGTGCGCGAACAGCACCGACAGCGCGCCCGCGGCGTCGAACTCCGGCCCGCGGTCGTGGATGCCGTGCGGCGTCTCCTTGGGCGCGGCGGGGATGGGCCGCCCGGCGCGCGCCGCGTCCACCGCCTCGAACAGCGACTTCCGCTCCTCGGGCGAGAGGCGGTTCGACGCCAGCAGCTGGCCGATCACCTGCAGCCGCGTCTCCGCCGGGAGCACCCGCGCCACCTCGTGCTGGAAGTCCGCCGGCACCATGGCGAAGAGGATGGCCCCGGCGCGCCCCGGCAGCCGTTCGATCAGGTCCGCCACCCCGGCGCTCCCGAAGTCCTCGCGGATGCTGCGGTAGGCGTCCGCGTCCGGCTGCGCCATCAGCGTGGAGGCGAGCGCGTGGTGGTTGAGGGTCCGCAGGAAGTCGGTGTCCGAGGGCAGCGTCGACTCGTCCACCGCCCGCAGGTACTCCGCCAGCTCCACCTTGCGCGCCCCCAGGTCGCCGTCCGACGAGAACGCCATCGAGAGGCGGTCCCCGAAGACGAAGATCGCCTTCGCCAGCAGCGCGAACTCCCCGGCCTTCAGCCACTGCCGGAGCAGCTCCACCACCACCCCCTCGTCCTTGCCCAGCTCCGCCTGGGCGATCCGGTCGCCCCACAGGCGCTTCTGCTCCTCCAGGCGCGCCAGCTCCTTCACCAGCTCCTCCGTCATCTGCGGGCTCGCGGCGCCGTTGCCGCCGTGCGCCGCGGCGGCGGCTTCGGCCTCCTTCTCCTCCTCCTCCTTCTTCGCCGCGTCCTCCTTCGGCGCGGACAGCGCGCCCGCGGCGATCTGCGCCGCCAGCGCCTTCTCCTCCGCCGTCTCGCGGCCCACCCGGCGGCCCGCCCAGATCAGCACCAGCGCCGCGGTGGTGCCCATCACCACCGCGATCATCCAGGCGAAGTGCGGCAGCAGCGCCACCCACAGCTCGCGCAGCGCCAGCTCCGCCTCCCACTTCTGCGGCGGCGGGGGCGGCTCCGCCGGCTTCGGCGGCAGGTACTGCGGCGGCAGCGGCTCCGGCTTGGGCGGCGGCGACTCCGCGAGCGAGGGCGAGATCGGCTCCAGGATCTGCCGGCCCACCGTCACCTGCAGCCAGCTCTTCGACAGCCGCTGCTCCAGCCGCCGGACCAGGTTCTGCACGTCGCGCCCGGGCAGCGCCTTCTCGTGCGCGAAGTCGCAGTGCGCCTGGGTGAGGTACTCCTGCGGCGGCACGCTGCCCGGCCCCTGCTGCTGCCCCAGGCCGGGGAGCGAGGTGGAGTTGGGCAGGTCCACCACCGCGTGGTCGCGGTAGGCGCAGCCCTTGGAGACGCACTTCTCCGGGGCGCAGTCGCGCGCCAGCGCGAGGTCGAACTGGCTCTCCAGCCCCCTCAGCTCCATCAACACCGTGGGCGGGATGTGCTTCTGCGGGATGGGGGTGACGGCGCTGCTCGCCTGCGCGAAGGCGAGGAGCGGGGCCGCGGCGGCGAGCCAGGCAAGAGAGGGTTTCATCAGTAGATCCTCACGACGACGCGGCGGTGGCGGGCCAGGCGATGCTCGGGGTTGAGTCCCACCAGCTGTTCCTCGGGCAGCGGCTTGGTGTCCGCGTACCCCTCCACGCGGATCCGGTCGCGGTTGATGCCGGCGACCTCCAGCCGCTGGCGGACCACGATGGCCCGCGCGCTGGACAGCTCCCAGTTGGTGGCGAAGACCCCGCCGGGGACGATGGGCGTCACGTCGGTGTGCCCCTCCACGGCGAAGGCGTACTTGTTGGAGTAGGGGGCCATCAGCTTCAGCATCGACCCCACCGTGGTCTCCAGCTCCGGGCGGATGCTGGCCTTGCCGGAGTCGAACACCAGGCCGGAGTTGATCGACACCTCCAGGCCGTCGTTGGACACGGTGGTGCGGACCATGTCCTGCAGCTGCTGCCGCGCGATCTCCGCGTCGATCTCCCGCCGGATGGACTCCAGGCTGGCCGGGCTCTCCGCGCCGGAGATGCTCTTGACGATCTGCTGCATCCGCCCCTTGTTCAGGTTGGCGGCGGTGAGCAGGACCACGAAGAACAGCAGCAGGTTGGTGATCAGGTCCGCGTAGCTGAGCAGCCAGCTCTCCTCGTGACCCTTGGCGCGCCGCTGCATGGCCTAGGTCCCTCCGCGGGCGACCAGCTCGTTGGCGCTCTTCTCGCAGCGCTCCAGGAACCCCAGCCGCTCGTCGAGCAGCCCGTTGAGGTAGTGGCCCACCGGCCCCGCGATCCCCGCGCCGAACGCCACCCCGTAGAGGGTGGCCAGCAGCGCCAGCGACATCGCCGCGCCGATGTTCAGGTTGTCCGAGCTCATGTTCCGGAAGAGCTGGATCATGCCGGTGATGGTCCCCACCATCCCGAACGCCGGGCCCAGCTTGGAGAGCATCTCCCAGTTATTGATCGCCGGCTGCCACCGGTTGATCTCCTGGTGCCTCAGCTCCAGGAAGACCTTGGCCGAGGCCACCTCCGGCGCGCGGTGGAGCACCAGCTCCAGCAGCTCCTTCACCGCCGGGAAGCGGCTCTTCTCCGCGGTCTGGAGCGCCTGGGCGCGCTTGCCCTCCCTCCACAGGCCGATCACCTGGTCGCGCTCCTGCTCCATCTCGTGGGTGGTGTGCCCGAAGAAGCGCAGCCCGGGGACGAGCTCCTTGAGGCAGAGGAAGGTGCGGTACGCGGTGGTGTGGCTGGAGCTGACCAGCACCGCGGCGCAGGAGCCCACCAGCACCATCACCAGGGCGTGGGGGTCGAAGGCGGAGATGACGGTCCCGCTCCCGCGGTCGCTGAACCCGAACCAGACGACGAAAGCCAACAGGATGAATCCGATGATCTGCACGGTGCGGTCTCCCTACTTGCGCTGCTTCTGCAGCTCTTCGAGCTTCTTGCGCACTCCGGGATCGCTCTCGATCCCTTCGGCCTTCTCGTAGATCTCGACCGCCTTGTCGCGCTCGCCCATCATCAGCAGCAGCGACGCCTTGGCGCGGAGGAACTCCGGGTGGGACGGGTAGCGCTGCAGCACCGTCTCGCACCACTCCAGCGCCAGCTGGTAGTTGCCGTTCTTGATCGCCTCCTGCATCAGCGACCGGGTCCGGACGATGCTCACCTCCGGCGCGTCCTCGGCGACGCGGAGCCCGCGGGCGCGGTACGCCTCGATCAGCGAGCTGTCCGCCCGGCTGGGCGGCGCCGGGACCACGCGCGAGGCGGGGATGGTCTTCACGTCGTTGGACCCGGCGGCGTGCTCGACCACGATCCGCTGGCCGGTGGAGAGGATGGGCACGTCCACCTCGGTGATCAGGTTCCCGTCGTTCCAGCGGACCTTCATCACCGTGGTGGACCCGAAGCCGAACGGCCGGGTGAGCGTCCCGTCGTCCTTCACCGCCGGGTGCTTCTGCGGGGCGGGATCGACCAGGTAGTAGGTGTAGTTGCGCGAGGCGCAGCCGGCGAGCAGCACCAGGAGGACCCAGGGTCCTCCGGCGAGGCGCGCCGGGGAGCGCGGGCTATGGAGAGGTCGTGTCATGGCAGGAAGGGGAGCAGCGAGATGTTCATCAGCGAGAAGCCGAACCCGATGCGTCCCGCGGTGGAGGCGCTGAAGTCGACGGCGTAGTTGGAGCTGGCGATGGGGAAGCGGACGATGAGGACCGCGGTGAGCAGCGGGTCCAGGCCCTGGAACTCACTGCCGGGGCTGAAGGCGTTGATGATGGCGGTGGGGATGCTCACCAGCACCTTGGCGCCCACCATCACGTTGAGCGCGCGGGGGATCACCCGGTAGTAGCCCACCCCCACGCCCACCACCGGGTCGTAGAGCGAGAACGAGATCCCGGAGAGGTTGGCGTTGTCCTCGCCCCACTGCTCGGCGATGTCGAGGGAGACGTGCTGTCCGGGGTAGAGCGCGACGTCGAAGAAGGTGTGGGTGATGGCGTCCCCGCGCGACCGCCGCTCCAGCTCGCGCGCGAGCGTGAACGCGCGCCGCGTCCGCGCCGGCTCCAGCATCTCCGGGTCGAAGTTGTCGGCGAGGACGATGCGGCTGTTCCGGAGGTCGACGATCCGGATCGACACCCCGGTCTTCGTCTCGTCCAGCCAGATCGCGGTGCGCGCGGGAGGCGCCGCGCCGCGGTTGTCCTCGTCCATCTTGACGATCTCGGCGGTGGTGCGGCCGGTGGTGCGCTGCTCCAGCCAGCCCTCCTGGACGTAGAGCCGCGGCGCCATGCACGCCTCGCAGGAGCGCAGCGCCCCCGCGCCGAAGACGTGCGCCAGCGAATTCAGCGCCGCCGCCGGGTACCAGGTCCTGGAGTCCTCCACCAGCGGCGCCACGCTCACCACCATGGAGGGGACCAGGTCCTTGAGCTGGAGGCCGCCGTCCTCCACGCGCATCTGGAGGGTCTCCTCCAGGCGCGCCAGGCCCTCGCGGGTGGAGTCGCGCTGGGCGAGCAGCAGCTGCGGCAGGGCCGCGACGGTGAGCGCTAGAAGCAAAACGTCACCTCCGCGCCGAAGGACTGGAAGCGGATCAGCCCCAGGTTGAGGTAGTCGCCGATCATGGGCGCGTCGGTGATGGTGGGGAGCCACTCCACGTACGCGCCCACGCCGACGCGGTTCTTGGCGCGCAGCTCCAGGCCCAGCTGGACGGTCCCGAAGGTGGTCTGGGGGTCGACGCCCAGCGCCGCGGCCTGCAGGTCCGCCAGCGTGGGGATGTCCGAGGCGAACGTCAGCGCGGCGTTGCCGTTGATCGACAGCACCCCCAGGCCCACGAACGCGTAGAGGTCCGGGCGGGTGAGCGACGCCACCTCGCCGGTGATCAGCCGGTTCAGGCGCGCCTGGCCCATCAACCCGTAGCCCAGCCCGGGCATCCAGTTGGCGCCGATCAGGAAGCTGGCGGTCCAGGCGCGCGCCTGGGTGAGCGCGGCCTCCACGCCGCCGGAGAGCCACGGGAACGGCGGGGCGAGGACCTGGTTGCTGCCCTCGGCGTAGGTCCGCACCCCGAGGCGGATGGGGAAGCTGAGCGGGCTGCGGCCCTGCAGCGCGTCCAGGTACTCCTGCCGGGCCTCGTCCGCGCTCTTGAGGCGGTCCGGCGAACGGAGGAGGGCGGGGGAGGAGGTGGAGGTGGAGATCGTCCGCGCGAAGAGGATGGGGAGCGCCCTCTCCAGCGAGGTGATCCGCGCCCGGAGGACCAGCGCGGAGCCCTCCACCTCGAAGTCGAGGAAGAGCGCGTGGCGGCTGCCGGAGAGCCCGCCCGCCGCGGCCAGCGTCTCCGGCGCGTCGATGCCGCGCGCCACCACCGTCCCCCTGGCGCCGGAGTGGACGACCAGCTCGGTGCACATCGGGCAGTGCGCCAGGACGATGGAGGACCGCGCGTTCTTCAGGATCACCGACGCGAAGTGGTTCTCCAGCAGCGCCTGCAGCCCGGAGCCGAAGCCGACCGGGACGCTGACGTCCGCCAGGAGCACCGGGGTGGGCTCGCCGAAGGGGGGCCGCTGCGTCCAGCCGTAGATCAGCTCGTCCACCAGGTCGTAGGCCTGGAGCTGGAGCTGGGAGGCGATCTCCGCGCGGAGGGTCTCCACCTGGAGGCGCTCCGCGTCGGTGGCGGAGGCGTCCGCGCCGGCGAGGGCGGGCGCCGAGGCCAGGAGCGCCGCCAGCGCGGCCGCGGCTGCACTGGACGGTGCCCGGGTCATCTGAGCCACCGCCACTTCCCCTCCAGGCACACGCCCGCGTGGAGCTGCGCCTCGCGCGCGTCCACGATCATCACCCCCAGGAACGCCTCCGGCGGCGACAGCGCGCCCTCCGCGAAGGCCCGCGCGCAGGCCAGCGGGTACTGCTCCTGGGGGGCGAGGCGGCCCAGCACCGAGAGGTCGGCGGCCGCCAGCACCGGCACCCGGTCCGAGACCTTCTTCCCGCGCTCGACCAGCTCCGTCCTCGTCGCCACCGCGATCTTCTGCGCGACGATGGCCTCCGGGTAGAAGGCGTCCACGTGCCACACGGTGGACGGCCCCCCGGAGGTCGACGCCGCCTGGACGATGGCGCTCACCTCGCCCCGCAGGCTGGAGAGGACGGCCTCGTCGCGCGCCGGGCGCTCGTCGGGCGAGAGGTACCGGCGCTTGCACACCAGCACGTCCGCCGGCACCCGCCCGCCCCGCGGCGGGGGCTCCGGGACGCGGGCCGGCTCGCGCTCGTACACCTCGGCCTGGGACATCCGCACGCACTCCACCGCCCGCGCCTCTTCCTTGGTGTGGAAGAACCCGGGCGACGGGTCGGTGACGCGCCCGGCGAGGAAGGGCAGGAAGAACAGGAGCGTGAAGGTGACCGGATCCACGCGCTTTCAGTCCCTCAGCTTCCCGTCGGCGGCCTTCGGCGCGGCCGGCGCGGCCGGCGCCGGCACGGCCGGGACGATGGGCACCGCAGGTCCGGTGGATTCGATCTTCGCGTCCGCCTTCGCCTCCGGGGGGAATCCCCGGAGCACCCTGGCCCGCGTCCTGGCGTGGAACGCCAGCTGCGAGATCTGCCCGAGGAGGTCGCGCGAGAATTCCTGCCTGGAGGCCTCGTCGTTGATCTTCTCGCTCTCCTTGCGCACCGCCAGGTCGAGCACCGTGTTCGTCGCCCAGACGCCGGCGCCGAAGTACTGGATGATCCGACCCTGCAGCGAATCCGAGACCAGCAGCGACCCCTCCCCGTCGCGGATGGACACGTCCTGCGCGAAGGTGAACTCGGTGATGGTGGGGACCAGCGTCAGCGTGGCGTAGGAGAGCGCCCAGAGGATGGGCACGTTGTCCTCGTGGAGCAGCCTGCCGGAGAGCTCGATCATCAGGTCCGGCGGCGCCACCCCCTCCTCGCGCTCGACCGCCCGCGAGCGGGCGCCGCGCGGCACCGTGATCTCCACCTCGGCGCCCTGCTTCTGCAGGATGTTCCGCACCCGGCGGCAGAGGTATTCCATGTCCTGCGCCGGCAGGTGGTCGCTGGGCAGGCAGCGCACCAGGATCCGCTGGCCCTCGAAGTTCGGCGCGTTCAGGTTCACCACCACCGGGCGCTGCAGGCCGAGCAGCGGCTCGTAGACCGTGACGCAGCCCGGCAGCAGCGCCACCACCACCACCGCCGCCGCCGCCAGCAGGGCGCGGGGAGGGGGGCGCGACATCGACCGCCGGGAGGGTTCAGCCATGGGCGGCCGCCTCGGATGCACCGCGTGTGCCGTCATGTGTACAGAGCAACACCGCGGGCGGCCACGCGTTGAACCCGTCGAGACCGCGACATCTGTGTCAGGCAGCCCCGGGCGCGGACGCGGACTCGGACCGACTTCGTGTGGATCGTGAGGTGGCGCCATTCTTGCCCGGGGCGGCGGGGTCCAGATCCTAGCCGAACGGCGCGGGGGTCACGTAGGGGGGCGGGCGGAGCGGCAGGTGAGCATGAGGACGCTCGTGCTGTGCCAGCCGGATCCCGGCGCCGAGCAACGGGTGGCACACCCGGGGACCGCGATCGCCGGGCGGACCTTGACCGGGTGCGTCGAGGACGGGACCCGCCGCCGGCGTGGAGGCCGTGGTCACTGGCCGAGAAGAGGCGTTAATCCCCGGCGAAATTGGAGCCGGGGAAGTTTCGGGGCGCTCTGCGCTTAGTCCGCGCATCACAAATCGGATCCGAGCGCGCGGCCCGTCGAACCGGCGCGGTGCTCGAGGACACGCCCGGGGGGACGTGTGGAATCTACTGTGATCGATCGGGCGCGCCGCGCCATCACCAAAGTCGAGGCGGATCGCCACCCGGCCTGAGCGCGGGATGTTTTCTCGCGCCTGTGTCGGGCCCGGGCGCGAGATGAATCGAAGTACACCTGGGCCTGAAACAAACGTAAACGGGGGGAGTAACATGCGTCATCTGACGAAGTACGTGGGTGGAGTGGTCCTGGCGTTCGGCGTGGCCTGCGGGCCTCCGGAGGCCATGATCGAGGAGTCGAAGGGGCAGCTGGTCCAGGAGCAGGACCAGGCCGCGCTGGACAGGGTGGGGGGCGCGCCCGCGGACACGGGCGCTCCGCTGAACGTCGCGGCCATGGCCTACCTGAGGGTGTATCCGCAGATGTCCATGGCTGACGCCATGGCGGCCGCGTCCCAGCAGGAGGCTCGCAAGGCGCTGTACGAGGGGCTCACCAAGCACGGCGATTCGTCGTTCGGTGGTGCCTGGTTCGATCCGCCGGCCGGGGTCTCGCACGTGGCGGTGACCAACCCGGCCGCCGCGGCGCTGGCGGCGAAGCTGGGCAAGGAGCTTGGCCTCAAGGTCGAGACCACCCTGGTGCGGCGGAGCTTCGCCGAGCTGGAGCGGCAGGCCGAGGCGCTCCGCAACGGCACCGACGCGCTGGGCAGGGACGCGCGCGGGCAGGTGGGCATCGACGTCAAGACTAACCAGGTGGTGGTGGCGGTGCCGGCCCAGCAGAAGGGCGCCTGGGAGCGCACCGCGCCGGCCGGGGTGGCGGTCATCGCCGACCCGAACCTGAACGTCGAGGAGGACGCCGGCTGCACCTCGCGCTTCGCATGTGACTGGACCATCCGGGCGGGCGCGGCGCTGTGGCGCGGCTCGGACGGATTCGTCTGCTCGGTGGGCTTCACCGCCCGCGACGCGAGCAACAACCGCTTCACCTTCACCGCCGGCCACTGCTCCAACGGCAACGGCGTCAACTGGGGCACCGGCGCGCTGTCGATCGGTCCGATGTACGCCTCGGTGAACTCCGGCGCGTGCGACGGGGCCATCATCCGGGTCACCAACTCGTGGTTCACCGGTGACAGCGGGGGCGAGATCTACAACGAGTACACCGCGGGCAAGACGGTCAACCTCAACGGCGTCGCGCCGACGCTGGGCTACATCTGGGCGGGTGACACCACCTGCCTGGCGGCCAACTACACCGAGCCCAACGGCCCCAGCTACTGCGGCGTCATCGGCACCAACAGCGACGCGGCGGTGCGCGGGATGGCGCGGGTGGACGGGCTGGACGCCTGCGGCGGCGACAGCGGCGGCGGCTGGTACTGGCTGACCTCGTCGGGCACCCGCATCGCCTACGGCGTGCACAGCCGCAGCGACGGCGGCTGCCACGGGGACTCCGGCGGCAGCCGCTCCTGGTTCAGCCCCCTGCCCACGCTCAAGAGCAGCTGGGTGCCGTGGCTGAACGTGGAGGTCCGTCCGTAAGCGGGGACGACGACGCGAAGGACCCCTCGGCTGCCTGGCGGCAAGGCGGCCGAGGGGGTCCAGCGTGCCGCGGCGTCCGAACGTTCCTCTCCATCCCAGGGGTTTCCGCAGGGAAGCGGAAGGGGGGGAGGCTGGGGATGGGAAAGCTGCTCGCAGATCACGGCGAGATGGCGGCCTTTCTCGGCGCGTTCGACTGGTCCAGGACGAAGCTGGGGCCCATCGAGTCATGGTCCCGCGCCCTCCTCGGCTATGTCAGGATGATCGTGGAGCTGCCCTCGCCGGCGATCATCTTCTGGGGCGAGGAGCAGACGCAGATCTACAACGAGGGGTATTCCCGCATCATGGGGCCGCGCCACCCGAGGTACTTCGGCGCGCCGTACCGCGAGTGCTGGCCGGATACCTACCCGGTCATCTACCCGCTGATGGAGAAGGTCCTGCGCGGCGGTGAGGTGGTCAGCGTCGAGAAGGAGCACATCCCTGTCACCCGATACGCGTTCAACGAGGAGGCGTACTTCTCGTTCACCTTCAGCCCTCTGCGCGACGACGACGGCAGCATCCGGGGAATCTTCCAGCCGGTCCTCGATGTCACCGGCGCCGTCCTGAGCGAGAGACGGGCGGAGACGCTCCGCGCGCTCACCCCGCGCGCGGACTCCGACGATCCACTGAAGGATGCGTTTGAGGCCCTGTCATCCAATCCCAGAGACATCCCGTTCTCACTGCTGTTTCTGTGGAACAGATCGAAGGGGAAGCTGGAGCTCGCCGCGCGCACCGCGAGCCTGGCCGGTCGCCAGCCGGGGCTGGAGCGAATCGAGGCGCTGGTGAGGCAGGCGTATCATTCGGGCACGGCCGGGAGGATCGACGACGCCCACGAGCTGCTCGACGCGAACGTGGGGCCGTGGCCCGAGCCGACCCGGTCGGCATTGGTCCTCGCGATCGAGGCGTCACCCGCGGAGCATCTCCGCGGCGCCATCGTCTTCGGCATCAGCCCTCGCCTGCGATTCGACGAGAAGTACCGCAGCTTCCTGGAGACCGCGGCCGGGCAGGTGGCCACGGCCATGGTCACCAGGAACGCCCTTCGCGAGGCGCAGAAGCGGGCCGAGGCGCTCGCCGAGATCGACCGCGCGAAGACGATCTTCTTCTCCAACGTCAGCCACGAGCTCCGCACGCCGCTCTCGTTGATGCTCGGCCCGCTCGAGGATGGGCTCGCCGACAGGTCGAATCCATTGCCGGCCGCGCAGCGCGAGAGGCTGGAGATGGTGCGGCGCAACGGCCTGCGCCTGCAGAAGCTGGTCAATACCCTCCTGGACTTCGCTCGCATCGAGGCGGGCCGGGCGCAGGCGACGTTCGTCCCTGCGGACCTGGCGGCGCTCACCAGGGAGCTGGCGGCGACCTTCCGGTCCGCCGTGGAGAAGGCGGGGCTGCGTCTCGTCGTCGACTGTCCCGCGCTTCCCGAGGCCGTCTACGTCGACCCCTCGATGTGGGAGAAGATCGTCCTCAACCTCCTCTCCAACGCCTTCAAGTTCACCTTCGAGGGCGAGGTGCGCGTCGAGCTGAGGTGGGCGGAGGATCGCGTCGAGCTCACGGTCCAGGACACGGGGACCGGCATTCCGCCCCAGGACCTGCCGCACCTCTTCGAGCGCTTTCACCGGGTGGAGGGCGCCCGCGGGCGAAGCCATGAAGGCACCGGCATTGGCCTGGCGCTCGTCCAGGAGCTGGTGAAGCTTCACGGCGGGACCGTGGAGGTGAAGAGCACGCTCGGAGCGGGAACGTCCTTCCACGTTCGCGTCCCGACCGGGACGGCCCACCTGCCGCAGGACCGCATCGGCGCGCGGGGTCGAACCCTGATCTCCACGGGGATCGGGGCCCCCGCCTTCCTCGCCGAGGCGGCGCAATGGGACGAGGTGCCGGCCTCCGCGGAGCCTGCCCTTCATCCCGAAGCCCGCATCCTGGTGGCCGACGACAACGCCGACATGCGCAACTACCTCGCGCGCCTGCTCGGGCGGCGCTGGGCGGTCGAGGCGGCCAGCGACGGGGCCAGGGCGCTCGCCGCCGCTCGCGCGGATCCTCCGGACCTCATCCTCTCCGACGTGATGATGCCGGGGGTGGATGGGCTGGCGCTGGTGCGGAGGCTGCGTGCCGACGAGCGCACGCGCACCATCCCCGTCGTGCTCCTGTCTGCCCGCGCCGGGGAAGAGGCCACCATCGAAGGGTTGGAGAGCGGGGCCGACGACTACCTGGTGAAGCCGTTCTCTGCGAACGAGCTGTACGCGCGGGTGAGCGCGCAGCTCTCGCTCGCGCGCCTTCGCAACCAGGCGGTGAACGCCGAACGAGCGCACGCCGCCGAGGTCAGGGGTCTGCTGGCGGAAGCTCAGAGGGCCTCCCGGGGGCGAGAAGAGCTGCTCGCGGTCGTGAGCCATGACCTCCGCTCCCCGCTGGCCGCCATCGACACCGCCGCCCAGTCCATGGCCCGCGGCATCGAGCGGATTCCATCAGCGGACATCGCCGGCCACCTCCGGAAGCAGGTGGCCACCATTCGCCGGTCCGTGGGCCGCATGAACAGGCTCATCCACGACCTCCTGGACGTGGCGAGCATCGAGGCGGGGAAGCTCTCCATCCGGAGGGAGCCCCAGGGAGCCGAGCGCCTCGTTCGCGAGACCCAGGATGCCTTCGAGGCGCAGGCACGGGAGAGGGGCATCGAGCTGGTCGCTGAGATCGCCGGCGGGCTCCCGCCCATCGTGTGCGATGGCGGGCGGATCCTCCAGGTGCTCGCCAACCTGGTCTCGAACTCGTTGAAGTTCACGCCGCCGGGCGGGCGGGTGGCGATCCGGGCGCGGGAGAGCGGCGGCGGGGCCCTCTTTTCCGTCCTGGATACCGGACAGGGAGTCGAACCGGCGGCGCTCGAGCACGTCTTCGATCGGTACTGGCAGGCCACCCAGCCCAAGCGACAGGGCTACGGCCTGGGGCTCTCCATCGCGAAGGGCATCGTCGAGGCGCACGGAGGGAACATCCGGGCGGAGAGCGAGCCTGGCCGCGGAAGCACCTTCTCGTTCTGGCTCCCGTTCTCCGCGCCCGGCGCGGCGGCCGCCGAGCCGGAGAGGAGCCTGCAAAGGAGCCAGCAAGGCGCGCCGCGCCGGACGATTCCAGCCGTCGCCGGGGACGAGGTCCTCCAGGGTGGAGGCGAGATGGGGGCGCTGATGCGCTCCATCGACTGGTCGAGCTCGCCGGTGGGGCCGGTGGCGACGTGGCCACCCGCCCTGAGGACGATGCTCGGCGTCCTCCTCACGTCTCAACACCCGATGTTCATCTACTGGGGAAAGGAGTTGGTGCAGTTCTACAACGACGCGTACCGGCCCATCCTCGGTTCGAAGAAGCACCCGCGCGCGATGGGTGCGCCGGGGAGAGAGTTCTGGCGGGAGGTCTGGGACATCCTCGGACCGTTGATGGACAGGGCCTGGGCCGGCGAGGCGACGTACGTGAAGGACGGCCTGCTGGTGCTCGACCGCCACGGCTTCCTGGAGGAGTGTTACTTCGATTACGCCTATACCCCCATTCGCGACGAGACCGGACGGGTCGCCGGCATCTTCGTCCCCTGCGGGGAGACCACCGGCCGGGTCCTCGCCGAGCGACGCCTCAAGACGCTCGGAGCGCTGAGCGCGAGAGCCTCCGAGGCGAAGAGTCCGGAGGAGGCGAGCCGGGTCGCCACCGAGGTGCTCGCCGAGGCGAAGGCGGACGTGCCGTTCGCCCTCGTCTACCTGGCGGACCCGCGCGGCGCGGTCGCCCGCCTGGCGGCGGCCGCCGGGCTCGAACCGAGCCATCCGGCCGCTCGGCCCGAGGTGCCCATCGGCCGGGGTGAAGGGAGGCTGTGGCCCCTGGGCGAGGCTGTCCACGGGCCGTTCGAGGTCTCTCTGGGCGGCCTGGGACCGGATGCCTCCACGTTGCCGGGGGGCCCGTGGCCCGAGCATCCGGAGCGCGCGCTCGTGTTTCCTCTGGCGCGGGGCGCGGACGGAGAACGAGCGGGATTTCTCGTGGCGGGAGTCAGCCCGCGCTTGCCGTTCGACCTGGCCTACCGGGAGTTTCTCAAGCTCGTGGCCGGGCACGTCTCGGCGGCGATCCAGAACGCGAACGCGTACCAGCACGAGCGAGCCCGCGCCGAGGCACTCGCGGCGCTGGATAGTGCCAAGACGGCGTTCTTCAGCAACGTCAGTCACGAGCTCCGCACACCGCTCACGCTCATCCTGGGTCCGGTGGAGGACGCGCTCTCTTCGAGCAGGAGCCTGTCCGGGGAGAGGCTCGAGCTGGTACGGCGGAACGCCCTGCGCCTGTACAAGATGGTCGGCGCCCTCCTCGACTTCTCGCGCATGGAGGCTGGCCGCGCTCAGGCGACCTTCGTTCCTACCGACCTGGCGGCGTTCACCGTGGATCTCGCGAGCGCCTTCCGCTCCGCGGTGGAGAGCGCCGGGCTCACGCTGGACGTCGACTGTCCGGCGCTCCCCGAGCCCATCTACGTGGACCCGGAGATGTGGGAGAAGGTCGTGCTGAACCTCCTCTCGAACGCGCTCAAGTACACCCACCGAGGCGGGATCGGCGTTCGTCTCGGGTGGGAAGAGGACCGGGCGGTGCTGTCGGTGCGCGATACCGGCGTCGGGATCCCGGAGGATGAGCTCCCGCGTATCTTCGAGCGCTTCTACCGCGCCCGGGCGAATTACGGCCGGAGCTACGAGGGCACAGGCATCGGGCTCGCGCTGGTGCAGGAGCTGGTCAAGCTCCACGGCGGAAGCGTGGACGTGGAGAGCACCCTGGGCGAAGGCAGCACCTTCACCGTCCAGATCCCGCGAGGCTTCGCGCACCTTCCCGCGGAGCGACTCGAACGCACGCCGAGGCCGCGGTCGTCCGCCGCGGGCGCGGCCGCCTTCGTCGAGGAGGCTCGGCGGTGGTCGCTGGATGAGGGGGTGGAGTCTCGCTTCGAGCGCTCCGCAGAGGCGTTGCCGGACGTTCCGGCCGAGCCGCTCGCCACCCACATCCTGCTGGCGGACGACAATGCGGATCTCCGGGCCTACGTCGCCGGCATCCTGCGCCAGTTCTTCCGGACGGTGGAGACGGTCCCCGACGGCCGCGCGGCGCTGCAGGCGGCACGCGCCCGGAGGCCGGACCTCATCGTCTCCGACGTGATGATGCCCGGCCTCGACGGCTTCGGGCTCGTGGGCGCGCTGCGCGGCGAGGAGCAGACGCGCACCATCCCCATCATCCTCCTCTCGGCGCGGGCCGGAGAGGAGTCCACCGTCGAAGGTCTGCGGAGCGGCGCGGACGATTACCTCGTCAAGCCGTTCTCGGCGCGCGAGCTCATCGCTCGTGTTCGCACACAGCTTCAGATGTCGCGCATGCGCGCCGAGAGCGCCCAGGCCAGGGCCTGGGTCGAGGACCTCCAGCAGACGGTCGCCATGCGAGACGAGTTCATCTCGGTGGCCTCGCACGAGCTCAGGACGCCGCTGACGGCGCTCGCGGTCCATCTGGAGACCCTCCTCCGGATCGTCAAGAAGGGGGGACTGGAGGGAGGGAACGGCCGCATCACGGAGAAGCTGGAGGCGGCGATCCGGCAATCAGAGCGCCTGGCCCGGCTGGTGGAGACCCTCCTCGACGCCTCTCGCCTGGCGGCCGGAGGGCTGCAGCTGGAGCTCCAGGAGCTCGACGCGGCGACGCTCGTGCGCAAGGTCGTCAATCGCTACCTCGATGATGCTCGAGCGGTGGGAGCGTCCTTTCACGTCGACGCCAGCCCGACCGCCGTGCTGTGGGACGGCGTCCGCATGGAGACCGTGCTGATGCACCTCATCTCCAATGCGCTCAAGTACGCACCCGGCACCCGCATCGCGGTCGGCGTGCGCAGCGACGAGGAGTGGGTCACCATCGCTGTTCGAGATTCAGGTACGGGGATCGCCCCCGAGAAGCTCGAGCGCATCTTCGACCGCTTCGAACGTGCCGCCTCGACGGAGCACTACGGCGGGCTGGGGCTGGGGCTCTACATGTCCCGACAGGTGGTCGAGGCCCACGGAGGAACGATCCGGGTCGAGAGCAGGCTGGGGGCAGGGTCGACCTTCACGCTCACCCTGCCGAGGCGCGTGGCTGATGCTGCCGCCCTTCAAGCGGAGGTCCACTGATGGCCGGCGCCGGCTCCATCCTCCTGGTCGAGGACGACCGGGACATCCGCGAGTCGATCGCCGACGCGCTGGAGGAGGAGGGCTACTCGGTGACCAGCGCCATCGATGGGATCGACGCCCTCGAGAAGCTTCGAGGCGGAACGCTTCCGCAGGTCATCCTGCTGGACCTGATGATGCCACGGATGAGTGGGCAGGAGCTCTTCGAGCATGTGAAGCAGGTTCGCGAGTGGAGGCAGATCCCGATCGTCCTGCTGACCGCCGACGCCAATGCGCGAAGCAAGGCCGAGGCGCTCGGAGCGCCTGCCTACCTGAAGAAGCCGGTGACGCTCGACCAGCTCTTCCAGACGGTGGCTCGCATCCTCGAGGGGACGCCTGCTCGCGAAGGAGAGACCAGCGGCGCCCTGATCGATCAGCGATCCTGCGGCAGCGGGGGCTGAAGCGCAGCTCCGCACCATGGGCAGCGTTCATCGAACGCGGAGATGACGGATTGGCAGCTGGTGCAAGCGGTCTTGAGCGTGGCCTGGGACCGGAATGCTTCCCCGGTGCAGAGGCCGCGCCGGACGAGCCCACGAGCCAGCCCGAGGAGGGATTCGCTCGAATCGGCGCCCAGCTCCCAGCTCGCCCGGTCCTCGGACTGCCTGATGGTGAGCCTGCACGCCCCGTCCTGGAAGCGGCGAGTGAGCTCGTCAGGCCACCGGGTGACGGGCCTGGCCACGAAATCTCGCGCGAGCGATGCCAGCTCCAGGTCCGAGGGCGCCGCCCTGGCGACCGTGGCGGTAGCCGCCGGGACACGGCCGTCCCAGATCACGCCGAAGATGAAGTCCGTGAGCTTCGGTCCGGCGACCGCGTCGCTGGAGTCGACGGTTCGTGCCAGGACGATCGGATCGTCTGGTTCATGGTCGCTTTCGAGTCGGAGGAAATGGGAGCCCGCCTGCGAGTCGCATCCCGGTAGATGAAGAACCCGCGTCGCGAGAACGTCATCGGACCATGCACTGGAATCCAGCACCCCGGCATCGAAGGTCTCGGCAAGGAGATCCAGGGCGCCCTCGGTGGAGTACCACTCCAGGAACGCCGCCGGAAACCGGAGCCCCAACCTCTGCTGGCGCTCCTCGAGGACGCGCATCGCCTCGGTAGAACGACGCGGCGACATCCCGAGGAAGTCGAAGACCTGTGTGTGAAAGCGCAAGTCCGGACGCAAGCGGACGGGAAGCATCACCTCACCTCCCGTCCTTCAACCAAACCAAGTGGCTAGGGTCGGACTCGAACCGACTACCTGCGGATTATGAGACCGCCGCTCTAACCAGATGAGCTACCTAGCCGGGCGAAGCACTCACTCAGGGGTCCTCATACCGTCCGCCCGAGGTGAGGGCAAGGCTGTGCAAGGGCGCTGGCACAGCGCGCCGTGAAGTGTGCAGCCCACGGCACAGCCAGGCGTGGCCACCCCGGCAAACCCCTGTCGCCCGGTAGCCGTGGTCCTGGCACGAGGGCTGCTGAGGGCCCGGGCATGAAAACCTCACTCGTGATGCTGGCCATGGTGGCCGCCATGCCGGCGGCCGCACAGATCGGGCGCGACGCTCCCGTCATCTCCAACCAGGAGCCCGGCTGGGGAGACACCGCGCACTTCTTCGGGGGCGTGCGCACCGGCGTCGGCATCCCGCCCGGCGGCCGCGGCGTGGCGCCGAACCTCGGCTTCGAGGTCGGCGTCTCCGCGCCTCACGGGTTCGGCTTCGGCCTCCACCTGCTGGGCATGGCCAATCCGCCATCCCTCCCTCAGCTCGGCATCGAGAAGGCGTCCTGGGGCATGGGCGCGCTCGCCGACCTGCGCATGTACTTCCAGACCGTCGAGCCGCTCACCCTCTACGCCACCCTCTCCGGCGGGTTCCTCGCCGGCCCCGGCGAGTCCGGCGTCAACGTGGTGCTGCCGCTGATCAACCCCGGCTTCGGCGCCCGCGTGAAGTTCAACGAGAGCATGTACGTCGCCTTCGAGTTCGGCGCCGCCGGCTTCTTCATCCCCTTCGTCAACATGTCCTTGGGCTGGGAGCCGCAGCGGACCCGCCGGGCCCAGCCCTACGCGCCGCCTCTGGCGGCCGGCTGCCCCGAGGGAACGCCCTGCCCGCTGCCGGCCGCGCCCACCGCCACTCCCACGCAGCCGCCGCTTCCTCCCGCCGCGGCCGACTTCGCGCCGATCAGCCCCGCCACCTAGCGGCGCCGCCGGCCGCCCGGCGTTTGTTTGCAATCCCAGCTACCTTCGGGTCTTCTTCGGCGCGCCGCCGCCGGGGGAGCCATGTTCTGTCCAAATTGCGGAACGCGCGTCGAGGCCGGTGTGTCGGTGTGCCCCACCTGCAGCACCAACCTGAGCCCGCATCTGGCCCAGATGCCGCTGCCGCCGCCTCCGCCACCACCTCCCTCCTCTCTGGCGCCGTCGCCCCCCTCGTCGGTGGCCGGCTCTCCGCCGCCCCCACCACTGGCCCCGGCGGGGGCGTTCCCGCCCAGGAGCAAGATCGTCGCCGGCCTGCTGCAGATCTTCCTCGGCGCGTTCGGGGCCGGGCGCTTCTACACGGGGCACACCGGCATCGCGATCGGGCAGATCGCGGCCGTCTGGCTGACGTGTGGAATCGGGTGGATCTGGCCGATCGTCGACGGGATCCTGATGCTGGCCGGCCAGGTCTCCGACTCCAACGGGCGCCCGCTGAAGGACTGAGCGCGCGGGCCCGCCTAGGATGCAGGCCATCATGGGGCTGATCGATCGCTTCCTGGGGAAACGGAAGGCCAGCGGGACCTCGCCGGTCGTGGCCAGCAAGTCGCAGGACGGGTCCATCAGCCTCCAGCTGCTGTTCGCGGGGGAGCTGCGGCTGGATCCAGGAGCCCTGGAGCAGTCGCTGCGGGCGTACCACCCCAGCATGTCCGGCGCCTCCTGCGAGATCGACGTGAAGCTGGCGGCCACCGGGGCCACCGTCGGGTTGATCGGCTGGGGGACCCACGTGGTGAGGCTGGTGGGGATCAACGCGCCGATGCCCGCCGAGGTCGTCGAGAAGTTCGTGGCCGGCGCCCACTACGACGCCGATCTCAAGGCGCAGGCCCGCGCCCACCGCTCGCACGTGATCCTCTATTACGCGGGCCAGGAGGACGCGCCGCTCGAGCGGTACATCGCCCTGGCGGGCGTCTCCGGCGTCCTGGCGAAGCACGGCGCGTTCGTCGTCGCCAACGAGTCCGGCCACACCTCCATCCCGGCGAAGGCGCTCGCCGTCCTGGATTCGAGGGGCGACGCCCTGGCCCTCCTGCGCTCGTTCCCGATCCCGATCCTGTGCTCCGGGATGGTGAAGCTCGACGTCGAAGGCATCCGCGGCGTCTGGATGCGGACCTTCGGCGACCACCTGCTCGGCCTGCCGGACCTCGCCCACCTCGCGGAGAGCCACGACGACGGCCCGGACGTGATGGACATGTTCGATGACCTGCTGAGGTATCTCGCCTCCTCGAACAAGCCCCTGCGTCCCGGCCACACCATCGAGCTGGGCCCCAGCTTCCTGAAGGTGCGGGGCCCTCGCCAGGATGAAGCGTTCCTCGAGAGCGAGGGGGTGATGCTCGTCCTGGAGAAGATCTCGAAGGACGAGATCAACCGCCGCAAGACGTAGACCTCGAACCGCCGGGCCTCAGGTCACCCGCCCCCGCATCTCCGGGTGGGGGCGCTGGATGATCTCGGTGGTGACCAGCATCGCGGCGTCGATCGCATCCGCCGCCGCCTCCAGCCCGGCCTGGACCATGTGGAGGCTGCCGGAGATCCCGTAGTACCCCTTCCCGCCGATCCCCCGGGCCAGGTGGAGGCGGGTGAGGAACACGTCCGCGCGCTTGAGCGCCGCGTCCGCCGACCTCACCGCGCTGGCCACCGTCTGCGTCTCCACGAACCCCAGGCTCTCCTCCTCCCGCCCGTGGAACCTCCCCTGCAGCCCGGCCGCCAGCGGCGCGGCCACCTGCGACAGCAGCAGCTGATCCAGCAGCGTCGTCCCCGCCACCTCCACCGCCGCGCGGAACGACTCCTCCACCTCCGCCACCTCTCCGCCGAACAGGATCACGAACTTCCCCGGCGTCACCGCCTCCGCCATCCCGATCCTCGCCCGCGCGCGCTTGAGCAGCGCGTCCGCCACCACGAACCCGCGGGCGATCGACTCCAGCTCCACCACCGCCAGCGCCGGGCCGCCGAGGTCGGGGATGAGCGCGCTGGGGGGACGCTCAGACAATGCGGAAGTAGTCCTTGAGCGTGCACCGCCGCTCGCGGGTGAAGGAGAGGGCGGTGGTCAGCCCTTCGCCGGTGGGCGAGGCGATGGTGAACGAGGTGTACCCCTCTCCGGTGAAGCCCAGCCCCGCGTACGAGGGTCCGTTCTTCACGAAGATGGAGGTGTTGATCGCCCGCGCCATGGCGTGGAGGTTGTCCAGGCTGGTGGAGTGCATGGTGGCGGTGTGGCCGAACCCGTGCTCCGCCTGCACGGCCGCGTCGATGCAGTCCTCCACCGTGGCCAGCCGGCAGAAGCCGATCACCGGCATCAGCAGCTCCAGCTGGACGAACGGATGGGTGGGGTCCACCTCGGCGAAGAGCAGCCGGGTGCCGGCCGGCACGCGGATCCCCGCCGCCTCCGCGATCTTCACCGCGTCCTTGCCCACCCACTCCTTGACCGGGTGCGCCTCGTGGATCACCAGCTTCTCCAGCCGGTTGATCGCCGGCCCGGTCACCTCGAAGGCGCCGTTCTCCACCATGTGCTTCTTCAGGCGGTCGGCGATCTCCGAGACGGCGAAGACCTCCTTCTCCACGATGCACACGATGTTGTTGTCGAACGACGCCCCGTTGACGATGTCCCGCGCCGCCTTCTCCACGTGCGCGGTCTCGTCCACCACCGAGGGCGGGTTCCCCGGCCCGGCGGCGATGGCGCGCTTGCCGGAGCTCATGGCCGCCTTCACCACCGCCGGTCCGCCGGTCACCACCAGCAGCCGCACGTTGGGGTGCTTCATCAGCGCCTGGGCGGAGTCGATGGTCGGCTCGGCGATGGCGCAGAGCAGGTGCTGCGGCCCGCCCGCGGCGACGATCGCCTCGTTCAGCTTCTCGATGTGGAAGGCGCTGGTCTTCTTGGCGCCGGGGTGGACGTTGAACACCACCGAGTTCCCGCCCGCCACCATCCCGATCCCGTTGTT
>Ga0209382_10003076_pt1 | contig 23415 bp, 19 predicted proteins | sample SoiMetdeltSBSDD5_FD_187599 | JGI IMG/M metagenome (GOLD analysis project Ga0209382, IMG submission 187599) | Bulk soil microbial communities from a Populus tree surrounding site in Tennessee, USA - Soil MetaG P. deltoides SBSDD5 (SPAdes) (version 2) | ecosystem: Environmental > Terrestrial >...
CATCCACCGCATGGCGCCGCCGCCCGCCGAGGCCAGGTTGTCGAGCACCACCTTGACCAGGTCGGTGTCCCCCATCGACACGCCACCGGTGCTCAGCACCACGTCACAGCCTTCCGCCCCGGCGGTGATGACGGCGGTGATGGAGGCCTCGTCGTCGACGACGTGCCCCAGGTCGACCGGCACCGCCCCTGCAGCCGCAGCCAACGCCAGCAGGGTCGGTCGGTTGCTGTCGTAGATCTGGCCCGGACCGAGCGGCCCGGTCTGGACCAGCTCGTCGCCCGTCGACAGCACGCCCACCCGCGGCCGGGGGTGGACCGGGAACCGCTCGACGCCCACCGTCCGGAGCGCGCCAAGGCGCCCAGGCGTCAGCTCGTCGCCCGCCACCACGATCACGTCACCCGGCCTGAAGTCGTCGCCGGGCGGGCGGATGTGATCGCCGGCCACGGCCGGCTCGTGGATCTCGACCTGCTCGCCGCCGACCTCGCCGGCGCCGTTCAGGCGGGTGGTGTGCTCCACCATCACCACCGCGTCGGCGCCCTCGGGGATCGGTGCTCCGGTGAAGATGCGCATGGCCTCGCCGGCCTGCAGGGGACGTGACGCCGGGTGACCCGCGGCCACCTCGCCCACCACCGGGAGGCGCACCGGCACCGTCGCCACGTCGGCCGCCCGCACCGCATACCCGTCCATCGCGGTGTTGGCGAAGGCCGGCACCGCCGCCGCGGCGACCACGTCGGCCGCGACCACCTGGCCCGACGTCGCCTCGGACCACCCGACCTCGACCGGCTCCAGCGCACGGCAACCAGCCAGAACGGTCGCCTGCGCCTCCTCGAGGGGGATCAACACACAGCCACTACTACACGATGCCGCGGCGGTGGACGACCTCGGCGAGGAACTGCGCGAAGTCCGGACCGAGATCCTCGCGGTCCAGCGCCAGCTCGACCGTGGCCCGCAGATAGTCGATCTTCTTCCCGATGTCGAAGCGGCCACTCTCGAACACAAAGCCGTACACCGGCTGTTCGGCCAGCAGCACGCCGATGGCGTCGGTGAGCTGGATCTCGCCGCCGACGCCGGGCTTGGTCTCGCGCAACGCATCGAAGATCTGCGGCGTGAACACGTAGCGCCCGAGCACGGCGAGGTCGGACGGCGCGTCCTCGGGGGCCGGCTTCTCGACGATGCTCCGGACCCGCACCAGCCCGTCGACCGCCGGGTCGGGGTCGCCCTCGACGCAGCCGTAGGCCGAGATCTCCTCCCGCGGGAAGGACTTCAGCGCGATCACCGACGCCTGGTGCCGCTGGTGGGCCTCGATCATCTCCTCCAGGACCGTCGAGCGCTCGTCCATGATGTCGTCGCCGAGCAGCACGGCGAAGGACTCGTCGCCCACGTGCTTGCGGGCCACCGCGACGGCGTGGCCGAGGCCCAGCGCCTCGCCCTGCCGGACGTAGTGGATGTCGGCCAGGTCGGCCAGCCGGCGGATCTCGCTCAGGAGGTCGTACTTCCCCGCCGCCTCGAGCGATTGCTCCAGCTCGATGGACCGGTCGAAGTGGTCCTCGAGGCTGCGCTTGCCGCGGCCGGTGATGATGAGGATGTCGTCGATGCCGACCCGCACCGCTTCCTCGACCACGTACTGGATCGCCGGCTTGTCCACCACGGGCAGCATCTCCTTGGGCTGCGCCTTGGTGGCCGGGAGGAAGCGGGTCCCCAACCCCGCCGCAGGGATGACGGCCTTCCTGACGGTGGTCATTGCCGAAACGTACCCTCCTCACCCTGCACTAGCCGACGGATGTTCCCGCTGTGGCGCAGGACGACCAGAGCCTCGCAGGCCACCAGCCCGGCCAGCTCCCAGCCCGGGACGCCGGTCAGCGCGGCGGTGACCGGCACAACGACCGCCGCGGTCAGCGACCCCACCGACCCGACGCGGGTGACAGCGACCGCCAGCCCGTACGCCACTGCGCCCACCAGGGCCACCAGGGGGAACAGGACCAGCACCATCCCGGCCGCCGTGGCGACGCCCTTGCCACCGCGGAACCGCCGGGTGACCGGCGCGATGTGGCCCACCACCGCGGCCACGCCGCACGCCACCCCCAACCCGTGTCCGCCGACCGCCCAGCCGAGAGCGGCAGCGAGCGCGCCCTTGCCCCCGTCGCCGAGCAGGGTCAGCAGCGCCGCGCGCCGCCCGGCCGTCCGCAGGACGTTCGTCGCGCCCGGGTTCCCGGAGCCCGCCGTGGTCGGATCGACGCCGGTGCGCCGGCCGACCAGCAGTGCCGTGGGGAACATCCCGAGCACGTAGGACACGACGACGCAGATCACAGCGACCAGCACGGTCAGCTCACGGTAATTGGTGTTAGCCTTGGCACTCGGAAGCTGAGAGTGCTAACGAAGCCCGGGAGCTCAACGGAGAGTCGACATGCCCACCTATGAGTACCGCTGCAAGAGCTGCGGCGAGCATCTCGAGGTCGTCCAGTCGTTCACTGACGATCCATTGACCGAGTGCCCTGCGTGCCGGGGTCAGCTCCGCAAGGTCTTCGGCTCCATCGGCATCGCCTTCAAGGGCAGCGGCTTCTACAAGACCGATTCCCGCTCGGCCGCCAAGGCCGCGTCGGGCAACGGTTCGTCGGAGGGGAAGTCCGAGACGAAGTCCGCGTCCACGTCGGACGCCAAGTCGTCCTCGTCCGAGTCGAGCTCGTCGGCGAAGTCGTCGTCCGGCGGCTCCAACTCGAGCGGCGCCTCCGAAGCCAAGTCGGCATGAGCGCGCTGCTGGGGGGCAGCCCCGACACCGGCATGCGGGCCGACGTCGGTGTCATCGGCGGGTCCGGGCTCTACGCACTGCTCGACGAGGTCGAGGAGGTCACGGCGATCACGCCCTACGGTCCACCGTCGGCGCCGGTGACCATCGGCGAGGTCGCGGGCCGCCGGGTGGCGTTCCTGCCCCGCCACGGGCTCGGCCACACGCTCCCGCCGCACAAGGTGCCGTACCGGGCCAACCTGTGGGCGCTCGGCCAGCTGGGCGTCCGAGCCATCTTCGGTCCCTTCGCCTGCGGGTCCCTGCAGCCGGACATCCACCCGGGCCAGTTCGTGGTGGTGGACCAGCTGGTCGACCGGACCTACGGCCGCGACTCCACCTTCTTCGACGGCGAGGTGAGCCCCGAGGGGTTCACGGCCGTCAACCACGTCACCTTCGCCGAGCCGTACCACCCCGGCCTGCGCAGCGTGGCCATCGAGGCCTGCAACGCCGAGGACGTGGCCGTCCACGAGACCGGCACGGTGGTCGTCATGAACGGGCCGCGGTTCTCGACCAAGGGAGAGTCCCGCTGGTACAGCGCGCAGGGCTGGGAGGTCATCAACATGACCCAGATGCCCGAGGCCGTCCTGGCCGCCGAGCTGGAGATCCCGTACGCGGCGATCGCGCTGATCACGGACTACGACGTGGGCCTGGAGGGTACCGACGGCATCGCGCCGGTGACCATGGAGGAGGTCTTCGCCACGATGGAGCGCAACGCCGAGGTGGTGCGGAAGGTGCTGTTCCGGGCGATCGAGCTGCTCCCCGACGAGCTGCTGGCGCGCGGCTGACCATGCGGCCACCTGCTCCCTCGACCCCTTGAGCCCTTGACCCCTTGACTTCGAGCGCACTCGAAGTCCTACGGTCATCGTCGTGACCGTGACTGCGATCGAGGCGCCGGCAATCCCGGATCCGGCCGCCCCGAGGACCTACACCATCGCCGAGGTAGCCGAGAAGCTGGGGGTGACGGCGCACACGCTGCGCTACTACGAGCGGATCGGCCTGGTCGACGTGGGCCGTGACACTGGCGGGCGCCGGCAGTACACGGACGACGACGTGGGTCGGATCCAGTTCGTCACCCGGCTGCGCGCGGCCGATCTCCCGATCAGCCGCATCCAGCACTACTTCGCGCTGGTCGCCGCCGGCCCCCACACCGAGCCCGAGCGCCTCGCCCTGCTCGAAGGGCACCGGGACGAGGTCCGGGCCCGGCTCGCCAGCCTGGAGGACGCGCTGGCCACCATCGAGTTCAAGATCGCCGTCTACGGCGGCAGCCTGACGGCCTGCGTCGCCCCTGCCGAGCTGCCCGGGCCACCGAGCGAGCCCGGTCCCGACCGCTGAGCCAGCCGCGCCCTCCCGCGCGGTCCGATCCTCCGAGAAGGAGCTTCCCATGTCCCCGTCCCCCACCCCTGTCCCGTCGCGCGCCCTGGGTCGCTCCGGCCTCACCGTCGGCGCCCTCGGCCTCGGCTGCATGAGCATCAGCACGGTCTACGGGCCGGGCGACGAGACCGAAGGCATCGCCACCATCCACCGAGCCGTCGAGCGGGGGGTCACGTTGTTCGACACCGCCGACATCTACGGCCTCACCACCAACGAGGAGCTGGTCGGCAAGGCTCTGGCCCCCTACCGGGACCGCATCGTCCTCGCCACCAAGTTCGGCATCGTCTTCCGACCCGGCGACACCTTCCCCCGCGGGACCAACGGCCGGCCGGAGTACGTGCACCAGGCCTGCGACGCGTCCCTCCAGCGCCTCGGAACGGACCACATCGACCTCTACTACCAGCATCGAGCCGATTCCGAGGTGCCGATCGAGGAGACGGTGGGCGCGATGGCGGAGCTGGTGGCGGCGGGCAAGGTCCGCCACCTCGGTCTGTCCGAGGCCTCGGTGGACACCATCCGCCGCGCCGCCGCCACCCACCCCATCGCGGCGTTGCAGAGCGAGTGGTCGCTGTGGAGCCGGGATCTCGAGGATGAGATCGTCGGCGTCTGCCGCGAGCTCGGCATCGGGATCGTGCCCTACAGCCCGCTGGGCCGGGGCATGCTGGCGGGCGCGGTGTCCAGCGCCGACGACCTGCACGACACCGACTTCCGCCGGGGCAACCCCCGGTTCCAGGGCGAGGCGCTGAGCCAGAACCTGCAGCTCGTGGACGAGGTGCGGGCCGTGGCCGCCGGGCGGGGAGCCACGCCGGCCCAGGTCGCCCTGGCCTGGGTGCTGGCGCGGGGCGACGACGTGGTGCCGATCCCCGGGACCAAGCGGGTGCGCTACCTGGACGACAACCTCGGCGCCCTGGACGTCGAGCTGACCGACGACGACCTCCGCCGCCTGGACGCCCTGCAGCCCGCCGGCGCCCGCTACGAGGACATGACCTGGGTCGACCGCACCACCCGACCTTCGGAGTGATATACACTCAAATACCATGTCACGTCCTCTCGTGGACCCGTGGGTGCTGGCGGTCCGCGCCCGGAGGATCATGGTCAGACCGGTGGTCCGGCGGCTCCTGGTGCTGCTGGTCGCCGCCGGCACGGGGCTGACGGTCGTGGCGCTGGTCCGCTCGGCGGACCAGGCCCGCGACCGCTGGGGAGCGACGCGGACGGTTGCCGTCGCGCGTCACGACCTGGCGCCGGGCGAGACCATCGACGGCGGGTCCGCCGAGCTCCGGGAGCTGCCCGAGGCGGCCGTGGCTACCGAGGCGCTGGCGGCGGTTCCCGTCGGAGCGGTGGTCCGGCAGCCGGTCGCGGCCGGCGAACCGCTGCTCGGCGATCGCATCGCGCCCGGGGGTCTCACCGGCGTCGCGGCACTGGTCCCGGCCGGCCACCGGGCGATCGCGATCCCGGTCGAGCCGCTGGGCGTGCCGCGGGTGGTCGTGGGCGACCAGGTCGACGTGCTCGCCGTCCTGGCCCCGGCCCCGGCCCTGGCCGCGCCTGCGGCGGATGGCAGCGAGGAGACCGATCCGAGCGAGGTGGACAGCCTCGACGGCCTCGCCACCGTCGGCCAGACCGCCATTCCCGTCGTCGAGCGGGCGGTGGTCGTCGACGTGGCCGACGGAGCGGTCACCATCGCCGTCGCCGAGCGGGACGTCCCCGCCGTCGCGACCGCCCTCGCCTACGGGCCCGTCCTCCTCACCCTGGCCGGCGCCTGACGTGCCCGGAGCTGACCGGCGGTCAGCGCCAGGGAGTGGCGAGGATGGCGAGGACGGCGAAGCCGACGATCAGCCGGTAGAGCACGAACGGAGCGAACGAGTGGCTGCGCACCAGCTTCAGCGTTCCCCAGACCGCGATGTACCCGGTGATCGCCGAGCTGACGATGCCCCAGAAGAACGCGGCCCGCATGTCGTCGGGCACGCCGCCTTCCCCCTGCACGTCGATGAACTTGAACACCAGAGCCCCGGCGATGATCGGCAGGCTCATGAGGAAGGCGAACCGGGCGGCTGCATCGCGACCCAACCCCAGGAACCGGCCGGCGGTCATCGTCACGCCCGACCGCGACACCCCCGGCTGCAGGGCGAGCGCCTGGCCGAGGCCCATCACGATGGCATCCTTCCGGCTCACCTCGTCGATGGTCCGCTTGCCGAGCGCGCCGTCGGCCCACGCCAACGCCAGGCCCCCGACGATCAGCATGACCGCGATGGCGGCGATCTGGTCGGTGTTCTCCTCGATGGTGTCGGCGAACAACCCGCCGACGACCGCGGCCGGCAGCGCCGACAGCGCGATCAACCAGGCCAGGCGGCCGTCCTTGCGCTTGGGGTCGAGGATGGCGGCCCGCACCAGCCGACGGATGTCCGAGCGGAAGTAGACGACCGCGCCGACCAGCGTGCCCAGGTGCAATGCGACGTCGAAGGTCTTCTCGAGCGATTCGTTGCCCGCGAAGTCGTTCCAGCCGAACAGCCAAGGGACCAGGATCAGGTGACCCGCCGACGAGATGGGCAGGTACTCGGACAGACCTTGCACGATGCCGAGAACGATGGCGTGAAGGATCGACACTGGTCCTCACCGATGTAGAGCGCTGTGCGGAGCGAGCATCGTCATCGGCCGAGCCCATTCCCCGCAAGCGCGGTCGAAGCGGTCCCGCCATTCGGATAGCCCGCCGCCGAGGCTAAACGAAAAGGCGCCGGCCGAGGGCGACGAGCCGCCCCGCTACGCGCCACTGAGGGTCACATGATCGATGACGAGGGGTGACGCTGCGGTGCCGCCGGGAGTCCGCTCCTGGTCGCCGCCCACCAGCCGCACATCGAGCAGCAGCCGCTGGATGGTGGAGGCGATCGTCGCTTCGCGCACCGGCTCGGCCAGAGCTCCGTCGCGGATCATCAGGCCCTGGACCCCCACCGAGAAGTCGCCGGAGATGGGGTTGACCCCGGAGTGGAGCCCGCTCATCGACTGCACGAGGACGCCGAGCTCGACCTGTGCGATCAGCTCCTCCAGGGTGCCCTCGCCCGGCGTGATGGCGAGCGCCTGGGCGCCGACACCCGGCGTCGACCGGTACCCCCGGACCGCCGAGGCCGTCGACGGCGTGCCCGCGCGGCGGCCGGTGTAGGTGTTGTGGAGGAAGCCCCGGAGGACACCCCCGTCGATCAGGGAGATCCGCCGGGTGGCCAAGCCCTCGCCGTCGTGGGTGTCGGCACCCAGCGAGAGCGGGTCGGTCGGGTCGTCGACCACGTGCAGCAGCGGCGACGCGATGGCATCGCCACGGCGGTCGGCGAACGGCGAACGCCCCTTGAGCACCGCTTCGCCGTTCAACATGCCGGCCGCCAGACCGACCAGGGACGCCGCCATGCGGGGCTCGAGCGCCAGGGTGACCACCCCGCTGGCGGGTTGGCGTGCTCCGAGGAGGCGGGTGGCCCGCTCGACCGCGTCGACCGCGGCTTCCTGGAGGTCGATCTCGTCGGGCGACCGTCCGACCGACACGCCGAAGCCGGTCTGGGTCTCGTCGCCGTCCTCGGCCAGCGCCGTCACCGCCAGGTGGCAGCCGGTGCTGCGGCCCCAGGCCTCGATGCCGGTGGACGTCGCGACCGCGCCCTCCCCGATGCCGTCGCCCCACACCGCGTTGCGCACACCGACCATGCGCGGGTCACCGGCCAGCACGGCGGCTTCGAGATCGAGCGCCAGAGCCACCTTGCGGTCGGTGGGCAGGCTGTCGAGGCCGTCGCGCCACAGGTCGAGGTCGGGCGGCGCCACGCCGTCGGGCTCGGCCAGGCCGATCCACTCGTCGGGCTCGGCGAAGGTCGCGTTGTCGCGGGCCTCGGCCAGCGCCTCGGCCACGACGGCGTCCTCCAGCGATGCGGCCCAGGCGAAGCCCTGGCGAGACTCGTGGACCACCCGGACACCGATGCCGGCCGAGGTCGCCTGGGTCAGCGATTCGACCTCGCCGCCGTGCACCTTGACCGAGGCCGAGCGATGGCGGGCGACGTAGGCCTCGACCTGCTCGCCCGCGGACGCCGCGCCCGCAACCTTCCGGGCCAGCTCGAGCAGCTCGCTGTCGGTGTGGGCCGAGGTCACTGGCCGGAGATGGCGACGTCGCGGATGACGAGGCTGACGCCCGCGGCGCTCATGGTCAGCCAGGTCAGGTCGCTGCCCACCGCGGTCACGTCCTGGAGCAGCTTCTGCAGCGTGGAGGCGATGGTGAACTCGCGCAGGGGCTCGGCCAGCCCGCCGCCGCGGATCCGGAGGCCCTGCGCGCCGGTCGACAGGTCGCCCGACACCGGGTTCACACCGGAGTGCAGGCCGGAGACCTCCTGCACCAGGACGCCGTGGTCGACGCCGCCGATCAGCTCCTCCGGCCCGAGCTCGCCGGGGGCCAGCGCCACGGCTCGACACGACGCGCCCGGCGTGCTCTTGAACCCGTCCCGAACGGCGGAGCCCGTGGAGGCGGTGCCCATGCGGCGGGCGGTCCAGCTGGAGTGGACGAAGCCGCGAAGGGTCCCGGCCTCGATGAGCGGAACCCGCCGGCTGGCCAGCCCTTCGTCGTCGACCGGGCTGGCGCCCCAGGCGCGGCCGTCGGTCGGGTCCTCGACGAGGGTGACGATCGGGGCGGCCACGGTCTCGTCGACCCGGTCGGCGAACAGCGACCGGCCCCGCACCACCTCGTCGGCCGACAGCGTCCCGGCCACGATCCCGAGGAGCTGCGCCGATACCCAGGGGTCGAGGACCACCGTCAGCCGCTCGGACGGAGGCTTGACCGCGCCGAGCATGCGGGTGGCCCGATCGGCAGCGTCCCGCGCCGCCCGGTCGATGTCGAGGTCGTCGACGGTGCGACCGACCGAGAAGCCGAAGCCGGTCTGGGTCTCGTCGTCGTCGCCGGCCAGCGAGAAGCCGACGATCTCGCAGCCGGTGTAGCGGGACGCCCGGCGGAGGCCGGTGGTGGTCGCGATCACGACCTCGGTGGCGGTGTCGGCGTAGTCGGCCGACTCCACACCGACGATCCGCCCGTCGGCGGCGCGGATCGCGTTCTCGAGCTCGACGGCCATCGCAACCTTGCGCTCGGTGGGCACGTCGAGCAGGTCGTCGCGCCACAGGTCGACCTCGGGCGGCTCGACACCGTCGTCGACGGCCAGCCCCGCCCACTCGTCGGGCTCGGCGAAGGCAGCGTTGTCGCGGGCTTCGGCGAGTGCGTCGCGCACCGCCTCGGCGTCGAAGGTTCCGCAGTAAGCGAACCCCTGGCGGCCGTCCCGGACCACCCGGACGCCCACGCCCAGGGACTCGGCCACCGACAGCTGCTCGACCTCGCCCTCGTAGGCCCGGATCTGGGCGTCGCGGGACCGGGCGACGTAGGCCTCCACCTGCTCGTCGCCCTCGGCCCCCTCCAGGACCAGGTCCGCGACGTCCGGCAGGTCCAGGGCGGTCACGCTGCGGTGCCGCCGATGGTCAGAGCCTGGACCCGCAGGGTGGGGACGCCGTCGCCGACCGGGACCCCCTGGCCGTCCTTGCCGCAGGTGCCCGGGTGGCCCATGGAGAAGTCGTGGCCCACGGCGTCGATGTCGGTCAGCACCTTGGGCCCGTTCCCGATGAGGTTCCCCTCGCGCAGCGGGTCGGTGATCTGCCCGTCCTCGATCAGGTAGGCCTCGGTCATCCCGAAGACGAAGTCGCCGGTGGCCGTGTTGACCTGGCCGCCCCCGAGCGAGGCGATGTACACGCCGCGCTCGGTCGAGGCCACGATGTCGTCGGGCTCGCTCTCGCCGCCGACCAGGTACGTGTTGGTCATGCGGACCATCGGCAGGTGCTGGTAGCTCTGGCGGCGGCCGTTGCCCGAGCGCGGCCGGCCTTCCTTGCGGGAGCGGAGGAAGTCCCACATGTAGTCGGTGAGGATGCCGTCCTGGATCAGCACGTTGCGCTGGGCGGGCGTGCCCTCGTCGTCGATCGCGTACGCACCCCACTCCTCGGCCATGGTCCCGTCGTCGACCAGTGTCACGAGCGGCGAGGCCACCTGCTGGCCCAACCGGCCCTTGAACACCGAGGCGCCCTTGTCGACCAGGTCCTTCTCGAGCCCGTGCCCGCACGCCTCGTGGAACAGGACGCCACCCCCGCCGGGACCGATGACCACCGGCATGGTGCCCGACGGAGCCGGTCGGGCCTGGAGCTTGGTGACGGCCCGCCGGGCGGCGGTGCGGGCGATGTCCTCGACCTCGTAGCGGTCGAAGAGCTCGAAGCCGATGGTGCGGCCCACGGTCTCGTAGCCGGTCTGCATCCCGGTGTCGCCGAAAGCCACCGTCGACACCACGAACAGGGTGCGGACCTGGTCGTCACCGGCCAGCAGCCCGTCGCTGTTGGCCACCAGGATCTGGCGGCGGGAGTCGCCGTAGCGGGCGCGGACCTGCCGGATGGCCTCACCCTCGGCCCGGGCGGCCTCGTCGGCCCGGCGCAGCAGCTCGACCTTGGCGCCCTTGCCGACGCTCTCGGGCGGGATGCCGACGTCGTTCGGGCGCGGCGCGGTCTGCCGGGTCAGCTCGACGGTTCGCACGCCGCCGCCGCCCGAACGGGCCGCAGCCGCCGCGGCCTCGGCGGCCGATTGCAGCCCCGCCTCGGTCAGGTCGGCGGTGTGGGCGAAGCCGGTGGTGTCGCCGACCACGACCCGGATGCCGGCGCCGCGGTCGCGCCCCGATGACAGCTCCTCGACCCGGCCGTCGTCGAGCATGGCCGAGGACGAGCGCTTGTCTTCCACGAACACCTCGGCGAACTCGCCGCCGGTGCGTAGGGCTGCTCCGAGGGTTCGCTGGATGACGGCTTCGTCGAGCACAGGAGCACCTCGCTTGTCGGGGTGGGCGGAACGTTGGGTGGTGCGGTGGAATGCCGGTGGGCGAGGCGAGGCAAGTCGAGCTGCCCGCGCCAGAGGGTTTGGCGGAAGGGCGAAGCCCCGGTCTTTCGCCCGCCAGTGACGTGGCTGCCTACTGTACCCCGGTGCCCTTGGATCCCGGACGAGCCGCCAAGGTCGTGCTGCTGGTCGGCGACGCCGACACCGCGGTGGCGCTTCGGTCGGGTGACGTTCCCGTGCTGGCCACGCCGCGGCTGATCGCGCTGTGCGAGGAGGCTGCCGTCGAGGCTGTGGCCGGGGAGCTGCCCGCGGGCCGGACGACGGTCGGCATGCGGGTCCAGCTCGACCACCTGGCCCCGACGGCGGTGGGTCACACCGTCACCGCGGAGGCCACCCTGGAGAAGGTGGAGGGCCGCCGCCTGACCTTCACGGTGTCGGCCACCGACGACCGCGGCCTGGTCGCGGCCGGTCGGGTGACCCGGGTCGTGGTCGACGTCGACCAGTTCCTCGAGAAGTGCCACTAGCGCCGCGCTGACGGGCCGGGTCGTCTCGGGGAGATCTACCGTCACCGGCCGGTCGTAGCCGTCGAGGTCCAGGCGGACCTCTCCGCCGTCCAGCACAGCCCTGATTCGGCAGAGGCGATGGTGACGGTCGATCCAGGCGTCGACGGGCCCGGTGACCGGGAGGCCGGCGAGCACTGCACCTGACGTCGGGACCCGGAGGTGGGTCGCTCCCGGAGGCCCGCCCCGCTCACGATCGGCCATGGCGGCGACCTCGGACCCGGCCTCGAGCAGCAGCCCGCGTAGCTGCTCACCCGCCCGCGGCAGGCCGACCCGGGACCACACCAGCTCGTCGGCACCGCCGACGACCTCCAGCCAAACGGCGGGATCGACCCCCAGCGCCGCGCCCGCCGGCCCGGGCTGGATCGCCAGCAGGCCGCCGGCCACCGCGACCCGCAGCGCCGGCAGCCGCTCATGACCGCGGATCATGCTCGTCGCCCGCCACAACCGGTGCTCCCCGGTGTCGAAGGCCCCCTCGTCGACCAGCCGCACCCTCGCCCCACCATCCGGACCATCCGGTGAGTCGAGCGCCAGGACCCACCGGTAGTGGAGGCGGCGGACCGCACCGTTGCGCTCGCGGACCACGGCCAGCAGGTCCGGGGGGTCGTCCGGCGTTCCGTCCCCTTCGCCCGGCAGCCGGATCCCGCTGGCCGGGAACCCCGCCGTGACCAGCACCAACACGGTCACCAGCACCGCCAGAGCTCTCGCTGCTCGCCACACCGCGCACCTCCCAAGGTCCCGAGGACGTGGAGGTGGGAGTAGCGAGGGGTGCCCCACCGAGCACCGCCAGGGCAGCGTAGCCTGCTCGCATGAGGCCAACGGGCCGCGAATGGCGGACGAACGAAACGGGAACCACCGAGGAATCCCGGTCGTAGAATTGGTGTTGGAGCCCGTGCCGGACGTTCAAAGGGGAAATGCTGTGACCGGGGTCGCGAGCCGCAAAGGGGCGGTGTCCATGACGCTGCGCATCGGCGTCAGCGTCGTGATGCTCGTCGTCCTGCTGGTGCGCGCTCCTGACTTCAGCTGGAGCGACCTCTTGCCCCGCTGGACCGTGGGCACGTTGGCCTGGCTCAGCGCCGCGGCGCTGTTGACCCTGGCCGGCATCGTGCTGTCCGCACTGCGGTGGCAGAAGATCCTGGACGCGATGGAGATCCCAGCCTCGCTCCCCCGGCTGGTCCGCCACTACCTGGCCGGCCAGTTCGTCTCCAACGTGCTGCCCACGACCATCGGCGGGGACGTGCTCCGGGTGAGCCGGCTGTCCCGCGACACCGGCGAGTCGCCGGGCACCTTCGCCTCGGTCGTGCTGGAACGGCTGACCGGATGGCTGGTCCTGCCGGTGATCACCATCGTCGGCTTCACCGTGAACCCCGGGCTGCGGCACCTCGGTACGGCGACCCGGGTCGCACTGGGCCTGGCCGTCGGCACCCTCGCCCTGCTGGTCGGAGTCCTGATCGCGGTGGCCAGCAAGCGCATCGGCGGCCGCTTCGCGGCCCGCGACGGCTGGCGCCGCTTCGCCGGCGCCCTCCACCTGGGCCTCGACCGCCTCCGCCAGCACCCGTCCGCCGCCGTCCGCCTGCTCGGTGCGGGCTTCGCGTACCAGCTCGCACTGGTGCTCGCCGCCGTCGCGGCCGCGCAGGCGCTCGGACTGCGGCCGGCGGGCCTGACGGCGCTGCTGGCCTTCTTCCCGGCCGTGCTGATCGCCCAGGTCCTGCCGATCAGCGTCTCGGGCCTCGGCGTCCGCGAGGGTGCCTTCGTCCTGTTCCTCGGCCCGCTGGGCGTCGCACAGAACGAGGCCATCGCTCTGGGTCTGCTGCTCTACCTGCTCAACCTGGGCGTCAGCCTGCTCGGAGCCCCGGCGTTCGCCGCCGGAGGACGCGCGCGCGAACCTCTGGCTGCATGACGGCCGTCGATCGGGGGCCGACCTCTCCCATGAGCACGCCGGCCCCCAGTGTCACCGAAGAGCCGGAACCACCGCGCAGCCGTGCCGCTGCGCTGGGACTGCGGTGGTGGCGGGAGGTCGTCTACACCGTGCTGGTCTACGTCGCCTACTCGGCGGTCCGGAACCAGTTCGGCTCGGGCGCCGGCGGGTCCTTGCAGGCCGAGCCGGCGTTCCACCACGGCCAGGCCATCATCCAGCTCGAACGCAACATCCACCTCTACTTCGAGCAGGCCCTGCACAGCTGGTACATCGGCCTGCCGGGCCACGGCCTGATCCGGTTCTGGAACGTCTGGTACGGCCTGGGCCACTTCGTGGTGACCACCATCGGCCTGGTGTGGATGTTCCGGCGCTTCCCCGAGCGCTACCGGCTGTGGCGCAACACGCTGGCCATCACCACCCTGCTCGCGCTGGTCGGCTTCGCCTCGTTCTCGTTGATGCCGCCGCGCCTGCTCGACGACCCGGGCACCTACGGCGGATGCCAGGTCTACGCCAGCGACCGGGGTCAGCCCCTGCCCGACGAGGCCGGCGAACCACCCTGCGACAGGTACGGCTACGTCGACACCGTCGCGGTCTACGGGGGCTGGGCCTCGTTCGGCAGCGAGGAGATGGCCAAGGTCTCGAACCAGTACGCCGCCATGCCGAGCATGCACATCGGCTGGTCCACGTGGTGCGCGCTGGTGCTGGTGCCGATGATCCGCCGGCGGTGGCTCAAGGTCCTGGTAGCCGCCTATCCCCTGTTCACCCTGTTCGACATCATCGTCACCGCCAACCACTACTGGATCGACGGGCTCGGTGGCCTGCTCTGCCTGGGTGTGGGCTACCTGATCGCCCGGACGGCGACCCGCTGGTGGGAGAGCCGACGGCTGGCCGAGACGCCCTCCGTCGTCCCCGCCACCGCCGGCTGAGCGCACCCGCCGCCCCCGGCGGGGCGGCCCGGCTGGTCGGGTCTAGCGGTAGGCCGTGGCCTGGATGCCGTAGAGCTCGGCGTAGTGGCCGCCCCGCTCGATGAGCTCGTCGTGGGTGCCCACCTCGACCACCCGGGCCCCGTCGAGCACGACGATGAGGTCGGCCATGCGGACCGTGCTGAACCGGTGGGAGACGAGGATCGTGATGCGGCCGGTCCCGTCGTCGCCGCCGTTGCCCCGCGCCGCGCTGGCGTAGCGCTCGAACAGCGCATGCTCGGTCTCCGCGTCGAGCGCCGCTGTCGGCTCGTCGAGCACCAGCACCAACGGCACGTCGCGCATGAAGCCCCGGGCCAGCGCCAGCTTCTGCCACTGGCCGAACGACACCTCGACGCCGTCGGGCCAGGTCGGCCCGAGCTGGGTGTCCAGCCCCGCGGCCAGCCGCTCGACGACGTCGTCGGCGCCCGCCCGGGCCACGGCGGTCGACACGGCGGAACGATCGTCCATCCGGGGCAGGTCGCCGACCCCCACCGAGTGGCGGGCCGGCAGCTCGAAGCGGAAGAAGTCCTGGAACGCGCCGGCCAGGCGGGCCCGCCACTCGTCGGCGACCATGGTCGCCAACGGTTGCCCGTCCACCAGGATCCGGCCCGCGGTCGGCTCGTAGAGCTTGCAGAGCAGCTTGACGAGCGTGGTCTTGCCGGCGCCGTTCTCGCCGACCAGCGCCACCACCGTGCCGGCCGGCAGGTCGACCGACACGTCGTCCAGCACCAGGCGGTCGGTCCCGGGATAGGCGAACGACACGTGCTCCACGCTGATGCCCTCGGTGAGGCGGTCGGGGGCCGGCTGGTCCGCGGCCGCGACCAGCGAGGCGGCGTAGTCCTCGAGCCAGACCAGGCGCCGGGAGCCGTCGAGCCAGATCCCCCGCAGGAAGCCGATCTCGCCCACGGTCGCGCCGATGTAGGCCGACAGGCGGGACCCGGCCGCCAGCACCAGCAGGACATCACCCGGCGGCGCATCGAGCCCGGCCGCCACGAAGACCACGGCGCCGACGTAGGCGGCGCCGAAGATGCCCCAGGCGAAGGTGTGCCACACGGCCGTGCGCCATCGCACGACTGAGACCGGCTGGTACCAGCGCTCCCAGGCCTCCCGGCGCTGCGTGACCAGGCGGTCGCCCAGCCCGGTGACCCGCACCTCCTTCCCCGGCGGTGCGGTGGTGGCCACCATGAACAGGTGCTTGGCCAGCCGGTTGGGCTCGGCCACGCCCTCCTCGACCGTGCGCTCGACGCCGGGCCGCCAGGAGGAGGTGAGGACGGTGGGCAGCGCGAACAGGCCGAGCAGCGCCAGCGCGGGGTGGATCGACATCAGCAGGGCGATGGTGACCCCGAGCCGCAGGATCCATCCGCAAGTGGTGAAGACCGACAGGTACATGTGGTCCAGGACGAAGACCTGGTCGCGCAGCACGGCCAGCCGGTCGAGGTACTCGGGCCGCTCCTGGTGGGCGATGGTGGCGACCGAGGCCTGGAGCCGGGCCACATGGGATTCGAGGGCGATGGTGACCTTGTCCCGGAAGCGCCGCTGGACCCGGGTGCTGACGGTCCGCAGGAACCAGGTCGCCGTCGCGGCGAGGCCGAGGCCGGCGGCCGCGATCATGAGCAGGCGCCGGTCGTCCTCGATGACGCCCTCCCCGAGGAGAGCCAGCCACAGCGCGAGCAGCGCGTCGGGCAGGGCCGCCAGCAGTGCGAGGACGAACGAGGCGATCAGCAGCCACGGTTCGTTCTGGTGGCCGAGCTTGACCACTCGCCACATCGACCGCAGCGCCGGGGGGAGGTCGTCCTTCGGATCGGGACGCCCGGCGGACGTCTCAGGAGAGGACGTCATACACCATCCCCTCCTCGTCCTCGGTGGCGCCGAACCGCCGGGCCTGGAGCTCGAACATCGTGCGGTAGCGGCCCCGCTCGGCCATCAGCTCGTCGTGGCTCCCGTGCTCGACGACGCGGCCGTGCTCCAGGACGCAGATGCGGTCGGCCTGGCGGACGGTCGAGAAGCGGTGGGAGATGAGGATGGTGGTGGTCTCGCGGGTCGCGGCCAGGATCCGCTCGAAGATCTCGACCTCGCCCCGCACATCGAGCTGGGCGGTCGGCTCGTCGAGCAGCACCAGCCCCGCGCCGAGCTGCACTGCGCAGAGGGCCCGGGCCAGCGCGACCCGCTGCCATTGCCCACCGGACAGGTCGGTGCCGCCCTCGTAGCCGCGGGCCAGCGGGGTGGCCAGGTCAGCCAGCCCGGCGGCGCCGGCCTGGTCCAACGCGGTGAGGACGACCTCGTCCGCCGCACCGGCCGGTGCGACGTTGTCGCGCAGGGGCAGCTCGAAGCGGACGAAGTCCTGGAACACGGCGGCCACCCGAGATCGCCAGGCGCCGACGGGCAGGTCCCGCAGGTCCACCCCGTCGACCTCGATCGACCCCTGCTGCGGGTCATAGAACCGGCACAGCAGCTTGGCGAGGGTCGTCTTGCCGGCGCCGTTCTGGCCCACGATGGCCAGGGACGAGCCGGCGGGGATGGTCAGGTCGAAGCCCTCCAGCACGGACCGGTCGCCGTGGGGGTAGGTGAAGGCCACGTCCCGGAAGCGGATCTCCCGTGCCGGCAGGTCCGCGGCTCGCTCGGCAGGCTGGGCCCGCCCCGGCGTCGGCGCCGTCAGCGCGCCGGCCGGCCCCATCGCGGGCTCCAGCCGGAGCACGGCGGCCACGGGAGCGGCCGCGCCGTCCAGGGCCCAGTTGAGGCCGCCGAAGGCGATCATGCTGGTGCCCACGGCCGCCTGGGCGAACACCACCAGCCGGTCGAGCCCCAGCCGCCCGTCGGCCGCGGCGTCGGCCAGCGACCAGAACACCAGACCGTTGGCGGCGGTCACCACCAGGAGGCTCCAGACCACCGGCTTCTCCCGCAGCCGCGTGGCCGCGTACTGCAGGTCGAACAGCTGCTTGCGCCGGGCGGTGAAGCGGTCGATGGTCCAGGGCGCCAGGCCGAACAGGCGGACCTCCTTGGCCGCCGGTGGGTCGACGGCCAGGCGGTAGGCGTAGTCGGCGTGGCGCTGCGCCTCCCGGACCTCGCTCGTCGCGCGGTCCCGCCACACCGAGCTCTCGCGGAGGAGGTAGTGGGTGCCCAGCCACGCGCCGGCGAGCACGATCGGCGCCCACCAGGCGTAGGCGAACAGGAGCGCCGCCGAGGCCAGCCCGCCGACCATCTCGACCAGGCTGCCGGCGATGAAGCCCATGTTGATGTGCATGGGCGGGCCGGTCATGCCGAAGTCGAACTCCCGGGCGACGGTCAGGTCGCTGGTCAGCTCGGGATCCTCCAGGTGGCCCATCCCCGGGGGCCGGACGCAGGCCTCGGTCAGCCGGTCGTAGAGCCACGCGGCGATGCGGCTGCCGAAGTTGGCGCTGAGCGCCTCGTGCACCGGGTTCAGGACCTGCAGGAGGACGAAGACCACGCCGACGAAGCCCAGGGGCAGGGCGAGCGATCCCCCCGACTCGACGGCGCCGACCAGCACGCCCATCGCGATGGCGAACAGCGCTGGTAGGACGCCCCGGAGCACCAGGACCGCCCACCACGCGGCAGCCAGGGCGGGGTCGGCCTTGGGCAGGACGCCGAAGAACTTCCACTCCTGTCGCTCACGCAAGCGGGCCAGCACCTAACCCCTCCGTCCGGACCGTCGTCCGGTGTCCATGATCCCCTGGGTGCCCGGCCGCACACGATGTCACATCCCGCTGCTCCCACATGGCCGCACCGGGGCAGGAGCGGTACCGTGGCCGGGGCCGGGGAACGACCTCGGTTCCGCTCCACGGCAGTAACGGAGCCGCACCACATGCTCCTCGATTCGATCAACGAGCCCTCTGACCTGCGCCTATTGAGCTACCCGGAGCTCGATTCGCTCGCCGCCGAGATCCGTGCCCACATCGTCGAAGCGGTGTCGCGGACCGGCGGCCACCTCGGCTCGAACCTCGGCGTCGTCGAGCTCACCCTCGCGCTGCACCGGGTGTTCGATTCACCCCAGGACGTCCTGCTGTGGGACACCGGCCACCAGGCGTACGTCCACAAGATCGTCACCGGGCGCCGGGACGACTTCCTCCAACTGCGCCAGGCCGGCGGGCTCTCGGGCTATCCGTCGCGGGCCGAGTCGCCCCACGACTGGATCGAGAACAGCCACGCCTCCACCATCATCAGCTACGCACACGGCCTCGCCGTGTCGAAGCAGCTCCGGGGCCAGCCGTCGGGGAACGTCGTCGCCGTGATCGGCGACGGCTCGATGACCGGAGGCATGGCCTTCGAGGGCCTGAACAACCTGGGGAACTCCGAGGCCCGGGCGGTGATCGTCCTCAACGACAACGGCCGCTCCTACGCCCCCACGGTGTCCAAGCTCGGCGAGAGCCTGGCCCGCCTGCGCGTGAGCCCCGCCTACCTGCGCAACCGGGCTCGGCTGGAGAAGCTCCTCCATGAGATCCCGCTGGGCGAGCACATCGAGCGGGGTGTCGACTCCGCCGGTGCGGCGTTGCGCGAGATGTTCGAGCCCCCGGCGTTCTTCGAGATGCTCGGCGTCCGCTACATCGGCCCGTTCGACGGCCACGACATCGCCGGCCTCGAGCGGGCCCTGACCAACGCGGCGCAGTTCGAAGGCCCGATCGTGGTCCACGTGCTCACCCAGAAGGGCCGGGGATATGCCCCGGCAGAGAACGACCCGATCAAGCGCCTGCACGACGTGAGCGACGTGAAGCCCGGCAGCTACACGGCGGCCTTCGCCGAGGCCGTGATCAAGGAAGCCGACGAGCGGCCCGAGCTGGTGGCCATGACGGCTGCCATGCCCGACTCGACCGGCCTGCTGCCGTTCAAGGACCGCTTCCCCGACCGCTTCTTCGACGTCGGCATCGCCGAGCAGCACGCGGTGACCGCCGCCGCCGGAATGGCGATGGGCGGCCTCCGTCCGGTGGTCGCCGTCTACTCCACCTTCCTCACCCGGGCCTTCGACCAGGTCAACCTGGACGTCGGCCTCCACGGCCAGCCCGTCGTGTTCTGCATCGACCGGGCTGGCATCACCGGCGACGACGGCGCCAGCCACCACGGCGTGCTCGACCTCGTGCTGCTGTCGAAGGTGCCGGGCATGACGATCTTCGCTCCCTCCTCCTACCGCGAGCTGGGGGTGATGCTCCACGACGCGCTGGACCTGTGCACCGGCCCGGCCGCGCTGCGCTGGCCCAAGACGATGCCGCCCAAGGAGACCACCGCCAGCGAGGACGAGACCGGCTCCGGCCTCCAGGCCCGCCTGGTCCGCCAGGGGCGCGACCTGTGCATCCTGGCCGTGGGCAAGATGCTGGCGCCGGCCCGGCAGGCCGCCGAGCTGCTGTCCGCCCAGGGGGTCGACGCGACGGTCTGGGACGTCCGCCTCGTCAAGCCGCTGGACCTGGAGATGCTGACGGACGCGGCGAGCCACCCGGCGGTGGTCACCGTCGAGGACGGCTACCGCGAGGGCGGCGCGGGCTCGACGATCGCCGTCCGCATCGGCGAGCTGACGCGGGGCGCGGTGCCGACCGAGGTCCTGGGCATCCCGGTGACCTACATCCCCCAGGGCAAGCCGGACGCCATCCTGGCGCAGTTCGGGCTGAACGCCGAGGGCATCGCTGCGTCAGCCCAGCACCTGCTGGCCGCCGTCACGCCCGCTGGGTGAGGCCGTCGCGCGGGGGTCGCGGGTGGTTGCGGCGTGGCCTCGGACGAGGCGCTCACACGGGCAATCTCGGCCCACTGCTCCACGCGACAAGGCCCGGACCGAATTTCTCCGGCCCGGGCCTCTCCCCCTGGTCGCCCCCAGCTGTGACGGGTTCACCCTATACCTGTAGGTGGCGCCTGTCACATGCAGTCAACGTCAGGCGACGACGCTAGGTAACGGGTTTTTTGCGAAACTTCTCGTCGTTCCAGCGCTGTCGTCAGCCCACGCCTACGTGTAGTAGGGATTCTCCCCGAGGCTGTGGTCGGTGGTGTCGACGACCTCGGTGATCTCGGGAACTGCCTCCCGGATCGACCGGGAGATGCCCTCCCGGAGGGTCATCGCGGACACCGCGCACCCCTGGCAGCCGCCGCCCATGGTCACGTACGCGACCTCGCCCTCGACCCGATCGAGCCCGGCGAACCCGCCGTGCATCGCGAGGGCCGGGTTGATCTGCTCATCCAGCAGCTGGCGGATGCGCTCGTCGACCGTCCCCGTCAGTTCGAGGTGCGCGCCGGACAGCGGATCGGGCCGGTTGGGGTTGCGCAGCACCAGGCCGGCCTGGCCGCCGGCGGTCGGCAGGTCGAGCGTCGCACCCCGCAGGGCATCGATGCTCTCGGACGGGATGATGATCGGCAGGGTCCCCTGCTCCTCGATCAGGTCGCCGGCGTCGAGGTCGGCTTCGGCGACGGGATCGAAGGTCAGGTCGTAGGTGTATTCGACCCCCCGGACGCCCGTGACCTCGACCCGCAGGCCGAGCTCCTCGGGATCGTCCTCCTGGGCCCGCAGTTCGAGGATCTTGTCGCGGGCGGGATCCGTGATGGTCAGGACCATGACCCCAGGGTACCGGCGTCGTTCCTGGTGGGTGACGTGGCAGTTCGGACGGTCACCGCTACCTTGGCCAGCCGTGGACGGGTTGTGGCGGATCCTCCGCTTCATCGCGCGCAGCACCCGCCGGTTGGCCATCCTCGTGGCCGGTCTCGCGGTGGTCGCCGTGGGGATCGTGCTCATCCCCGCGCCCGGGCCCGGATGGCTGGTGGTCTTCGCCGGCCTGGCGATCCTCGCCACCGAGTTCACGTGGGCCGAGATGCTGCTGGAGCGGGCGAAGCGCCAGGCGATGCGGGCCAAGGACGCGGCCGTCCGCTCGGTCAACGGCCGGCGGCGTCCGCCGAGCACCAACGGCTCGGCGCCGGCCGACGAGCTGCCGGCCGATGCACCCGGCGCTGCCGCGCCCACCGGCGCGCCAGCCGCCGAGCTCCTGTCCGAAGCGCCCGGTACTGCCGCGCCCACCGACGCGCCGGTCCCGGCCGAGACGCCGAGCTCGACCCCCAACCCGAGGCACTAGGTCCCCGGCCGGGCCGCCAGGGGTCGGTCGTCGGCTAGGCGGCGGCCGGCGGTCTCGGCTTCCTCGGCCAGGGCCAGCCACTCCTCCTCGGCGGTCGCCAGCTCGGCCTGCACCGCCGCCAGCTCCTCGCCCAGCCGGGCCAGCGCGGCGTGATCGCTACCGGCCGCGGCCAGCTCGGCCTCCAGGCCCGCCTGCTGCTCGGCGAGGCGTGCCACCCGCGCCTCGGCCCGCCGTAGCAGGTGGCGGAGGGTGCTCGGGCTCCGGCCGCCGCGGCGGCTCGGGCGGCCGGTCTCGCCGCCCCGCCGGGCGGCGCCGTCAGGAGAGTCGCCATGACTGGCGGCGCCAGATGCCCCCGCCTGAACGGGCTCCCTCACCGGGGGCCGCGGCCGCGGCTGCCGTCCACCCGAGGTGCGCCACCGGGCCCGGCGCTCGGCCTCGTAGGTGGCGTAGCCGCCGGGGACCCGACCGGCGCTGCCTCGGCCGTCGAGGACCAGGACGTCGTCCACCGTCCGCTCCAGGAACGCCCGGTCGTGGCTCACCACCACCAGCGCCCCCGGCCAGGTCTCCAACATGTCCTCCAGGGCTCGAAGGGTGTCGAGGTCCAGGTCGTTGGTCGGCTCGTCGAGCAGCAGGACGTTCGGTGCCTGCCGCAGCACCAGGACCAGCTGCAGGCGCCGCCGCTCGCCGCCGGACAGCAGCCGGACCGGCGCCCGCTGGGCGTCGCTGCCGAACCAGAACCGGTCGAGCAGGACGTCGTCGGTCCAGTCGGGCCGGCGGGCCGGACCGGCGACGAGGTCCCGGACCCGCTGGTCGGGTGGGAGCGCGACGGAGCGCTGGTCGTAGTACCCGATCCGCACCGTCTGACCCCGGACCACCTCGCCCCGGCGTGGGGCGCGTCCGCCCGCGATGACGTCCAGCAGCGTGGACTTCCCCGAGCCGTTCGGACCCACCACCGCCAGCCGAGCCCGCCGTCCGAGGGTCAGGTCGAGGTCGGCGAAGAGCGACGGCTGGTCGCCGTAGCCGTCGGCCACACCCTGCAGCTCGACCACGGTGTTGCCGAGCCGGGGGGTACGGGTCAGCTGCGCCAGGGGGAGGTCCTCGGGCCGGTCCGACGGCGGCAGCGCACCTTCCACCACCGCCAGCGCCGCCGCGACGTCGGCCTTCGGCTTGCGGGTCCGGGCCGGGGCTCCCCGCCGTAGCCAGGCCAGCTCGGCGCGAGCCAGGTTGCGCCGGGTGCGCTCGGCCGCCTCCGTCCGGGCCTGGCGTTCGGCGCGGGCGTCCAGGTAGGAGGCGTAGCCGCCGTCGTGGAGGTACGCGTCGCCGCCGTCGAGCTCCAGGATCCGCGTGGTCACCCGGTCCAGCACGTGACGGTCGTGGGTCACCACCACCAGGCCGCCCCGGAATCCGGCCAGCCGGTCCTCGAGCCAGGCGATGGCATCGATGTCGAGGTGGTTGGTGGGCTCGTCCAGGATGAGCAGGTCGGACTCGGTGCCTGCGTCCGCGGCCTCGAAGCCCACCGCCACCAGGGCCCGGGCCAGGGCGACCCGCTTGGCCTGGCCGCCGGACAGCGTGGTGACGTCGTCGTCCATCACCCCCGCCATACCGAGGCGGTCGATGATGGCCTCGGCCTCCCACGGATCGCCGGGGCCGTCCCCGTCGGCCGCGCCGACGGCGGCGCGGACGGTACCCGGGAGCAGATCGGCCTGCTGGTCCAGGAACGTCACCTGTGCTCCGCGGCCCCGGCGGACCGTGCCGTCCTCGGGCACGACCGTGCCGGCCAGGACGCCGAGCAGCGTGGACTTGCCGCTGCCGTTCAGGCCGACCACCGCGAGGCGGTCACCGCTGGCGGCCGTGAGCGAGAGATCGCGGAACAGCGGCTTGCCGGGCCGGGAGGCGCTCACCCCC
>Ga0209382_10003077_pt1 | contig 23409 bp, 20 predicted proteins | sample SoiMetdeltSBSDD5_FD_187599 | JGI IMG/M metagenome (GOLD analysis project Ga0209382, IMG submission 187599) | Bulk soil microbial communities from a Populus tree surrounding site in Tennessee, USA - Soil MetaG P. deltoides SBSDD5 (SPAdes) (version 2) | ecosystem: Environmental > Terrestrial >...
GCTTCTCACGGGCGTGATCGATGATTCGAATGTTCGCCTGGTGCGGTATGACCAGTCCGAGGTCAGCAGAGGTGAGCCCCGCCTTTTCCAACGCCTCGACGATCGAGCCAGGGATGACTTTCGTCGCGAATCTGAAGACGTTCGACCCTTCCATCTGCAGGAAGTGCGAGCGCGCCTCGACGGATTCCTGACTCGCAGGGAGCTTCGAGCCGCCGGCCGGCACGAACAGTCTCGGCGCGCCGCAGCCGTCCGAGCCGAGCACGAACGACCGCAGCCCGCCCGGACGGTCCGTACGCTGAAGCACCACGGCGCCGGCGCCGTCGCCGAACAGCACGCAGGTGCCCCGGTCCCGCCAGTCGATGATCCGCGACATCACGTCGGACCCGACGACCAGCACGTTCTTCAGAGCGCCGGACTGGACGAACTGCGCCCCGACCACCAGGCCGTACCCGAACGCCGCGCAGCCAGCCCCGACGTCGAACGCTCCGGCCCGTGGCGCCCCGAGCGCCTCCTGGACGAGCGAGCCCGTCGCCGGAAAGCCCGGATGATCCGGCGTGCCCGTCGCCACGACGATCAGGTCGAGCTCAGCCGGATCGAGCCCGGCCATCGCCAGGGCGTCCCGCGACGCGGCGACCGCCATCGTGCACGACGTCTCGTCAGGCGCGGCGATCCTGCGCTCCACGATGCCGGTCCGCTTCCGAATCCACTCGTCCGAGGTATCGACCAGTTTCTCGATCTCGTGGTTGTCCATCACCCGGGATGGCAGGTATTTGCCCAGGCCAGCGATTCGAACGTATGTCCCCGTCACTGCTCTGCCTGCTCGCCACCCGACTCGGATGTGTCCTCGAGCGTCATCAGTGCCTCTCCGGCGTGTACGAGCTGGCCGGACTCCGCCAGGATCGTGGCGATCCGTCCGCCCCGCTCGGCAAGTACCTCGTTGAAGATTTTCATCGTCTCGATCAGACCGACCACCACGCCAGCCGCCACCACGTCGCCGACCGAGACAAGCGGCGGCGCCCCCGGCGTCGCGGAACGATAGAAGACGCCGGTCAACGGTGCCACCAGCGGCGTGCCGTCGACAGCGACGTCGACGGGCGCCACGACGCGTGCTTCCGCGGAGGCTGCCGCTCGACCGGGCCGTCGCACCAGCCGAAGTCGGAACCCGTCCGACGCGATCTCCACCTGGGTCGCGTCGCTTGCGCGGACGTGCTCCAGGACGCGCCGCACTTCGTCCAACCAGGCGGCAGACGCCACGTGCGGCTAACCTCGGAACGCCGTCAGGATCAGCGAGCTGTTGTGCCCGCCGAAGCCGAACGAGTTGCTCATCGCGAAGTCGACCTGCCGCTTTCGGGCCTTGTTCGGCACGTAGTCAAGGTCGCAGGCCGGATCCGGGTTCTCCAGATTGATCGTCGGCGGCAAGATGCCGTCCTGGATCGCCTTGGTGCAGACGATCGCCTCCACCACGCCCGCCGCGCCGAGCAAATGCCCGGTCATCGACTTCGTGGAAGACACGGCCACGTCGTACGCGGCCTTCCCGAACACGGTCTTGATCGCGTTCGTCTCGGAGCGGTCCCCGAGCGGCGTCGAGGTCGCGTGGGCGTTGATGTAGCCGATGTCTTTGGGGGACAGTCCTGCCTTCTTTAGCGCCATTCGCATCGCCCGGGCGGCGCCATCGCCGTCCTCAGATGGGGCGCTGACGTGGTAGGCGTCAGCGCTCAGGCCGTAGCCGACCAGCTCGGCGTGGATCGTCGCGCCGCGTGCCTGGGCGTGCTCCAACGACTCCAACACCACCATCCCACCAGACTCGGCCATCACGAACCCGTCCCGGCCGGCGTCGAACGGACGGCTGGCCCTGGCAGGGTCGTCGTTCCGGGTCGAGAGGGCTCGCATCGCGTGGAACGCCGAGATGCCGATCGGCACCACGCCGGCGTCCGCGCCGCCCGCGATCATCGCATCGGCGTCACCGCGCTTGATGACCTCCGCCGCCTCGCCAATGGCATGGCCGCTGGTAGCGCAGGCCGAGACGACGCTGAAATTCGGTCCCTTCAGCCCGAGGTCCATCGAAACCATGCCCGGCAGCAGGTCGATCAACATCTGGACGATCAGGAACGGCGTGACACGGTCCGGCCCCTTGTCGAACAGCGTCTTGAAGCCGTTGCCGAGGCTGCCGATCCCGCCGACCCCGGACCCGGAGATTGCGCCGATTCGCTCGGTGTTCTCGTCGGTCACCGTCAGGCCGGCGTGCTCCCAGGCTTCGCGCGCCGCGTACATCCCCAGCTGGATGAAGCGGTCGATCCGGCGCGCCTCCTTGGCGTTCATGATCTTCGTCGGATCGAACGTCGGAATCTCGGCCGCGATCTTTACCTCGTGGTCGCCCGCGTCGAAGCCTTGAATCGGCGCGACGCCCGATTTCCCTGCGAGCATCGACTGCCAGGTTGTTGGAAGGTCGAAACCGATGGGTGTCACGCACCCCATACCGGTCACGACGACACGCTTGCTCACGAGACGGCTCCTCCGGCTGCGGATCAGAGAGTTCGACGCGGCCGGCCCACCTTTGACGGTGCAGTGCAGTATATCAGCCACCCCGCCGCCAGAGGGGAGAGCGCCGCACCTACAGCATGCAACGCTGGCACCGTGTCGTGCAGTATCGCAGGTGACACCCCGGGGTACACTGCCGGCTGGCGCACTGGTCCGCCAGACTGGAAGCGCCACACCGGGAGGACCACCATGCCAGCAGACGGATTGGAGCCGCTGCCGTCCGGAGTGCTCGACACCCTGCGGCGCGCCAGCACCGCCTCGATCACCAGCGAGCTGTTCAAGCTCGGCATCCGCCACAGCTTCATGACGGGCGTCGATCCGCTCGATCCGGGCTACCACATGGTCGGGGAGGCCGTGACGCTGCGTTACCTCCCGTATCGTGAGGACTTGAACGCCACGCAATCGGCGGCCGACCCCGAGCACCCCCAGCGCAAGACGATCGACAACATCCAGGCCGGCGGCATCCTGGTCATCGACGCCCGTGGCAGCCTCCGTTCCGGCACCCTCGGCGAGATCCTGATGGCTCGCCTGAAGTCGCGCGGCGCGGCCGGCATGGTCACGGACGGCGCCGTCCGTGACGCGGCAGGGATCCGCGGCGTCGGGTTGGCGGCCTTCGTCGGCGGGGTCCACGCATCGGCCAGCAACACCGTCCACTACGCGGCCGACGCCAACGTCCCGATCCAGTGCGGCGGCATCACCGTCATCCCTGGCGACGTGCTCGTGGGCGACTCTGACGGCGTCGTCGTCATCCCGCGCGCCTACGCCGCCAAGATCGCCGACGAGGCCGTCCACCACGACGAGCTGGAGGTCTACCTGTATGAGCGGATTTCGAACGGCGAGTCGCTGAGAGGCATTTACCCGCCGAACGAACAGACGCTCCGCGAGTACGAGGTCTGGAAGCAGGATCGATGACGGCCTCATCCATCGGCAGTGAGCCCGGCGTCTACGAGCGTCTCGGCGTTCGCCGGATCGTCAACGCGGCCGGCCCCGTCACCCGGCTCGGCGGCAACCGGCTGGCGCCCGAGGTCGCGGCGGCGATGGCCGAAGCCGCCCAGTCGCACGTCCAGATCGACGAGCTCCAGGAGCGCGCCAGCGCGTTCCTTGCCGAGGCGACCGGTGCCGAAGCCGGCTTGATCACCTCCGGCGCCGAGGCCGGGCTTCTCCTCGGCACGGCCGCCTGCCTGGCCGGCTTCGACCCGCGCAAGATGGACGACTTGCCGTTCGTCCACGACGGCCGCAACGAAGTGGTGGTCCAGCGGGGCCACCGAAACGCCTACGATCATGCCATCCGGGCGGCCGGCGCGGTGTTCGTCGAGGTCGGCTATCTCGGCGCGCCAGGCGCCGGTTGCCACTACGCCTGGCAGATCGAGGCGGCGATCACCCCGAAGACGGTCGCCGTGGCCTGCCCGGTCATGGACACCCCCGGCACCGTCCCCCTGATCGAGGTCGCGGCGGTGGCGCACCGACACGGCCTGCCCGTGATCGTGGACGCGGCGGCTGGCCTGCCTCCCCGTGCAAACCTCCGCCGCTTCATCGCGGAAGGCGCCGACCTCGTCGCGTTCTCGGGCGGCAAGGCGATCGGCGGCCCGCAGGGCTCCGGTCTACTGGTCGGCCGGCGCGACCTGATCGAGTCGGCCCGCCTCCAGATGCTCGACATGGATGTCTACCCGGAGATCTGGCGAGCCGGCCGCGACTACCTGCGCTCCGGTCGGCTCCCCGGACCGCCCCACCACGGCATCGGCCGATCGTGCAAGGTCGGCAAGGAGCAGGCGGTCGGACTCCTGGTCGCGCTTGAGCGGTACCTGGCCCACGACGAGGCCGCCGAGCTCGCCGCCCAGGCTGCCCGCGTCTACCGTCTGGCCGAGGCGTTGGACGGGGTGCGCGGCCTCCGCTGTAACCTGACTCGCCCGACCGGCGGCGTCCCGCGCGCCGAGGTCTGGGTCGACCACGAGCTGCTCGGCATGAGCGCCTTCGACGTGATCGAGGCGCTGGAGACCGGCGACCCGATCGTTTGCGTCTCGCAGGGCCTCGCCCCGCGCGGCGGCCTGTCGATCAATCCTGTGACCCTGGCGGACGGCGAGGAGCGGATCGTCGCCGACCGCATCCTGGAGGTGATCCGCGCCGGCAGCTGACGATCCCGCTAGCGCCAGCGGGTCAGGATCGTTTCGCGGTCGAAGAGGCGAACCGCCGTCCATAGCAGTGCCACATCTGCCAGGGCCGCGCCGACCGCCAGCATCAGCGCGTGCGACACGTCAAGCCTGACGAAGCCAAATACCTGGGCCGAGAGCAGCGCCGAGATCGGCAGGATCACGACGGCCCCGAGTTGCTGCGCGGCCCGCGGGTCGTTGGTCCGCGACGAGGCGATCACGGCCATCGCGACCGCCAGTAGCGCGAACAGAGGTGAGAGCACGCCAAATGCCACCAGCCAGACCGGACCGAGCGCGTGCCGCAGCACGGCCGGGCTCGCGATCATCGCGGCCAGGATCAGGAACGCCGCGTAGCTCGCCCAGCCAACCGCGATACCCGGCACGATCGCCGCCACCGACTTTGCAGTCAGCAGCTCCCAGGTCCGGATCGGCGAGGCGAGCAGCGGCTCCAGGGTCCGGAGCTGCTTCTCGCCGATAATGCTGTAGCTGGCAATCGTCAGCGGGATGAAGAGCGGCGCCAGCATGTAGAGCACCAGGATCTGATCGACCAGCAGGAGCTGGAACGCCTCGACCGTCGGTAGACCGGAGTTGCGCGGCACCGATCGCTCCAGCGACTCCAGCTCGACCCGCGAGATGCCGGCCACGCCCGGCAGGTGGCCTGCCGACAACGCCACCAGCGACACCACGACGTACAGGATCGTTGGCACGATCAGCGTCGTCAGGATCAGCCGGCTCCGGCAGACATCCGCGAGCTCCTTCACGACCACCGTCCAGATCCGCCCGATCACGCCCGCATTCCGATCACGCCGACTCCACGTTCAGGATCGCCAGATACGCCGCCTCCAGCGTCGAGTCGAGCCCCGCCACGCGCTGGACCTCGGCGCCGGCCTCCACCAGCGCCCGCACGACCGGCGGCGCATCTCGATCCAGCTCTTCCAGGACGACGATCAGCTCGCCGTCCGCGATTTCAGCTTCACGGACGATCGGCAGCGCCCGCACCACCTCCACGAACTGCTCCGGCTCGCCCGCCATCCGCACGGCCAGCCGGTGCCGCACCACTTCCCGCTCCAGCTCGCGCGGCGTTCCCAGGCGGAGGATCCGGCCCCGAAACACCGCGATCCGGTCGCAGAGTCGGCGGGCCTCGTCCAGGTTGTGGGTGCAAAGGAAGATCGCCCGACCAGCGTCTCGCAGCTCCAGGATGAACGCCCTCACGTCGCGGGCCGACTCCGGATCCAGGCCGCTGGTCGGCTCGTCGAGGAAGACGGCGGCCGGCTCGTGCAGTACCGCGCGGGCAATAGCCAGCTTCTGCTTCATCCCTTTCGAGAACCCCGCCACCTGGTCGTTCCGGCGCTCCCACAGCCCCAGCATGTCGAGGCAGGCCCTGACACGCTCCCGCCGCTTCGCCGTGGGCAGGCCATGTAGCCGGGCGTGAAATTCCAGGTTGGCGGCAGCCGACATTCGCTCGTACAGGCCGGGTGCCTCGGTCAGCAGCCCGATCCTGGACCGCACCACGTTCGCGTCCTCGGCGAGATCGACCCCGCCGATCCAGGCTCGCCCGGTCGTCGGCGCGATCATCCCGGCCAGCATCCGCATGGTGGTCGTCTTGCCGGCGCCGTTCGGTCCTAGAAATCCGAAGATCTCCCCTTGCCCGACCTCGACGTCAAGGTCGCTGACGGCCCAGCGCTCGCCGTACTGTTTGCCGAGTCCTTCGGCGCGGATCAATTCAGCTTACCCCCGACCCCTCTCCTACAACGAGAGCGGAGCGTAAACCGGATACGGTCACCACGCATCGTGCCCACGGCGCGGGGCGGTCTTCTCGGAGTGTTCACGCGTAAATTGTTGCCCGCGACGGTTCAAGGGGTCCAGTCGTTCCCTATACTGGCGACGCGCGAGCAGTCCGAGTCGGCACGCTCGCCAGACCTGAGCGAGGGGGCGGCATCGACCCCAGCACGAAATGTCGGTTTATGGGCGGATCGGCCTCAGCTCACGTACCCAACTGCCCTGGCCAAACGTTCTGTCAAAGAAACGTCCCAAAATCGTGCCGAGTTTGACGCGCAACCATCGCCATGGCGTATCGTATGGCGCGTCTCTCGACCGATGGGGTCAACCGCTCGCGCCTTCGGGCGCCGTCAGGGAGTCGAGACCTTGCGCTACAGCTCGCTGATCGCGTCCGTGCGTACCAGTGCCCTCTACGCCGTCACCGTGCTGCTGATCGCCGCTTCCGCTGTCGGCGGGATGCCGAAGCCGCTCGCCTCCGCCATCGCCGCCGAGCATCCTGACCGATCCGACACTTCGAGTGTCGCAGCGGCAGCGCCGAGCGTCGTCCGATCCGAACAGACGGTCGAGACAGTGCAGGCGCAGCCCGCGCTCCCGACCGCGCACGCCGTTGCTGCCGCCGAGAACGCCGAGGCCGCCGCCTCGGTCGAGCCAACCGCGTTCTGGGCGAAGACGAAGCGCGAGACGGCGATCTGGTCAGGTTGGGACGCCGACGCCAAGGAGTTCGCGAAGATCGCCCAGGATCTCACGGTCCAGGTATTGGAGTTTCGCGGTACGCGCGCCCACGTCTACTTCCCGGGCGACAACAAGGGGCACAAAGCCGGTGAGGTCTGGATCGACCGCGCGGACCTGGCCGATATGCCCTGGCCCCGCTGGGCGCGCGCTCGCCGCGCGACAATTTTGAGGTCCGCGCCGGGACAGGGCACCGAGGAGCTGCTGTTGCTCCAGCGGGGCAGCTACATCGAGACGACCGGCGACACGCAGGGCCGTTGGGCTCAGGCGTTCTTCTTGATCGATCACCGGCCGGGCGAGTGGGCCGTCGGCTGGATTGACGGCATGGACCTGGCCCTCCCGCGCGGTGAGCAGGCCGAGATGTCCAGCTACATGCTGACCAGGAGTACCTTGCTGACGTCCACGCCCGAGATCTGGCTGAAGGTGCCGTACCGCACACAGCTCGACGGCAGCTCGTACGCCGAGGCCAACTGTGGCCCGACCAGCGTGGCGATGGCCCTGGAGGCGATCGGCAAGAAAGACACCCTGGAGAACCTCAGAACGGCTGCCCTCCAGCTTCAGGACACTAACGGCTGCGACGACTGCGGCACCTTCATTCAGCATCTCGCGAGCGTCGCCGAGGCGCGCGGCGCCAAAACGTTCGGACTGCGCGACGAGCCCGAGTCGTTCCACCGCTGGTCCCTGGACGAGATCCGCCAGCAGCTCCGCCAGGAGCGGGTGGTCATTCCCCAGGTGAAGTTCCGCCTCCTGCCCGGCCGCTCGAAGTCCCAGTACTGGGGCGACCACTACATCGTCATCGTCGGCCTGGCCGGCAACAACTTCGTCTACAACGATCCTGTGGACAGCGACGGGCGCGGCTACGGTCGCCTGATCTCGGCCGAAGCGCTGGAGCAGGCCATGGCCGGCGCAACCGGCCAGTTCGCGCGGGCCGCGTTCGCCGTCGGCCGCTAACATTCCCCCTACAGGGGGCGGCCATGTTGAACTACTTCGACCTGCCATTCACCGACGAAGAGCGTCTCGTCCAGCAGACGACCCGCGAGTGGGTCGAGGCCCAGGCGCTGCCCGTCATCGCCGACCACTTCGAAGCATCGACGTTCCCGACCCAGTTGATCCCGCAAATGGGCGAGCTTGGCCTGCTCGGCGCAAGCATGCCGAAGTACGGCGCTGGCATGCCGTACTCCTGCTACGGTCTGATCTGCCAGGAGCTCGAGCGAGGCGACTCCGGCCTCCGGAGCTTCGTGTCCGTGCAGAGCAGCCTCTGCATGTTCCCGATCTACGCCTTCGGCAGTGACGAGCAGAAGGAGAAGTACCTGCCAAAGATGTCGCGCGGCGAGCTGATCGGCTGCTTCGGCCTGACCGAGCCGGACCACGGCTCCGACCCCTCTGGCATGGAGACGCGCGCCGTGCCAGATGGCGACGGCTGGGTCATCAACGGCTCCAAGATGTGGATCACCAACGGCAACCTGGCCGACCTTGCCATCGTCTGGGCCAAGACACCTGACGGCATCCGCGGCTTCGTCGTGGAGACCGACACGAAGGGGTTCAGCGCCCGCAAGGTCGAGAAGAAGCTGTCGCTGCGGGCCTCGGTTACCTCAGAGCTGCACTTCGACGAAATGCGCGTCCCCGGCACGGCGTTGTTGCCTAGCTCTCGCGGAATTGGCTCGGCGCTGCGCTGCCTGAACGAGGCTCGCTTCGGCATCGCCTGGGGCGTCGTCGGCGCGGCGATGGCCTGTTTCGAGAGCGCGCTGGAATACTCCAAGATCAGGCCGCAGTTCGGCAAGCCGATCGCCGCGTTCCAGCTCACCCAGGCCAAGCTCGCCGACATGCTGACCTCGATCACCCAGATGCAGACGATCGCCTACCAGCTCGGCAAGCTGAAGGACGGCGGCACGCTGCGCCACCAGCAGGTCTCGCTCGCCAAGCGCGCCAACTCGGCTGCCGCCCTCGAAGTCGCGCGGACGGCTCGCACGATCCTCGGCGGCAACGGCATCAGCCTGGAGCACCCGATCATCCGGCACATGGTCAACCTCGAAACGGTCATCACCTACGAGGGCACCCACGAGATCCACACGCTGGTGCTCGGACAAGACCTGACCGGCATCGCCGCGTTCTCCTGAGCCGGGAAGGAGACGTCTCGCGGAGGCGTTCTCTCTGGCAGCACCCGGGTTGAAGCTCGAAAGGTTCGTCAGCGGTCGGTAATCGATGTGGCCGGCGGGCCGCCGCGCTACACTCGATGCACCTGACCATCCCTGGAGTGAGAGATGGCGTTCAACTTCTTCAATCGGGGCCGGGCGGAGAAGGCGAAGGCGTATGGCGACCGCCTCCCGCCTGGCCAGTACGTCACCGAGAAGTGGCCGGTCCTGCACTACGGCAAGGTTCCGCGCTTCGATCCCGCGAAGTGGGACTTCAAGGTCTGGGGACTGGTCGACAATCCGATCACCCTCAGCTACGACCAGTTTCGGGCGCTCCCGACGCAGACGGTCAAGCGTGACATCCACTGCGTGACCCGCTGGAGCATGTTCGACAGCGATTGGGAGGGCGTGCCGTTCCGCGACGTCATGGCCCAGGTCAGGCCGCGTCCGGAGGCGAAGTTCGTGATCGCTCACGCCGAGAACAACTTCACGGCGAACGTCCCGCTCGCGGACCTCGACCGCGACGACGTCCTGCTGGCGTTCCGCCGAAACGGCGAGGACATCTCGCCGGACCACGGCTGGCCGCTGCGGCTGTTCGTGCCCCATCTCTACTTCTGGAAGAGTGCCAAGTGGCTGCGCGGCTTCGAGTTCGTGGCCGAGGACCGGCCCGGCTTCTGGGAGAGCTACGGCTACCACATGCGCGGCAACCCCTGGAACGAAGAGCGGTACGACTGGCAATAGGCAGTTGTCCGGTATACTTTCCGTCAGTCCGCGACGACTGGTCGCCGGACACGCGCGGCTCCTTCGAGAGTCGCCACCTTTCTGCCCTCACGCTGCCGGATCTTGCACAGGGCCCGGGCTGCAGGCGGAGGGCAAGCCCACAGAAAGGAGTGTGCATACGTGCGTGACTACGAGTTGATGGTCGTACTCAGCCCTGAGCTCGACGAGGCCGGGGTCGATGCGACCACCGAACGGCTTGGGACGCAAATCAGCGGCCGAGGCGGTGAAGTCGTCGACGTTCAGAAGTGGGGTCGACGGCGCCTGGCATACCCGATCGCGAAGCATCGGGACGGCTTCTACACGGTGTCGAAGTTGAAGCTCTCGCCAGACGACACCGGGCCGCTCGAGCGCTCGCTGAAGCTGAATGAGTCCGTGATTCGTCACCTGCTCGTCCGACTGGACGAGGCGTAGTCGGCGGAGGGGGCGGGGCGATGCTCAAGGCGACCCTTGTCGGGAATCTTGGGGGTGACCCCGAGATGCGGTACTCGGCGAACGGCACTCCCTTCTTGCGATTCAACGTGGCCTCGAACTACAACACGCGTACCCCTGACGGAGAGTGGCAAAAGCGGACTGAGTGGGTTCGCGTGACGATGTTTGGGCAGCGTGTCGAGTTTCTGTCTCAACATCTGCGGAAAGGCACATTTGTCTGCGTCGACGGTCGTCTCGAGGCCCGCCCCTGGACAGATCAGCAGGGCCAGGTCAGGGCCGGACTAGAAATCGTCGCGAACGATGTGGAATTCGCAAATCCCCGTCCTAACGACGAGGCGTCCGGCGACCAGAGTGGCGGCGACTTCGGCGGCAGCAGCTCGCCGCCGCGCGAGCGCTCGGCATCGAGCAGCCCGCCAAGGCAGGCACCGCAAACGCGGCCTGACTCGGCCGACGATGGGGACCTCGAGGATCTTCCGTTCTAGATCCGTCATCCGGCAAACATCACGCGGTGGCGCGGCCGTTGTGCCTGCCACCGCGACCGTGGAGAGCATTCAGTGCCAGCCAGAAAGCCAGGCGGTGGAAGTGGCGGCGGCCGAGGCGGTCGCCGAGGCGAGTACGCCAGGAAGTATCCGCCGCGTCGAAAAGTCTGTACGTTCTGCGTTGACAAGGTCAGCTACATCGACTACAAGGACATCGCTCGGCTGCGCCGCCACCTCTCTGAGCGCGGCAAGATCGAGCCACGGCGCAAGACCGGCACCTGCGCCCGCCACCAGCGCGCCCTCGCGGTTGCCCTGAAGCGCGCCCGACACGTCGCGTTGCTGCCGTACACCGCCGAGCACATTCGGATCAGCGGCATGGTCCTCCGCTCGCCGGACGATCGGCGCCCGTCCGATCGTGGGCCGCGCTTCCAGCGCCCGGAGCAGGTACCGGCCGCGGTAGCCAGCGCAGACGGCGCACCGGCGCCCGAGGCCGCTGCCACGCCGGAGTCTGCTGTCGCGACGAACGGCACCGAGACCGAGGCCGCGACCAACGGCACCGAGACCGAGGCCGCGACGAACGGCATCCAGACCGAGGCCGCGACCAACGGTACGGAGACCGAGGGCGCGGTTGCCGTGGCCGAGGCGCCGCCAGCAGCGCCCGCGGCGCCTCCGGCTGCTGAGCCCGAGGATGCACCTGCTCCCGAGCCGGCCGCCGCGACGGCCACCGAGTAGGCTTCGAAGGCAGTCGCCAGGGGGCGTGGCTCAGATTCCTGAGGTCATGCGCTCTGGCGACTGCCCTGAGAGATCCCGCCCGCATGCCAGCAGTTCGACATCGCTCACCGTCGCGCAGCAAGAGCGCGGCCGTACGACTTGCCGCCCTCTATCCCTCGCGGCGCCAGCTTCGACGCTGGAACCGTGAGAAGCGCGTCAATCACTTCCTGATCGCCGGCGTCGGCGCCGTCATCCTGGTCGTCGTGCTGATTCTCGCGTTCGGCTACTTCCGCGAGAACGTCATGCGGGCCTCCGAGACGGCGGCCACCGTGAACGGCGAGAAGATCACGCTGGCCCAGATTCTGGACCGCGTCAAGCCGCGAGCTGCCGCGCTCGATCAGCAGGCCCAGTTCTACCAGGCGCAAGGACTGGCGCAGGCCGCGACCCAGGTGACGCTCCAGCGCTCCGGCCTTCCGGATCAAGTTCTCGACACGATGATCGAGGAGAAACTGGTCGCTGCCGAGCTGGCCCGTCGCGGACTGACGGTTTCAGATGCCGAAGTCGAAGTGGGTGTGCGCAAAGACATCGCCGAACAAGAGGCGATGCGAAACCCGACCCCCTCGCCGACCGCCGTGCCAGCCGCCGATGATTCGCCGAGCCCGACGACGACGCCAACGGCCGGCCCGATCCCGACCTCGACGGCGGTCCCCACACTGGCGGCGGACGCCTTCGACTCGGCGTATCAGAGCTTCCTCTCCCGCGCAAACCTGACCGACGCCGCCTACCGCGAGCTGAAGCGCGCCGAGCTCTCGCGTGACAAGCTGCGCGAGGACATCGGCAAGAACGTCCAGCGCACGGAGGAGATGGTTCACGCCCGCCACATCCTGGTGGACAACACGGACAGCCTCCAGCAGGTCCAGCAGAAGCTGGCCGAGGGCGTCCCGTTCGATCAGGTGGCCAAAGAGCACTCTACCGACACCGGCACCCGCGACAAGGGCGGTGATCTGGGGTGGTTCCCACGCGGTCAGATGAACGCGCCGTTCGAGGCTGCCGCGTTCACCCAGCCGATCGGCGAGATTGGCCAGCCGGTCACGTCGCCGAACGGCACCCACATCATCCAGGTGCTGGAGCGCGACGCCAACCACGAGCTCACCGCCGAGCAGATCGACGGCAAGGCCGCGACCGGCTACCAGAGCTGGTACTCCGGTGTCCGCAACGGCGAGGCCGTCAAGAACGAGATGACGCCGGAAGGCCGCGCCTGGGTGCTGCGCCAGGTCGGTCCGCGACCACGAGCGTAGCCGGGCAGCATCGACGTATCTGGAGCGTCCCAGCCCCCGGCGACCAGCGCCATCGGCGCGCTTACTCGTCGGCGAACAGCGTCCTGACCGGCCAGACCCAGACCGCCCAGACCAGCAGGATCACGACGTTCAATCCCGCGTTGATGAGCTGGAGCGTCCGCCAGTCCTCGACGGAGAACCGGGCCAGCCGCCACGCCTCCAGGCCAAAGTCGTGGTACGCCATATTGAGGAACAGCGACAGCGACACCATCCAGAACATCGCCCAGTAGAATCGCGAGGTCGGCGTCGCCATCACCAGCAGCGGCAGCGCAAAGAACGCGTGGTTCTCGTGCGCCCGCGTGGTGACCATGAACCAGCCGAACGCCAGGAACGCCGCCATCGCCGAGAGCTCGCCGTTCCGGGCGAACGGATCGGTGCGCCAGAGTCCGTACCCCATCACCAGCAGCGAGAGCACGACGGCAACCTGCCGATACGTCACCGGATCGAGGAGCGGCTCAGCGTCGAACACGAAGTCCGGCTTGCCCCAGGTAACCAGCCACCAGACGTTGTGCGCGTTCGCCGAGACCACCGGCATCGTCTCGGCGATCAGCCTCGGCAGGATGAAGATCTCGCCGAACGTGCCGTAGACGATGAACGGCAAGCAGACCAGCAGCACGGTGATCGTCGCCACGATCCCGCCAAGCACGCTCTGGACCAGCCCGAATCGTCGCAGGCTGACGTACGCCAGAAACGGCAACAGCGCCAACGCCTGTGGCTTCGTGGCCGCCGCCAGCCCGATGAAGACGTACGCGATCAGCGGTCGATCCTCCTCGAAGAGGTAGATGGCGATCAGCAGGAAGATGGCATGGACGACGTCCGGCTGGCCCCAGTACGCCGCGTCGAAGATCGCGGCCGGGTTCAGCGCATATGCAGCTGTCGCGGACAATGCCGCCATCTGTCCGAACCGCCGCAGCAGCAGCGCGTAGATCGCGAGCGAGCCGAGCAGGTGCGGAACCACCGCCACGAGCTTCACCAGAACGGACAGCTCGTGACTCCGGAGTGCGGGCTCCATCAAGAACTGAAAATCGAACGCCCACTTGTAGATGAACCCCGCGACCCGGTACCCGTACATCGTCACCGGCGGATAGATCGCGGCCGACTCGGGATACGTGCCCGAATACGATCCGGCCACGCCGTAGGTGGCGATCTGCTTCGCCCAGTACTTGTAGTGGCCGACATCCGACGCCGAGTGCGACGGAATGGCGAGCACCGCCGCGCAGACCAGCGTCGCCAGAAGGACCACCCCGATGCCCGGCAGCCACCGGTGACGCGCCAGCCAGGAAGAAACGAGTTGGGGCGCCTGCGCGCCCGTCCTCACCGCGCTTGCGAGGCCAGACACGTGCTCACAGTTTCTGGGCGACGACGACGTTGTGAGCCGCGAACAGGCTGAGAACGGGGCTTGCCTCGACCAGCCGCTCGACGCGCGTCCAGATCGGCATCAGCGCGCGCGGCATGAAGTCTGGCACCAGGCCAGTCCTGGCCGCGCTGATCGGCTTCAGGCCTGCCAGGCGAGTTGCGTCCAGCAGCTCCCAGACGCTCACAAGGCGCTCGTCGCCGTGGTCCTGGGGCACCCGCTTCATCAGGATCGGCCAGTACGGGTTCAGCGGGTTGTGGTCCCAGATCAGCACGTGCCCGCCGGGCCTCACCACCCGACCCATCTCGGCGATCGTGTCCGCCACCCGCTCGGGCGTCTCCAGGTGGTGCATCGTTGCCACGCTGAGCGACAGGTCGAAGACACCGTCCTCAAACGGCAGCGCCGTCGAGTACGCCGCGTAGACCGCCCCGACGCCGTTCTCATGCGCCTCCGCCAGCATGCCCGTCGACGCATCCACGCCGACGACGTCGTACCCGGCCCGCTGAATCCACGCCGCGAGCGCCCCGGTCCCGCACCCGACGTCCAGCACCGTCCCGCCGAACGGCAACAACTGCCGCACGACGGCCGTACGCTTGCGCAGATAGTGCTCCGCGACGTGCGGCTTGAACACCTCGTCGTAGTCGTGGGCGACGTGATCGTAGAGCGCCTGCTGGCGGCCCGTGACGGCGTCGGCCTCACGAGTGAGCAGCAGTGCTGGCACGCCGTCCTCGCGCAGGTAGCGCTCGCCGCGAACCGGACAGTGCAGCTCACCGGCCTGGTCGTCCAGCGCCACGCGACAGCGAGGACAGGCTGGTTTGATCACAGTCGAAAGGGTCGGGGCGGTCACGCCGTACCTCCTGCACGCGCACGGCGCGGCTTTGCTCCGAGCCAGCTTCGCAGTCGGTACCGCAACACCAGCCCGATCATGGTCATTCCGAGAAAGAACGCCTTCCAGAAGTCCCCGGTCACCGAGGACTCGCCGACGCGTGGCAGGTAGTTTACGGGAATCTGTATCACTTTCTGCCCGTGAAGCAGCGTCAGGATCATCATCTCAGGGCCGAACGAGCTCCCGCCGATGGTGATCTCTGGCTCGATCTGCTGGAGCGCCTTACGGTGAATCAGCCGCATCGTGCAGCCGACGTCCGTCAGGTTGGTCGAGTTGAACAGGAACTCCATCAGCTTCGCCACGGCCCAGTTACCCCAGCGCAGGAAGAGGCCCATGTTCGCGCCGCGCCAGATGAACATCCTGGCCGTGCGGCTGCCGTACACCACGTCGAAGTCGTCGGCGTAGGCGAGCAGCTTCAGGAAGTCTCTTCCCAGAAACGTGCCGTCCGGCTCGGAGACGATGAGCAGGTCGCCGGTTGCCTCTCGGAATCCCCGTCGAATCGCGTTGCCATACCCCTGCTTCGGCTCGTGGATCTCGCGCGCCGCCGTCTTCGCAACCTCTTCGGAGGTGCCAGGAGCGGCATTGTTGTTGATGACGAGCACTTCGTCGGCAACGTTCAGTGCCAGGATGCCCTCGATACTCTGACGAATCGAGTCACGCTCGTTGTACGTCGGAAGGATGACGGACACCGTCCGGCCATGCCACATGGGCCGTATTGTAGGGTTGCCCCTCCAAGGCGTCAACGCAGGTCAGGATAGCGGCTGCCAGCGGCGCTTCCCCTCGACCCGCACGATGCCCCCCAGTCCGGGATACGGATAGTGCCCGGCCGCGATCCGCAACCCCTCCCGCTCAATCCGATCGAAGACCGCCCTCCGGGTCCTGGACGCTTCGGATGGATCGACGTCAAACCCTGGTGACCAGTCGGGATGGAGGATCTGGACAGGCGTGTGGCTGACGTCTCCGAGAATGATCGCCTTCTCATCACCAGAGCTGACCAGAATCGACTGGTGGCCAGGAGTGTGGCCCGGCGTCAAGATCGTCGAGATGCCAGCGCTGATCGACCGGCTCCCGTCGATCAGGTCGAGCAGCCCCGCCGCCTCGATCGGGTCGGCGCAGAGCGCGACGCCAGGGTTGCCCTGCTTGACCTGAGGCTGCTGAAAGTGGCCCCAGTCTGCCCGCTGCACGACGTACCGGGCATTCTTGAACGTCGGAACCGGCTGGCCGTCCACGTCTACGGTGTTGCCCCCCAGATGGTCGCCGTGCAGGTGGGTGAGGATTACGCGGGATATCTGGTCCGGCCTGACCTCGGCTTTCTGTAGCTCGCCAAACAGCGCGCCGCCGCGGCTGTCCGGCCGGTTCCCGAAGCCCGTGTCGACGAGGGTCCAGGTGTCGCCCTCGCGGATCAAGAACGAGCCGAAGTTGACCCGGATCATCCCGTCGGCGTCGAGATACTCACTGACGGCCTTCCAATTCTCGGCCGGCACGGAGGGCATCATGTCCGTTGGCGACGCGGCGCCTGCCCCATCCGAGAGCGGGATGATCGTGATAGTGCCAACCGTCAGCGTCGGAAACGGCATCGTCAGTCCTCCTCCAGCACGGCCGGCGCCCCGACTTTCTTGACCGCGTCGCCGGAGACCGGTATAACCCCGCGGCGCCCGCGCCGCCTTGTCGGTGCCGAGGAGGGGACTCGAACCCCTACCCCTTTCGGGAGCCGATTTTAAGTCGGCCGCGTCTGCCGGTTCCGCCACCTCGGCAATTCTGCTACGCGGGCTTTCCGATTCTACCCTAGCCCCTCCCGTCGCTCAAAGGAGGCCTGGTGGCCTTTCGGTTGTTGCTCGTCTCGGTGCTGTCGTCGTTCGCGCTGATCCCGCTGACCACGCACCATTTCTTCGCCTCCAGCGACGGCCTCTACCACATCTACCGCTCGATTGAGGTCAACCGCTGCCTGGAGAGCGGCGTCCTGATCTGCCGCTGGATGCCGGACCAGTTCCTCGGCTACGGGACGCCGCTCCTCAACCTGTACTCGCCGGCCGTCTACTACGTCATCACGGCGTTCCACCAGCTCGGGCTCGGCTGGGTCAACGCCACCAAGGCGTCGATGGCCATCTTCATGCTCTTCTCAGGGATCGCCGCCTACGGCTACGCCTCCGACTTCCTGTCGAGGCGCGGCGCGCTCCTCGCCTCGGTGGTCTACGTCTACGTGCCGTACCACCTGGTGAACGCCTACTACCGTGGCGACTTCCCCGAGTTCTTCGCAATGGGCTGGTTCCCGGCGATCCTCTGGGCGTTCGGTCGGATCGTGCGGCCCGGCACCACCCGCTCACGACTTCCGTACGTCGTCGCCGCCGCGTTCTGCTACGCCGGCCTGGTGCTGACCCACAACCTCTCGGCGTTCATCTACACCGGCATCCTGATCATCTACTGCGGCTTCCTGCTGCTTAGAGGCATCGTCGAGCGTCAGTGGAGCCTGCCCGGCGCGATCCGCCCGGCCGCGATGCTACTCGGCGCCACTCTGCTCGCCTACGCGATCACGGCGTACCTCTCGTTTCCGGCGATGCTCGAGAAGCACCTGATCCAGCTGGAGGGGTTGCTGTACGTCTCCCACCAGGACCACTTCCCGACCCTCAAAGAGATCATGCCGAACCGGATGATCCACATTTACGGGATCATCTTCCCCGAGTCGCCCGAGTACGCCTACAAAATGGGGCTGGTCCAGGTCGTCCTCGGAGGACTCGGCGCGCTCGTCGCGCTGGTCTTCTGGAAGCGGTTCCCATTCAGAGCTCGCGGCGAGGCCGTCATCTCGATCGTCGTCTTCTGTGTCTCGTTCTGGTTTACCCGGCCGGACTCGCTCTGGGCCTGGGACTCGATCCCGCTTCTCCCGTTCGCGCAGTTCCCCTGGCGCTTCTTGCTCTTGATGGCGCTCCCCACCAGCGTCCTGACCGGCTTCCTGGTGGACGTCTGGCCTGAGCGCTGGCAGCGCGTCGTTCTGCCGATTCTGATCGTCTTCACGCTACTGACGAACACCCTCGGCCTGCGCCCGATCATGGCCAACACGGTTGAGGGCGACATCGACGACGCCGAGGCGACTCGTTTCGAGCTGATGTACCACCTGCTCGGCACGACCGTCGCCGGCGAGTACGTCCCGCGCTGGGTCAAGGACAAGCCGTTCATCTCACCCGAGGCGCTGGCGATCGTCCTCGGCCAGGAGTCCCCAGACGTCCACGTACCGACGTCGGATCGCGGCATCCAGGTACATCGCACGCTGAAAGCCACCAATGAACAGCGCTTCGACGTCAACGCCCCGACTGCCGGCCGGATCGTGCTCAACACGGCGTACTTCCCCGGTTGGCGCGCCGAGGTCAACGGGCAACCCGTCGAACTCGGCATCACCAGTCCGGAGGGACTGATCGCCGTCCAGGTGCCCCAGGGCCCCAGCTCGGTCCGCATCCTCTTCGAGAACACGGCTGTCCGGACCTACGGCGAGCTGGTCTCGTTGGCCGGTCTCATCGTCTCGGTCGCCCTGCTGGCCGTCGCCTGGGCGCGGGTGCCACGCCGGGGGTTCACGCTTCCCAGGGTCACCGTCACTCGCCCAGTCGCCGTGCGCACCGCCCTGCTTGGGGCCATCCTCGCGCTCATGCCCTTCGGCGTCTCGTTCTACGCGGCAGCGTATCAGCCTCCGCCGCTCGCCCAGCGACCGCTGAAGATCAACCTCGGCGATACGGCGATGCTGCTCGGCTACGACCTTCGGGTCGATGGTCAGCTCCTGCCGCACCTCCAACCCGTCGAGCCCGGCACCGTCCTGGAGCTCTCGACATACTGGCAGTCGATCGACCGCGATGCCGAGCGCCTCGCCCGGAGCCAGCCGTACGCCCGGCTGGCGAACATCGACGAGCAGAACTGGGGCTTCGTGATCGAGGAGCGCCGCCAGCCGCTGACGCCGGACGGCTTCACTTTCCGCAGCGACACCCGGATCCAGGTGCCGCCCGGCCTGCCGCCGGGCGTCTATCAGATCGACCTCGGCCTCTTCATCGGCGGGCGCCCGGTAGGCGTGCGCAACATGGAGCTGGTCGAGCTGCTCCCGACGCAGGGCTCGATTCGTGTCGGCCCGGTCCAGGTCAAGGCCGGCGGCCCGTTCGTCGATCTCGCTCACAATAGCGATACGACGTTCGATCGGCATGTCATCCTCGAGTCGTTCGATCTTCAACGGGGCCTCAACGACCGTCGCTCGTCGCCGCTCCCGATTCCGGTGACGACGCCCGTCGACGCTACTGGCAGCACCCCCGTCGCCACGCTGCCGGCCGGCGAGACGCTCCAGGTCGACCTGCTCTGGCGCTCGCTCCAGGATCACCCAGGCGTGTTCATCGTCAACGTCACGTTGGACGACGACCAGGGCTTCCGCTGGGCGACCCGCGAGGTCGAGCCCGTGGACCGGATGTACCCGAGCTGGATGTGGTCGGCGGACGAGGTGATCCGCGATCAGATTCGCCTCGAGATCCCGCCGGAAGTTCCGCCTGGCCGGTACCAGCTCAACGTCAAGCTGTTCGATCGAGGCCGACCCCTTCCGACCCTTGACGCCCGGCGGCTGCCGGCCGGCACGCAGGCGAAGCTGATCGACGTCGACATCCTGCGCACCGAGAGCCAGCCACGCGAGCGAGACGTGACCATCGCCGAACGTAAGCGCCAGAAGCTGAACGACGACCTCGAGATCGTCGGCAACAACCTCGGCGACAACCGCGAGCTGACGGCCGGCGGCTCACTCGACCTGGCCCTGGTCTGGCGGGCCCTTCGCGACGTGCCCAAAGAGTACGAGGCCCGCCTGCGGATCGTCGGCCGCAACGATCAGACCTGGGGTGAGCTGGTCGTGCCGCCAACCGGACCGGGCAACCCGACCGGCGTCTGGGAGCGCAACGACATCTTCAAGGGGCAGTACCGCGTCCCGGTCGATCTGGATGCCGGATCTGGCGAGGCCCGGCTGCTTGTGGAGCTCCGTGAGCGCGGCACCAGCGAACAGGTCGGGCGAGCGGAGGTCGGCAAGGTGACCGTCAAGTCGCGGTAGCCGTTGCCCGAACGCGTGCCTCGCCGTCCGGATCGTCTGACGACGCCCCACACGGAGTCGATGTACCCGTTGGCAACCTGACAGGCCGGGAGTCGGCTGGCTTGCGACCAGGGCGCTGGGTTGGACCAAGGAGCTCTCCGCCGTGCTCGAACCGGACGAGGTCAGCGCGGTCCAGAGCACGATGCACGCCTGTCTCGAAGGACACATGCGGCGAGGCGAGAGTCGCGGCGACGCTGTCGGCACGTGCGCCCAGGGCCTGCTTCCGCTGCTCAGCACCCCCGAGCTGCGCCAGCAGCTGCTGGAGGTCGCGAGCATCATCCGCTGACCGCGGGGCCTGTCCGCTTACCGGGGCTGGGCGATCGTTGGAGGGCGATCGGGTCCGACAGTGCATACGGAGGGCGGGCACGCTTCTTGCCGCCGTTCCGATACCGACCCGTAACGTTCGTCGGGGGCGGCGGCGTCGATCGTGAGACGAAGCCTGGACCGTGATCCACGCGTCACGACGCGATCCGGCTGACCGCCGGCGACGTACGAATAGAAACCGTCACGCAGTCTCGCGCGCATACGTTAAGGAATGTGAAGGCAACGCGTGCCCGCATCACCGAACAGGCGTTGAGACGATCCCATGCAAACTCCATTCAGTGCCCGACGATACTCCGCGCCGACCTCCGCTTCGCGCGCGGCGGAACGACTTGTTCGACGCCTGCTGCCTGCCTCGCGCTCGCCGCTGGGGATAGCCGGCCGCCTTTCGGTGCTCATCTCGATCGTGTTCCTGTTGAGCGCGCCGTTCCAGTCCGCTCCGTCGACCGCCCTTGCGACGCACACCACCACAGCGGGCACGCCGACCGCCACCCCGTGGCCGTACGGTCAGGGCCAGTCTGGTGTCGGCGCGACGAGCACGCCGACACCGTTCGGCTATTCGCCGTATCAGCCGGCCCAGGGGCAGACCCAGTACCCGGGATCGCCGAATCAGACGTACCCAGGGACGCAGAACCAGCCCTATCCGGCCGGGACCGGCCAGCAGAGCGTCTCCTCTGGCACCGGTCAACAGAGCGTCTCCTCTGGCACAGGTCAACAGAGCGTCTCGCCGTCATACGGTGGAGTGCCGATCCCGGGCTCCGCGCCGGCCCCGGGCGGCCTGCCGGGGAGCGCCATCGTGACCGGCGCGGCCTCGCCGGTACCGGGTGGCTCGGACGTCTGCTACGGCGACGAGCTCATCACCTACTCACCGGAGGCGCCGCGGATCGGCAACGAGCTGCTGATCGCCGTCACCTCGGCGCGGCCACATCCCTACGGTCGCCTGGCCGGCACCGAGCCGACCCAGTTCGTGCGCGAGCGGCCTGGCCAGCGCGGCTACGTCTGGGAGTGGACGGTCCAGCCATCGTATCCGGACCAGCACGAGTACACGTTCTTCGTGGACTCTACGATCCCGTGCCAGAAGATTCATATTCGGGTCATGCAGTCGCTCTCGACGCGCACGCCCACGCCCACGAAGACGGCCACGCCGTACAACTTCAACGAGAACTCGAACGGCAACAGCAATAACAACAGCAACGACAACACCACCTTCGCCTTTCCGACGACGTCGGCGTTCGCGCCGGTCGTCGATCCCTCGTTCTACGTCGTCCCGGGCCAGGATCTGAACGCCTGCTCGTCGTTCGAATCACAGTCCAACGCGCAGCGAGTCCTTCGCTACGATCCGTCAGACCCGAACAATCTCGACTTCGAAGATGGAGTTGTCGACGGCGTCGCCTGCATGACCTGGTACTACCCGCTCTACCCGTCCGATCGCGACGTCACCCCTGTCCCACGTGTGACGCCGACTCGGACTCCCACGCCGAGCGTGCGCGTCCCGCGTTAGGAGTCGGCGTTCGGCCCTTCGCCTGGAACGAGGACGGGCCGCTCCCCTTTCCGGTGCAGCGGCCCGCTGGAGGCGACGGTCGGAATCGAACCGACGTATAGGGGTTTTGCAGACCCCCGCTGGGTGTCCACGCCCGTCCGCCGTCGTCCGCCTCCCTCCTGGTAGGACCGGTTCTGCACCTGATTCCGGACGCTCGTGGACGCCCGTGAACGGCGGCGTTAGGACACCTGTTAGGACACCTGGACCAGGAGGCGCAAGACGCGCCTCGTCCTCCCTCCGTACACTTCCATCAGGGGCAGGACGGCGCCTGATCAGCGACCGCACGTCCGTCGGCCACAGACGACGGACCCTGCCCCCAGCGCCCCGCTGTGGAGGAGGCGACTATGGATTCCCGCTCGCCCGACGTTCGAGCCGATTCGGGGGAGCCGCCCGACCTCGACGCCGAGGAACAAGCGCGCCGTCTCATCGATGAGGTAGAGACCGCGTGGTTCGACGGCGCCGACGACTCCGTCACCAATGCCATCGCAGACCGCTATACCGAACGGGTCGTGAGCCTGGCGATCAGCCTGGTCAATGAGCCGCGTTGCTGGTACGTCGATCAGGGGTTCTCGACCCCCACGTGCGTGTCCCTCCTTTCCGACTTCGCCGGCGTGATGCTCGATCCGCCGCGCTGGCCCAACCACATATGCCGGGACGTAGCGCGTTCGAGCGTGATTCGGTGGCGGGGACGCCTCGTGAATGACGACGGCGACACTCGTCTCTCGGACGACGCCGTGAGAGAGCGACGAAGGGTGTGGCCGCTCTCGGTCGGCGTGCTCCGATTCCCGCGTCTGCCGTGGGAGCGGCTGATCCACCGCAGGTCGGCCCGCGATGAGTACGGCGACGTTCGTCAAGTACCGCTGCCCCCGACTCCTCGTACGGAGCGCGCGGTCTTCGCCGCGCGGGTCGAGTGGGAGGGATGCACGCTCGATGTGCTCGGGGTCTCTATGGGCGGAGAATGGAACCCCTACGGGCCGTTCGGACCGCTGCTGTACGACCTACGCGGCGAGGACATGCCCGATGATGAGACGCTCCGGGTGCTCCGCGCGGCGCGGCGGTGGTGGACCGAGAACCTGGGCATGCGGGCCATCACCAGCAGCGTCAACGCCGGACGCCCTCGCGGCCGTCAGTTGAATGAGAAGAATGCTGACG
>Ga0209382_10003078_pt1 | contig 23407 bp, 18 predicted proteins | sample SoiMetdeltSBSDD5_FD_187599 | JGI IMG/M metagenome (GOLD analysis project Ga0209382, IMG submission 187599) | Bulk soil microbial communities from a Populus tree surrounding site in Tennessee, USA - Soil MetaG P. deltoides SBSDD5 (SPAdes) (version 2) | ecosystem: Environmental > Terrestrial >...
CGCCGGCGGGGACCACGGCCTGCGGCTGCTGCCCGCCGAGCACGTCCGCCCCCAGGGTCACGGTGCCGGTCGGCCGGTCACCGGCCTGGACCGACAGCCGCAACGGCTCGCCGGCGTAGAAGTGCCATACCTCGGTGGCGTCGACCCGGTGCCAGTGGGAGCGCTGCCCGGCCGCCAGCAGGTAGTAGATGGCCGTGCCCGCGGGTCGCTCGCCCTCGGCCACGTCGGGGCGCCACGTCTCGCGGTACCAGCCGCCTTCGGGATGCGGCTCGAGGCCCAGCCGGGCCACGAGGCCGTCCACGGTGTCGGTCCTCACCGCCCGATAATGCCCCGCGGCCGGCGCCGGGTCGGGCGCCGCTAGCGTCCCGTGCTGCCATGTTCCCGGCCGCCGCCGACAGCCCGACGCCCGCGCCGCCCCCGCCGTCCGGCCGTCCCCTCCTGGTGGCCGTGCTCGCGGGGCTGGCCACCGTTGCCCTGGTGGTGGCCATCGTCGTGTACGTCTCCGGCGACGATGGGTCCGGGAGCCAGGACGAGACGGCCGGGAGCGCCCTCGGCTCGGTGCTCGGCGGCTCGACGATCCCCGGCAACGTCGGCACCGCCGTGCAGGACACGACGACCACCGCGGCCACCGGCCCCCAACCGGACCTGCCGCCAGTGACGATCCCGGCGGAGTCGTCGCCGCCCACGACCATCCCCGGCTCGGAGCCCACGTCCGTCCCCGGGGCGGACGGCGACCTGCCAATCTTCGCCCACCTGGTCGTCGACCTGGATCCGGGCGGTTACCAGGACTTCGCGGTCTACCTGCGCCAGGACCAGAAGTTCCAGCTGCTGTCGCTCGCCGACGACGGCATCAGCACCCACATCGAGGTCTTCGCCCCCGACGGCTCCAGCGAGGGCAGCTGGGAGGGCGGCGAGCCCGGCGTGGTCAACGGCCTGGAGTGGTTCGGCGACGAGCAGCTCCCGGCCACCGGCACCTACGTGATCCGAGTGGTCCACACCGGTGGGAGCGACGACCGCTTCGTGCTCGGCTTCTTCGGCGACGCCTAGCACGAATCGTGGACAGGAGGGCGCAGGGCGGGTAACCACATGGTGTGCTCGGACTTCCCCCCGAGGTACAGGCGCTGCTGTTCGACCTGGACGGTGTGCTGACCCGCACGGCGACGCAGCACGCGGCGGCGTGGAAGCAGATGTTCGACGACTTCCTGGCCGGGCAGGTCGATGGCGGCGGATCGCCTCAGGCCCCGTTCACCGGCCAGGACTACGACCGGTACGTCGACGGGCGGCCCCGGTTGGACGGGACCCGAGCGTTCCTGGCCTCCCGGGGCATCGAGCTGCCCGAGGGGACGCCGGCCGACCCGCCAGGGACCGCCACCGTGTACGGGCTGTCGAACCGGAAGAACGACCTGGTGCTGGCCATGATGGCGAAGGACGGTGTCGAGGTGTACCCCGGCTCGGTGCGGTACGTGGACGAGGCGCGGCGAGCGGGGCTCAAGATGGCGGTCGTATCGTCCAGCGCCAACGCCCGGGACGTGCTCCAGAGCGCGGGGCTGGCCGACCGGTTCGACGTGGTCGTGGACGGGCGCGTGGCGCGGGAGCAGGGCCTGGCCGGCAAGCCCGCCCCGGACACGTTCCTGGCCGCGGCCCGGGCGCTCGGGGCCGGCGCGGCTGAGGCCGCGGTGTTCGAGGACGCCATCGCCGGCGTCGAGGCCGGGCGGGCCGGAGACTTCGCCCGAGTGGTGGGCGTCGACCGGGTGGGCCAGGCCGCCGACCTCGCGAGCCACGGGGCGGACGTGGTCGTGGCCGACCTGGCCGAGCTGCTCGACGAGCCCGGGCCGGCCACGGGTGGCGCCGATGCGGCGGTCGCGGCCGAAGCCGGCGGCTCGGGGGCGGCTGAGCCCGGCCGGCCGCATGAGCCCGATCCCGACCCGGAGCAGGTCGAGCGGGGAGCGGGGTCGTCGTGACGGGGCCGGACCGGTGCTTCGCGGTCGAGCCCTGGAGCGTGACCGAGCACGAGCTGCACCTCGACGCGCTGGGGCGGACCGAGTCGGTCTTCGCCCTGTCCAACGGGCACATCGGGTTGCGGGGGAACCTGGACGAAGGCGATCCCCACGGCATCCCGGGGACGTACCTCAACTCGGTCTACGAGCTGAGGCCGTTGCCCTACGTCGAGACCGGCTACGGGTACCCGGAGTCGGGCCAGACCATCATCAACGTCACCAACGGCAAGCTGATCCGGCTGCTGGTGGACGACGAGCCGTTCGACGTCCGCTACGGGACCCTGACGTCGCACGAGCGCACGCTCGACCTCCGCGAGGGCGTCATGCGCCGCCAGGTGGAGTGGCGCTCGCCCGCCGGCGACGCGGTGCGGATCAACTCGACGCGGCTGGTCTCGCTGTCGCAACGGGCGGTGGCCGCCATCCTCTACGAGGTCGAGCCGGTGGACGACTCGCTGCGGGTGGTGGTGCAGTCCGAGCTGGTGGCGAACGAGGAGCTGCCCGACCTCGGGCGCGACCCGCGCACCGCGGCGGTGCTGGAACGGCCCCTCGTGGCCGAGGAGCACACGGCGACGGGCACCGAGGCGGTCATGGTCCACCACACCCGCCAGAGCGGGCTGCGGCTGGCGGCGGGCATGCGCCACATCATCGACGGCCCGCCCAACACCGACCTCGACCTGTGGGCCTCGGACGACGTGTGCCGGCTCACCATCGCCACCCGGCTGGCGCCGAGGGAGAAGCTGCGCATCGTGAAGTTCCTGGCCTACGGCTGGTCGAGCCAGCGGACCCGCCCGGCGCTCACCGACCAGGTGGTGGCGGCCTTGGCCGCGGCCCGTCTCACCGGATGGGACGGGTTGGTCGCCGAGCAGCGGGCGTACCTCGACGAGTACTGGGGCCACGCGGACGTCGAGCTGGAGGGCGACGCCGAGGTCCAGCAGGCGGTGCGGGTGGCGATGTTCCACATCCTGCAGGCCGGGGCCCGCGCCGAGCAGCGGCCCATCCCCAGCAAGGGCCTGACCGGGCCGGGCTACGACGGCCACACGTTCTGGGACACCGAGACCTTCGTGCTCCCCGTGCTCACCTACACCAAGCCCGAGGCCGCGGCCAACTGCGTCGCCTGGCGCCAGCTCACCCTCCCCATCGCGAAGGAACGGGCCCAGGAGCTGGGGCTGGACGGGGCCGCGTTCCCGTGGCGGACCATCCGGGGCCGGGAGTCGTCGGGCTACTGGCCGGCCAGCACCGCGGCGTTCCACATCAACGCCGACATCGCCGACGCGGTCGTGCGCTACGTCGACGCCACCCTCGACGAGGAGTTCGAGCAGGCCGTCGGCCTCGAGCTCATGGTGGAGACGGCCCGGCTGTGGCGCAGCCTCGGCCACCACGACAACGAGGGCCGGTTCCGCATCGACGGCGTGACCGGGCCCGACGAGTACAGCTCGATCGCGGACAACAACATCTACACCAACCTCATGGCCGAGCAGAACCTCCGGGAGGCGGCCGCGATGGCGGCCCGCCACCCCGAGCGGGCGGTCGAGCTGGGGGTGACGAACGAGGAGATGGCGTCGTGGCGGGACGCGGCCGAGGCCATCGTCGTGCCCTACGACGAGAAGCTCGGCGTCCATCCCCAGAGCGAAGGCTTCACCAACCACGCGGTGTGGGACTTCGCCGGCACGCCGCCCGACAAGTACCCGCTGCTGCTCCACTTCCCGTACTTCGACCTGTACCGCAAGCAAGTGGTCAAGCAGGCCGACCTGGTGCTGGCCCTGCACCTGCGGGGCGAGCGCTTCAGCTTCGAGGAGAAGGACCGCGACTTCCGCTACTACGAGGCCCTGACCGTGCGGGACTCGTCGCTGTCGGCCTGCACCCAGGCGGTGGTGGCGGCCGAGCTGGGCTACCTGGAGCTGGCCCACGACTACCTGGCCGAAGCGGCGCTCATGGACCTGGAGGACAGGGCCCGCAACACCCGGGACGGCCTGCACATGGCCTCCCTGGCCGGGGCGTGGACCGCGCTGGTCGAGGGCCTGGGCGGCATGCGGGCCGACCGGGGGCGGCTGTCGTTCGCGCCCCGGCTCCCGGCCGGGATCAGCCGGTTGAGCTTCCGGGTCTGCTACCGAGGCAGCTGCCTGGTGGTGACGACCGACGGCCGCCGTGCCACCTACCGCGTGCGCGAGGGTCCGCCCGTCGAGCTGGTCCACCACGGCGAGACCGTCGAGGTGGGCGAGGACGAGGTCGAGCGGGTGATCGAGCCGCTGCCGCCCCGGCCCCGGCCCCACCAACCGGTGGGCCGCGAGCCGGAACGTCGCGGCCAGCAGGCCTGACCCCGGCCTACCTCCCGGCGGCAGCCGGGGCCGTCAGGTGATGTCGAGCATGCGCTGGAGAGCGACCCGGGCCCCGTCGGCCGTCTCGGGATCGACCGTGATCTGGTTGATCACGCGGCCCTCGAGCAGCTCGTCGAGCACCCAGGCCAGGTGGGGCTCGTCGATGCGGTTCATGGTCGAGCACGGGCAGATCAGGGGGTCGAGCGACACCACCGTCTTGTCCGGGTGCTCCTGGGCCAGCCGGTTGACCAGGTGGATCTCCGTGCCGATGGCGACCGTGGACCCGGCGGGGAGGGCGTCCAGGGCGCGGATGATGTAGTCGGTCGAGCCGACCTGGTCGGCCAGCTGCACCGTCTCGTGCGGGGCCTCGGGGTGGATCACCACGATGCCGTCGGGGTGCTCGGCCCGGAAGGCCGCGATCTGCTCGGGCCGGAACCGCTGGTGGATCGAGCAATGGCCCCGCCACAGCAGGAACGTGGCCGCCTTGGCCTCGGCCTCGCTGAGCCCGCCCAGGTCGTAGCGGGGGTCCCAGACGGCCATGTCGGCCAGGTCGTAGCCCATGGCCACGCCCGTGTTGCGCCCCAGGTGCTGGTCGGGGAAGAACAGGACCTGATCGGCGCGCCCGCCCCCGAGAGCCCAGTCCAGGACGGCCCGGGCGTTGGTCGAGGTGCACACGGCGCCGCCATGGCGTCCGACGAATGCCTTCAGGGCGGCCGACGAGTTCATGTAGGTGATCGGCACGACGCGGTCGATGTCGACGACCTCGGCCAGCGCCTCCCACGCCTCGGTGACCTCGTCGATGTCGGCCATGTCGGCCATCGAGCAGCCCGCGTTGAGGTCGGGGAGGATCACGCTCTGGTGGTCGGCGGTGAGGATGTCGGCCGACTCGGCCATGAAGTGCACACCGCAGAACACGATGTAGGACGCCTGGGGGCGCTCCTGGGCCAGCACCGACAGCCGGTACGAGTCGCCGCGGGCATCGGCCCACCGGATGACCTCGTCGCGCTGATAGTGGTGGCCGAGGATGAACAGGCGGTCGCCGAGCGTGGCCTTGGCCGCGGCGATGCGGCGGGCGAGGTCGTCGGGGGGCGCCGCGGTGTACCGCTCGGTGAGCGGGGTCTGGAGCCGAAGCATGGGTTGGAACCTCCGTCGGGTGGTTCCGGTGCTGGACGGTGGGGACAGCCCGGTCGCCTCTCCCACGGGGATGTCGTCCCCGGAACCGATATGCAGCCGGAATGCCGGGCCGGCTTGGGGCCAGTCTACGCGGTAAGGGCCTCGATGACGGACTCGTTGCGGGGGCCCGACGCAGCGTGCGCCCACCGGCGCAGGGCGGAGAGCTCGACGACCGGGCATTGCAGTGGACAACCGCGACGACGCCCTAGCGTGCAGAGCGTGGTGCAACGCCCGCCCGCCGGCACGATCCCTGATGCCCCGGGGTCCTACCAGTTCAAGGACGCCGAGGGACGCGTGATCTATGTCGGCAAGGCGCGCTCGCTGCGCTCCCGGCTGTCCAACTACTTCCAGGACCCGAGGGGCCTGCTGCCCCGGACGGCAGCCATGGTGGCGGCGGCCGAGACCGTCGAGTGGATCCAGGTCCGCAACGAGGTCGAGGCGCTCATGCTCGAGTTCAGCCTCATCAAGACCCACCGGCCCCGCTTCAACATCCGCCTGCGGGACGACAAGAGCTACCCCTTCCTGGCCGTGACCGTGGAGGACGAGTGGCCCCGCCCCACCGTCATGCGGGGACGCAAGCGCAAGGGGGTGCGCTACTTCGGTCCGTATGCCCACGCCTACGCCATCCGTGAGACGCTCGACCTCTTGCTGCGCACCTTCCCCCTGCGCACCTGCTCGGACAACAAGTTCCAGCGCCACGAGAAGCTGGGCAAGCCCTGCCTGCTGTTCCACATCGAGAAGTGCTCGGGGCCGTGCGTGGGGGAGGTCGACAAGGAGACCTACCAGCGCCTCACCCAGGAGCTGCTCGACTTCCTCGACGGCGACACCGACACCATCGTGCGGCGCCTGGAGGGCCAGATGCGGGCGGCCGCCGACGAGCTGGAGTACGAGCGGGCCGCCCGGGTGCGCGACCGCCTGACCAGCGTGCGCAAGGCCATCGAGCGCCAGCAGATGGTGGCCGAGCGCAACGAGGAGCTGGACGTCATCGGCATCGCCGAGGACGACCTCGAGGCCGCGGTCCAGGTGTTCTTCGTGCGCCGCGGCCGGGTGGTGGGGCGCAAGGGGTTCGTGATCGACAAGGTGGAGGACGTGAGCCCCGGCGAGCTGGTGGGCGACATCCTCGAGGGCCTCTACGACGACCCGCCCCTCGGCGTGCCCCGCACCGTGCTGGTCCCCAGCGAGCCCGACGACCCGGAGCTGTACACCGACTGGCTGACGCTGCTGCGAGGCTCCCGGGTCGAGGTGCGGGTGCCGCAGCGGGGGGCCAAGCGCGAGCTGCAGGCCACCGTCACCCGCAACGCCAGCGAGGAGTTCACCCGCCACCGCCTCCGGCGCGCCAGCGACCACAACGCGCGGGCCAAGGCGCTCAACGAGCTGCAGGAGGCGCTCGGCCTGCCCGACGCCCCGCTGCGCATCGAGTGCTACGACATGAGCCACATCCAGGGCACCGACTACGTCGGGTCCATGGTGGTGATGGAGGACGGGCTGCCCCGCAAGTCCGACTACCGGCGGTTCAAGGTGCGCGGCGTCCCCGGCAACGACGACTTCGCGGCCATGGAGGAGGTGCTGACGCGCCGCCTGACCGCCTACCTGGCGGAGCGGGACCGGCCGGTGAGCGAGCGTCCCGGCAAGTTCGCCTACCCGCCCCAGCTGCTGCTGGTGGACGGGGGCAAGGGGCAGCTCAACGTGGCCGTGCGGGTGCTGGAGCAGCTGGGCCTCGCCGAGGAGATCCCGGCGGCGTCGCTGGCCAAGCGCTTCGAGGAGGTGTACGTCCCCGGGCTGGCCGACCCGGTGCGGGTGCCGCGGGGATCCGAGGCCCTCTACCTGCTGCAGCGCATCCGGGACGAGGCGCACCGGTTCGCCATCACCTACCACCGCGAGCTGCGGGGCAAGCGGATGACGGCCTCGGTGCTCGACGGCATCAAGGGCCTGGGGCCCACCCGGCGCAAGCGCCTGACCAAGGAGCTCGGCGGCGTGGCCGGGGTGAAGGCGGCCTCGCTGGACGACCTCCGGGCCCTGTCCTGGCTGCCCGACGACGTGGCGGTGGCGGTGTACGGCAAGATCCACGGTCCCGGGGCGGGGCTGCACGTGCGAGGAGCGCGGTCGTGACGGACCCCGAGATGGACCTGTCCCAGGTGTGGGAGCGGCATGCCGCCTGGTGGCAGGCCGAGTTCACCGGGGGCGCGGACGTCGAGTACGAGGAGCAGATTCTGCCGCTGGCCGGCCGGCTGCTGGCGGGGGCGCGGCGGGTGCTCGACCTGGGCTGCGGCGAGGGCCAGATCGCCCGGCTGGTGGCGCGCTCGGGCGGGGCCGAGCGGGTGGTCGGGGTCGACACGTCCGCGGCGCAGCTGGCCGAGGCGGCGCGCCGGGCCGGGGGAGTGGCCTACGCCCGGGCGTCGGCCGGGGCGCTGCCGCTCGAGGCCGGCTCGTTCGACGCGGTCGTGACCTGCCTGGTGCTGGAGCACCTCCAGGATCTCGACGGGGCCCTCGACGAAGTCGCCCGGGTGCTGCGGCCCGGGGGCCGCTTCGTGATCTTCATCAACCACCCGCTGTTCCAGACGCCTTCCAGCGGCTGGATCGACGACCACGTGCTCGACCCGCCCGAGCAGTACTGGCGGATCGGGCCGTACCTGCCCGAGTCGGTGTCCGTAGAGGAGGTCGACTCGGGGGTGCGGCTGCCGTTCTTCCACCGGCCGCTGAGCCGCTACGTGAACGCGCTGGCCGACCGGGGGCTCTACATCACCCGCATGGTCGAGCCCGCGCCGCCGCCCGGGTTCCTGGCGCGGGCGCCCCAGTACGTCGACGCCGCCACCATCCCCCGCCTGCTGCTGTTGCGGGTCGAGCGGCGGTGACCGCCACGCTCCGTATCATCTAGGGCAAATGGAAGAGTTCGTCGTCATCACCGGTCTGTCGGGCGCCGGTCGAAGCTTGGCGGCCGACGACCTCGAAGACCTGGGCTGGTTCGTCATCGACAACCTGCCGCCCGAGCTGGTGCCCAAGGTGGTGGAGCTGGCCCAGACCCCCGGCTCGGCCGTCAACCGCGTGGCGCTGGTGGTGGGCACGGGCCACTACCAGGACGAGATCCTGCCCACGCTGAGCTGGCTCCGGGCCACCGGGGCCCGCGTGCGGGTGGTGTTCCTGGAGGCATCGACCGACACCCTCGTGCGTCGCTACGAGTCGTCCCGGCGGCGCCACCCACTGTCCGGGGGCAGCGCCCAGTCCCACCTCGCGCCCGCGATAGAACGGGAACGCGTGCTGCTGGACCCGGTGAAGGCCGACGCCGACGTGGTCATCGACACGAGCACCCTCAACGTGCACGAGCTGCGCCGGCGCATGAACTCCCTGTTCGGCGGGGACGAGACCACGGCGACCATGCAGACCACCCTGCTGTCGTTCGGCTACAAGAACGGGCTGCCCCTGGACGCCGACCTCGTGTTCGACTGCCGCTTCCTGCCCAACCCCCACTGGGTGGACGAGCTGCGACCCCTCACCGGGCTCGACGAGCCGGTGCGCGACTACGTGCTCGGCCAGCCGGCCGCGGGACCGTTCGTCGACCACGTGGAAGCCCTGCTCACATCGCTGCTGCCCGCGTACGTGGCCGAGGGCAAGGCCTACCTGACCATCGCGCTGGGGTGCACGGGCGGGCGGCACCGCTCGGTGGCCATCGCCGAGGAGCTGGCGCGACGCCTCCGCCGCCATGTCCAGCGGGTGGGCGTCGTCCACCGGGACATCGACAAGTGACGCCGGCCCGCGGGCCTCGGGTCGTGGCCCTGGGCGGAGGTCATGGGCTCGCGGCCACCATCCGGGCCGTGCGGCGCTACGCGGCGACGACCACCGCGGTGGTCGCCACGGCCGACGACGGCGGCTCGACCGGGCGGCTGCGGGCCGGCCTGGACCTGCCCGCCCCGGGCGACGTGCGCCACTGCATCGAGGCCATGGCCGGGCCGCGGGGCGGGGCGCTGGCGGGCGCGCTCGACTACCGGTTCGACGGCACCGACGTCGAGGGCCATGCCCTCGGCAACCTGCTGCTCGCGGGCCTGGTCGCGTCCCTCGGGGACTTCGAGGACGCGGTCGACGAGCTGTGCCGGCTGGTGGGCCTCGATCCCGAGCGGGGCTGGGTGGTGCCTGCCACCAGCGTGCCGGTCGTGCTGCGGGGGATCACGGCCGGGGGAGACCGGGTGAGCGGCCAGGTCGCGATCGCCCGCCGGGTCGGCATCGACCGCGTCTCGGTGGACCCGCCCGACGCCCGCGCCCCCACGGCCGCGCTCGAAGCGCTCGCCGCCGCCGACCAGGTGGTCATCGGCCCCGGCTCGCTCTACACCTCGGTGCTCGCGGCGGCAGTCGTCGACGAGGTGCGCGAGGCGCTCAAGCAGGCCCGGGGCCGGCGGGTGTACGTGTGCAACGTGCGCGCCGAGGCGGGCGAGACCCGCGGCTACGACGTGGCGGCCCACGTCGCCGCACTCCGTCGCCACGGCATCGAGCCCGACGTGGTGCTGGTGCAGCGAGACGCGCTGCCCTGCGGCGACGTCGACGCCGAAGTGGTGGAAGCCGACATCGTGCGCCCGCACGGGCTGGCGCACGATCCCGGGAAGCTGGCGAAGGTCCTGCGAAGCCTGGGTCCTTGAGCAATTCCCTCCCAGTGCGAGCCGCTCTAAGGTCGCACCGGACAACCAGGTCAGCCCCGACAGGAGAGAGGCGCACGAGATGACCATCCGCGTAGGGATCAACGGTTTCGGCCGCATCGGCCGCAACTTCTTCCGGGCCGCCAGGCGGGCGGGTGCGGACATCGACTTCGTTGCCGTCAACGACCTGGGGTCGGTTGACACCATGGCCCACCTGCTCAAGTACGACTCGGTACTCGGCCAGCTCGACTACGACATCGAGGCCACGGCCGACGGCATCAAGGTGGAGGGCGACACCCTGCAAGTGCTGGCCGTGCGCGACCCCAAGGAGCTGCCCTGGTCGGACCTGGGGGTCGACGTGGTGCTCGAGTCGACCGGGCTGTTCACCAGCCGCGAGAAGGCTGCGGCCCACCTCGACGCCGGCGCGCCCTACGTCATCGTCTCGGCGCCGTCCTCGGGCGCCGACGCCACCTTCGTGGTGGGCGTCAACGACGACACCTTCGACGCCGACGCCCACAAGGTGATCTCCAACGCGTCGTGCACCACCAACTGCTTCGTCCCCATGATCAAGGTCCTCGACGACGCCTTCGGGGTCGAGCGGGGCCTGATGACCACCATCCACGCGTACACGGGCGACCAGATGCTGGTGGACGGCCCCCACAAGGACCTGCGCCGGGCCCGGGCCGCGGCCATCAACATCATCCCGACCTCGACCGGAGCGGCCCGGGCCACCGGCCTGGTGCTGGACGCCATGCAGGGCCGGCTCGACGGCCAGGCCCTCCGCGTGCCCGTGCCCGACGGCTCGCTCACCGATTTCACCGGCGTGCTCGCCCGCGACGTGACCACGGACGAGGTCAACGACGCGTTCAAGGCGGCCGCGTCCGAGGGCCCGCTGGCGAACGTGCTCGAGTACTCCGAAGAGCCGCTCGTGTCGTCGGACATCGTGGGCTCGCCCGCCTCCTGCACGTTCGACTCCGAGCTGACGCAGTCGATCGGCAACATGGTCAAGGTTTTCGGCTGGTACGACAACGAGTGGGGCTACTCCTGCCGTCTCGTCGACCTGGTCGAGATCGTCGGCGCTGCCAACCGGCGCTGAGCCCACCGTGACCGCTGTCCCCACTCTGGAGGACCTGCCCCCGCTCGCTGGGAAGCGGGTCCTGGTGCGCGCCGACTTCAACGTCCCGCTGCGCGACGGCGAGATCGCCGACGACCTGCGCATCCGCGCCGCCCTGCCCACCCTCGAGTGGCTGCAGGCCCACGGGGCGCAGGTCACCGCCTGCACCCACCTGGGCCGGCCCAAGGGCCAGGCCGACCCCCGCTACTCGGTGGCGCCGGTGCGGGCCCGGCTGGCCGAGCTGGCGCCCGGGGTCGAGCTGCTGGAGAACCTGCGCTTCGACCCCGGCGAGGAGGCGAACGACCCCGCCTTCGTGGACCGGCTCATCGAGGGTTTCGACGCGTACGTGAACGACGCCTTCGGGGCGTCGCACCGGGCGCACGCCTCCATCGTGGGGCCGCCCCAGTTCCTGCCCTCGGCCGCGGGCCGGCTGCTGGCCCGGGAGGCCGAGGTGCTGCTGGGCCTGCGCACGAATCCCCGCCGCCCGTTCGTGGCCATCCTCGGCGGCTCCAAGGTGAGCGACAAGCTCAAGGTCATCGAGGCGCTCCTGGGCGTGGCCGACGAGCTGCTCATCGGCGGCGGCATGTGCTTCACCTTCCTGGCCGCGCGGGGTGCGTCCATTGGGGACAGCCTGTTCGAGGAGGACATGGTCGGCACCTGCCGCTCGCTGCTGGACGAGCACGGCGACCGGCTCGTCCTGCCGTCCGACATCACGGCCCTCGGCCCGGGGGGCGAGCTGATGCGGCCCGAGGCGGGCGGCGACGTCCGCCAGCTGGGCACCAACGTTCCCGCGGGCTGGAAGGGCGTCGACATCGGTCCCGGCACGGCAGCCGACTTCGGCGACCGCGTGGCGGAAGCCCGCACGGTGTTCTGGAACGGGCCCATGGGCGTGTTCGAGGACCCGCGCTTCGAGGCCGGCACCCGGGCCGTGGCCCAGGCGGTGGCCGACACGTCCGGGTTCACCGTGGTGGGCGGGGGCGACAGCGCCGCGGCCCTGGCCCAGTTCGGGCTGGCCGAGGAGGTCGACCACGTCTCCACCGGGGGCGGCGCCTCGCTGGAGCTGCTGGAGCAGGGCGACCTGCCGGGCCTGGCGGCCCTGCGGGGCGAGTGGAAGGCCTGAGCCGCATGCCGGATGCGCCCCGGAAGCCGCTGATCAGCGGCAACTGGAAGATGAACCTCAACCACTTCGAGGCCACCGCACTGGTCCAGAAGTTGAGCTACGAGCTCGGGCCCGAGGACTTCGCCTCGACCGACGTGTCGATCCATCCGCCCTTCACCGACATCCGCACGATCCAGACCTACTTCCTGGCCGAGAAGGACCCGCCCCCCATCGCCATCGGCGCCCAGAACTGCCATTGGGAGGAGAAGGGGGCCTTCACCGGCGAGGTGTCGCCGGCCATGCTGGTCAAGCTGGACGTGGCCTACGTGATCGCGGGGCATTCGGAGCGGCGGGAGCTGTTCGGCGAGACCGACGAGGACGTCAACCGCAAGGTGAAGGCCATCCTCGCCTGGGGGATGACGCCCATCATGTGCGTGGGCGAGACCCTGGACGAGCGGGAGGTGGGCACCACCGAAACCAAGGTCACGGGCCAGATCGAGGCCGGGCTCGCGGGATTGTCCGCGGACCAGGTCGGCGGCATGGTGGTGGCGTACGAGCCCATCTGGTGCATCGGCACCGGGCTCACCGCCACCCCGGAGGACGCCCAGGCCGTGTGCGCCACCATCCGGGCCCGGGTCGCCGAGCTGTGCGGGGCCGCCGCCGCCGCCTCGCTGCGCATCCAGTACGGCGGCTCGGTCCGCTCCGACAACGCCGCCGACCTGATGTCGTGCCCGGACATCGACGGTGCGTTGGTGGGCGGCGCCAGCCTCGAGGCCGATGCGTTCGCGGGGATCGTTCGCTTCCGCGACCGCGCCTGAGCGCGGCCTCCTACTTTTCGACGATCGTCGAAACCGGGCGCACCGGGCGTGTGACGGTCGCCACAGCGTGCTAACACGGGGGACCGGTGGGTAGGCGTTCCGTGGGACGCCGGGACGGTGCGAATACAGGTTGTGTGACGATGTGGCGACAAGCTGATGAAACTGCCCAGGGAACCCGTGGCCTGGGCAACATGGTCGTCACCGAATCCACGTCGCGCCAGACGTTCCTGCTAAGTTCGGAATGTTCACCGGTAGCGGGTTGCGAGCTACCGGGTGCGAACACCGCAGGGAGAGTCGCCGTGACGACAGCCGTGGCTCGTTTCCCGGGGGGTAGCCGACCCGTCGGCGCGTTCCCGGTCCACTCGCCGCCCCGCCCGGTGCCCGCGGTCTTTCATGACCATCACTAGGAGGTCCTAGTAGTGAGACGACAGCGCAGGAGCTTCAAGTTCCTTGCTCTCATCCTGGGTCTCGCCCTCGTCGCCGCCGCCTGCGGTGGAGACGACGATGACGACGGCCAGGGAGCGACCGAAGAGCAGCCCTCGGGAGAAGCGGGCGGCGATCTGGTCGATCTTCAGAACTTCGCCCAGGGCGAGCCCGACCACATCGACCCCGCCTTGGCGGGCGTCCTGCAGGGCGCCCAGATCGGCGCACTGCTGTATGACGGGCTCACCGAGTTCGACTTCAGCGGTGACGAACCCGAGCTCAAGGGCCAGGTCGCCGAGAAGTGGGAGAGCGACGACGGCATAACTTGGGTCTTCACCATCAAGGACGGCCAGAAGTTCTCCGACGGCACCGACGTGCTGCCGAGCTCGTTCAAGAAGGCGTGGGACCGCGCCGCGAGTGACGAGCTGGCCTCGGAGATCAACTACCTCTACGCCCCCATCAAGGGTGCGACCGCCGTGACCGAAGGCACCGCCGACGAGATCGAGGGCGTCACCGCCGACGACGACGCGATGACCCTGACCGTCGAGCTGGAATACCCGTTCTTCGACTTCCCCGCGGTGGTCAGCCACCCGGTGTTCTCCCCGATGCCCGACGCCGCGTTCGAGCTCTCCGACCCCACGCAGTGGGAGCAGGACGTCATGGTCGGCAACGGCCCCTTCAAGCAGGACGAGCCCTGGGAGCACGAGGTCGCCATCAAGCTCGTCCGCAATGACGACTGGTCCGGCGGCATCTACGGCGAGGGCACCAAGGCCAAGCTGGACTCCGTCGACTTCCGCATCTCGGCTGACCTGGACTCCGCCTTCGCGGACTTCGAAGCCGGCAACGGCGACACCGGCTACATCCCCGCCGGCCGCTTTGCCGAAGCGACGGGGAATCCGGATTGGGGCAATGCCACCGAGGGCAACCTCGGCATCTACCACTTCGGCATCAACACGGAGTCGCAGCTCGGCGGCGACGAGAACCTGAAGCTGCGCGAAGCCATCGCCATCGGCATCGACCGCGAGGCCATCAACGAGACCGTCTACGACGGCTCCCGGCGCCTGCCGACCGGCATCACGCCGCCGGGCGTGCCCGGCTACGAGGACGGAGCGTGCGGCGACCTGTGCACCTACGACGCCGCCAAGGCCCAGGACCTGGTGGACGAGTGGAAGGCCGACGGCGGCACCCTCGACCACCCGATCAAGATCAACTTCAACACGGGCTCCGGCCACGAGGAAGTTGTCGCCATCATCCAGCAGAACCTGCAGGACATCGGGCTCGAGGCCGAGCTGGACGGGCGTGACCCGACCAACTACTTCGCCGAGATGCGCCAGGGTGCCTGCGAGCTCTGCCGGGCCGGCTGGATCTGGGATTACCCGGTCCAGGACAACGCCCTCTACGCGTTGCTCGACAGCGCCTCCATCGACGGCGACAACCTCAGCCGCTACAGCAACGCGGACGTCGACGACATGATCTCCGAGGCCCGCTCCACGGAGGACGACGGCGACCGCCAGCAGCTCTATCGGGACGCCGAGGCGCAGGCCCTGAAGGACGTCGCCTACATCCCGATCAACTGGTACAACGGCCAGATCGTCTACCCGAAGGACAAGGTGGACAACTTCGTCCAGACTCCGCTTCAGTTCGTGCTCTACGAGAACGTCACACTTGCGAGCTGACAGAGCGAACTAGTGGGCACAGGGCCCCGTCCCACCCGGGGCGGGGCCCTCGCCTCCCGCCGCCATCTACCCACAGCAGATCTCCCGGTGAGGTGACATGACCGGTTACGTCATACGTCGCCTGTTACTCGTGATCCCGGTCGTCTGGGGTGCCCTGACGATCCTGTTCATCCTCTTCTTCATCGTCCCCGGCGACCCGGTGGAACTGATGGCGGGGGCGAGCGGCCGGGCCGTGCCGGACGCCACGCGCCAGGCCATCGAGCAACAGTTCGGGTTGGACGACCCGATCATCGTCCAGTACGGCAACTTCTGGAAGCGCACACTGACCGGCGACCTGGGCACGTCCTATGCCTCCCGCCGACCGGTGGCCGACATCCTCAAGGAGACGTTCCCGAACAGCCTGCGGCTGGCCATCTGGGCCATCGTCATCGAGACGGTGGTCGGCATCTCCGTCGGGGTGCTCTCCGCGATAAGGAGGTACTCGCTCGCCGACAACGTGACGACGGTGATCACGGCGTTAGCCGCGTCCATACCCGTGTTCGTGCTGGGCTTCATCTTCCAACAGGTGTTCGGAGTGTTCCCCAATGAGCAGGGCTGGCCCGAGTGGGCCCGGTTGCCGGTCCAGGGCACCCCCGAGCACTGGAACTTCTTCCTTTTCCCCAGCGACTGGCAATACCTCATCCTGCCCATGATCGTGCTGGCCTCGGTCGGCACCGCCCTGGTCGCCCGCATGACCCGCACCACCATGCTGGAGGTCAGCCGGGCCGACTACATGCGCACCGCCCGGGCCAAGGGCGTCAAGGAGCGCCAGGTGGTGCTGCGCCACGGCCTGCGCAACGCGCTCATCCCGGTCGTCACCCTGATCGGCCTCGATCTGGCGAACCTCATCGGCGCCGCCATCATCACCGAGACCGTCTTCAACTGGCGGGGCATGGGCCGCCAGATCGCCACCTCCATCTTCCGCCGCGACGCGCCGGTCGTGCTCGGCCTGACGCTGGTGCTGGTGGTGGCGTACGTGCTCATCAACCTGTTGGTCGATCTGAGCTATGGCTTCTTCGACCCCCGGGTACGTATCGGCAAGGAGAAGTCCTGATGGCCATCAGCGTCCCGGACCGATCGCTGGCCGAGGAACACATCGGCGGTGCCCCTTCCACGGATGAGACCGACTACAGCGTCGCGCCCGCCACCCCCAAGGGTGACGTCTGGCGGCGCTTCAGGCGGAACCGGCTGGCGATGATCGGCCTGGTGGTGATCGTGCTGATCGTGCTGGCCGCGATTTTCGCCGACTTCCTCACCACCGGGCAGCCTGGCAAGGTCAATCCGGGCGACGCGAACCAGCGCCTGTTCAGCCCCGGCCACCCCTTGGGGACCGACCGGGTGGGACGCGACCTGTACACCGACGTGCTCTACGGCGCCCGGGTGTCGCTGCGCATCGGCCTGTTCGCGGGGCTGATCGCGGCCAGCATCGGCATCGTCGTGGGCGCGATCTCGGCCTTCTACGGTCGCTGGATCGACACCTCGATCATGCGCTTCACCGACATCCTGCTGTCGCTGCCGTACATCCTCATCGCCCTCGCCATCATCACCGTGGTGGGCCCGGGTGAGCGCACGGTGATCCTGGTGCTGGGGCTCTTGGGCTGGATGGCCATCGCCCGCGTGCTGCGGGCGTCGATCCTGCAGGTCAAGGAGAGCGAGTACGTCGAGGCGGCCCGGGCGGTGGGCGCCAGCAACCGCCGGATCATCTTCCGCCACATCCTGCCCAACACCATCCAGCCGGTGATCGTGTACACCACGCTGTTCATCGGTGCGGCGGTGCTGTCGGAGGCGGCGCTGTCGTTCCTCGGCGTGGGCGTGCAGCGCCCGACACCGGCCTGGGGGCTGATGGTGGCCGAGGGCCGCCGCTCGCTCGCCAACTACCCGCACATGCTGTTCGTGCCCGCCATCGCGCTGTCGATCCTGGTCACGGCGGCGGTGTTCGTCGGCGATGGCCTGCGTGACGCCCTCGACCCGAAGCTGAAGTGATGGAACCGCTCCTCATCGTCGACGACCTCCACACCGGGTTCCACACCGACGGCGGCTACGTGCAGGCGGTAGACGGCATCTCCTACGAGATCTATCCGGGCGAGACGTTCGCCATCGTCGGCGAGTCCGGCTCGGGCAAGTCGGTGAGCGCCCTCACGATCATGGGCCTCATCAACGTCCCGCCCGGCGAGATCAAGGCCGGCCGCATCGAGTGGAAGGGCCGGGACCTGCTCACGCTGCCCGAGGACGAGCGGCGGGCCATCCGGGGCAAGGAGATCGCCATGATCTTCCAGGACCCCATGACCTCGCTCAACCCGGTGCACACCATCGGTCGCCAGATCGGCGAGATGTCGCGGACCCACGAGGGCACCAGCAAGAAGGAGGCCCGCCAGAAGGCCGTCGACCTGCTCGACCTGGTGGGCATCCCCCAGCCCGACATCAGGGTGGACAACTACCCGCACGAGTTCTCGGGCGGCATGCGACAGCGGGCCATGATCGCCATGGCCATCGCCTGCAAGCCCAGCCTGCTCATCGCGGACGAGCCCACGACCGCGCTGGACGTGACGGTGCAGGCCCAAGTGCTCGAGGTGATCCACAACATCCGCGACGAGATCGATTCGGCCGTGATGCTCATCACCCACGATCTCGGCGTGGTGGCGGGCATGGCCGACCGGGTGATGGTCATGTACGCCGGCCGCCAGGCCGAGCTGGGCACCGCCGACGAGGTGTTCTACGAGCCCCGCCACCCGTACACGCTGGGGCTGCTGGCGTCGCTGCCCCGGGTCGACGAGGCCGGCGTGGAGCGGCTGGTACCGATCATCGGGCACCCGCCGTCGCTGATCAACAAGCCGTCCGGCTGCGTGTTCCATCCCCGTTGCCCCTTCGTCCAGGACATGTGCATCTCCGAAGTGCCCGAGCTGCGGGTCGTCGAAGGCGACGCCCACATGTCGGCCTGCCACTATGCGGAGACGCTGCGGGACGTGAGCCGGAGCGACCTGGCGGCCACGGTCGAGGAGCTCGAGGAGCTGGCATGACCGCAACCGAGGACACCGCCGCGGGCGCCGCGGACGCCACCACGGGCGACACACCGGCCGACGACACCACGGACGGGACGCCCACCCCCGAAGATGCCGCCGCGCCGGTCGACCGGTCGGACGGGGACGGCCCCGAGGTCGTGCTGGAGGCCCGCCACCTGGTCAAGAACTTCCCCATCCACGGGGGCGTGCTCCAGCGGGTGCACGCCTACGTGCAGGCCGTCAGCGACGTCAGCTTCACGCTGACGAGGGGCGAGACCTTGGGCCTCGTGGGCGAGTCGGGCTGCGGCAAGTCCACGACGGGGCGCATGCTGCTCAACCTCATCCGGCCCACGTCGGGCGAGGTGCTGTTCCGGGGCCAGGACATCACCGAACTGTCCGCGAAGGAGATGCGCAAGCTCCGCCAGGAGCTGCAGATCGTGTTCCAGGACCCGTACGCCTCGCTCAACCCCCGCATGACGGTCGAGGCCACCCTGTCCGAGCCGCTGCGGATCCACGACAAGTGGGACTCCGACGGCTCCGACACCATCCGTGAGCTGCTGGAGCGGGTCGGCCTGGCCAACGAGCACAAGCGGCGCTACCCGCACGAGTTCTCGGGCGGTCAGCGCCAGCGCATCGGCATCGCCCGGGCGCTGGCCCTCCGGCCGTCGGTGATCGTGCTGGACGAGCCGGTGTCGGCTCTCGACGTCAGCATCCAGGCCGGCGTCGTCAACCTGCTGACCGACCTCCAGGAGGAGATGAACCTGTCCTATGTGTTCATCGCCCACGACCTGTCGGTGGTCCGCCACATCAGCGACCGCGTGGCCGTGATGTACCTGGGCAAGATCGTCGAGCTCGGCAACCGCATCCAGGTCTACGAGTCCTCCGGCCACCCCTACACGCAGGCGCTGCTGTCGGCCGTGCCGCTGCCCGACCCCAAGCGAGAGCGCGAGCGCGAGCGGATCATCCTCACCGGCGACGTCCCCAGCCCGGTCGACCCCCCGTCCGGCTGCCGCTTCCGCACTCGGTGCTGGCACAAGCAGAACCTCGACGTCGCGGGCGTGGACACCAGCGTGTGCGAGGAGGAGGAGCCGCTGCTGCAGATCCGGCCGTCAGGGGGCGTCGACCATCCGGTGGCGTGCCATTTCGCCGAGCAACGCACCGTCGTCTGACCGGTCCGCTCCGCTGCGGGGTCGACCGCGCACAGCGCGGATCGACCACGCGTTCGTTCTGACCATGCAAGAATCACCCAGCGTCGCCTGACATCGATCGTCAGATCGCGTCTCCCACGGCGACCACGACAGCATCCCAGGGGGAAGCAGTATGAGACACCAACGGTTCCGTTGGCTCGCCGCGCTCCTCGCGCTCGGCCTCGTGGCCGCGGCGTGCGGTGGTGACGATGACGACGACGCCGCCGACGACGGGGACACGCAGGCGAGCACCTTCGAGGGCCTGTCCTACGACGAGAGCGCTTCGTGCGGCACCGACGCCTACGCGGGCAACATCGCCAAGCTCGAGGCGGTCGACGAGCTGACCGTGAAGTTCACTCTGTGCAACGCAGACGTCGCCTTCCCGGCCAAGGTGGCGTTCTCGGCGGTGGGCATCTTCTCGACCGAGCAGCTCGACGACACCGGCGGGGCGCCCATCGATAACCCGATCGGCACCGGCCCCTACAAGCTCGAGCAGTGGGAGCGGGGCAACCAGATCGTGCTGACCGCCAACGAGGACTACTGGGGCGACCCGCCGCCCACGCAGACGGTGGTCTTCCGCTGGGGTGAGGAATCGGCCCAGCGCCTGGTCGAGCTCCAGTCCGGCAGCGTCGACGGCATCGACAACGTCGGCACCGAGGACTTCGGCACGGTGGAGGACGACTCCAACCTCCAGCTCATCGAGCGCGACCCGCTCAACGTCTTCTACCTCGGCTTCAACGTCGACAAGCCGCCGTTCGACAACGAGAAGCTGCGCCAGGCGATCGGCTACGCCATCGACAAGGACCGCATCGTCGACAACTTCTACCCGCAGGGCTCGCTGGTGGCGGACCAGTTCGTGCCGCCCGGCATCCCCAGCTACCAGGACGGGGCCGACGGCTACACCTACGACCCCGACATGGCCCGCAGCCTGCTGACCGAGGCCGGCTACCCGAACGGCGTCGACCTCGGCGCGCTGAGCTACCGGGCCGCGGTGCGCGGCTACCTGCCCCAGCCGCCGCAGGTCGCGAGCGACATCCGTGACCAGCTCGCCCAGGTCGGCATCACCGTCGCCCTGGACCAGCAGGAGGACGGCGCGTTCATCGACAACGCCAACGCCGGCAACCTCGGCTTCTACATGCTGGGTTGGGGCGCCGACTTCCCGGACGCCACCAACTTCTGGGACTTCCACTTCGGTGAGGGCGCATCGCCGCAGTTCGGCACCGGGTTCCCCGAGTTGCACGACGTGCTCAGCGAGGCCGGGTCCACCACCGACGAGGACGCCCGCAACGAGCTCTACAACCAGGCCAACGAGATGCTGAAGGAGCACGCCCAGGCGCTGCCCATCGCCTACGGCGGCTCGGCGGTGGCGTTCAAGGCCTCGGTCGACGGTGCCCACGCCAGCCCGCTGTCCAACGAGCAGTTCGCGGCCATGTCCATCGAGGGCCAGGACCAGCTGGTCTGGATGCAGAACGCCGAGCCGTCCGGTCTCTACTGCGCGGACGAGACCGATGGCGAGGCCCTGCGGGTCTGCGAGCAGATCAACGAGTCGCTGCTCGCCTACGAGGTGGGCGGCACCGAGACGGTCCCGGCGCTGGCCACCGACTATGAGTCCAACGACGACCTGACCGAGTGGACCTTCACCCTGCGTGACGGCGTCAAGTTCCACGACGGCAGCGCGTTCGACGCCGACGACGTGGTCAAGAGCTACCGGGTGCAGTGGGACGCCGCGGACCCGCTGCACGTCGGCCGGGAGGGCCTCTTCACCTACTGGGGGGCCCTGTTCGGAGGCTTCCTCAACCCACCTCCTGAGGAGGGCTGAGTAGGGTTCGGCCAGATGCGGGGGCCGGTGACCCACCGGCCCCCGCGGCCACGGCTATCCCATGTTGCGCTTCATCCTTCGCCGACTCGTCAGCGCCATCCCGGTCCTGTTCGGCATCCTGCTGGCCACGTTCGTCCTCGCCCGGATCATCCCGGGTGACCCGTGCCAGGCCGCCCTCCAGGAGCGGGCCACGCCCGAGGCCTGCGCCGACTTCAACGAGCGCTACGGCTTCAACGACCCGATCATCGTGCAGTTCGTGCACTATGCCGGCGACGTCTTCTCCGGTGACCTGGGCGACTCCATCCGCCTGCGCCAGCCCGTGACCGACCTGCTGATCGAGCGCCTGCCGGTCACGCTCCAGCTGTCGGCGGCGGCACTGTTCATCGCGGTCGTGGTGGGTGTGCCGCTCGGCGTGCTGGCCGGCTCGCGTCACAACTCCAAGACCGACGTGGCCACGGTGGTGGGCGCCAACCTGGGCGTGTCCATCCCCGTGTTCGTGCTCGGCCTGATCCTGCAGTACATCTTCGCCAAGCAGCTGGCCGGTACCTTCCTGGCGTTACCGGCCTCGGGCCAGCTCACCGCGGGGGTGATCCCCGACCCCTTCTACGAGGTGTGGGGCCTGCCCGAGAACCCGGTGTTCCAGTTCATCTCCAACATCGACACCGTCAACGCCATCCTGATCTGGCGCTGGGACATCTTCTGGGACGCGGTGCGACACCTGATCCTGCCCGCGATCGCCCTCTCCACCATCGCCATGGCGGTGATCGCCCGTATGACACGGTCCAGCCTGCTGGACGTGCTGGGGCTCGACTACGTGCGTACGGCGCGGGCCAAGGGCCTGCGGGAGCGGCTGGTGATCGGCCGCCACGCCCTTCGCAACTCGATGCTGCCGGTGGTCACGGTCATCGGCCTGTCGCTGGGCACGCTGCTGGGCGGGGCAATCCTCACCGAGACGATCTTCAACATCACCGGGGTGGGCAAGACGCTGTTCGACGCCATCTCGGGGCGGGACTACTTCGTGATCCAGGGCTTCACCCTGGTGGTGGCCGTGGCCTTCGTGATCATCAACCTGCTGACCGACATCCTCTACGGGGTGCTCGACCCCAAGGTCCGGGTGGGCTGACGTGGCCATCGAGGAGATCCCCCTCAGCGAGGCCAAGGTCGTCGAGGCTGCCCCCGGCCGCCGGGAGCGGGGCCTCTGGCGCGACGCCATGCGGGAGACCTTCCGCAAGCGCTCGGCCCGCCTGGGGGTGGCGATCCTCGGGCTGCTGGTGTTCATCGCCATCTTCGCCCCGCTGCTGGCGCCCTACGGCGAGCTGGAGGTGCTGATCTCCTCCGAGGGGCTGCGGCCCCGGGCCGAGCCCTGCATCCACGTGAGCGTGGAGTGGATCCCCGAGGTCCCGGTGCTCAAGCAGGCCAAGTCCTTCCTCGAGTCCAACGGGTTCTCGTGCCCGAGCGACCAGCCCCAGCACCTGATGGGGCTGGACGGCAACGGCCGGGACGAGTTCAGCCGCATCCTCTACGGCGCCCGGGTGTCGCTGGTGGCGGGCGTGGCCGCGGTGTCGTTCGCCGTGCTCATCGGCACGTTCGCCGGCCTGGTGTCGGGCTTCATCGGGGGTCGCTTCGACAACGGTGTCATGCGGGTGATGGACGTGATGCTGGCGTTCCCCGCCCTGCTGCTGGCCATCGCCATCGTGACGGCCCGGGGGCCGGGGCTGTTCAACGCGGTCATCGCCGTGTCGATAGTGACCATCCCGGTCTACGCGCGCGTGGTCCGCTCGCGGGTGATCTCCGTGCGCGAGCAGGACTTCGTGACCGCGGACATGGCGCTGGGCGTGCGGCGGCGCCGCATCCTGTCCCACCGGGTGCTGCCCAACTCGCTGACCCCGTTGGTGGTGCTGGCCACCCTCGGCATCGCCACCGCCGTGCTGGAGCTGGCGGCCCTGTCGTTCGTGGGCCTGGGCGGCGACCCCGACCGGGCCGAGTGGGGCCGCATGCTGGCGCTGGAGCGCAACCAGCTCTTCACCTCGCCCCACCTGGTCTTCTATCCGGGCCTGATGATCATGCTGAACGTGCTGGCCTTCAACCTCATCGGCGACGGCCTGCGCGACGCCCTCGACCCGAGG
>Ga0209382_10003079_pt1 | contig 23406 bp, 27 predicted proteins | sample SoiMetdeltSBSDD5_FD_187599 | JGI IMG/M metagenome (GOLD analysis project Ga0209382, IMG submission 187599) | Bulk soil microbial communities from a Populus tree surrounding site in Tennessee, USA - Soil MetaG P. deltoides SBSDD5 (SPAdes) (version 2) | ecosystem: Environmental > Terrestrial >...
TCTCGACGCCCCCGGTCACCTCGAGGGTGTTGGCGCCGGGGAACTTCTCGACGACCAGGAGGAGGCCCTGCCCGTCACCGTCCCGGAACAGCGCGTCGCCGATCAGCGGCTGGTGGTCCTCGCGGACCTGGGTGACGTCCCCCAGGAGCACCGGTTGCCCGTCCATGATGACGGCACGGCCCTCGTCGTCCTCGATCGGGATCTGGGCTAGGTCTCGTGCGTTTCGGATCGGGAGCACGTGCCGGATGCCCAGGCGTTGGTTGGGCGTGTCGATGTACCCCGCCGTTCCCGGCGTCGAGGCCTCAAGGAACGTGAGCGGCGACACCCACAGCCCGTTCCCGGTCGTGTTCACGATCTGCTGGAGCGAGACCTCGGCGTCCCGCAGCCGTTGCGGATCGACCAACACCTGCAGCTGACGGTCCCTCCAGCCCCAGATCGAGACGTTGGCAACACCCTGCACGCCCAGGAGCCTGGGGCCGATCAGCCAGCGGGCGAGCACCGACATGTCGATCGGCGACAGTTCCTCCGACGACAACCGCGCGGTCACCACCCGGCTGGTCGAGGACAGCGGCTGCAACATCTGCGGAGGGGCCGACACCCCCGGCAGGGCGACGGCCGCCTCGGCGACCCTTTCGGCCACCACCTGCCGCGCGTCCAGGAGCTGCGTTCCCGGCTCGAAGATCATGACCACGGACGACAGACCGGGCAGCGACTCCGAAACGATCTCCTCGACGAAGGCGACGCCGTTCAGCAGGTCCTGTTCCAGCGGAACGGTGATGAGCTGCTCGACCTCACCCGCGGAGAGCCCGAGGGCCTCGGTTCGAACCTCCACCAGCGTCGGTCCGAACTCCGGCAGCTGGTCGATCGGCATGTGTCGAAGCTGGATGATGCCGACTACGAGCATCCCCGCCGCGACCGCAACGACGAGCCGACGGAACTTCAGGCTCGAAGCGATGACGCTGCGCAGCATCGACGAGACCTCCTTCCCCCCGAGAGGGGCCACGCGATGTCGATCCGCCACCCGGCGGCCGGGCAACACGAATGAGGGGATCGGAATCCCCATCCCCTCCCCTTGGCGTGATTCTCATATGCCCTTCATTCGGGCACATCCCCCATCTGCAGTAGGGGGATGAGGTTGAGCTCATTGCGCCGGTCGGCCGACACCGAAAGCTCGAGCCGTTCGGCCAGCGAGCCGCTCCTACGGCGGCTCGAGCCGAACTCAGGCCGCCTCGAGCATGCGGTGGCGCTTCAGCGTGTCGTCCCATTCGACCGGCACGGGGTCGACCCGGGCCGATCGAACGAGGGATCGCGCTCGCCGGCGAGCTCGCGGACGATGGATCGGGATCTGGGTCCGCTCCATCTTCCGAACGGAGGATTCGGGTTGGCCGGCGGGTGAGCCCTAGCACGCCGGATCCGATGACCATGGCAGCTTGTTTGAAGGGTAGTATCCGCGTCGGCTGGGCTGACCCTCGGCTGGAGATCCCGTAGCGCTTCGGCGTTGCGGGCGTCTTTCTTCCGTTACGTCGTCCTACATCCCTCGTCCCAACATCTACGGGGATTGACTCTCATACTCACGCTTCCCTTCACGGTGCAGTGGTGAACGTGCTCTCCGTGATCGTCTGGTTCCTTCCTCCGCCCCGGGCGATGGCGAGAACTTCGAACTTGTAGTCGGTCCCAGGCTTTTGGAACTCGGGCGGTACGGTCACGGCCGTGACCAACGCCGGCAGGTCGACGCTAAGGACCCGAAGCGGTTCCTCTAGCTCAACGATCACCTGGTAGCCGGCGATCTCGATCCCGGCCGGCTCTACGACCGGGTCCCAGTCAATGACGGTGTCGTCGACCGGCGATCGGACGTGACCGCCCGAATGAACGCTCAACCGAACGCTCGGTGGACCGCTCGGTCGAACATCGACGGTGTGAACCGTCGTCCCGCGAGTCGTCCAGAGTTCCTAAGCCGCTGATTGATTCTGGAGCTCCAAGAGGAGAGACAGGTGGTTCACACATCGTCCAGCTAGGTCTACCAGGGGAAACGTCTCTGGACAGGGTGCCTAATCCCTGGGATATCCATCATCAGCGTCTCAGGCCGGCGGGATAGCGCCGCCAATGGTCCCCCCATGCCTTCCAAGCGTCTAGACACTCACTCCGAACTGGGTGTGAGCCCTTCATCGTCGTGAGCCTCCATGAGGTGTTTGGATAGCTCCTCCGGCGTGGGAAACTCCTGGCCGCACATGTGGCACGTAGCCATCTCGCCTTCACCCCGCTGCTCATCCGCTTCACTCATGCTGCACCTCCTTTTGGATCGGTTCGAGTTCGGACGGCCGATCCTTTTCAGCGGAGGGCTGACGGAGAGTGTCCGTGTCCTCGCGTGCCAGCTCCCCGATCTCCTCATGCGACTTGGACTCGACACCCCGAATCTCATCACGGGCATGCGGCTCAGCTCTGACCATCTCATCGAGTTTGAGGTGGAACGCCGCTGAGTCGCGGTTCTGCGTGTTCTGCAGCACGAAGACCATGAGCAGGGTGACGATGGCGATAGCGAGGTTCGTTGTCTCCACATCAGTCACCAAGAGGCAAAGGATCACGAGGACCGCTGCCACGACCAGTGCCCAGTGGCTGCCGGTCCATTTGGCGATCCAGGTCGCGAACGATGAGAAGAACGTGTCCAGCCCTCCATCGTTCGTGCGCTCAAGCTTCGAACGAGTCATCTCTGTCCTCCTCCCGTCCGTCTTCGCGCCTTACCCCTCCTGCGCTTGCCGTATGCCCGTCGTCCACCGGCTAGCATTCGCCCGTGCAGCAACGGGCGCGAAGTCCAGGACACCCTCGGCCCCGCTCCCCGCGCCGCTCGAGCCCTCTATCTTTCCGCTGGTCGAGGGCGTATCTGGCTAGACCGAACCCCAGAGCAAGCGTGGTTCGGGCAGTCGGCCGGCCCCGACACCCCGGCCTCCATCCGGAGCGGCGCGCCTAGCGCTGATCCTGACCGAGAGGGGGCCGCCATGGAGTCGCAACCACCGTTCGAAACCCGTGTCGAAGAGCGCGACGGCGTTGCCGTCATGGCCCTGAGCGGCGAGCTCGATTTGGCCACCGCTCCCATCCTGAGAGAGAACCTCGCCCGCCTCGAGGAAGTGGGCCGGTGACGATCAAGGTTGACCTCCACGAGGTCACGTTCATCGACTCGTCGGGGCTAAAGGAGTTCCTGGAGGCAAGGAGCCGCGCCAAGGACAAACGGACATCGACTCCTCTTCAGCGGGGCGAGCCCAGCAGCGCAGCGTCTATTCGAGCTCACCGGAACCCGGTTTCTCCTCGATGAGAAGGAGTAGACCCCCAGCTTGATCGCTGGGTTTACCCGGGAGCCAAACTCAGTGAGTTGTGGGTCACCGAACTCGCGATCCTCGGACGCAACTTCAATGAACGGCTACCCGTGGGGAATACTCCGCCCATGGGTTCGCGGGAAGAACGAATGGCCGAGAACGAGGCCGCGTCCAGGGAGTTCAACGAGGAGATCGAAGAGCTCCATCACGGTGAGCCACCCTCCAAACGGCTCGACATCGTGTGTAAGTGCGCTCTGAGTACGTGCGACCGAACGATTGACATCACGATGTCCGAGTATCAACTGGTGCGGAGCGATCCGCTTCAGTTCGCCATCGTGCCGGACCACCTGATCGGTGACATCGAACGGTCGGGGTAGGCTCCGAGGCGGGGCAGCGGAACCCTGCCCTACCCGCCATGTCTTACGTGGTGACGGGTGAGGTGGCATCCCGCCAGAGAGCACCCCACCTGCGTCCGGGTTCGCTCGCGGCAGAAAGGGCGGCGTCTGCATTCGCCGCGTGCGGGGAACCACGAGCCCCTTCACCCCGCACGATCTAGGGAGTGGAAGTGCGGACCGGGCCAAGGAGGTTCAGTCAGGGACGCAGGGACGTTCGACTTCCGCGGGCCGTTCGTCCTCGGCCGCCGAGGCGAGCGCCACCTCGCGCTGCGCTGGGGCACGCTCGACGAGGACGGCGTATTCTCAGTGTTCCGCGCTGCCAAGTTCCGGCTGTTCGAACTCGAACCGGCGCTGGTCCGGCGATCGAGAGCGGTCATCTCGTGGCCGAGGTGGACCTCACCGACGAGCAGGGCTATCCGCGGTGCGCGACCGTCCGGCCACCACACGCCACCTGGTCGTCCGGATCCTGACGCGCGACCCTGTCAGGCGCCGACGTAGGCCGCGAGGTGCTCTCCGGTAAGCGTGGAACGCGCGGCGACGAGGTCGGCCGGCGTGCCTTCGAAGACGACCCGGCCGCCGTCGTGGCCGGCGCCGGGCCCGAGGTCGACGATCCAGTCCGCATGCGCCATGACCGCCTGGTGGTGCTCGATCACGATCACCGACGTGCCCGAGTCGACGAGGCGGTCGAGGAGGCCGAGCAGCTGCTCGACGTCGGCGAGGTGCAGGCCGGTGGTCGGCTCGTCGAGGACGTAGACGCCGCGCTGCTCCGCCATGTTGGTTGCGAGCTTGAGCCGCTGCCGCTCGCCGCCGGAGAGCGTGGTGAGCGGCTGGCCGATCCCCAGATACCCGAGTCCGACGTCGGCGAGCCGCTCGAGGATCGTATGTGCGGCGGGTGTCTTCGCCTCGCCGGCGCCGAAGTACTCCGTGGCCTCGGTCACCGACATCGCGAACACCTCGGCGATGTTCCGGCCGCCCAGCGTGTACTCGAGCACCGACGCCTGGAACCGCTTCCCCTCGCACGCCTCGCAGGTGGATTCGACCGTGTCCATGAACCCGAGCTCCGTGTAGATGACGCCGGCGCCGTTGCACGTGGGGCAGGCGCCCTCGGAGTTGGAGCTGAAGAGCGCGGGCTTCACGGCGTTGGCCTTGGCGAACGTCTTGCGGACCGGATCCAGCAGCCCGGAATACGTCGCCGGGTTGCTCCGACGTGAGCCACGGATCGCGCCCTGGTCGATGACCACGACGCCGTCACGGCCGGCGACCGACCCGTGGATCAGCGAGCTCTTGCCAGATCCGGCGACGCCCGTGACCACGCAGAGCACCCCGAGCGGGACGTCGACGTCGACCTTCTGCAGGTTGTGCTCGCTCGCGCCTCGGATCTCCAGCGCGCCTGAGGCCGACCGCAGGGATCCCTTCAAGGTCGCCCGGTCGTCGAGATGGCGGCCCGTGGTGGTGTCGCTCTCCCGCAGTCCCTTGACGTCACCCTCGTAGCAGACGGAGCCGCCCGCCGACCCTGCTCCGGGGCCGAGGTCGACGACGTGGTCGGCGATCGCGATCGACTCCGGATCGTGCTCCACCACGAGCACCGTGTTGCCCTTGTCGCGCAGCTGCAGCAGGAGGTCGTTCATCCGCTGGACGTCGTGGGGGTGCATGCCGATCGTGGGTTCATCGAAGACGTAGGTGACGTCGGTGAGCGACGAGCCGAGGTGACGGATCATCTTGGTGCGCTGCGCCTCTCCCCCGGACAGGGTGCCCGACGGCCGGTCGAGCGAGAGGTAGCCCAGTCCGATCTCCGCGAACGAGTCGAGGAGGTGCTGGAGCCCGCCGACGAGCGGAGCTACCGACGGGTCGTCGAGGCCCCGGACCCAGTCGGCGAGATCGCTGACCTGCATCGCGCAGGCGTCGGCGATGCTCTTCCCCCCGATCTTCGACGAACGGGCATCCTCGCTGAGCCTGGTGCCGTCGCACTCGGGACAGGTCGTGAACGTCACCGCCCGCTCCACGAAGGCGCGGATGTGCGACTGCAACGCGTCGACGTCCTTGGACAGGAACGACTTCTGGATCTTGGGGATCAGCCCCTCGTAGGTGAGGTTGATGTTGTTGACCTTCACCTTGGTCGGTTCGCCGTAGAGGAAGGTGCGGAGCTCCTTCTTCGTGTACTTCCGGATCGGCTTGTCGGGGTCCACGAAGCCCGACTCGCTGAAGATCCTGACGTTCCAGCCGTCCGCGGTGTAGCCGGGGATCGTGATCGCGCCCTCGGCGAGCGACTTGGTGTCGTCGTAGAGCTGGCCGAGGTCGATGTCGGTCACGTTGCCCGTCCCCTCACAACGCGGACACATACCGCCAAGCCGGATGAAGGTTGCCTTCTCGGTCCTCGTCTTCGCGCCGCGCTCGACGGTGATCGCGCCGGCAGCCCGCACCGAGGGGACGTTGAACGAATAGGCGTTGGGCGGTCCGATGCGCGGCTTCCCGAGCCTGCTGAAGAGGATGCGGAGCATCGCGTTGGCATCGGTAGCGGTGCCGACGGTGGAGCGAGGATTGGCGCCCATCCGCTCCTGGTCGACGATGATCGCGGTCGTCAGGCCCTCGAGCAGGTCGACCTCGGGCCGCGAAAGCGTCGGCATGAAGCCTTGCACGAAGGCGCTGTAGGTCTCGTTGATCAACCGCTGGGACTCGGCCGCGATCGTGTCGAACACCAGCGAGCTCTTCCCAGAACCAGAGACGCCGGTGAACACCGTCAACCGTCGCTTCGGGATCTCGACGGTGACGTCCTTGAGGTTGTTCACGCGGGCGCCCTTCACGCGGATCAGGTCGTGGCGGTCGGCGTCGTGCGGCGCGGGCCGCGTGTCCTTCTTCGTGGCCATGGGGAGCCTCTACCCCATCAGAGCGTAGCCCGAGCCCCTCAGCGCGCCGCCTTCTTCACGAGCGCCGCGATCTTCTTCTCGTCGGCGGGCGTCAGCTTCGTCAGCGCGTAGGAAGTCGGCCACATCGCTCCAGCGTCGAGCTTCGCCGAGTCCTCGAAGCCGAACGTGGCGTACCTGGACTCGAACTTCTCCGCGGCCTTGAAGAAGCAGACGACCTTGCCGTCCCTGGCGTAGGCCGGCATCCCGTACCAGGTCTTGGGCCACAGGTCGGGCGCGGTCGCCGCGACGATCGCGTGGAGGCGCTTGGCCATGCCGCGATCCGGTTCGCTCAGGGCGTCGATCGCCTCGAGCACGGCGCGCTCACCCTCAGCCCGGTTCTTGCTGGCGCGCTCCTCCGCCTTGCGCTCCCGCACGAGAGCCTTCATCGCGGCTCGTTCGTCTGCCGTGAACGGGCCGGAGCTCGCCGTGCGCTTGGCGGTCGTCTTCGTGGTCGTCTTCGTCGCCTTCTTCTCGGCCATCGTGAAGCACCTCCCTGCTCGGTTGCCGGTCTGTCGGTCGCCTCTCCTTCGCGGCTCAGTCGATCTGCTGGATGCGGATCAGGTTGCCGGCTGGATCTCGGAACGCGCAGTCGCGGATCCCGTACGGCTGGTCGGTCGGCTCCTGGACGACCTCGGCGTCTCCTGCCTGCAGCCGTTCGAACACGCCGTCGACGTCTCTGGTGGCCAGGTTGATGCTGGCGAAGGTCCCTTTGGCCATCATCTCGGCGATGGTGCGGCGCTCGTCCTCGGTGATGCCCGGGCTGGCGGCCGGCGGATACAGGACGATCGCCGTGTCGGGCTGGTCGGCGGGACCCACCGTGATCCAGTGCATCCCGTCGTACTCGACGTCCAGGCGGACCTCGAAGCCAAGGGTGTCCCGGTAGAAGGCGAGCGTTGCCTCGGGATCGTCGTGTGGGAGGAGGCTGGAGTGGATCGAGATGTCCATGGCGGTCATGCTAGTTGCGGCTCGGTGGCCGGCGCTTCTCGATTCCTGACCGGTCTCGTCACCTGCTTCGCCACGCACGGCGGCATCCCCGCCATCGCGTCCCACTCCTGACGTCGGTACGCGCTCGGCGGCATCCCGACCAGCTCGGTAAAGCGTGTGCTGAAGGTGCCGAGCGACGAGCAGCCGACCTCGAAGCAGACCTCGGTGACGCTGAGGTGGCCACGGCGCAGCAGCGCCATCGCGCGTTCGATCCGCCTCGTCATCAAGTAGCTGTACGGCGACTCGCCGAAGGCGAGCCGGAACCGGCGGCTGAGATGCCCGGCCGACATATGGGCGCCACGGGCGAGCGCCTCGACGTCGAGCGGCTGCGCGTACTCCCGGTCGATCCGGTCGCGCACACGGCGCAATACCGCGAGATCGCGCAGGCGCTGCTCGGCGGCGGGCGTGCCGGTCACGATCGGCATCATGTCACCTGGAGGCCGCGAGGCCCGTGGGTGGGCCCCGGGGCCCTCCGGCCGAACTTCTCCCGACTGAGGCTCACCGGGACGCCATACTTCGTCCGTCGATCCCCGAAGCGTGGAGCCCCCCGTGACCGGGTCGAAACGGATGAAGGAGCTGCTGCTCAGCCTGCTCGTCGTCCTCGCCGTGGTCGGCGCCTTCTTCGTCGCGGTCGGCGTGATCTCGATGCTGCGCGACGAGTCCTGCGAGCGCCTGAACGACGCCCGGCTCGAACATCTCGAACCGGGTCACGACACCCCGGGTCCGGGGAGCGAGAACGTGATCGGCGTCGGTCCCGGTCCCCCGCCGTCGCAGCTGTTCCAGTACCTAGAGGCCGCGTCCGAGATGCAGCGGGCCGGCTGCGACGTGCCGGGCGACACCGGTCCCGGCGCCGACTGAGGACGCGCCGCTGAGCGAGCGTTTCCGTGTCGCGTGCGAGACTCCGAGACTCGCACGAGAGGAGGCGAGCATGAGCACGTGGTATCAGGACCGAACGATCCGAACGGTCTTGGCCGTGCTGGTCGTCGCGGCGGGCATCGCGCTGGCGGTCACGACCGGCGACTCCTATGCCGTTCGCTGGGTGACGTTGCTGCTCTCGTTCGACGTCGGCGCCCGGCTCGCGTTCGGACGGCGGACCCCGTGATCCGTCACGCGGAGGCGGGCTCGGGTGCCTCGAGCTCGCCGGCGATCGAACCGGGCGGCGGCGTGTCGCGCATCCAGCGCTTCTTGCCGCGCCAGATGAAGTACGTGAACGCGCCGATCGGGATCTGGATGCCGTAGGTGAGCACCCGGAAGATGAGCACGCCGGCGACGATCGCCGCCTTCTCGTCCGGGTAGAAGGCCGACAGGCCGCCGATGTACCCGAGATCGATCACCCCGACGCCCCCGGGGGTGATCGGCACCGACGAGAGCAGCCGGCTGAACGCGAAGACCGCGAAGATCTCGACGGCGGGGACCTCCTGCTCCGACACGCCCATGTTCCGGAGCGAGAGCAGCAGGACGAAGAAGAGCGCGAGGTGGCTCAGCACGGTCGTCCAGGTCAGCCGGAGCCACCGGCGCGACACCAGGACGATCGTCTCCTTGCGGAACTTCACGGCGCGGTCGCCCAGGCCGACGATCGGCCCCTTGCGGAAGGGCTTCATGAACGCGCTGATCACCCTGCCCACGAACTCCCCCACGCGGCGGGCCATGGCCTTGCTCCGGAACACCAGGACCAGGAGGACGACGGCGACCGCGAGCACGGCGACGCCGACCGCCGCGGCGCCGACCAGCGCCGGGTAGACATGCCCGGTCACCACCAGGAGCGCGAGCGCGATCACGGGGAGGGCCAGCTTGGTGAAGATGTTCCAGATGCCCGTGACGCCGACGTACAGGGTCGCCTCGCCGGCCGTGAAACCCCAGGATCCGAGGATCGCGTAGGTCACACCGACCGCGATCGCTCCGCCCGCCGGCAGCGTGTTCGCCACCGACGTCGTGGTCTGGGTGACCACGGCCGACTGCGAGAGGCGGAGCCCCGGCAACGCCGCCTGGTTCGCCAGCCAGTACGTGAACAGGTTGAAGACCGTCGCGGCGGTGAGCGACAGCGCTTCGATCGGCGTGAGCGTCTTCATCGCGGCCCATACATCGCCGTAGTCGGCGAACTTCGGGATCGCGAACACGAAGATCGCCACCACGATCAGCAGCCCGAACACGAACGCGACGATCTGCTTCGGGCCGACCTTCCGGGCGGCCTTCACGGGGGTCTCGGTCGCGGTCACGCCGCGTCCCGGGGTCGCACCCATCACGCCATCACGTCCAGGAGCGCGTCGACCGCCCAGCCCACGAGGATCGCCGCGCCGAGCACCAACCCGGCGATCAGCGCGATCCGGCGGATGCCCCACCGCTGGATCGAGATCCTCGGGTACGGCGGGGCGAGCTCCTTGAACCGTCCGATCAGGTCGCGCTCGTCCTCCTTGAGGTACCGCTGGAGCTCCGTCGGGATCGCCATCCCCTGGGCCGCGGCGAACGCCTCCCCGATCTCCTCGGGCGTGAAGGACCTGAGCGCCCGTTCGTAGACGCGGTCGGGGTCGGACTTCAGCGCCAGCACCAGCATCATGTTCGCGAGGTCCACCGCCTCGCGCCACGGCGATGGGCGGATCTGCAGACCGGAGACGTCGATCACCTGGAGCTCGCCCTCGACGACGAGCAGGTTGGCGGGCTTGATGTCGCGGTGCGCGAGCCCCGAGTCCCACAGCCGGCGAACGAGCTCGAGTCCCCCGTCGATCACCTCGTCGGTCACCTCCGCGTGCCCGAGCGTCTCCGCGCCCTCGAAGAACTCGGTGACGAGCAGGTACTCGCGGTTCGGCGTGAGCTCGACGATGCCGTAGGGATGGGCGACGCGGAACCCGTCATCGTCGAGCAGCCGGAGCGCGTAGTCCTCGTACGCGATCAGGCGCCGAACGGACGAGAACGACGTCTCGTCCTCCAGGCGCCCGTACAGGGCCGTCCGGCCGATCCGGTACCACCGGTCCGCCCGAACATGGCTCGTCGCGAGGATCTTGCCGAACAGCCGCGTGCCGTCCGAGGTCGTCATCAGCAGCGGCGTCGAACCGCCCGATCCTTCCTCCCCGAACGGCTTCAGCGACTCGACGGCGATGCCGAGCTGCTCCCGCATCGCGCGGATCACCGCCTCGGTCCGGGCGCCGGCGAGGTCGAGGTGGGCGGCCTTGCCGCCCCGCGTGTACGAGACCGGGAATGAGTCCTCGGGTGCGAGCCACCCGAGGAGCGTCGCCGCGACGCAGGATCCGAGCAGGATCGAGTACAGCCCGGCGAGCGGGTACGTGGTGCCGAGGTACGCCCGCGCGACGACGACGAGGACGCCGACGACGATCGCGGCGAGCGAGGCGGTGCGTCGGGGTTTGCCGGCTGGTGCGAGGGTGACGACCATCGCCCAGAGCGTGATCGAGAGCGAGGCGACCGCGAACGACGGGAAGTGCCAGACGCCGCTCCCCGTGGGGACAAGGACGTCGGCCGGAACGTCGAGCTCGACCGCGAGCCGCACCACCAGGAAGTCCATGACGAGGAAGCAGAGCAGGGCGACCGCGAGGTGCCGCCAGCGCTTGTATACCACGAGGATCACGAGCAAAGCGATCCGCATCACCACGATCGCCGGCTCGGTGGCCAGACGGGAGAGGAACCTCGCGACGTCGGTGAGCCAGCCGGTCCGCTGTTCGGCGAGCCACTGCATGACCGCGGAATCGGGTTCGGGGGACGCGCTGTAGTACCACCAGGCGAGGAGCGCGCCGACAGCGACCGTGACGATCAGCAGCACCACGTACCGCGGCCACCACTCGGGCTTCGGCAACGGCGGCGGGTCGCCGGAGGGACGCCGACGCAGCGCGCGACCGGCCGTCGCCGGGGCCACGCCGGGGGCGGTCCCCGTGCCCGCGGACCCCGCCTCTGGCACCATCACCGCCCCCTCGCTCCCGCCCGCGTCGGAACCGGCGATACCATGCAGCGCGGCACGGGCAGGGCAAGAGGATAGAGCACGCCGCCCGGGCACAGGAAATCGGTCGACGGAGGCGAGATGGACGAGGACGGCTGGGTCGCGACGGTCACGCTCGACGAGCTCCGCGACGGCAAGCCGCTCCAGACGAAGGTCGGCGAGGTCGAGATCCTCATCGTGCGCAACGGCGATGAGCTGTTCGCGATCGGCAACCGGTGCACGCACCAGCAGGCGCCGCTGCACCGCGGTCCCGTGAAGTTCAGCGGCTCGCTCCGGACCGTGCGCTGCCCGCTCCACGGGAGCACGTTCGACCTCGCGACGGGGCGGGTGATCCAGGGGCCCGCCACGCGGCCGGAACCGAGCTACGAGACGCGCGTGGTCGACGGCGTCGTCGAGATCCGCGATCGCGAGCAGGCCGCCGGGGGCTAGGATGGCGGCCGTGGAACCCGAGGCGTTCGCGGACGAGCCGGCGGCGTCGCCGTTCGCGTCGAGGCTCGCCGGGCTCGGCATCGGCCTGATCGCCACGGCCGTGCTCGTGATGCTCCCGTTCCTCGTACCGGTCGCCTTCTACGTGATGGCGAACGTGTACGCGGCGACCAAGGGCACCGCCTTCTCCTCCGGCAGCGCGAACGAAGGTGTCCTCCTCGCGCTCCTGGTGCTCTCGGTCGCGGTCTTCCCGGTCGTCCTCGCGGTGCTGGTCGGCCTGCTCGGGCGTGCGCTCTCGCCCAAGCGCCGTCGTCGCTGACCGTCCGTTACCCTCCACGGCCATGTCCACGCTGCGACAGGACCCGACCACCCGTCAGTGGACGATCCTGGCGACCCGCCGGAGCGATCGCCCGCACGAGCCCGTCGTCGTCCCCCGCCCGGAGCTGCCGGCGTTCGACCCGACGTGCCCGTTCTGCCCCGGGAACGAGGACCAGACGCCGCCCGAGATCGCGCGCGACCCGTGGGGTGAGACGTGGCGGGTCCGGGTCGTGCCGAACATGTACGCGGCGCTGGCCGGCGACGGGGCGACGCAGCGGACCGGCGAGCCGATGTTCCGCGAGATGCCCGGTGTGGGCAGCCACGAGGTGGTAATCGAGACCCCGCGGCACGACGGCCGGATGGACGAGCTCGAGCGCGACCAGGTCGCCCGGGTCGTGTGGACGTGGCGGGAGCGCTACCGCGAGCTGATCGCGCGACCGGAGGTCCGGGCGGTGGTCGTGTTCAAGAACTTCGGCGCGCTCGCGGGGACCTCGCTCACTCATCCCCACTCCCAGATCGTCGCCACGCCGGTCTTCCTGCCCCGCCTGCAGCGGCGGCTCGACGTGGCGACCCGCTTCTACGACGAGCACGGCTCGTGCGTCTACGACGACGTGATCGCGGCCGAGCGGCGCGCGGAGGTCCGCATGGTCGACGAGGTGGGCGGCCTCATCGCGTTCGAGCCCTGGGCGGCGCAGTCACCGTTCGAGACCTGGATCGCGCCGACGTTCCACCAGGGATCGTTCGGCGACCTCGCCGACGAGCATCTCGACGACGTGGCCCGCATCCTGATCCGCGCGCTCCGCGCCGTCCGCACGGCCTGCGGCGATCCCGACTTCAACGTCGTGATGTACTCGGCGCCGTCGAGCGAGGGACACGCCGCGCGGGAGTTCCACTGGCACCTGAAGCTGATCCCGCGGATCGCGACGATGGCGGGGTTCGAGATCGGCTCGGCGATGTCGATCAACACGATCGCCCCCGAGGACGCGGCCGAGGCGCTTCGACGCGCGCTCGCCGACGCCTAGCAGCCGGAGTCGACCCAGCGGGGGCCCGCGCCGATCGGAACGCCGAGGTCCCTCGCGAGGCCCTTCAGCCGGCGCCGGTACTTCCGCATCTCGTCGTGATCGAAGTCCGCGTGCGTGAGGCACCGCCAGCTCGCGTAGCGCTCGCGGTGGAACCGGCTCTCGAGGATCTCGGCGTGTCCGATCACATCGCCCCACGAGATCCGGAAGCGCGCCATGAGCCACACGGTGAGCCGTCGGGACGAACGCATCATCGCGTCGTTCCCCATGACCTTGCGCGCGCTCGTCCCGACGTGCTCGATGCCGATCGCGGTCCAGTTCATCCCGATCGCGTGCCGGCAGCGGATCCCGAGGTTCACCAGTTGGGAGATCGTCCCGTCCGTGTCGATCAGGAAGTGCGCGCACACGCCCGGCCGTTCGCCGAGATGTGGACCGTTGGCGGCGAAGTGGTTCCACGCCGCGTCGAACGAGGTTCCGTCGGTGTAGTGCTCTACGATCCCCTTCGGGTCGGTCAGCCGGTACGTCCGTTGCCCGTTGTGGCGCAGCGAGTACGCCGCCATCTGGCGTTTCCGCTGCGCGCCGAACGGGATCCGCCGCCACTCGATGTCCGGCCGGAGGTCCGCGGGCGTCGGCGGCTCCCCCGCACGCGCGGGCTCGGGCACGGCGACGTCGGGGCCGAGGAACAGGAGCGCCGCGATCAGGACCGCGGCGACCCGGATCATGCGGCGGCGCGGATCCGTTCGACCGTGCGCTCCCGGCCGAGCAGCTCGAGCGATTCCGGGAGCGGCGGCGAGACCGTCGAGCCCGTCACGGCCGCGCGGACCGGCTGGAACCCCTTCGTCCGGTTGAGGCCGGCGGCAGCGGCGCACGCGTCGAGGCCGTCCTTGATCGCGTCGCCGTCCCACGGCTCGATCGACCCGAGGGCGTCGGCCACGGCCGAGAGGTAGCCGGCGGGAGCCCTCGCGATCACGTCGGTCGCCTTCTCGTTCGGGGCGACGTCGTCGGTGAACAGGAACCGGAGCAGCTCGACCGACTCCGCGAGCGTCTTCATGCGCTCCTTCACGAGCGGCATCGCCCGGCGCAGCAGGTCGAGGTCCGGAGACAGCCCGGCGACCGAGAGGAAGTGCAGGCACCGCGCGGCGAGGTCGTCGTCGTCGAGCGACTGGATGGAGTGGTTGTTCATCCACTCGAGCTTCTCGGTGTCGAACCGCGCCGGGTTCCGCGAGACCCGCGCAACGTCGAACGACTCGACCAGGTCCTGCTTGGACAGGAACGTCGTCTCGGCGTCCTTCGACCATCCAAGGAGCGCGAGATAGTTCATGAGCGCCTCCGGCAGGATGCCGCGTTCGCGGAACACCTCGACGCTCGTCGACCCGTGTCGCTTGGACAGCGGCTTGCCGTCGGGGCCGTTCACCTGCGGGACGTGCGCGTACCGGGGTGGGGTGCCACCGAGCGCCTCGATCACGGCCGCGTTCCGCGGAGCGCTCGCGAGCAGGTCGTCGCCGCGGATCACGTGCGTGATCTCCATCAGCAGGTCGTCGACCGCGACGGCCAGCAGGAAGACCGGCGTGCCGTCCGAACGCATCAGCACGAAGTCCCGGAGCTGGCCGGGCGCCCAGCGGACCTCGCCCTTCACGAGGTCGTCGACGACGTGCTCGCGCTCGGGCATCGCGAACCGGATCACGGACGGCCTCCCCTCCGCCTCGAACGCCTCGCGCACCTCGGGCGACCGGCACTTGCCGTCGTATCCGGGCGTCTCGCCTTGAGCGAGGGCCGCAGCCCGCCGCTCCTCGAGCTCCGCCTCGGTGCAGTAGCAGCGGTAGGCGTCGTCCGCCTTCAGGAGTCGTTCGACCGCGTCGCGGTAGATGTCCATGCGTTGGGACTGTCGGTAGGGCGCGTGCGGTCCCCCGACGTCTGGCCCCTCATCCCAGTCGATCCCGAGCCACCGCAGCGAGTCCATCACGCCGAGGAAGGCCTCCTCGGTGACGCGGGACGCGTCGGTGTCCTCGATCCGAAGGACGAACGCCCCGCCGGTATGGCGCGCGTACGCCCACGAGAACAGCCCGGTCCGGGCGTTCCCCACGTGGATCGACCCGGACGGGGCCGGGGCGAACCGGCAGCGGACCGTCACGATCCCTCCTCAACCGGGTTCGACAGTGTCCCGACGCCGTCGACCTCGACCTCGACGGTGTCGCCCGCGCTCAGGCTGCCGACGCCCTCGGGCGTCCCGGTCAGGACCGCGTCGCCCGGCAGAAGGGTCATGAAGGAGGTGATGTATTCGATCAGCGTCGCGACGCCGTACGCGAGGTCGGCCGTCTGGCCGGCCTGGCGCACCTCGCCGTTCAGCCGGGTCTCGACGCGCACGTCGGTCGGATCGAGGTCGGTCTCGATCCACGGACCGAGCGGGCACGACCCGTCGAACCCCTTCGCACGCGCCCACTGGTCGTCGGTCCTCTGCAGGTCGCGCAGCGTCACGTCGTTCGCGCATGTGTAGCCGATGATGTACCTGAACGCCTCCTCGGTCCGCACATCCTTCGCGATCCGGCCGATCACCACCGCGAGCTCGCCCTCGTAGTCGACGCGTTCGCTGACCGGGAGGAGCCGGATCGGGTCCTTCGGGCCGATCACCGCGGTCGAGGGCTTCAGGAACACGAGCGGCTCATCGGGGACCTCCGAGCCGAACTCGGCCGCATGGGCGGCGTAGTTCTTGCCGATGCACACGACCTTTGAGGGCAGCACCGGCGAAAGCAGCCGGACGTCGTCGAACGGCACCTCCTCACCGGTCGGGACCGGGTCCTCGAAGAACGTGCCCTGCAGGACCCGGATCGAGTCGGACCCGAAGTCCGAGACGCCGGTCGCGATCCGTTCGCCGAACCGGAAGCGGACGAGCCTCACGCGCGCAGGCTACCAACGCAGGAGCGCGTCGCTGCTGGTCAGGGGGTCGGAGTGGGTTCCAGGCACGTATCGCAAGGGGGATCCGCTGGTATCAGGTGTGAACGTGACCGTTCCGTGACTCAGAACGGAGCCCCGATACGGGAACCGCCACTGGGCTCCAGGGCCAGCTCCTCTAGGGGGAGCCGGCTATTGGCCGCTCCGTTCTTACGACTGCATGCCGGGCCCTTCTGACACGTCGAGGCTGACACGTAAACGAACCTGAAGCTGACCGTGAGCTCTGGCACCCAGCGCCTTTGGCCTAGTCCCGAGGATGGCCGAGGCGAAGACCAATGGCGGTAGAGCACATCACCCGCCATTTCCATACTTCATCCACCAGATGGGCTACTGGATGGGTGCAACGGGTGAGGCGACGCATCGGATCGTTGGTCGCTGCGGCGGTCCCGGTCGTGTCGAAGGAGGGACTCGCGGCTCCGACTCGGTCCCCGTTGCCGCGAGCAAGAGGAGGGCGGGTGCATGGCCCGTTCCCGGCCGGAGTCTGAAAGGAGCCGAGGAATGCTGAGTAAGTCTGCTGCAAACATCCGGGGTGGATTGTCCGCACTCACCCGCCTGACCGCCGCGAAGGTCGCGGTCGGGGCGATCGTCGCCGCCTGCCTCGTGACTCCCCAGGGGTGGAGGCTGCTCGTCGCCATCGCGGCTCTCGGTCTGCTGTTCGCCGTTGCTGGCGCTTACCTCGGCATCGACCTCGAGGCGGAGAAGAGGGAAGAGGAGAACACGCATGCTTTCACTGATCTGTCGTAGGCTCCGCAACGTCCACGACGACCAGGACGGCGCGGTCCTGTTGATCGTCGTCTTCGCTTTGCTGGCGATGGCCGGGATGCTGGTCCTGGTGTTCGACCTGGGGTCCATGCTATCGACGCGCAGGACGGCGGTGAAGGCGGCGGATGCCGCGGCCTTGGCTGCGGCGCAGTCCTGCTTTGATGGCGACGCGGCCGGCGCGACCCTCGCAGCCCAACAGCTTGGGCTCGCCAACATGGACGACTCCGGCGCCAGCCTCTCGGGGACCACCTCCACGATCATCGCGCAGCAGGGCTGTGGAACCAGCAGGGACTACGGGTACGTGACCGTCAGGGTCACCACCAACCAGGACCTCTTCTTCGCCCCGATCATCGGCATCGACTCCAACGGCATCACAGCTGAGGCCACTGCTGCATGGGGCATGGTGGTTGGCCCGCCCGTGCCCGTCATGGCCACGATCGGCGGCCCGAACGCCTTCTCTTCGTGCGATGTCCCCGACCCGACTCCGGGCAAGACGTGCTACGTCCTGATGGACAACGACCACAACGGAGGCGGGCAGTTCGGATTCCTTAGCTTGACAAATTGGTATCCGGTTGGGACTGACCCGAATACGATGGACTGCAACTCTGCGGGCGGCACCGACCTGCTCCGCGATCAGATCGCCGGGATCAACATGCCCAGGTATGTCTACGGTGCCCCGGCTTGGTCGTGCCAGGTGCCCGGCGCGAGCGCCCAGACGTGGCCAACCTTGACGGGACTGACCCGCTGGTTCCCGTTGACCAACCCGACGATCACCGAACCAACCGGGAAGTTCTACTACGTCCAGGGGTTCGCGCAGGCCACCATCGTCAGTGTCGAGCAGAGGAGCTGGAGCGACGTCGCCACCGGGCCCGGCAACGGCAACGGGAATGGTGGGGGCAACGGCGGCAATGGGGGTCCGCCCTCGACCGACCCAACACAGCAGATCTGCGGCAATGGGATCCTGGTGCCTCCCAACGGCAGCTACTCCTGCATCGCGCTGACGTGGCACACCTCCTTGATGCCTACGCCCGGCGACACCGCGATCGCCGAGGGAGTGCACCTCATCAGGTAGCAGAGCAACACCGCTCTTGTTAGGAGGGATCATGCTGAAGTACTCGCTCATCGACGACGGGCACGACAACTACCCGGCCGGATATGAAACGTACGACGAGCAGGAGAAACTCCCTGAGCCCGACCAGAAGTCCACGCTGCGGGCGCTCCTGCGCGACGTGGAGCTGATGACCCTGGACGACCTGAAGGCGAGGATCACCACCATCCTGCCGGGGGCCACCTTCGAGGTGGATAGCCTTGGGCGGATCGTCATCCGCGCCAGTTGCCGGCTGCGCATCGACTCAGAAGCGTTGACCGAAACCCTGCGCGAGAAGGCGCGCCATCACGTGCCGCCCAAGAAGGGTCTGTTCGGCAAGCGCAAGTAGGCGCCGCAGATCGGCACGCCGTCCGGTGCACGTTCGCTCACGCGCGCGAGCGGGCACGGACCCCGCCGTCGAGGCCTCGCCGCCACGGAGCGGGGACCCTGCCGTCGACGTCGATGCGTGCGGCGCCGAGCCACGCCGCGAGCTCCTCGAGCGCCCGGCGGACGGGCTTCGCGTTGGCGGACGTCGCCCGAACACCGTCCTCGGGGTGCGCGGCGTGGATGACGAGCCGGTCGCCCGCTCGGTCGTGCGCCGCGTCGATGCGGGCGACGAACCGGTCTCCGTCCAGCAGCGGCATCGCGTAATAGCCGAAGCGGCGCTTCTCCTTGGGTACGTAGATCTCCATCGTGTAGTCGAGTCCGAACAGGACCCGCGCCCGCTTCCGGTCGTAGATCAGATTGTCGAACGGCGACAGCAACGTCGTGCGGGGCGACCATCCCCCGCGCTCGATCTTCTCCAGCACCGGGAGGTCCTCCCGGTGGACGAACCACGGCCCCTTGAGCGCGACACCGTCGTCGCGGACGTCGACCCGCTCGACCACGCCCTGCCTCTCGAAGCCGTCCAAGACCTTCGGGAGCTCCGGGTAGAGGTCGACCGTGAAGTGCTGACTGATGTGCCGCGCCGTTGCGACCCCCAGCGCGCGGAGCGAGAACTCGGCGGCGCGGCGCGTCACGTCCAGGTCGCGGAGCCGTTCGGTAGGCGCGGCGTCCGGGAGCACCCGCTCGGCGAGGTCGTACCACTTCTCCAGGCCGCGGCGATCAGCGACCATCACCTTGCCCTGCACCAACAGGAACCGGGTCATCTGGTCGACGTTTCGCTCGCGCGTCCAGCCGGTCGACTCCCAGTCGACGACCGCGTCGCCGGTCAGGTCCTTGAGCCGGAGCGGTCCTCGACGCCGGAGGTCCGACAGGATCGATCGCCGCAGCTTCGCGTTCTGCTCGATCCAGCCCGCGATTCGCCGGCCGTAGTCCTTGTCCCGCGGCGGGTAGTTCCGCATCTGGTAGCGATGGATCGGCAGGTCCTCGGTGAGGACGATCGACGCCGCGTGTGCCCAGTACTCGAACATCGAGCGGTCGCGGTAGACGATCCGCTCGAGGTGCGCGGGCCGGAAGGACGGCAGGCGCGAGCGGAGCACGAGGAGCGGGCTGCGGGCCACGACCGAGATCGGGTCGAGCTGCACGCACCGGATCGAACGCGCGACGTCGAGGACCTTCGCGGGCGAGGAGCGAGGGGCCGGCCCCGCGAGGCGCTGCTTCACGATCGCGAGGCGGCGCGCGTCGGCGAGCTCGACCGTCCGGAGCGCCGTCACCATTCGGTCAGGAGAGTCGCGTCCCGATGCCCCACGTGACGCCGACGCTGCGCCAGTAGCCGGCGATCGTCTCGACGGGCGCGAGGCTCTCGAGCTCCTCGACCGGCGAGGGACCGAACGCGATCTCCGCGTCCCCCGTCCAGGCCTCCGAGCCCTCCCAGTCGTAGCTCTTCATCGTGACGAGCTCGTCCATCGAGGGGGCGCTCCCCTCCTCGATCGACGGGAAGTACCGGGTGTGGAGCATCGGCAGCGCGTTCACGAACCCGTTCGTATCCGAGCGGCCGGTGATCGTGAAGCCCGCGTCGACGATCCGGCGGTCGTGCACCGCCACGCTCGCGCCGAACCGTCCCCCGGGCTCGAGGCGCGGGCCGGCCTTGCCGTACGTCACCGGCCGGGTGATCCAGATCGACCCGAGCTTCTTCGGGTACCCCTGGTGCCACCCGCGGACCATCGCGAAGTCCTTGTCCACCCAGATCAGCAGGCAGCGCGAGTAGAGCTCGCCCTGGTAGCGGCAGCGGACGACGACGAACGCCTCCTTGTATTGGGAGCGCACCGGATCCGTGAGCTCCTCGAACGAGTCCGAGCAGGACTGCCAGTCGGCGAAGATCACCGCGACCGCGTCCGGATCCTCGTCCGCGGGCTCGAGCGGGTCCGGCAGCCACCGAGCCACCGAGCCCTCGGCCGCTCGGTACTCGATCGTGAGCAGGTCGCCCGAGTAGTGCCAGGGCGGACCGGGGACGACGGAGGACCTGCCCTCGGGCGTTCGAGGCGGCATGAACCCCTTCAGCTCGGCCACGGCGAGATACTAACGTCCGGCTCAGGACGGTCCGGAGGAGCGGTGGAGACACGAAGGATCCTGTTGGACGGCGTCGCGACCGAGGTCGCGCGCGACGGCGAGGAGCTCGTCGCCGCGGACGGCCGGCGGGTCGCGACCGACGCCGCCGTGCATCTCGCTCCGTGCGAACCCACGAAGATCGTGTGCGTCCACCTGAACTACGAGAGCCGGGTGAAGGAGTTCCTCGCGACGCTCCCGCCGGCGCCCACCTACTTCCACAAGCCGGTCAGCGCGCTGAACGCCCACGGCGGCGAGGTCGTGCGCCCGCCGCGGTGCCGGTACCTCAACTACGAGGGCGAGATCGCGATCGTGATCGGCCGCACGTGCCGGAACGTCGCGCCCGACGATGCCGGCGCGTTCATCGCGGGTTACACGGTCGCGAACGACTACGGCCTCCACGACTTCCGAGACACGGACGCGGGGTCGATGCTCCGCGTGAAGGGTTCGGACACGCTGTGTCCCCTCGGGCCCGGGCTCGTCGACGACTGGGACTTCCGGGGCAAGCGGATCCGCACCCTCGTGAACGGCGAGGTGCGCCAGGACGGCTCCACGGACGAGATGGAGTGGGACATGCACTACCTCGTCGCCGACATCGCGCGCACGATCACGCTCGAGCCGGGCGACGTGATCCTGTCGGGTACCCCCGCGAACTCACGACCGGTTGAGCCGGGCGACGTCGTCGAGGTCGTGGTCGAGGGCCTCGGCACGCTCCGGAACACGATCGTCGAGGGGGAGGTCCCGGTCCGCGACGACGTGGGTGCCCAGCCGAGCGGGTCCGAAGAGGTGATCTCGACCGCGTTCGGCGGCGACTGGGAGTTCCGAGGGCTCCGTCCGCCGCAGAAAGGCTGACAGGGCTCACCGCACTCGTCCGGCGGCTTCCTCCCACCTGACGCGGTCGATCCGATAGACCCGGTGCCGGAGGCCCTTGTAGTCCACCTCGCGATCGGCGCGCATGCCGAGCTTCTCGGCAACGCGCGCCGACGCCATGTTCTCCGGCCGGACGAGCGAGATCAGGTGGTCGACGTCCAGGGTCAGGAACGCCCAGTCGCGGGTGGCCGCCGCCGCCTCCGGCGCGATCCCCTCACCCTTCCGTCCGGGGCGCGTGTGCCAGCCGATCTCGACCTCATCCATGCCCTCGACCACCTGGATCGTCGGGCCGGCCGTGCCGAGGAACTCCCCGGTCGCCCGGTCCTCCACGATCAGCAGCCCGAAGCCGCGGGCCTCGTAGCTCTGCAGCGTGCGCTCGAGCCACGCGGTCGCCGCCCGCCGGTCGAACGGCGCCGGGTACCACCGCATGTGCTCGGCGTCGGAGAGCATCGCGTGGAGGTCCTCTAGGTCCTCATACCGGTAGCGGCGCAGGCGCAGGCGTTCGGTCTCGAGCTGGAAGTCCGGGTCCACGACCCGCGCAGCCTACGCCACGTCCGCGGACCGCCGGGCGCCTTCGGGGGCGGCTCGACTATCCTCGGCTCGGTCCCTTCCGAGGAGAGGCGATGGACACCAAGGGCAAGCGGCTCCGCCTGTTGTACTCGGACCTGCTCGGGGTCGAGCGCGGCAAGTACCTGTTCGGCGATGTGGCCGACTCGGGGCACTCGGCGTTCTGCGTCGGCGTGTACCCGCTCACGACGGACAAGGAGATCCTCGACATCTCCAACCAGCAGTTCGACATCGGCCTGCCCGACGTCGAGGCGTTCATCGACCGCGACACGCTCCGGCCCGGCTGGGAGGACGACACGATCGTGGGGATCGGAGACGTCCACCGCGAGGGCGAGCCGATCGACGTGGATCCACGGCAGATCCTTCGCAAGGCCATCGAGCCGTGGCGCGCGATGGGCCTCGAGCCGATGTTCGCGTTCGAGTCCGAGTTCTACCTGCTCGAGCCGGGCGACGAGGGCGGCTGGAAGGCGGTCGACCTGCCCTCGCACCGCGTGTACGGGACCGGCATGTCCGTCGACCCCGACGGGACGATCGACGCGATGGTGGCCGCGGCCCTGCGATGCGGCTTCCCCGTCGAGAGCTGGAGCAGCGAGTACGACACCGCGGCGTACGAGGTGAACATCAAGTACAAGGAGGCGATCCCGGCCGCCGACGAGTGCTTCCTGTTCCGGCTGCTCGTGAAGGAGATCGCCGCCAAGAACGGCAAACTCGCGACCTTCATGGGCCGTCCGTTCAACGACCGGGGCGGGAGCGGCCTGCACCTGAACTTCTCGCTCAGCCGCGAGGACGGCTCGAACGCGTTCGACGAGCCGAACGCGCCCGAGGGGCTCGCCCCCATCGCGAGGCAGTGCATCGCGGGCCTGCTCGCGCATCATGAGGGCCTGGCGGCGATCGCGGCACCGCACACGAACGCGTACAAGCGGCTGCAGCCCGACATGCTGAACGGCTACTGGGCCAACTGGGGCCACGACGACCGGACGGTCTGCATCCGCGTCCCCCCGGCCCGCGGAGCGGGCACGCGGATCGAGCACCGGATGTCGGACGGCGCCGCGAACGCGTACCTCGTCGCCGCGGCGTTCCTGCACGCGGCGCGGTTCGGCGTGGAGCAGCAGCTCGCGCCGCCCGATGCGCAGGTGGCCGGCCAGCCGCCGAACACCGACCGGAAGGTGCCTCCGACACTCGAGGCCGCGCTCGAGGCGCTCGAGTCGGACAAGGAGCTTCGCGAGGCCCTCGGCCCGTGGGTGATCGAGAGCTTCACGAAGTTGAAGCGCGCCGAGTGGGAGCGCTACGCGAAGACCGTGAGCGACCCGGCGACGACCGAGGTGACGCCGTGGGAGACCGAGTACTACCTGCCGTTCTTCTGAGGAGGCCGCGATGAGCGTTCGGCT
>Ga0209382_10003080_pt1 | contig 23401 bp, 23 predicted proteins | sample SoiMetdeltSBSDD5_FD_187599 | JGI IMG/M metagenome (GOLD analysis project Ga0209382, IMG submission 187599) | Bulk soil microbial communities from a Populus tree surrounding site in Tennessee, USA - Soil MetaG P. deltoides SBSDD5 (SPAdes) (version 2) | ecosystem: Environmental > Terrestrial >...
GGCGGCCGCGCCGGCGGCGATACCGCTCGGCAAGGCCGCGCTTCGACGAGCCGGAAACGATCTCGCCATCGTGTCGTATGGCGCGTACGTGCACGTCGCGATGCGCGTGGCGGAACGGCTCGCGTCCGATCGCATCGAGGCCAGCGTGCTGGATCTGCGGACGCTCGCACCGCTGGATCGCAACACGCTGCTGACCGTGGCCCGTCACTGCAGCCGCGTCCTGATCGTCCACGAGGACACGCGCACCGGGAGCATCGGTGAGAGCCTGGCGGCGATCATCCAGGAAGAGGCGTTCGAGTCGCTCGACGCCCCGGTGCGCATCATCGGCGCACTCGATACACCGGTGCCGTACTCGCCGCCGCTCGAGGACGCCTTCGTGCCGTCAGAAGACGAGATATTGCGGGCGGCGAAGCTATTGGTCGGGTACTAGCTCGCTTCGCTCGAACGTGCGGGCGCGCCCTGCGGGCGCGAGGTGCGGGCACACGGCTTCGCCGTGTGAGGTGCGGACCGCGAGGTACGGCCGGCTGCGCCGCGCCATGTTAGTAAAATAACATCTCCGTGATATAGCACGCACATGCGTGTGCTGGCCTCACGTCTGCTGCTCGGTGGAATCGTGTGTCTGGCTGCGTCGACGTTTGCCCAAGAGGTATTCGACGTGGCTTCGGTAAAGCCGAACCGATCTGGCAGTACAGAAATCTTCTTCAACATCCTGCCTGACGGCCACTACCGCGCCGTGAACGCGACCGTGCGGGAGATCATCCGGTCGGCGTACGGATTCGACTACCAGATGTTTCAGATCGTCGATGGTCCAGGGTGGATCGACACGGAGCGTTTCGATATCGACGCAAAGCCGTCGGGTGCGGCCAGTCCGGAGCAGGTCGCGCTGATGGTGCGCTCGTTGCTGGGCGATCGGTTCCGGCTGATTCTGCGGACAGCGACGCGCGATCTCCCTATCTACGCACTGGTCCGCACTCGTCCTGATGCGCCGCTCGGGGCGCAGCTTCGTCGCGCGTCTGGAAACTGTCAGACGATGCAGTTGGGAGCGAATGGGATTCCTGGGCCCTCGGCGCCCGACGCACCACGCTGCGGCGTGCGTATTGGACCAGGTCCGAATGGGGCGCGATTGACCGTGGTCGGACGCACCGTCGAGCAGATCGCGGCGGGACTGCGCCCGCACGTCGAACGCTGGGTTGTCGACGCCACCGGTCTGACGGGAACGTTCGACGCGGAGATCGACTTCGCTCGAGAACAGCGGCGCATCGGGCCACCGATCGATCCCTCGGCACTCGAGGCCCCGCCATCGGCGGTGTCGATCTATACGGCCGTGCAGGAACAACTCGGTCTGCGGCTGGAGTCGCGACGCGGTCCGGTAGAAGTGCTCGTCATCGATCGAATCGAGCGGCCCGCGTCGAATTGAACATGGCCGTCCGGCGTTCGCTCCCCGAGCTCGGCGCGCGCGTGCGCTGCGGCCGCGGTAAGATCGTCGGTGACATACCTGCATGTGGATTCTGCGTACCATCACTGAAGGCATTCCCGAGAGAGTCTTCCGGCTGCTGCCGGGAGAACCGAAGACCATCGGCCGCGCCACCGGCGCCGATTTCATCGTCGACGCCGCGCTCGTCTCGCGCGTGCACTGCCGCTTGACCGCGTTGGCCGGCGGCGAGCTCGAAGTCAAAGACCTGGAAAGCACGAACGGCACATTCGTCAACGGCGCACGCGTCGAGACCGCGCGTCTCGCCCCGGGCGACAAGCTGCAGGTGGGACGGGTCGAAATCGTTGCGATGAAAGAAGCGTAAGGCTCGCCGCGCTCGCAGGTGCACGCCCTCGCTGCGCTCGGGAAGTGCGGGCGCTCGGCGCGACTGGGCTAATAGCACTGCGACAGCGGCAGGATCGTCCCGTTCGACTCCATGAAGAGATAGAGACAGCCCATATCGCCGATCATCAGATCGTTGTCGCGCGACCAGCCGCGCGGCGCAGCGACGTTGACGAACGGATGCCGCCGATCGGTGGGCACGGATATCGATCCGAGCGTTCCAATGAATCTCCCCGAGGGCACCTCTTCGTCCTGGATGAAGTTCGGCACGCCGCCGATCTTGGTGCCCTCGAACACCGTGTCGTCCCAGTCCTCGGTGCGGTGGAGCGCGGCGAAAAAGGGCTCCAGCGGCTGATCGACCTCAGGAGCTCGAGCTAGCAGCGGCTCGGTCGTCAGCGACCACCATTCGAAGCGGAGACGCTCTGGCTCGACCAGCAGCGCGTCATCGTCTCCGAAAACAAGGAGCACGTCACCTGGAAGGTCCGCCAGGATGTCTCGCGAATCCACGAACGAGAGCTGACCGACGAATCGCAGCGGTTGCCCGGTGTCGGCGCCCGGCCAAAGCGAATCGAGCGGGCGATACGGCAGGCCGCCAACCTTCGTGACGGCGCGAACGGACGGTTCTCCTTTCGCCCACACAGCGACATCCGTTGGCACGCGCCGCTGCGGACGTTCACCTGCAGCACTCAGTTCGCCACGCAATTGTTCGTTGATGGCCACATCTGCCGGCCCGACGACAATCTCCCACTTCGGCTGCATCAGCTCGATGTGAGCGGCGACGGCCTGTTCGTCGGCGTATTCCTGCGGCATGTGGTCGCGCCGCCGCAGCACGAACTCACGCCCTTCGTCGCGAAGTCGAGCCAGCGGGAACTCGGCGATCCAGCGGTCGAGATCGAATCGATCGTGAGTGGCCACTCTACGCTTTCAGATAATCCAGCACGAACGGATTCGTCGTGCGCTCGCGCTTGATCGTCGTGTCCGGTCCGTGGCCGGGATGCACGATCGCCTCGTCGCCGAGCGGGAACAACACCTTCGTGATCGAATGCATCAGCACACCGTGATCGCCGCCCGGCAGGTCGGTCCGGCCGATTGATCCGGCAAACAACGTGTCGCCGACGAACAAGTCGTGACCGCCGTCGGCCAGCTTCCCGATCTGCAGACACACGCCGCCGGGACAATGGCCCGGCGTGTGATGCACGCGGACCTCGTAGTCGCCGAAGCGAATCGGCGAGCCGTCATAGAAGACGTCGACCGGCGGCTGCGGACGCACACGGAAGCCGAACATCGCGCCCTGCTGGACGACGTTGTCGTAGAGGAACAGGTCATCCCGATGGAGATACACCGGCGCCTCGTAGGCCTCCTTGGCCGAGGCGACGCCCGTGATGTGATCCAGATGCGCGTGCGTCAACAAGATGTGCCGCACGTCGAGATCGTAGTCGCGCACGACGCCGATCAGCTCGTCGACTTCGTCGCCGGGGTCGATCAGCACGGCCTCGTGCGTCCGCTCGCACCCGAGCACGAATCCGTTCTTGTCGAACGGCGGCACCGCTCGTACTTCTAAGATCATCGCGGTATTATTTCTGATTCCTATGATTGTTTGCGCGATTGACGATCTGCTCTTTTCGATCAAGATCAAGGAAGTGGCAAAGCACCTGGGTGTCGAGCTCTACTTCGAACGCTCGGCGGAGCGAATCGTCGACACCGTCCGCGAGAAGCGGCCGAGCCTCGTCATCTTCGATCTCAACAGTGCCAAGCTGAACCCGCTCACCGCGATCGCCGCCATGAAGGGTGATCCATCTTTGGCCTCGGTGAGGACGCTCGGATACGTCTCGCACGTGGACTCGGCCACGATTGCGGCGGCGCGGCAGGCGGGAGTAGACGACGTGCTGGCGCGATCGGCGTTCGCGGGCAGGCTCGGCGAGATCCTTAGCTCATGAACCACCAGACGAGGACGAGCACGATGGCGATCACGACCGCGGTCAGGCCGACGACGCGGCCAACGCTCGTCGACTGCTTCTGGGCGAGCTCTTCTTCTTCGCTCTCGACGTCCAGCGCATCGAGCATCGCGAGCGCGCCGCGCAGGTCGCCGGCGAAGCTCACCGCGCTCTGGTAGCGCGAGTCGGGATTCGGCGCCAGCGCTTTCAGCACGACGACGTCGATCTCCTTCGGCACTTTCGGATTCGACCCGCTCGGGGCCGATGCCCCACGATGCAACGGCCGTCTCGTCGTCAACATCTCGTAAAGGATCGCCCCCACCGAGTAGATGTCCGACCGGTCGTCGGGAGCGTTGCCCTGCGCTTCCTCGGGCGAATCGTAGTCGCGCAGCCGCGCCTCGCCACCGTCCTGCTCGAAGCCGCCGTGCGCGGCGAGCTCGAACGCCGGAATCTTGGCGCGCCCCTTCGCGCTGATCACGACCGAATCCGGACTCAGCCCGCCGTGCACGAACCCCCGGGAGTGGGCGTCGGCAATCGCATCCGCAATCTGAATCGCAATCTCGATGGCACGCCGGACGTTCATCGGCCGGCCGGCCGCCTCGGCGCGCAGCGATTGCCCTTGCTGGAACTCGAACGCGAGGTAGACGCGGCGGTCGTGCTCGCCGACATCGAACAGCGTGGTGACGTTGGGGTGCGACAGCACCGTCAGCGCGCGCGCCGACTCGATCAGCTTCTGCCGGTCGATCACGAAGTCGGCCGGCAGCAGCCGCACGGCGACGGTTCGGCCCTTCGCCGTATCGCGCGCACGATAAAGATCGCCCGGACCAGCGGGCTCGAGCTGCTCGAGCAAGTTGTAGTGTGCGATCGTGCCTAGTGACATCGGACCGCTGCCGCTCATCGAGGCTCGCTCTCGATGACGCTCTGCAGGAGCTCCTTCGCGTCGCCGATCTGTTCCAGCACCAGGGCGATGTCCATCGTCGGCCGGCCGGGCAGGCGCGCGCTCTGGCAGTACACACCGTGCTGCCCGACCATCGCGAGCGCGTCGGTCAGCAGATCGAGCGCAACGGCCAGCCGGCCCCGTGACCGGCCCATCATCAGCTCGTGCTTCTCGAGCTCGTCGTGATGCTTGTCGAAAGCTGACATCAGAGCATTATTGATTGGATGATCTTTGATTGTTGAATGGTTGTCGATGGCGGATTGTTGAGTGTTGCGGGCCCACGGCTCACGGCTGTGCCACCCGTAGACGCGATCGATCTGAAGCCTCTGGGTCAGCGACAAATCACCAATCAAAGATCACCAATCAACAACGATTCAAAGATCACAAATCGACAATCAACAATCGACAGACTACGCCTTCTTGGGCTGCGCCGGTCGGATCTCGACGCGGCTGGGGAGACTCCGCGGCGGGAACGCAACCAGGTCGACGATCATCTCGGCGACATCTTCGGGCTGCAACGCCCACTCGGACTTGGTGTTCGCGCGGCCGCCGAAGCCGGTGTTCACCGATCCCGGCAGCACGCAGGCGACGCGCACGCCGTCGTAGCGGACCTCCTGCATCAGCACATCGCTGAACGTGTTCACGGCCGACTTCGACGCACAGTACGCGGCGCCATTGGCGAACGGTCCGGTGCTCGACAGGCTGCTGATGTTGATGATCCATCCGGCGTGCTGCCGGAGATGTGGCAGCGCGGCACGACAGCAGTAGAACATGCCGTTCACGTTCGTGGCGAACGTGCGATCCCATTCGTCGACCGTCATCTCGGCGACCGGGCGATACACCCCGATGCCGGCGTTGTTGACGAGAACGTCGAGCCGTCCGAAGCGTGACACGGTCGTCGAAATCGCGCGCTCGACGTCTTCATGACGGGCCACATCGGCACGAACGCCGAACACCGTTCCGCCGAGCTCGCCGACGGCCGCGTCGAGGCGACCCTGATCGGTTCCCACGATGGCTACCGACGCCCCTTGCGACACGAACGCCTTGGCCGTGGCGTAACCGATGCCGCGGGATCCGCCGGTGATGAAGGCGACTTTGCCAGCGAGCTCTGAGGCCATTGATGATTCCGTCGATCTTTGATTAGTGATTCGTTATTGATTGGCGATTCGTGATTGAACGATTGAATACTCAACGTGGCGATTCGACGGGCGAAGCTTTCAATCAACGATCATCAATCACCAATCAACAACGAATCACCAATCACCAATCACCAGTCAAAGATCCGACCACGGTCCACTAGAATACCCCACGCAATGAGTGCCACCGTGTGCATCGTCGGCGCAGGCGAGCTCGGCGCAGCGGTTGCCGATGCGCTGGCGCGGCGCGAGTGCGTCGCGCGCATCGTGCTGATCGACGATGCTGAAGCAGTGGCAGCAGGAAAGGCACTCGACATTCAACAGTCGGGCGCGATTGCCGGCTTTCACACGCGCCTCGTCGGGTCGAGCGATCTGAGTCGAGTGACCGGCTGCGCCGTCTGTGTTCTCGCCGACCGCACGGGCCGGCCCTCGTCCGAGTGGCAGGGTGACGAGGCGCTCGGGCTCCTGAAACGAGTCGCTCCCTTTCTTGGCAATGCGCCGATCGTTCTGGCGGGCAGCGCGCAGGCTGCGGTCGTGCCGCTCGCGGTGCGCGAAGCGGGCGTGCGCCGAGACCGTCTCATCGGCTCGGCACCAGAGGCGCTCGCACACGCAACACGCGCGATTGTCGCGATGGAAGCAGGGTGTTCGCCCACGGAAGTGACGCTCACCGTCCTCGGGACGCCACCGTCGGGTTTCGTTGTGCCATGGAGCGACGCCTCGATCGGCGGATACGCGTTGGAGCGTGCGTTGACGCAGGTTCAGCTCACGCGGCTCGAGGCACGGATGGCGCGGCTGTGGCCGCCGGGGCCGTTCGCGCTCGGCGCGGCCGCCGGCCGTGTCGCCGAAGCGATCGTGGGATCGTCGCGGCGTTCATTCAGCGTCTTGACGATGCTCGGCGGGGAGTTCGGCGTCCGCGGTCGGGTGGGAACGCTGCCGGCCCTGCTGTCCACCTCGGGCATCGTCCAGACCCGCGTACCACCGCTGAATCCGCGCGAACAGGTCCGGCTCGAGATCGCGTTGGGGGCATGATGGACAGTCGCGATAGGATCGGTTGATGCGCAAAGTGGCGGTCGCGCTCGTCCTGATACTCGCGGCCGGCGTCGGTGCCGGCGGCGAAGCGACCATCGATCCGGACGCCATCCTCCGCCACATCAAAGTGCTCGCCTCGGACGACATGAAGGGGCGCGCCAACGGCAGTGAGGAACTCGAGCGCGCCGGCGACTACGTCGCGCAACAGTTCAAAGCCGTCGGCCTCGAGGCCGGAGAGGGCGCGGCTGGATGGTTTCAGCCCTTCGAGCTGATCGCCGGGTTGAACGTGGGTCGAGGCAACTCATTGTCGTTCGAGTATCAGGGGAAGTCGGTCAGTCTGGTGCTTGGCACCAGCTACTACCCTCTCGCCGCACCGGGCAGCGAGAACACGCCGTCGGTGCTCCTCGAAAACGTCCCGCTGGTGTTTGCCGGCTACGGTCTCGCGGCCCCTGAAATCGGGTACGACGACTACGCGCGCGTCGATGTGTCGGGGAAAGCCGTGCTGATCTTCAGTCACGAGCCACAGGAGCGCGACCCGAACAGCCGGCTGAATGGAACGCGGCCGATGCCGCAGACCACGCTGCAGGCCAAGGCGTCGTTGGCGCGCTCCAAAGGTGCTCGCGCACTGTTCGTCGTCGCCGATCCGTCGCATCGCCTGGACGATGCGCAATACAGTGTGTTCAAGGGCGACCCCGACGCAGAGGACATCGGTTTTCCCGTACTGCGGGTGCGCCGCGACGAGATGCAGCCGCTGCTCGACGCCTGGCGACTCGAAGCGACCGCGCGACAGATCGACATGGATCTCGTTCCGCGGTCCGAGGTGTTGCGCGGGGCGACGGTCAACTACGTCGAACAGCTCTCGAAGAACCGCAGAACGGTGCGCAACGTTGTCGGCGTGCTGCCGGGCAGCGATCCGGCACGAGCGAAGGAAGCGATCGTGATCGGCGCGCACTACGATCACGTCGGCCTCGGCGGTCACCTGTCGATGTCGCCTGAACGAACCGGCGAGATCCACAACGGTGCCGACGACAACGCGTCGGGCACGGCGTCGATCATCGAGATGGCACGCGTGGCCGTCGAGCAGCGTTCGCGGTTCCCGCGCACGCTGGTGTTCGTGGCGTTTGCCGGTGAAGAGCGTGGCCTGCTCGGGTCGGAATACTACGCGCTACACCCGGTGATTCCGCTGACCAACACAGTGGCGATGCTCAACCTGGACATGATCGGCCGCGCCCGTGGCGCGGTCGACGTCAGCGGACTGGAAGCGTCTCCGACGCTCGAGGCCGACCTCAAGGCGGCCGCGCAATCGATCGCCGATGGCCTCTCGATCGCGCGGCAGGGCCCCGGCGCCGGACGCAGCGACGACTTCAATTTCGCCGTGCGCCGCGTGCCGGCGATCAATTTCTTCACCGGCTTCCACGGCGACTACCATCGGCCGACCGACGACTGGGACAAGATCGACGCGCTCGGAACGAAGCGCGTGGCGACGCTCGCCCTCGAGTTCGCCGCACAGATCGCGGAACGGCCGACCAAGCCCGAGTTCAATCAGAAGTAGACCTGAGCCCTCAGGACCTGATGCCTGAGGGCTGGCCCAGCGCTGGTTCCTGAATCCTGATTCCTATCCGAAGGCCGGCGTCGGCGGATGGAGCGTCAGGCCGTCCTTGAACGCCTGGAGTCGCTCGCGGAGCAGCAATCGCCCGCGATGGAGACGCGACTTGAGCGTCTGGTCCTTCAGCTTGAGACGGGTGCTCGCCTCTTCGGTCGTCAGGCCCTGAATATCGCGCAGGACAACCGGCGCACGATAGATCTCGGGCAAGTCGGCAACGGCCGCGTCGAACGCATGCCGCAACTGCTCCCGCAGCAGCTCCTCATCCGGCAGGCTCGACCAGTCGGCCGCCTCGCGCGGCACGCGTCCCTGTTCGGACGCTGCGTCGTTGCGCGCCAACGCTCGATCCCGCTCCTCCGAAGCGAGCCGCTCGCTGCGCGTCTGCCGCAGCCGCGACATCGCGGTGTTGAAGGTGATTCGATAAATCCACGACGACAACGCCGCGTCGCCGCGGAACAGGCCGATCTTCTGATACACCTTGAGCAGAACGTCCTGCGTGACTTCTTCAGCGTCCTCCCGGTTCCTCATGTGGCGCATTGCCAGCTGCATGATTCGCGGGCCATATCGCTCGGCCAACTCCTGGACTGCCGTCTGGTCGCCTGCCTGGAGGCGGCTGACGAGCAGTCGGTCCTGGGTTCTCTCCATGGGTCATCCTCGGTAACACCCACCGGCCCACCGCACGGTTCTGATGCGGCGGCGAAGGGTGCGCGAGCGGGCAACCCCGTCGCTAATGAGAGAACACCGACCAAATCGGTCTTATTCCCAGCGTCCTAGCTCATCAGCCAAAGTGCCTCTGCCGGAACGACTTGTACCGGAGCCCGAAAAGGGTGCTAAGTACTTGTCCGGTCAATGGTCCTTGCGGCCATCCTCGTCGTCACTGCGCTCATCCTCGTCAACGGTTTCTACGTTGCAGCCGAGTTCGCGGCTGTCAGCGTCCGGCGAAGCCGGCTCCAGCAACTCGCCTCCGATGGCAATCCGATCGCTGCATGGCTCATTCCGATCCTCGAATCGCCAGCGGCGCTCAACCGATATCTGGCGGCATCGCAGATCGGCATCACGCTCTCGAGTCTTGTGCTGGGCGCCTACGCGCAGGCGACGTTCGCGATCTGGCTGACGCCGGTCTTCGCCTCACTTGGCGGGCTCCAAGAGCTCGCGGCGCAATCGACGTCAGCAGCCGTCGTGCTGCTGACACTGACCGTAGCCCAAGCCGTCTTCGGCGAGTTCGCTCCGAAGTCGGTTGCGCTGCAGTACCCGACTCAGACGTCGCTCTACACAGCGATACCTATGTTGGGATCGCTGTGGATCTACCGGCCGTTCAGCATCGTGCTGAATCGCACGGGCGGGATGTTGCTGCGTCTGCTCGGCGCTCCCCTGCCGGCACACCGGCATATTCACTCTCCCGAAGAAATCGAGCTGCTCATCGCTGAGAGCCGCGACGGCGGCCTGCTCGAGCCCGACGAACATCGCCGGCTGCAACGCGCGCTCCGCCTGAACCTCAAGCAAGCGAAGAACCTGATGGTGCCGCGGACTCGAATGGCCGCTCTGGACGTGAAGACTCCGCTGCTCGAGGCGATCGGCTTCATGGCGCAGAGCCCGTACTCGCGGCTGCCGATTTATCGCGACAGCCTCGACAACATCATCGGAGTCGTCCACACCAAGGACCTCGTGCGATGGTTCGTATCGGAGAAGAGTCCGGCGTCGACGTTGAAGGACTTGATTCGCCCCGTACCCAGCGTTCATGAAAGTGTCACGGCGGACCGGATGCTCCGCGATCTGCGCGAGCGGCGGTCGCATCAGGCGCTCGTCGTCGACGAGTTCGGGGGGACGGCGGGCTTGATCACGCTCGAAGACGTGCTCGCGGAACTGCTCGGCCACGTCGGCGACGAATTCAAGAGCGGCGATCCTGTGACCGAACGACTTGCCGATGGGCGCACCCGTCTGCCCGGCGCGATGTCGGTGGACGATGCCGCGACGGCGCTGAACACGACGTTCGACACCGACGCCACGACGGTCGGCGGCATGGTGACCGCCGCGTTGGGCCACCTGCCGACACCGGGCGAAGCGGTGATCATCAGCGACTATTCGCTCGAGGTCGAGCGTGTGGCCGGCAAAGTCCTGGAGTCGGTGCTCGCCACGCGGGTTCCACCACCGGCAGAAGAATCATGACCGCCGACTGGTTCGTTCCGATCACGATCATCCTGCTGCTCGTGCTGGCAAACGGGTTGTTCGTCGCCGCCGAGTTCGCCATCGTCGCGGCGCCACGGACGACCGTCGAACACAGCGCCACTCAGGGCAGCATGCTGGCGGCCCGGGTGCTGCGCATCCTGGAGAACCCGCGCAAGCAGGATCGGTATATCGCCACGACGCAGGTCGGTATCTCCGCCGCTAGCCTCGGTCTGGGCATGTACGGCGAGCACTGGCTCGCCGAGCGCATCTCGGCGGTGCTGGAGCCGCTCGGGACGATGCGCTGGCTGGCCGCGCACACCGCGGGCGGCATCGTCGCGGTCGGTATCCTCACCTACATTCACATCGTGATCGGCGAGATGGTGCCGAAGGCGCTCGCGCTGAGCAGTGCCCACCGAACGGCGCTGTACGCGTCGCCGATCGTCGAGGTCGTCCAAAAGATCGTGCTGCCGCTGGTCGTGCCGCTGAATGCCCTGGCAAACGGCCTGCTCCATCTGTTCGGCATCAGACGCCGCGAGAACGAAGGCGAGCGGTACCACACGGCCGAGGAACTGCAGTACATCGTGCAGGAGAGCCAGGAGGGCGGTCTGCTCCGCGGCGAAGCCGGAAATATCCTGCGCGACCTGTTCGAGTTCGGCGACCGCACCGCCGGCGAGGCCATGGTACCGCGCGTGCTGCTCACGGGAATCCCGGTCGGCTGTGAGCCCGATGAGTTGCGCGCGATCGTCCGTTCGCAGGCGCACACGCGCTACCCGGTCTACATCGGCGATCTCGACCACATCATCGGAAGCCTGCACATCAAAGAGGTGCTCCGCCACTTGATCTCCAACCAACCGGTCACCGCCCGCGATGCCCGAGAGCTGCCGTACGTGCCGGGGCCGACGACGGTCGATCAGGTGCTTGCCGCTATGCGCCGGTATCGCGCGCAGATGGCCGTCGTGATGGACCAGCACGGCGGCACCGCCGGGCTCGTGACGATGGAGGACCTGTTCGAGGAGGTCATCGGCGACATCGAAGAGGGCCGCGGCCGGGCTGCCATCGTCCGAGAAGGTGAGGGACGGATTCGCGTCCGGGGCACGGTGCGGCTCGACGAAGTGGGCAAGACGATTGGCCGCCCGCTCGAGGACGAGCAGGTCACCACCATCAGCGGTCTGGTGCTCCGGCTGCTCGGACGTCCCGCTCGACAGGGCGACGTCGTCGTCTGGAACGACGTTCGGGTTGAAGTGGTCAGCGTGATCGGACGCGGCGTGGGCGAAGCGGTCCTGACGAGGACTACGCCGGCGACGCCTGAGAAGGAATGAGCGCCTCGCGCTCGAACGTCTCCGAGAAGCGTCGGATGAACGCGTCCTCGACGTCTTCGAGCGGGACGCGGACCCCGGTAGCCTTCTCGAGCGATGTGACACCGCGATCCGAGATCCCGCACGGCACGATCAGCCCGAAGTGATCGAGGTCCGTGCTCACGTTGAACGCGAACCCGTGGCTGGTAATCCAGCGCGAGATCCGGACGCCGATCGCACCGACCTTCTCGGTCCCCACCCACGCACCTGTGAGTCCCTTGATGCGCCCGGCGTTGACGCCGTAGTCGGCGCACACCTGAATCATGACCTGTTCGATGTCGCGGACATAGCGGTGCACATCGCATCGATCGGGACGAAGATCGAGAATCGGGTAGCCGACGATCTGTCCGGGGCCGTGATAGGTGACGTCGCCGCCGCGGCCTGTTTCGTGGACCTTGATTCCGAGATCGGCCAGCCGCGCCCCGGTCACGACGATGTTCGCGCGACCGCCGTCGCCCTTGACGCCAAGCGTGATCACCGCAGGATGCTGCAGCAGCAACAGCACATCGGGGACGCGATCGGCGCGCCGTTCCTCAACGAGCGCCCGCTGCATCGCCAGCGCCTCGTCGTACCGGACCACGCCGAGACGCCGGATCTCCAGGGGCCTCATGGGGTCGTCAGGCTTGACTCACGTCGAAGTGTTCGATCTGCTGCTTGACCTCGGCCATGAACTGGTCGCCGGTTGCGCCGTCGATGACCCGATGGTCGTAGCCGAGCGTCAGATAGGCCATCGTCCGGATCGCGATCGCGTCGTCGATCACGATAGGGCGCTTCTCGATGGTGCCGACGCCGAGAATGGCCAGCTGTGGCTGGTTGATGATCGGCATGCCGAACTGTGAGCCGAACTGACCGGGGTTGGTGATCGTGAACGTTCCCGCTTGCACGTCTTCCGGCTTCAACTGCTTGGCACGGGCGCGCTCGGCGAGGTCGGCGATCGCTCGGCTCAGGCCCAGCAGGTTCTTCTCGTCGGCGTACTTGATCACCGGCACGATCAGCCCGCTTTCGAGTGCGACGGCAATGCCGATGTTGATGTCCTTCTTGTAAACGATGGTGTCGCCGTCGAGCGACGCGTTGACGATCGGGAAGCGCCGCAGCGCCGTCACCACTGCCCGGGTGATGAACGCCATGTACGTGAGCTTCGCGCCGAGCTGCTCGTACTCCGCCTTCTTCTGCTGCCGGATGCGTTCGACCGTCGAGAAGTTCACGTGGAAGACCGAGTGCACATGCGCCGAAGTCCGCCGGCTCATGATCATGTGCTCGGCGATCTTCTTGCGCATTACTGAGAGCGGCTCCCTCCGGTCGCCGGGCGCCGAAGGAATCAGGATTCTGGAATCAGGAATCAGGCCTGGGCCAGGCAGTGAGCTCTCAGGTCTCGAGGATTCAGCAATCGAGCTACGGCCTTCGTTCTCCCGGACGTATCCGAGAATGTCGTTCTTGGTGACGCGGCCGCCAAGGCCCGATCCGTGAATCGCGGAGACGTCGATGTTGTGTTCGCGGGCGATGCGGCGGACGAGCGGCGACGATCGCTGACGTCGTCCTTCCTCGTGCGAGGCTGCTTCGGGCGGGTGAGCCGGCGCCGGTGCAGGCGCGGGGCTCGGCCGCTTTTGCGGCGCGTCAGTGATGGCGACAACGGTCGACGACGATGCTCGGGCGGGAGCAGAAGGCGTGGCCGGCTGCGGCTTCGCGTCTGCTGCCGAACCGGCTTCGCCGATCAGGGCGACGACGCTGTTGACCGGCACCGTTTCGCCTTCCTGAACCTTGATCTCGGTGAGCACTCCAGCGGCGGGTGAGGGGATCTCGGCATCGACCTTGTCGGTCGAGATCTCGAACAGCGGCTCGTCGCGGTCGACCGCATCGCCGATCTTCTTGATCCAGCGAACGATCGTCCCTTCCGCGATCGATTCCCCCATCTGGGGCATGGTGACTTCTGTCGACATCGTTCGATCGTAGTGTCCGGCTTCAGCCGGACATGTAGGGTCCGGCTTTAGCCGGACGTGTAGGGTCCGGCTTCAGCCGGACGTGTAGGGTCCGGTTTTAGCCGGACCTCATAGATGTATCGCCGCCCCATGCGTCGCATGCGCCGCCTCTGCGACCGCCTCCGAGAACGTCGGGTGCGCGTGAATGGTCTTCGTCAGCTCCTCGACCGTGCATTCGAGCCGAAGCGCCATCACCGCCTCGGCGACGAGCTCGGTCGATCGCGGGCCGATCATGTGCACCCCCAACACCTCATCGTACCTCCGGTCGGCGACGATCTTCACGAAACCCTCGGTTTCGCCAGCCATCTTGGCGCGCCCCAGCACGCCAAACGGGAACGAGCCGACCCTCACGTCATATCCGCGCTGCCGGGCTTCGGCTTCGGTCAGTCCGACGCTGCCGATCTCCGGATCGCAATACGTGCAGCTCGGTACGTGATCGTAGTTGAGCGGCTGCACCGGTCGTCCGGCCAGACGCTCCGCGACGATCACGCCTTCCATGGACGACACATGGGCGAGCTGCGGGTGTCCGGCCTGACCGGTGGTAATGACGTCGCCGATGGCCGAGATGTGCGGCACCGATGTGCGATACATCTCGTCGACCTTGATGAAGCCGCGCTCCATCGCAATGCCGACCGCGTCAGCATCGAGCCCGTCCGTCACCGGGCCTCGACCCGTAGCGACGAGCAGCCGCTCGGCCGAAAGGCGCTGGACCTTTCCGTCCGGCATCTGCGCCTCGAGATCGACCCCCTCGCTCGTGGCACTCGCCTTGACGACCTTCGTCCCGGTCATCGTGGTGATGCCCTGCTTCTTGAAAGACTTCTCGAGCTCCGCCGAGATCGCCTCGTCTTCCACGGGCACGAGACGCGGAAGCAGCTCGATCACGGTGACCTGGCTGCCGAAGCGACCGAAGATCGATGCGAACTCGACTCCGACGGCACCGCTCCCCATGATGACCAGCGACTTCGGCACGGCCTTGAGATGAATCGCGTCGTCGCTGGTGATGATCCGCGTGTGATCGAGCTCGATGCCGGGAACACTCCGCGCATATGAGCCGGTCGCGACGACGATCTCCTTTGCCTCGAGCGTCCGAGCGTCGTTGCCCGAGACACCGACCTTGCCGCCGCCGAGCAGACGGGCGGTGCCCTTGATCCAGTCGATCTTGTTCTTCTTGAACAGGAACTCGATCCCCTTGGTCAGGCCGCCGACGATCTTGTCCTTGCGCGCCTGCACCTGGTTCATGTCGATCGCCGGAGCGCCGTAGGGGATCATGACGCCCCACTCCTGCGCGTGCTGCACGACCTTCAACGCGTGTGCGTGCTCGAGGAGCGCTTTGGTAGGGATGCAGCCCCAGATCAGGCAGGTGCCGCCGAGCGCCTTCTGCTTTTCGACGACGGCGACCTTCATGCCCAGCTGCGCGGCGCGAATGGCGGCGACATAGCCGCCCGTCCCGGCACCGATGACGATCAGATCGTACATACGCGTAAAGGGGCCGGGAGTCACAGAAAATGGGGTCGGGAGTCATTTGTTGTTTGCTCGTACAAAACAAATGACTCCCGACCCCATTTTCCGGACCCGACCCCATCGCGATTATACTCGCCGTGTCGATGTCGGATCGCCGAAAGACCCTCCTGATCGTCGACGACGACGAGGGGATGCGCGAGTCGCTGACGGCGCTGTTGCGCCGTGAGCTGCGCGTGCTCCGTGCCGCGACCGGCGAAGCCGCGCTCCAGATGATGGAGAAGGAAAGCGTCGACCTGATGATCCTCGACGCGCACCTTCCAGGCATCAGCGGCTTCGAGGTCCTGAAGATCGCGAAAGAGAACTATCCGAACGTCGAAGTGATCGCGACCTCCGAGATCCGCGAGCTGGACGTCGCCATCGAGGCGATGCGCCTGGGCGCCTATCACTACATCTCGAAGGACACCGACCTCGAGAGCCTGCCGCGGCTCGTCGCCAACGCCAGCGAGCGGCAGGACCTCAATCGCGACGTCGTGCGCCTGCGCGAGGAGGTCGCCGAGCGCAACAGCGATCGGGAGTTCGTCGTCGGTCCGAGTCAGGGGACGAGGGGGATCCTCGATCTCGTGCAGAAGGTCGCGAAGCTGTCGGCGACCGTGCTGATTCTCGGCGAGAGCGGCACCGGAAAGGAGCTGTTGGCGCGGCTGATTCACCGCGAGGCGGGCAAACCCAACGCACCGTTCGTCGCGGTCAACCTGGCGGCGATCCCCAAGGAGCTGGTCGAGAGCACCTTGTTCGGCCATGAGAAAGGCGCGTTCACCGGCGCCATCCGACAGCAGCTGGGCAAGTTCGAGCTCGCCAGCGGCGGCACGCTGTTCCTCGACGAGATCGGCGATCTGCGCTACGAGCTGCAGGCGAAGCTGCTTCGTGCGGTCCAGGAGAACGAGATCGAGCGCGTCGGTGGCACGCACCCGATCAAAACCGACATACGCCTGATTGCCGCGACCAACGTCGACCTCGAGAAGGCGGTGAAAGAGGCGCGCTTCCGCGAGGACCTGTATTACCGGCTCAACGTGATCCCGTTCCGGATGCCGGCGCTCCGCGAACGCCTCGAAGATCTCCCGGAGCTCGCGCGGTTCTTCCTTCGCCGCTACAACGTCAAGTTCCGCAAGAACATTCAGGGCATCGCCGATTCGACGCTGCAGATCCTCGGGGCGTACTGGTGGCCCGGCAACATCCGCGAGCTCGAGAACCTGATCGAGCGCCTGGTCGCGGTCTCCGACAAGGACTGGATCACCGACGAAGACCTCCCCTACGAGCTGCACGTCGCCCAGCTCGACACGCAAGGGCCCTCGGGAGAGAACCTCCTCGAGCGAGCGGTCTCCACCTTCGAACGCAACTTCATCATCCGCGCGCTCGAGAAGTCGGGGTGGAACGTCACCGGCACAGCCCGTTCGCTCGGCATCCCGCTCAGCACGCTGAAGTTCAAGATGGATCGCCTCGAGATCCGCGAGCTCGCCCGAAAGATCCGCGGGAACTAAGGTAGCGTCCGGCTTCAGCCGGACCCTCGAGGTCCGCGTAAAGGCGGACACTACAAATTCGTACCAAAAAAAAGAACCCGGCGCAGAAGCCGCGCCGGGCTAACACAGGACAGGGGGGATGTTAGTGGTTACGCTTACTTCTTCGGAAGGACGGCGTCCTTCAGCTGCTTGGCGATACGGGCTTTGACGACGGTCTTGGCCGGGATCTTGATGGCCTCTCCCGTCGCTGGGTTGCGGCCCATGCGAGCCTTGCGTTTCTGCACGACCAACTTCACCATGCCCGGCAAGACGAACTCACCCGAGCGCTTGAGCTCTTTCTCCGACAGCGTCGTCAGCTCGTCGAAGAACTCACGCGCCTGAGTTCGCTTCACCTCGAAGCGTTCGGCGAAGTGCGAGAACAGTTCTGATTTGCCCATTCTGCGGGCCTCTGCCATCACGTTCCCCCTGTGCTGGTGCGCGCCGATGCTGGGCCGCCCTGCAGTTGCGCGCGCGTCTCACTGCTGCGGAAACTTGTGGAAAAACGTCGTAATGCTAGCTCGCACTCGACAGCGTGTCAACGAAACACCGCGCTGAATCGAGGATTTTCGGCCCAAAGTGCTAGAATTTTTTGCCTATGTCAAGCGAGGTCTCGATCGAGACGTTTCCGAATCCACGTCCCGAGCGTGACTTCGAAATCATGATCAGCTGTCCCGAGTTCACCTCCGTCTGCCCGAAGACGGGGCTTCCCGACTTCGGGGAGATCCGGATCACGTACGTCCCCGGCGATCGCTGCATCGAGCTGAAGTCGCTGAAGTACTACATGTTCGGCTACAGAAATCGCGGCGTTTTCTTCGAGGCGGCGACGAATCAGATCCTCGATGACCTGGTCGGTGCCTGTCAGCCGCGGCGCATGACGGTCGTCGGTGACTTCGCCGTGCGCGGAGGGATGAAGACGATAGTCACAGCGAGCTACGCGAAATAGGAGCTCGCCGCGCCAATTCCAAACTTCCAACTTCCGACTCCCAAGAGCGAACGCGCGCGTGCGCATCCCGATAGAAGATTTCCTGGACCTCCACTCGTTCGCGCCACGAGATGTCGCGTCGGTGGTCGAGGAGTACGTCACCGCGGCGCACGACGCCGGCTTTCGTGAGGTCCGGCTGATTCACGGCCGCGGCAAAGGCGTCCAGCGCGGCATCGTCCAGCAGGCGCTCGATCGCCACCCGCTCGTCGCGGAGTTCTGGGACGCGCCGGAAACACATCTAGGTGCAACCGTTGCCCGCCTTCGCTCGTCATAAGCGCGACGAGCTTCGGCGCGGCAGGCTCCGCCTTCGCTCGCAATTATCGACGGCGAGGTACAGACGGTCCTGTGAGTGTGGCCCCGCTTCCACATGACGATGATGGCGGTCAGCCACAGTCAACGCACACGCGGGCTGCGTGTCCAGGCGTGACTCGAGTCCGCCGGCCTGGTCTGTTCTTTGCCTCACCGTGGATCGATGAGGTTGATCGCATTTATCGTCGTCGCGGCCTGGCTGTCGACGTCGTGTCACGACGATGGGCCGACCGCTCCCAGCGGCGGCGCGCCCCAGAGGCCGTCCCCATCGCCGAGCCCGTCTCCATCTCCGACGCCGTCACCGTCGCCGTCGCCCGAACCGCCGGCGACCTATACCTACTCGGGCCTGGTGACGGACGGCCAAGGCCGACCTGTCGTCGGCGCGAGAGTTCGCGGCGGGCCAGATTCCGCGTACACCGACACAACCGGCCGCTATGAATTTCGAAGCCAGTACAGCAGCGTCGTCGCGGGGAACGTGTATCCACCAGATGGCTACGAGCCGAAGCCGTGGAGTCCTACGGAGAGCTTCCCGCTGAAACCAGGTGACAACATCACGATCCGTCGCATCACGAGCGTGACCATCACTCCACCACCGACCGTGCGAATGGTGTGGGGCCAACTTCCTGTCGGCGCTCACGTGTCGTTCGACACCGGACAGACCGAAGGTCCCCATACTGATCCATTCCGCATGACCTCGAGTGACGCGACCGTGATCAAGCCGGGCGGAATCACGGGTGCGGGCCCATACGTCACGGGACTCAAAGAGGGGACCGCGTCGGTCAGCGCGCGATATTTCGGCGTGTCCACGGCGACGTTCGAGATCCAGGTCGTCCCCTAGGGCACCACCACGACGGCGGACGGGGTTGAAAACGGGACGCGTTCAGCGTTACTGTTGTCAGTGACTGAGGTGTCAGTTACTGAGGTATACCCCGATGAGTAAGCCGACCGATCTCGTGCAGGGCACGCTGGACCTGCTGATTCTCAAAGTCATCGCCCTCGAACCGCTGCACGGGTGGGCCATCGCGCAACGGATCCGGCAGATGTCGAGCGACGTGCTGCAGGTTGGTCAAAGCGCGCTCTATCCCGCGCTGCACAAGCTCGAGCGGCAGGGCTGGATTGCAGCGGAATGGAAGACGTCGGAGACGAATCGCCGTGCGAAGTACTACTCGCTCACACGCGCGGGGCGGAAAGCCGTCGCGAAGGAAGCCGCCAACTGGGAGCGCCTCTCGGCGGCGATTTCCGAGATCGTGCGCGCGGTGTAGCAGCCCATGGTGAAAACGAGCTCTCTCGCCGTCCTCCTGTTCGTTTCGGCGATCTCGCGGCTTCCGGCGCAGTCCGGGGACACCTACGTCATTCGCGATGTACGGGTGTTCGACGGCGAGAATGTCGTCGAGCGACAGACGGTTGTCATCAGCCAAGGCAGAATCATCGCTATCGGCAATGCCCAGGTGAGCGTACCGACCGGGGCCCAGGAAGTCGCGGGCGAGGGGCGCACGCTCCTCCCGGGCCTCATGGATGCGCACATCCACCTTCCCATCTTCCCAGTCACGTCTGGCTCCGAAGCGCTGCAGCAATCGCTGGCGTTCGGCGTCACGACGTCGATCGTCATGGGGGCCGCCCCCAGCCAATTCGTCGCCAGGATCAAGGGACTCGAGGACACGGATCCTACGGACATCGCTGCGCTACTCAGCGCCGGAATCTACGCGACGGCACCAGGCGGCCACCCGACACAGATGAGTGGCCCGGGTGGGCCACCGTTTCCGACGCTGACCGCGCCCGGCGAGGCAGACGCATTCGTCGCCGCACGAATAGCCGAGGGTTCCGACTTCCTCAAGATCATCTACGACGACGTCGAGCGGTTCGGTCGGAAGCTACCGACGCTGGACGAGGCGACCGTCGCCGCCCTCGCCACCGCCGCGCACGCGCGCGGGCGGATTGCCGTCGCGCACATCGGCAACGAGCAGTACGCACGAAGCGCCATTACCGCGGGGGTGGACGGTCTCGCCCATCTCTTCGAGGGCCCGACCGTGTCGGCCGACTTCGGACAGTTCGCCGCAGCGCACGGAGTCTTCGTCATCCCGACGTTGTCGGTCCTGTATGCGGCCTGTGGAATGCCGGATGGCCCCGGTTTCCTGAAGGAGCCCGAGACGATGAAACTGGTGCAGCCTCGATTCCGCACGTTCCTGGAGATGCCGATGGCCCAATCGAATCTGCGCTGTGATGCCGCGTCGCAAGCAGTTCGCCAACTTGCTGCGGCACGAGTGCCGCTGCTGGCAGGAACAGACGCGCCGGCATCAGGAACGACCTACGGCGCGTCTCTCCACAAGGAACTGGAGCACCTGGTCAACGCCGGGCTCACGCCGACCGCCGCCCTGGCAGCCGCGACATCGGCCACTGCCAAGGCGTTTCGCATGACCGATCGAGGGCGAATCAGCGTCGGCATGCGGGCCGACCTGCTGCTCGTCGACGGCGACCCATCGAAACAGATCCGCGCCACACGGAACATCGTCGCAATCTGGAAGCGGGGCGTGCGCGTTTAGAACCGAGAGGTACAGGATGTCTCGCTGGCTCGCTCGTCTCCGCGTCGCCCTTCGCTCCATCGTCCGCCGCCGGCGAGTGGACGAAGAGTTGAACGACGAGATTCGACATCACCTCGAGCGCCAGATCGATGAGGAGCTGAAGGCTGGCCTGTCGCCCGCGGACGCTGAACGCGCCGCTCGGAAGGCGCTCGGGGACATCGAGCAGGCAAAAGAGCAGCTCCGTGACGCACGCGCCGGCGCCTGGATCGATCAGCTCGAGCGCGACCTCCGCTTCGGTGTCCGGGCGATGGTGCGCCGCCCCGGCTTCACGTGTGTCGCCGTTTCAACGATCGCACTCGGCATCGGTGCGACAACAGCCATCTTCAGCCTGGCCGACAATGTGCTGTTCAAGCCACTGCCCTTCGCGAATGCTGACCGCCTTGTATCCGTATGGGAAGTGCGCCCCGCCCTCAAGCGCCCGCGGATGGAGGCGGCGCCGCTGAACTATGTGGATTGGCAGCGGGAGTCGAGGGCGTTCGAAGCCCTCGCGGCCTACTTCTTCGACTCCTCGACCCTGACCGCGAGTGGAACTCCCGAGCGCCTGCCCATTGCTGGAGTGACCCCCAACTTCATGTCCATGCTGGGTGTCGCTCCACTCGTAGGCCGATGGTTCGAGTACCCCGATGGCACGCTGGGCCATCCAGCGGTGACGATCCTGAGCTACGGACTGTGGCAGCGGCGGTTCGGCGGCGACCCTGGCATCGTCGGGCGAACGATTCGCTTGAGCGACACGCCGTACACCGTGATCGGCGTCATGCCCAGGGGTTTTCAGTTTCCACACACACGCGTTCAGGCCTGGATACCAGTGGACTATTCGCACGGAGGCGGGATCCAGAGCCGGACGCTGCTCGCCCTCAACGTCGTTGGCCGCCTGAAGCCCGGCGTCACGGTCGCGCAAGCGACGACGGAGCTTGGCGTGATCGCGGAGCGGCTCGCGCGTCAGTACCCCGAGAACAGAGGTGCCTCCTCGTTCGCGGTGTCCCTGCAGGACGATCTGGCGCGCAACTCGCGCACGTCGTTCATGCTGTTGCTCGGCGCCGCGGGCATGGTCCTGCTCATCGCGTGCGCCAACGTTGCGGGACTGCTGCTGACGCGGGGGGCCAGTCGTGACGCCGAGTTTGCGCTGCGCACGGCGCTTGGCGCCAGTCGGGGTCAGCTCGTTCGCCAGTTGCTCCTCGAAGGGATCCTGCTGTCGGGCGCCGGTGCCATCCTCGGCCTGCTGTTGGCGACGCGCTCGTTCGATCTCTTGAATACGCTCATACCGGATCCGCTTCGCGGCACCGTCAGCATTTCGCTGGATCTGCGGCTGCTCGCTTTCAGCACCAGCGTGGCACTCTTCACCGGCATCGTGTTCGGTCTTGCGCCTCTGCGTCATGCGTTCCAGCGTGACGTCCGACCAACGCTCGGGGCTCGGACGCGATCGACCACGGCGGCTGGCCGTCGTCTGCGAGCCCTGGTTGCCGCTGAAGTTGCGCTGGGCGTCGTGGTGTTGTTTTCAACGGCGCTGATGCTGCAAACGGTCCTCAACCTTCAACGAGCCGACATCGGGTTCGAGCGGCAGAATGTGCTGACCGCACGGATCGACCTTTCGCAGACCGACTACCCGACCCCACAGCACCGGCTGAATTTCTACGATGAGCTCCTCGAACGCGTGAACGGGATTCCGACTGTCGTGTCGGCGGGCCTGACGACGTTCCTGCCCTACACCGAAACCATCGGCAGCGCGCCGCTTCGCATCGAGGGCCGTACCGATCTCCTGGACGTCTCGCGCCAGGTCTATCTTCGTGCGATTACCCCTGGCTATCTTCAAACGCTGCGGGTGCCGTTGCGGACCGGCCGAGAGTTTGTTGGAAGCGACACCGCCAACACGGAGCCTGTCGCGATCGTCAGCGAAGGCGTGAACGCGGCGCTCGGTGGCCACCTGCTTGGCCAGCGTGTCGCGTTTGGCCTCGGAGGCAGCAACTGGTTGCGGGTGATCGGCATCGTTGGCGACATCCGGTATGACGGCGTCGATGTCGCGAATTCACGCGGGGCGCTGTACGTGCCGGCGGCGCAGCTTCAACAAGTCGGTAGCGGCTTTATCTCCTTCTTCGTGCCTCGCGATCTGGCGATCCGCACAACCGGCAACCCCATGGCACTCGCCACCACGCTCCAACAGACGATCTGGGCGATGAACTCGAACCAGCCGGTCGCTGACATCCGCACACTCGATGCGCTGGTCGATGGCCAGATCGTCGATCGGAAAGTACAGACCGGTCTGCTGTCGACCTTTGCTGGCCTGGCGCTTTTCATGGCTGCGCTGGGCGTTTATGGCCTCCTCTCATTCACGGTCGCGGCGCGAACACGGGAGCTCGGCGTGCGCGCGGCCCTGGGCGCGCGCAGCGGTGAGCTCGTCGCCCTTGTTTCGCGAGGCAGCCTTCGCTGGGTTGCGGCCGGTCTCGTGGTCGGCGTTGCTCTCGCCCTCGCCGCCAGCCGGGGACTGAGCTCGTTGATCTACGGCGTGGAGGCGATGGATTGGAGGTCGTTGATTGCATCGACCGCCGTGCTCGCGCTGGTAGGCGTCGCCGC